>Ga0210402_10004645_pt1 | contig 12481 bp, 11 predicted proteins | sample IncBWC7MmetaG_FD_161055 | JGI IMG/M metagenome (GOLD analysis project Ga0210402, IMG submission 161055) | Forest soil microbial communities from Barre Woods Harvard Forest LTER site, Petersham, Massachusetts, United States - Inc-BW-C-7-M | ecosystem: Environmental > Terrestrial > Soil >...
GAGCCACTGTTCCTCAGGATATTGATATTGGGATCGGCGGCCATCACCAGGCCGGTCAGGGTCAATACGATCGCAGGCAGTGTCGCCGTCACCTTACGGTGGATCATAATCCTCGTCTTTCCTTTCTGCGCTGCCCGGAAGGGGCGCAGCGGGCTGGTCTGCACGCGCAGAGCCGGATAAAGTATATGACAATTTGATCGTGCGAACGATACGGCGCGCGTCGATGTGGTCCGTGCCTCGGCTTTCCTGAACCGTACACGCCTGAACTACACACCGCTGTCGCCAAAGTTGGAACGTACGGAGTGCGGCTCTCATCCGGCGTCTGAAAGCTGACTCCATCCTGCCCATTCCGCGCCAGAGCGAATCAGGACATCGAAATGACGCTGCACGCGCCAGAGGCAGGCCCCCGGTTTGGCGAGCGAAAGTCGGGCCAGGAGTATTTTTAGAGAACACTAGACAAATGGGTCTTAAACTGCTAATATCGAATCAAACACAGACAGCAACCCTTGGCGGCCGGTCCCCTCCCACCGCCAATCCTCAACGTACAGGCCCCGAGATACCCAGTTCGGGGCCCGTACCATTCTCAGCCCGCCACCCATCTGACATCTGAGCCCAGGACTGCCCGCTGGAAGCGAGCCGCTTGGCTACACGCTCCCCGCCCGTCCGCCTGCACGCCTGATTTCCCGACGGATGCGGGACGGCGCCAAGATCGCCGCTCCACCCCATTTTCCTCCAGGATCCGGTGCATCATGCGTAGCGGGCACGGGCAAGTTCGCTCGTCCAGTTCCGCGGCCGCCGATCCGGCAGCGGAACATCAATTCTTCCCATTGGTCTTACCAGCCGGTCGCCTCAAGTCCAGTAGTTGCGGTCCAGGCTCCGGTACTGCACCGCTTCGGCGATGTGCTTGGCCGACACGCTCTCCGATTCGTCCAGATCCGCAACCGTGCGGGCCACCTTCAGAACCCGGTCGTGCGCGCGCGCCGAAAGGCCCATCCGGCGCACCGCCATCTCCAAAGTCCGCTCGCCGGCGTCATCCAATGCGCACGTCTTGCGGATCAGGCGCGAAGGGATGCGCGAATTGTAGAAGCCCCGTGCCTGCTGGACCCCGCGCGCCCGCTCCACCCGCGCGCGGATCTCTTCGGAGGATTCGGCGGCCGAGTTTCCCCGCAGCTCTTTGAACGGAACCGCGGGCACTTCCACGTGGATGTCGATGCGGTCCAGCAGCGGCCCGGATATCTTGCCCAGATACTGCTGGATCTGTCCCGGCGTGCAGCGGCACTCGCGCGCGGTGTCGCCGTAGAACCCGCACTTGCAGGGATTCATCGCCGTCACCAGCATGAAGTTCGCAGGAAAGCTGATCGTCATGGCCGAACGCGCGATGGTGACGGTGCCGTCTTCAATCGGCTGCCGCAGCATCTCCAGGACGTCGCGCGGAAACTCCGGGAATTCGTCCAGGAACAGCACGCCGTGGTGAGCCAGGCTGACCTCTCCGGGGCGAGGCATGCCGGCCCCTCCGCCGATGAGACCGGCATCCGAGATGGTGTGATGCGGCGCGCGGAAGGGACGGTCGTGAAGCAGTCCGCCGCCCGTGCCGAGCAGCCCCGAAATACTGTGGATTCTGGTGGTCTCGATGGCTTCCTGGAAGGTCAGCGGCGGCAGAATGCCGGCCAGCCGCTTCGCCAGCATCGTCTTGCCCGAGCCCGGCGGACCGATCATCAGCACGTTGTGCGACCCGGCGGCGGCCACTTCCAACGCCCGCTTGGCCATCGTTTGGCCGCGCACCTCGCGGAAATCCGGCGCCACCGGCGACTCGCGATGCTGGCCGTTGCCGTTCGCCACACATGGGCGGAATTCTTCCGGGCGGTTGAGCATCGCCACCACCTCGGCCAGATAGCGCATGCCATAGACGTTGACGCCCTCCACTACCGCCGCCTCCGACGCGTTTTCGGCTGGAAGGATCAGGTTGGGGATGCCAAGCTCGCGGGCGCACACCGCCACCGAAAGCGCCCCGCGGACCGGGCGGATGGCGCCATCGAGCGAGAGTTCGCCCATCAAAATGTGGCGGTCCAGGGCCTTCACTACCCCCATGGCCCCGAGAATGCCCATCGCCACCGGCAGGTCGAAACCCGCCCCCTCCTTGCGGATGTTGGCGGGGGCAAGGTTGATCGTGAGCGTCTTGTTGGGATAGGCAAATCCGGAGTTGATGAGGGCCGATTTGATGCGCTCCCGGCTTTCGCGCACCGCCACGTCGGGCATCCCCACCATGCGATTATCGCGCGGCGAACCGTAGGAATACAGATCCACTTCGACATCGATCAGATGGGCATCGATGCCGTAGATGGCGGCGCTTCGAGTCTTAAAGAGTGCCATGTTTTGAACGGAAGAAACTTGGAAGGATCGAATGATAGTGGGCCGGACGGCGGGGAATTCTCAAAATAATTCCGGGGCTTCGTTCTTCCGTTATGTTACTTTCGATCCATGCTCTTCATGGTCGTCGAGCGATTCAAGAACCGCGACGCGAAGGCTCTCTACCGGCGCCTTCGCGACGCCGGCCGGCAAATGCCCGAAGGATTGAAGTATCTCGATAGCTGGGTGGAACCAAACTTCGATCGCTGTTTCCAACTCATGGAAACCAGCGACCTGCGCCTGCTGCAAAGCTGGATCCTCTGCTGGAACGATCTCATGGATTTCGAAATCGTTCCCGTGGTTCCCTCCAAAGACACCCGCGAGATCGTAGAGGCGGCGATGTGAAAGAAGCTGTCAGGTATCAGCGTTCAGCTATGGACCGCGCCTTCCGGCGCCGACTGAGATCCGCCCCGCGGCTCCGGGAGCTGATCGCTGAAAGCTGATCGCTGAAAGCTGATCGCTGAAAGCTGATCGCTGAAGCTGATCGCTGAAAGCTTTAAATCAATCGGCGATCAGATTGACCGATCCGATCCCGCCGTGCACCTCCACGCGAATCTTGACTTTCGATTTGCCCAGCGCGTCGCTCTCCCAGTGGCTGCCCTCTTTTCGCAGCCCGCGCACGTTAATGGCTCCAATCCCACCGCTCGCCTCCGCCCAGATGCCCAAATCGTTAGGCAGCCGGATGGTGGCCTCGCCCACACCGCCGTTCACGCGAACCTCGTAATCCTGCTTGGGCTTGCCGTGCAGGTCCAATTGCAGTTTTCCCACGCCCATATCGACCTCCACCGATCGCAGGGTCAGGCTTCCCACGTCCAGGTGCGCGTCTCCGGCGCCGAAGTTCACCTTGAGATCCATCGGGACTTTATTGTTTAACTGTACGTCCCACCGGTACTTCGTGTTGCCGAGGTGGGCCTGGTGGCTGCTGGGCTGCTCCACGTTCAGAGTCCCGCGCCCGGCGGCGTGTTCATAACGCACCTTGGGTTTCCAGTCCGCGACGTTAAAGCTGAAATCCGCGCGCATCAGCTTCTGCGAGCCGTCCGTAACGCGCAATTCGCCGGCCCCCATGTTGAGATTCACCTGGACCGACTCGGAACCATCCAGATCCACCGTGCTGGAGTCGTACTGCAGCGCGCCGGTGTGTCCGCCCTCGATCACACACCCGCTCAACCACAACGAGCCCGCCAACACGGGCAACAATCTGGCGTTCATGGCATCTCCTGGTAAGCAGATACGTGCCGGCCTGACCGCTTGTTCCGGTTAAGGCGCCGATCCGTCGCGCTTTTCACATTGGCTTCCAGCCTGCACTGAAAGATTGCGAGTGCGGTTCACCCGCGCTCCGAAAGGAGAACGAAATGTTGCATTGGTCGTTGATTTTTCTAGTGATTGCACTGATTGCCGGGATTCTCGGCTTCGGTGGGGTCGCGGGAACGGCTGTTGGTATCGCGAAAATCCTGTTCTTCGTCTTCTTGATCGTCTGGTTGGTCGCCTTGATCTCTGGCCGGCGTGCAATATAAGTACCGCGCTATTTGCGTCTGACTCGCGCCCCGCTGCGCTGCCGGATTCGCCCCAAGGCGATGAGTGCGAATCCCGTACCAAAGAGCACCTTGGTCCCGGTTTCCGGCAGCGCGGCCGCAAGCAGCGCGTGATCCTGCAAGGCGCCCGGGAAGCCTTGGGTGCCGGAGACGCTTTCGATGCCGTAGCACGTATTCCGACTTCCTCCCTCAAACTGCGCGGAGTTCGCCTGCGCTGCCAGACCAAATGCGCAAAAACAACAGGCCAATATGTACGATTGCATACCTGTAGTATCCGCTCGTCTCCCGATCCTCACCAGTTCCAAGGGTACCGGGCCGGGTTTGTACTATGCCCAAGTTACAAAAGTAGGGCCCCGCGGAGCCGTCGTGTCAGATGGAGTATTTACTGCATTTCGCGGACCGGCAAGTTTGTCGCCGGGGCGCTGGTTGTGGCGGACCCCTTTGTGGGGAACGCGGAAGGGCTCTCACCGTTCCGGCTGATCGTAACCGTTCAGGCGGCGAAGCCACACGTTGCGGTAGCGGACGGGGTTCCCGTGGTCTTGCAGGGCCAGGGGTTCCTCAGCGCCGTGCGGTGTGTACCTGGCCACCTGGCGATGCACCATAGTCCCCAGGATCTCCTTGCGGTGGTGAACCAGCACGCCGTTAAAGAACACCGTGGCGAAGGCCGGGCGCACCAGCTTTTCGCCATCGAACTTGGGAGCTTCGAAAACAATGTCGTAGGCTTGCCACTCGCCCGGCTTGCGGATAGGGTTGACCAGCGGCGGCCATTGGCCGTAGAGCGCGCCGGCCTGGCCATCGGCATAAGTCAGATCGTTATAGGAATCCAGCACTTGAATCTCGTAGCGGTCCATCAGCAGCACGCCGCTGTTGCCGCGCTCCTGGCTGGTGCCCTTGACGTCGGTAGGTTCGGACCACTCGATGTGCAGTTGGACGTCGCCGAACTTATCGCGCGTCAGTAAGTCACCGCTGCGCGGCACACACTCGAAGTAACCGTTCTCCACTACTTTCCACCTGGCATCGACTGGTTTTCCGCCCGGGTTTTGCATCCAGCGCGAGAGATCGTGCCCGTCGAACAGCACGATGGCGTCCGACGGCGCCTCACCCAGGATCTTGCCCGGCGTCACCGGATTGGGGTGGGGACGGTTCGAGTCGTGCACATGCCAGCGCTGGCCCGGCAGGATGGGTGTGTCGGTGTAACCGGGGCTGGCCTTTTTCGATTGCGCCAGGAGCGTGGCGGCCAGGCACAGCGCCAGGCACACGTCGAGGCACACGTCCAGGCATAGGCGGGCCGAGGGAAAGCAAATGGTGTGGCGGAAATTCATGGCGATGCTATACAGCATAATGGGGATTTCGAGGCATGACAACCTGACTGGTTACAGACGATGGGGTGAGGAGGTTCGGCGGGATGGGCAACGATAATGCCAAAAAAGAAATCTGGCTGGTTCGCCATGGCGAGACTGAGTGGAGCCGCTCCGGGGCGCACACCGGCCGTACGGACCTTCCGCTGACGCCCGCCGGGCGCGAAAACGCCGTGGCGCTGGGCCGGCTTCTGGCAGGCCGCCAGTTCGGCCTGGTGCTGTGCTCGCCCATGCAACGGGCGCGCGACACGTGCCGCCTGGCCGGGTTCGGGGATCGGGCCCTGACCGAACCCAATCTTCGCGAATGGGACTACGGCGATTTCGAAGGCCGCACCACGCCCGCCATCCGCCAGGAAATCCCGGACTGGTCGCTGTGGGTTTCCGGAGTGCCGAATGGCGAGACCATCGACCAGGTGGCGGCACGGGCCGAAGCAGTGATCGCCCGCGCGCTGGCCGCCGATACCGCGGTCGAAGGCCCGGGCGAATGCAATGTCGCTCTCTTTGCGCACGGTCACATTCTGCGCATTCTCACCGCGCGTTGGCTGGGCTTCGCCGCCGAGGCGGGCCGGTTTTTCGCGCTCGGAACGGCTTCCATCGGCTCGCTGGGCTACGAGCGCGAAACCCGCGTGATCACCCGTTGGAATCTTTCGATTTCGGCATGACCAGCCCCACCCGCGTGGCCTTGGCGCCCGCCTGCAGTTTCATGACTTTGGTGACCAGTTGCAGCGACTCCACCGGCGAGATGATGCGCGTAAGGTTGCGGTCGGCATCCAGGCCGCAGAGAACCGCCAGGCCCCACGACGGCATGATGACGTCCATCACCCTGATTTTTTCAACGCCGTTTTCGAACCAGACCACCAGTTCCTCATCTTCCTTGAGGGCCTTCTGCATGGCGCCGATCTGGCCGAGGATGATGGAGCCGACGTTGTCGCCTGGAACCGGCTGAACTGGCGCTGGCTCCTTGGCGGTGGCCGAAAGGAACGCTTCCTTGGCCAGTTGCTTGGTGAGATCGACTAGAGCCATCTGGAGTGATGCTACCAGGAATGCGCGGCCGTGTCATGAGCGGGCAGGCTGTCCCGCAATCGAACAGTAGCCACACTCTACGTGGCCGGTGGCCGGTGGCCAGTGGCCGGTGTTTGTGTTATCTGGCCACCGGTCACCGGCCACCGGCCACTGCTTTACGGTTCCCGTCAGGTCAGGCAACGGTCGCTGCTAAGCTGGCACCCGGCGTGCTGTTGTCCGGCCATGGTATTTTGGAACGACGTTCGATTCGCCCTGCGCCAGTTCCGCAAGAGTCCGGCGTTCACGCTGGTGGTTCTGGCCACTCTGGCCCTCTGCATCGGCGCCAACACCGCGGTTTACAGCGTGCTGGATGCGGTGCTGTTGCGGGCCGCGCCTTATCCGGAGCCGGACCGCCTGGCCCTGGTGGCCACCGCCTACCGCCAGAACGGCAAGGAAGACCTCAACGATTCCCAAACCGGCTCCCTGTTTGAAGTGGTGCGCGACCGGGCCACCAGTCTGGATTGCGCCGCCTATGCCGGCTGGGGCGGCGTCAACTTTGCCGTCGAAGGCCGCATCGAGTACATCCAGCAGCAGCGCGTCTCGGCCGGGTTCTTCCGCGTGATGGGCGTGGCGCCGCAGTTCGGCCGCGAATTCACCCGCCAGGAGGACGTCCCCAACGGCGCGCCGGTGGTGGTGTTGAGCTATGGCTTCTGGCGGCGCGTCTTCCACGGCGACCTGGGCGTTCTGGGCCGCGGCATCAATCTCAAGGGCGAGCCCTACACCGTGGTCGGTATCATGCCGCGGGATTTCCGCGGCACCGCGCCCATAGACGTGTGGACTCCGCTGCGGCCCACGCGCACCGGCGAAGGCGCCGGCTCCAACTACGGCGTAGTGGCCCGGCTGCTGCCCGGCGTCACCTGGGCCGCGGCATCCGACCAACTCAAAGCCCTCAGCCAGGGTCTTAAGGGCGAACCTGGGTTTCCGCGCGAAACTTCGGATTTCGAAGAGCGCATCATTCCGCTGCAATCGGGTGTCACCAGCAGTTCGCGCAGCCAGCTCCTAGTCGCCTGGGCGGCGGTGCTGATCGTCCTGCTGATCGGTTGCGTGAATATCGCCGGCCTGCTGATGGCCCGCTCGGGCGCGCGCAGCCGCGAGATCGCCACCCGCATGGCGGTGGGCGGCAGCCGTCTCGTGATCCTGCGTCAGTTGCTGGTGGAAAGCCTGCTGCTGGCACTGGGAGGCGGCGCGGCCGGTATCGGGCTGGGCGCCTTCGCCATCGATAGCCTCAAGCATCTGGACGCGGAGTACAGTCAGTCCTGGCACCCCATCCAGATGGACATCCGGGTGATGGCCGCCATGATGGGGATCGCGGTGCTGACCAGTTTGGTCTTCGGCCTGGCGCCCGCGCTGCAGACCACCCGCATCGATATTCGCAGTGTGCTGATTGAAGGCGGGCGCGGCATGGCGGGCGGCCGGCGGCGCTGGACGCGCAACGCGCTGGTGGCGGCCGAAGTCGCCCTCAGCCTGGTGCTGCTGGTGAGCGCGGGCCTGATGGCGAAGACCCTGGCCTACTTCAACGGCCTCACACCTGGTTTTGACACCCGCAACGTGATTGCCGCCGAGGCTTCCCTGCAGGACGCCCGCTACACAACCAGTGAGGCCGTCAACAAGCTGTTCAGCCAGAGCCTGGACCAGATTCGCCAGATTCCCGGCGTGCGATCGGCCGCGGTGGCGTTGACCCTGCCTTACGAACGGCCGCTCAACTACGGCTTCCGCATTTTGGATGGCGACGACGGCCGTCAACATGGCATGGAATTCGTTTACGTGACCCCGGAGTATTTCGAAGCCATGCGCATTCCGGTATTGGGCGGCCGCGGACTGCTGGCTTCGGATACGCCACAGAGCACGCACGTAGCCTTGGTGAGCCAGGCATTCGCGGCCAAGTGGTTCCACGGCGGCCAGGCGGCAGGCCACCACCTCAAGGTCGACGGAAACGTGCTGGAGATCGTCGGAACGGTAGGCGATGTGCAGCAGCACAGCGGCCTCAGCCGCGGGCTGGGCCCCATGGCGATCGAACCCACGGTCTACGTGCCTGCCGCCCAGACCTCCGACGGATTCCTCAGGGTCCACGTATGGTTTTCGCCCAAGTGGATGATTCGCTCGAGTGGCTCCACCGGCAACCTGACGGCGCAGGTGCAGCGCGCCGTGGCCGCCGTGGATTCGCAACTGCCCATCGCCGGCTTCAAAACCGTGGACGACCTGCAGGGCCGCTATACGCGCGACCAGCGCTACCTGGCCACGTTATTTTCGATTCTGGCCGGCATGGCGGTGCTGCTGGCGGCCATCGGGCTGTACGGCCTGATCTCGCAATCCATCACGCAGCGCACGCACGAATTGGGCATTCGCCTGGCGCTGGGCGCCACCCCGCCGCAGACCATGGCCGCGATCGTCAAGCCCGGAATTGTCTTGGCGCTGGCCGGCGTCGCCGCGGGTTATGCGCTCTCGCGCGTGGCCGTGCGTTTCCTGGAGAGCCTGCTGTGGGGAGTGCGGCCCACCGACCTGGGCACTTTTGTGACGATGGCCGCGATCCTGCTGTTAGTCGCCGCCCTGGCCAGCCTGGCGCCGGCGCTGCGGATCCTGCGGATGGACCCGGCGCAGACGCTGCGCAGCGAGTAAGCCGGGCATTCTTGCCTGTGGGTGTCATTCAGAGAAGGCGATCCAACACCATCGTCTCAAAGCCCGCCACCCGCTCAAATATTCGATCGTTCGTTATCAGACCGGTCGCCTGTGCCTGAACCGCGGTCGCCGCCTGTAAGGCATCTGGAGTCCGCAAACCATGCCTGGCGCGGATCCGGGCTGCGATATCGGCGACTTCCAGGTCCGGGGCGATCCAATCAAGATTGGGATAGGTTCATCCCGATACGGCTTCACCAGCAGTTCCGTCATGGTGACGGTTGACGTTACGGCTTGGTGATCCGGCCGTTCCAGCCATTCGAAGATAGGATCGGTGAGTGCCACATATCGGGGATTTGCTTCCAGTTGGTAAATGAAGACGCTGGTGTCCAGCGCGACTCGTCGATGACGCCGAAGAAAGGCGCGGAGGCGGATCAGTCCCAGCTCTGGCGTTCCTTCTTGAGGTAGGCATCGGGATAAACGCCGCGCCCCAGGCCCCGAATCGCCGTGTGGTGGGCCTTCGGTTTCTCCAGTACGATGACTTTGGAGCCGCGCACCACGACGAGCAGTTTGTCGCCTGGTTTCACGCCCAACGCCTGGCGAGCTTCCGGCGGGATCACAATGTGATTCTTGGCGGAGAGAGTCGTAATCGGCATCGCTTCTACATCATAGCAGCAAACGACCGGTTCGCGGCGCCCGGACTCATGAAGACGACGCGCGAGTTCCAGGCGGAAACCTCCTGCTGCGGTTCCGAGATTTCGCGCGGCAGATCGGCTGGCACCTCTGGATCGGCACCGATCGCCACTCTGCGCCAGAAATCTCGCACGTTGCACCGGCGCCGGTTTCATTCTGACTTCTGCCTTCTGGCGTCTGCCCCTTCTTCAGAATTGAAAAACTTCCGAGGGACTGCCCTGCCTGGCGATCGTGAGCGCCGTCTTCAACCCGCGCCGCTCCAGGGCTTCGCTCGCGATCATCTGCACGATCGCCGGATGATTATTCTGCTCGCTCAAATGTCCCAGCACCAGGTTGGCCGTGCACGAATCCAGATCCTGCATCAGGTAGTCCGACATCCCCAGGTTCGAAAGATGCCCCACCCGGCTCATCACCCGCTGTTTCACCTGCCATGGGTACGGCCCCACTTTCAGCATGTCCAGATCGTGATTGGCCTCCAGCAGCAACAGGTCCGTACGCCGCAGGTGGTACTTGATCGATACCGGAACATAGCCCAAATCGGTGGCCACGCCGATCCGCACGCCCTGCGCCTCGAAGCAGTAGCCGATCGGGTCAACGGCATCGTGGGGGATGCTGAAGCTCTGCACCTCAATATCGCCGATCTGGAAACTCGCCCCGGCCTGGAACGGCTCCAGGCGCACCGGCTGCGTTTCGCCCCAGTCCATAGCCGGCGCCGTAAGCCGCGTCATGCAGATGGCCGCGCGGATATCCCGGTTGCGCGCCAGCACCGGCAGGCCCGAGACGTGGTCGGAATGTTCGTGAGTGATCAGTATCGCGTCGATGCGATGGAGATCTTCCCCAATCGCCGCCAGACGCCGGCGCAGTTCGCGCATGCTCAACCCGGCGTCCACCAGAATCCGTGTTTTTTCGGTAGCCAGCAGCGCCGCGTTCCCGGAACTGCCGCTCGCCAACACGCAGAACTTTACGATACCCTCCCCTCCCTCTCGACTCCCAGCATACACCGAATGCATCCCAAACAGAACCTCGCGAGAATGTTTGGAGCCCTGGTTTGCAGAAACGGTCTGGAAAAACGGTCGGCCACTGAGAAGCACTCGGCCCAGCCTTTGTGAGTCAGGTTGTGCATTGTGGGGCAGGTTGTTAACCGGTTGTTAACCTGCGGCGGATTGCGAATCCGCCTCGGGCGATGCGGCAGCGAGCCCGCGTTGGCAGCCTTGCCCGCACAGCGGGAATTGCCAATCCGCCGGACCCAGAGGGTGCCCCTGCCAATCTGCCCCACAAGCAGGCTGTGGCCGGCCTCGGGTTCCCCGAAGACGCGAATTACCCCGTATTCCCTGCGGTATTCCTGGCGGAGCAGCGGGTCGGGAATTGTCGTGTTAAAATAACGTCGTTCTTTTTGCGAGAGATGTTATTCTTACACAACAGGTATGACCAAACCCATAAAGAGGCTGTTCATTTTCCTTTCCGGATCCGTCCTGGCGTCGACGCTCTGCTTTGGGCAGGCGGGCCGGGCCGAACTCTTCGGCGCCATTCAAGATCCGGCCGGCCGGCCAGTGCCCAGCGCCAAGGTTCAGGCTGAGGACCAGGCGACCATGGCCCGCTATGCCGCCGTTTCGGATGAGCGCGGCGAATACCATATCCTGGGCCTGCCCACTGGCTTGTACGTGCTGACGGTCGTGCAGCCGGGCTTCCACATGTATCGCCAGTCGGGCATCACGCTGCGATTGGCGGATGCGACCGCCATCGATGTGAGACTTGAGGTCGGCCAGCCTTCCCAGTCCGTCGAGGTCACGGCCGCGGCTCCCCTGTTGCAAACGGCCAGCGGGGAAGTCAGTCAGAACGTGAATGAGAAGGAAATATCCACGCTGCCTCTGGACGGACGCAATTTCATTCCTCTGGTGACGCTATCTCCAGGCGTGGCGCTGCCGAACGGCCAGTTACTCCCCCGAATCAACGGCAGCCGCCCACGCACCAACGAATACATTTACGACGGCATCAGCGTGCTGCAACCGGAGCCGGGGCAGGTGGTTTACTATCCGATCATCGATGGCATGGCCGAATTCAAACTCAACGTCAACGCATACTCTCCCGAGTATGGGCGTTCCAACGGCGGCACCGTCATGGTGATTGGAAAATCCGGCAGCAATGAATTCCACGGAAGCGTGTTTGAGTTCTTCCGAAACGAGGCGCTCAATGCCCGCAACCTGTTCGCGCAACCCGGACCGAATCCGGAATTCCGGCGAAATCAGTATGGCCTGACTTTGGGCGGCCCCATCCAGAACAACAAGACGTTCTTCTTTGTGGATTGGCAAGGCACGCGGCTCCGCACCGGCATCACGCGATTCAGCGTGGTTCCCACGCTGGCGCAGCGGCAAGGTATCTTCACCCAAACCATATTCGATCCGGCTTCCTCGCCCAGAACTCCGTTTCCGAACAATACGGTTCCCGCCGCCCGCTTCGATCCGATTGCCAGCCAGATTCTTCAACACTACCCGCTGCCGAACGTTGCCGGGGCCAACAACTTCGCCCGAACCGCCACCGAACCCGACAATCAGGATCAGGCCGACTTCCGGCTGGACCGTTACATCGGGGAAAAGCATCGCGTCTTCGGACGCTACACCTTCTTCCGCGACGACGACAACCCCGTTACCCCCTTGACGGATGGAAGCGGCAGTCTGACGTCCGGTGTCATCGGGCATGCCATCACGCGCGGCGATGCATTCGCGGGCGACTACAACTGGGTACCCTCGCCTTCGACTCTGAACCAGTTCCGGTTTGGCTATTCCAGGCGCGATCTCAATCAGGCGTCCCTGCAGAACG
>Ga0210402_10004646_pt1 | contig 12466 bp, 5 predicted proteins | sample IncBWC7MmetaG_FD_161055 | JGI IMG/M metagenome (GOLD analysis project Ga0210402, IMG submission 161055) | Forest soil microbial communities from Barre Woods Harvard Forest LTER site, Petersham, Massachusetts, United States - Inc-BW-C-7-M | ecosystem: Environmental > Terrestrial > Soil >...
CGCCTGGCGCGCTCGTTGAAACCACGGATGCTGGTCGGAGGTATGATTCATTACCAGCTCGATCATTACCTGCAGTTTGCGTTCGTGGGCCGCGGCCAGAAAGGCATGAAAGTCCTCGATGGTTCCGTACGAGGGATGGACGCTCAGGTAGTCGGCAATATCGTAGCCGTCATCTTTGAGGGGGGATGGGAAAAACGGCAGCAGCCACAGGCACGTCACGCCCAAATCCTCGAGATAATCGAGTTTCTGGATCAGGCCCGCGAAGTCCCCGACGCCATCGGCATTGCTGTCGAAGAATGCGCGGACGTGGAGTTCGTAGATTACCGCATCTTTGAACCAGAGCGGGTCCCTGGCGCTTCCGAACTTACGAACCATCTCCATCCTCAGGCTGGAATACCACAATACCAAGCGGCGGTAGCGTCAGATTCAATGAGTACGGGCGGCCATGAACTGGCAAAGGGCTGGCAGTCACGCCGCCGATGTTTCCCTGTCCGCTGCCACCGTAAAGCGGAGCGTCAGAATTCAGCATTTCCCGCCAATGGCAGTCCAGCGGCACGCCGACGCGATAATTGTACCGCGGAACCGGCGTAAAGTTGCATGCGAATAGCGTCATGTCCCGAGGGCTCTTTCCTTTTCTGAGGAAGCAGACCACGCTGCGCTGGAAATCGCTCCCGTCCACCCACTCGAAACCGGATGGATCGAAATCGATTTCGAATAGCGAGGGCTGCCCGCGATAAAACGTATTCAGATCGCGGACCCAGCGCAGCAGGCCCGCATGAGGGGCATGCTGCAAGAGGTGCCAATCCAGACTGGTGTCGTGGTTCCACTCCCGCCACTGTCCGAACTCCCCGCCCATGAACAGGAGCTTCTTTCCCGGATGGCCGAACATGAAGCCGTAAAGCAGCCGCAGGTTGGCGAACTTCCGCCATTCGTCGCCCGGCATCTTGGCGATCAGCGAACCTTTACCGTATACCACTTCATCGTGGGAATAAGGCAGGATGAAGTTTTCCGAGAAGGCGTATTCCAGTCCGAAGGTCATCTTGCTCTGGGAATAGGCGCGGAAGACGGGGTCCTTCGACATGTAGTCCAACGTATCGTGCATCCAGCCCATGTTCCATTTGAAACCGAACCCGAGGCCGCCCAGGTGGGCCGGCCGCGACACCATGGGCCACGCCGTGGATTCCTCGGCAATCATCATGGTATCCGGAAATGCGGCGTAAACCTGCTCGTTCACCCGCCGCAGAAAATTCAAGGCTTCGACGTTTTCCTTGCCGCCATAACGATTCGGTATCCATTCGTCCTGCCGTCTTCCATAGTCGAGATACAACATGGAGGCTACGGCATCCACGCGCAGACCGTCGGCGTGGTACCGGTCGAGCCAAAACAGCGCATTGCCGATCAGAAAGCTCTGCACCTCCGCGCGGCCGTAGTTGAAAACCAACGTGTTCCAATCCGGCTGCTCTCCCTGCCGCGGGTCGGCGTGTTCATAAAGGTGGGTACCGTCGAAATAGCCCAGACCCGCCTCGTCTTTTGGGAAATGTGCCGGAACCCAGTCCAGAATGACCCCGATTCCGCGCCTATGCAGGTAATCCACCAGGAACATGAAATCCGACGGCGTTCCAAAACGGCTGGTCGGGGCGAAGTAACCGATCGTCTGGTAACCCCAGGAGCCGTCGAACGGGTGCTCTGTAAGCGGCAGGAATTCCACATGGGTGAAGCCCGCGTCATGCACATAGTCCGCCAACTGCACGGCCATCTCCCGGTAAGTGAGCCAGCGATTTCCGTCCTCGGGTACTCGCCTCCAGGAACCCGGATGCACTTCGTATATGGAAATGGGCGAGTTCAGGGAGTTCCTGCCGGCCCGGTTCGCCATCCACTCGTTATCAGTCCAAGAATAGCCTGCCAGGTCCCACACTCGCGAGGCCGTGCGCGGCGTGATTTCCGCGGCGAAGCCGTACGGGTCGGCTTTATCGACCTGGTAGCCGCTGCCGCGCGAGACGATGTGATACTTGTAGACGCTTCCGTTTTCGATTCCCGGTGTGAATGTCTCCCATAGCCCCGCTTCCGGCCAGAGGTTCATCGGATTGGCTTGCGGATTCCAGCCGTTGAAGTCGCCGATGACCGTTACCTGCCCGGCGTTGGGGGCCCACACCGCGAAATGCACTCCGCGATGGCCGTCCACTTCACCGGGATGGGCGCCCAGTTTCTCATAGGCGCGGTGGTGGGTCCCCTCGCCGAACAGGTATAGATCGTAGTCGGTTAACCACAGGTTCTGTGTTGAAGATCCCATGACTTTGCCTACAGGTAATAGTCGAAATCCCTCTCCGTCCGAACCCATTTGCGCACTTTCATGACGTGCGCCGGAAGACTTCCCGGAACCAGCTCAAAGTAGTTATGGGAGCCATGCCACAGATAGCGACCATCGCCCAGCAGATCGTGCGCCTGGAACGTGCGTGTGGCATCCAGGCCCAGCGCGCCCAGATCCAGCGTCACCCAGCCCGCCTGGGTGTGGGCCGCGTCCAGGTTGCAGATTACGATAATGATGTCCGAAAGATCGTCGGTGGCTTTGCTGTAACAGATCACCGCCGGATTGTCGGTCTCGTGAAATCGCAGATTGGCGTCGCGGTGAAGGGCTGGATTCTCCCGGCGAATGCGGTTGACGCGCGCGATAAAATCCTTCAAGCTCCATGCGCTGCTCAAATCCCATCGCTTCAGCTCGTACTTTTCCGAGTTGATGTACTCTTCCCCGCCCTGCTCCCGGGGAGCGTTCTCGCAGAGTTCGAAAGCCGGGCCGTAGATGCCGTAGTTGGCCCCCAGGGTGGCGGCAAGAACCAAACGCATCATGAACGCGGCACGGCCCCCCACCTGCAGAAATTCGGGCAGAATGTCGGGCGTGTTCGGCCAAAGGTTCGGCCGGAGAAATTCCCTTACTTCGGTCTCGGTCAATTCCCGGAAATACCTGGTTAGTTCCTCCTTGGTGTTGCGCCAGGTGAAGTAGGTATAGGATTGGGAAAACCCGAGCTTGGCCAGACGGTACATGAGCCTGGGACGAGTAAACGCCTCAGCCAGGAACAAAACTTCCGGATGTTCCTGCTTGATTTCGGCGATGACCCACTCCCAAAATGGGAGCGCCTTGGTGTGCGGGTTGTCCACCCGGAGAATCGCCACGCCGTGATCGATCCAGAACACAATGACGCGCTTCAACTCCTGCCACAACTCCCACCACTCCGGGCTCTCGAAATCCAGGGGAAAGATGTCCTGGTATTTCTTGGGTGGATTCTCCGCATACTGAATGGTTCCGTCCGGACGGTGCCGGAACCACTCCGGATGTTGCCGCACATAAGGATGATCGGGCGAACACTGAAACGCCAGGTCAAGCGCGATTTCGAGTCCATATTCTTTGGCCTTGGAGATCAGCCGCTTGAAATCGTCCATAGTCCCCAGGTCCGGATGGATGCTGGTATGGCCACCGTCCTCGGACCCGATGGCCCAAGGGCTGCCCACATCGCCAGCAGCCGCCGCAGTCTCGTTGTTTCTGCCTTTTCGAAACGTGTGCCCAATGGGATGAACCGGCGGCAGATACAATACGTCGAAGCCCATCGAAGCGATATAAGGGAGGCGAGCCTCGCAATCCCGCAGCGTGCCGTGACGTCCCGATTCGGATGAGCACGAGCGCGGAAATATCTCGTACCAGGCGGAAAACCCCGCCCTTTCGCGGTCAACCACCAGGCGCAGTGGTTTGGCGTGCCGGCCTGCGAACCGGCGGTCCGGATATTGTTGAACCAGGGTGGCTACCTCTTCTGTCAGAGCCATCCCGGCGCCGCGCCCGCCGTCCGTCTGGTCGCGCAGCATGCGAGCCAAGTCGCGAAGCTTGGACGCATCCTCACCGGCCGCCCGCGAAGCCGCATCTTCAATCAGGTTGGCGCCTGACAGGCATTCTACGTGGACATCCTGTTCCGATGCCACCCTCCTGATCATTTCCCGCCGCCAGGTTCCGAAGCGGTCAATCCAGCCTTGCACTGTGTACTCGTACTGACCGGGTTCGGTAGCGCGAAACTCGCCGCGCCAGCGATCGTTGCCAAGCGCCTTCATCGGCGCGCTTAGCCAATTTTCTTCCGGTACGTGACGATACAGAACTTCGCCGGATAGGGCGTCGTGGCCATCCACCAGAATGTCGGCCTCCACCACCAGCGTTTCCCCTGCCAATCGCTTGATGGCGAACGCGCCACAGTCAATTTCCGGGCGAACCCGCTCCACCACCACGCGGCTCGGGCCCTCCATTACTTGCCTCCCGCCGTTCCGATGGAGCTGACAAAAGACCAGACTCTTGGCAGCAGCCCGGGATCTCGATCCGGAAGCGCGGTCAAGAGTGCGACTGGAAAACTGCGCAGAATTGCCGCCAGCGGTGCGCGCCCGGTCTCCGGCAATTCCAGATTTTCGCCGGTGAAGAGATTCGACCAGTTACGAGGAGCCGTCGCTGGAAAGCTCAATTCCGTGTCGGCCCACGCACCCCGGCCTATTGGCGGTCCCGCGGACTTGGAGAGGGCGGCGGGAAAACGGGGAGCCACCGCGATGATCCACGCCATTCCGGCGTGCCGGGCACAGGAGATCACGTGGTCGGCGCGCTTTCCCTGCGCATCTAAAGGGATATATTCGCCGTCGCGGCAAACTGCCGCATTCTCGCGCTGCCAAACCAGCGTTTTGTGAATGATGTATTGTTTCATCCGGCCGGTGCGCCAATCTTGGAGCAGGTCCCCAATCTCACAGTTCGTCAGTTCTTCCAGCAGCGTCTGCAGCCTAACAAAGTCCACGCGACGCCGGTTGTCCGGGTCCACCAAAGAAAGGTCCCAGAGTTCGGAACCCTGGTAGATGTCGGGTACGCCAGGGGTAACCAGGCGGAGGAGCGTCTGCGACAAGGAGTTGAAAGCGCCGTACGACGCAATGCGTTGCTGGAATGCCGCGAAGTCGGGCAAGAAATGGTTATCGGAACCGGGCGCCAGAATGGTGGCTACAAAGTCGGCCACCGCACCTTCGTACTCCTTGTCGGGATTGGACCAACTGGTGTGCAACTTGGCTTCCCGCCACGCCTTGATGAGGCAGGCCTGCAGCCGCTCCTGGAACGTGGGCATCTCGGCAGGGTTCAGCGGCCATGCGCCAGCCATGGTCTGGTAAATGAAATACTCCTCGTTGGCACACGGAACGGACGTGCCCTTCAGGACCCGCTTGCAACGCGCGTTCCATTGCTGCCAACGCTTCAAGTGGAGCGTCCAGGCTTCCGACTCTTCGGCCAGCACGTCGATTCTGGCGCGGACGTCCTCGCCTCTCTTGGTATCGTGGGTAGATCCGGCATTTAGCGAATGGGGCCAGCTTCTGGCCCTGGTCTCCGCGAAGCGGTGGAAGTCCTCCAGCGGCCGCGCCTGGTTGTGTCCGCCGACTTCGTTCATGGAAATCAACCGGTTATAGGTGTAAAAAGCAGTATCTTCCTTTCCCTTCGCCATCGACGGTCCGCAGAACTGCTGCCAGCGCTGGACGAATTGCTTCCAGCGGGACCGTTGCTCGGAGGAAAGCGAGGATGGGCAGTCGAGCAGGAGTACGCGCCGGACAAAATTCCAGATCGTCTCGCTCACTTGACGATTGCGCCGCCGGGCCTCCAGAAATGCGCTTTCGATTTGGACCAGGTCCTGCGCACGAATCTGGAACGAGCGCGTATAGGTCCGGTACACCGGCAAACAGGCAGTCACTTCCACCAGCGCCGCGTAGAGCGCCTGCGGGCTGGCATCCTTGGCATAGCGATCCATCTCGGCCAGCAGGTTCAGGTGCAGGCTGAGAGACAACGCTTCGCCCGCGAACAAATCCTCAATTACGCGCTTCTTTTGTTGGTAGATCACATCGTCGAAACTCGCCTCTGCGCCGACCATCTGGCGATAGGTCCCGGTGATGCGATCCAGGCCTTTGGAATCGACCATCACACTGCCCAAGGCATCGATAAAATCGTACCCGGTGGTGCCGGAAACCGGCCATTCAGGGCTCAGGGTTTCTGTCGGTTCCAGCACTTTTTCCACGACGATGTAAGTGTCGGGCAACCTTTCGCGCAGGCGGCGCAGGTAGTCCGCGGGGTCATAAAGGCCGTCAATGTGATCGATCCGCAGCCCCGTGACCCACCCTTGGTCGGCCAGTTCAAACACCAGTTCGTGCGTTGCCGCGAATACCTCTTCTTCTTCAACGTTAACCCCTACCAGTCCCGTAATGTCGAAGAAACGCCGGTAATTGACCTTTTCCCGAGCCACCTGCCAAAACGACAGGACGTAGGGTTGATGCCCCATTAGTTCGTCGAGCAGGTCGAAACTGCGCGGGTCGCCGGCTTCGCCGTTGAATACCCGAATCACCTTGTCCAGACTCGAATGAAAGCAGGCGTTGGTGGTGTAAAGGTTCCATAAACGGCTTTTCACCTCCTCTTTTTCGCGGTAGCGCCGGGCAACCTCCTGGGCGTCCGTGGCAGTGCTGGGCGGTAGCGACTGAATCAGGCTGCCGAGAGCCGAGAGTTCCGCCAGCATGGGGCCGCACGTCTCGCCGCCGTTGGGGATTCCAGCTTGCGGCACGCCAGATTGCACCACTCCGGCTTGCATCTGTCCAGTTTGCACCACCCCAGTTTGGACCCGGGAGACAATGGTCCCATAAGTGGCCGGATCGATGGGCAGCGACCGGTCGAAGTACTGGACCGCAAAGCCCACTTCGGAAAACGTCAGGACGAGTTCCCGGCCTTCCAGCACTTCGGCGTAAGCAGCCCCCAGAATCGGCCAGAGAATTCTCGCGCTGCGCGCCCGCGAAGGTGGGTCCCACTCGATGTCGAAATAATTAGCGTAGGGTGAAGCAGGGCCATTCTCGAGGACGTCTCTCCACCAGCGGTTCGAGGTGTGGGCGGCCATATGGTTCGGCACGATATCCAGCACCAGTCCCATCTCATGCTGCTTCAACGCGGTGCAGAACGCAATGAATTCGTCCCGCGAACCCAGGCTCGGGCTCAGGCTGGTCGGATCGATGATATCGTAGCCGCTGGCCGTGTCGGAGTGGGCGCGGAAAATCGGCGATGCGTACACATCGCTGATCCCAAGCCGGTTCAAATAAGGCACCACGCTGCGCGCTTCATTAAAGCCGAAGCCGCGGCCAAACTGCAACCGGTAAGTGGAGAGCGGTATCCTCAATTCAGTTCACTTGTGCCGCCAGGTTTTCTCCCACACGGCGGAACCGTTCGACCCAGACGGCCGCCTCCGCATCCCCCGCGGCAGCCCGGCCGGCGAACCCCTCGAACAAAGCGCGGTGCATTGCGAACCAGACGTTCTGCGGCTTCCAAAAGACTACCTCAAAGGGCAAAGAACGCGCCAGCGCCGCCCGCGCTTCAATCCGGCCGAGAAGGCCTAAATCCTCCGGGTTGTCAACGAACTGCTCCCACAGCCTCTCGAAGGCCGTTCGCACGGTGAATTCCAGAGTGGTGGTGTCCAGGGCTACGTTGGCCGTACGAACCTGGTCCAGAAGGTTGTGAATTCGCTCGGCGTCCATCGGCTCCGCCGCGAGTTCCCGCCGCAACAATCCATTTAAGGCGAATTCCGCCGCCGTCGCTATAGGCTTCGGCAAGGGCACGCCCAGTTCGCGCAGGAACTGGATCAGAGCCGCGTGATGCTCGTAAATCTGGCGGTAAGTGGCTTCGTTATCCGCCAGAGTGGCATCGAAAATGTGCCGCAACACCACGCGCTGGTCGTCCCGGAACAACGACTTCATCGAATAGTTACTGGGGCCAAGCTCCCTGTCAAGGGCGCGGATGGTCTCGGCAATGTCTGCCTGGGAAAACACCTGCGCGGTTCTCTGCGCCATGGCCTCGTATTCATCGCGGTCGCCGCAGGCGCGAACGCCACAGCTCAGATTGTGATCGCCAAGGTGCAAGGCGCATAAGACGAAGCACTCGGATTCCCGCGTAATCTCCGAGGAAACCGTGATGCGGGCCAACGCTAGCTTGCTCCTTCCCGCCTCGAAGCTGCGATAGTCCGCGGCGTCAATCGTGTAACAATAAACCCGCTGGGGATTGACATGCGGCTTAAACAGGGAACTGATGCCGTAGTGCGCGGCGACTTTGTCCAGCGTCAAGATCGTCGGCTTTACCCATTTTTCATAAATCGCCTTGCCGTTCCCATGCTCCGGGAGATTGCTTTTCGCCTTCGATAACCCTTCCAGAAAGGCATCCTTCACCCCGTCGCCCCAGAGTTCTTGAGCCAGTTGGATGGCGCGCCCTGCGTACTGGATCACTTGTACTGTTTCGAGACCGGAGATTTCGTCGAAAAACCAGCCGCAACTGGTGTACATGAGCATGGCGTGACGCTGCAGTTCCAGGAGTTTCAAGGCCGCGGTCGCTTCGGGCTGGGTCAGTTCGTGGGTGGCGTGCCGTCGCAGGAACCGGCAGACGCTGGGCTCGGACCGGTCGAGCAAAACTTGCACATAGTCGTTGCGCGCCGCCCAGGGGTCCCTGAGAAGTTTGCCCGCCGACTCTTCGAAATGTATGGCCAGCGAGTCGCGGACCCGGTCCATGGCTTCACGCAGCGGCGCGCGCCAGGCCTGATTCCAGCCGGCCCGCCCGGAATTGCAGCCACAATCCGATCGCCACCGCTCAATGCCATGGACGCAGCTCCAGGAAGTATTCTCAAAGATCTCCACGTCGTGCGTCGGCGGGTGCATCTCAAGATAGCGGCCATAGTTGGTAACCTCAGCCAGCTCTTTGGACTGAATGTAATCCAGGGCATAAGTGAGCGCCATCTCGCCATAGTGGTGGTGGTGGCCATACGTCTCGCCGTCCGTCGCTATATTCACAATCTCGGGCCATGACCGCTTGTCGGAGAATCCCTCCGCCAGCCGCTGTGCGAAGCGCTCGCCGTTGTCAAGAAGGCCCTCGAACGCCACCCCATGCGCGATCGGTCCATCATAAAAGAAGACAGCGATAGACCGCTGCGACCGCAGCCGGACGCGGTACGGCATGGTAGGGTCAATCCGGCCCCCGCCCACGTCTTGCCACTGCCGGGTGCTGATGCGGCGGACCCGAGCCGCCTGGTTGGGACTCAGAATCGTGAATTTGATTCCCTGCTGCGCCATGAGATCGAGCGATTCCAGGTCGACAGCAGTCTCCGGCAGCCACATACCTTCCGGAGCCCGGCCGAAATGGTGTCGAAAATCCTGGATGCCCCACACTATCTGAGTAAGTTTGTCTCTGCTGTTGGCCAGCGGCATAATCATGTGGGAATATGCCTGCGCTATCGCCGAACCATGGCCGGAGAAGCGTGTAGCGCTCTCTTTGTCGCCCTCCAAAATAGACCGATGCGTGTCGCGGTCGGTCGTCTTGAGCCAGGACATCAGTGTAGGGCCAAAGTTGAAACTGATCCTGGCATAGTTGTTGACAACCTGAGCGATGCGGCCCTCAGGATTCATGATACGCGAGGCGCTATTCGGGGCGTAGCATTCAGCCGTGATGCGCTCGTTCCAGTCGTGATAGGGGTACGCGGAATCCTGCAATTCTACCGCCTCCAGCCAGGGGTTCTCGCGGGGCGGTTGGTAAAAGTGACCGTGGATGCAAATATATCCCATGCCCGGTCACCGCTTCGTGCAACTGCAAGGCCATTCGGTTGATTTCACTTCCAGCCTGCAAGGTAAGGTGTGCCGTGTTCGGAAATTCAAGCCTTCGAGGTGTGTTCTTTCACGAAGAGCCTCTTTCACGAAGAGCCTCCTTTACGAAGAGCCTGTTCTTTCATGAGAGCTGTTCGTTCACAAGAGCCTCTCCGGCTAATCGCTCGTACGCCACGATCGATCTCGGGTTTAGCACGATGCGAAATTCGCCCGCCGAGACACTCAAAGCTGCTGGCATACCGCCGGGTCCGCTCCAGCCGGGTACACACCAGCGAGGCTCCGAGGAGTCGAGCACCTTGGTCCAAGCGCCCGGTGGAAAGGGGACGGCGAAATCCGTCCTGCGGCCGGAAAAGTGGAGTAACAGCGCAATATCGCTAGTGCCAAACGTGCGCCTGACGAACAACGTTTGCTCGTCCAAGGGAAGCGCCTGACACCTTTCCATCGCCAGATGCGACAGCGCAGGCGTTTTCTTACGCAGGCGAAACAGTTCCCGATAAAAATCGAGTAACAATTGTTGGGACTGGTTCCGCAAGTGCCCGGCCGTGAGCCGGCTCCGCGAGAACGTACTCTCATCCTGTGGATCGGGTACGTTTCCGTTGCCGGAGAACGCGGCGAATTCCTCTCTCCGCCCGCGCCTCACGGCATCAATGGTGGCGGGGTCGCTATGACTCGTGAAGTACAGAAACGGAGCGGTCTCTCCGTACTCCTCGCCCATAAAGAGGAGCGGCAGATAGGGTGAGAGCACCATCGCGCCCGCCGCCAGCTTGAGCGATTCAAAGTCAAGCAGCACGCTCAGGCGCTCCCCTTGCGCCCGGTTGCCTGTCTGGTCATGGTTCTGAATGCAGACCACGAAACGCTCGCCTGGAGTTCCGAGCGCGGAGTTGCCATAGTGCCGGCGGCGAAAAGGCGAATATTGGCCGGAATACACGAAGCCCTTTGAATAGGCTGTGGCCAGATGAGCCACCGTCCCGAAGTCCCGATAGTAGCCATCGCGCTCTCCGGTCAGCATACCGTGCAGCGCATGATGGAAATTGTCACTCCACAGGGCATCGCAGCCCAAACCGCCGTGCGCCCCGGGTCGAACAACCCGAACATCGTTGAGATCGCTCTCGGCAATGACGTAAACGGAGCGGTTGACCGCGCGCGCCTGTTCGTGCACGGCCTGTGTCAACTCTTGCACGAATGGCCGCGCCGACGAGTCAACAATTGCATGAACCGCGTCCAGGCGCAACGCATCCACATGAAACTCCGTCACCCAATAAAGCGCGTTTTCGATGAAGAATCGACGCACTTCGTCGCTATCCGGGCCATCGAAGTTCAGAGCCTCGCCCCACGGAGTTTTGTAGTGGTCGGTAAAATAGGGACCAAAATCGCGCAAATAGTTCCCCTCCGGCCCCAGGTGATTGTAAACAACGTCCAACACGACTGCCAGACCCTTGCGATGGGCGGCGTTTGCCAGTTGCTTGAGGGCCAGCGGCCCACCGTACGAATTCTGGACCGCGAATGGAAACACGCCGTCATAGCCCCAGTTCCGGCTGCCGGGGAATTGTGCCACCGGCATCAACTCGATGGCCGTCACGCCCAGGTCCTTCAGGTAGGGCAGGCGTTGGATGATGGCCGCCAGCGTCCCTTCCGCCGAACAGGCGCCGGCGTGCAGTTCGTAGAAAACGTATTCCGCCAAAGGCGGATTGACCCAGGCCTGATCGGTCCACGGAAATGACGGATCGACCACCTCCGAGGGACCGTGCACCCCGTCCGGCTGAAACCGGGATGCGGGGTCGGGACGGCTTTTGCTTCCGTTCAAAAGGTAGCGGTAGCGAGTCCCCGGGGCAACTTCCGGGACCAGTAACCGATAGTACCCATCTTGATCGCGGGCCATGGGCACGAGACTTTCGCCATTGTGTTGGAGCCATACTCCGAGGCTGTCCGCATGTGGCGCCCAAACTTCGAAGTGGCATAGTCCATCGCCCAAATATCTTGCGCCAGGACCACGATTCGGGCGATTATCCATGCGATCCAAAATGGAGTGAACGGACGGCGGAACACCAGTCTAGCCAGGGGCCAGGCAGAGTTCGCAGGCGCGAATGGCGATTTTCGCTCACACTGACACTAACAACCGGCTTGGCATGGCCAGTCCCGCGATGCTCGAATCCCGCTTCGCTACCGCGCCCTCTGCCGTGGCCGGTTTTCCCTTCCCGTCCAATTCGAGCAATCGATCTGCCACATTTGCCGCCCGTAGAAACTCGCTCCCACACACTCGCGGATTTCCGGTTAGGCCAAGGAGATCCTGGGCGGGCTTGCGAAGAATGCACTCAGGAGGATAAACGAGTCAACCATTTCTTTTCGTGCGGGGTGGGTGAAGGGGTTCGAACCCTTGGCCACCGGAACCACAAACCATCCAATAATGTATCTGGAGGCGCAAGTTATTGATATTATTAACCAACACGTACCCACTTAGTACCCAGCGGTAGTTGAGTGTCCGCCAGATACAGTACAGATAAAGTACAATCGACGTGAATAATCAGGCACAACTTCTCCACGCCCAGGGGGTCACCGACTTCTTTTGATCTGTATGGGCCCTTGGCTGACCACCAGAAGGATTGCAGCGGCACTGGAAAGCAGGAACTGCTGTTGCAATCCGGCACGCCCAAGGTTCTGAACAGTTGGTCCCCCGACGGGCGATACTTATTGTATAGCGCGGCCCCGTTGGCAGGAGTCACCGGTGATTGGCTATCCCGCCATCGCCGCTGTCAAGACGAAGGTGGGGACATGGGAGCAGGTAGCCGATGCCTACTTGTACCTC
>Ga0210402_10004647_pt1 | contig 12466 bp, 12 predicted proteins | sample IncBWC7MmetaG_FD_161055 | JGI IMG/M metagenome (GOLD analysis project Ga0210402, IMG submission 161055) | Forest soil microbial communities from Barre Woods Harvard Forest LTER site, Petersham, Massachusetts, United States - Inc-BW-C-7-M | ecosystem: Environmental > Terrestrial > Soil >...
GGGAGATGACCGATGATATCGAATGCTACTTGAACGGCGCCCCAGTTCTCGCCTATTCGGAAGGCCTGCTTGAACGCGCCCGTCGGATTTATGCCCGGCATCGCACTGCCATCGTCCTGGTTGCAGCCTACCTGCTTATGCGTGTGCTCTTTATTCTGTTGTCGCGCCGTTAAAGGAATTTCAAAAAACGGGTAATACCACAACAGAGACAGGAGGTTGAACCGTGAATAAAGTTCTTCTGGGTCTGGTACTAGGAGCAATTCTAGGTGCTATCGATGGAATGACGGCGTGGTTGACCCCGGAGGTGCGTGCCCAGATCGCCGGCATCGTTATCGGATCCACGGTCAAAGGCATCGTTGCGGGCGTCCTCATTGGAGTGTTCGCTCGCAAGGTTCAGTCCATCGCACTGGGTATTGGGTTCGGCCTCGCCGTGGGCCTTCTACTGGCCTTCATTGTCGCCCAGATGCAGCACGGTTACTACTTTCAGATCATGCTGCCCGGCGGGATGGTGGGTCTGCTCGTCGGGTACGCCACACAGCGCTACGGCCGTGGGCAACAATCGCAGCGAACTTAGGGGCGGTAAGGGCGCGCGGCCAGACCCGAAAAAGCCCGTTAGGGACAAGACGGATGCGGCCGCGGTGCCCCGGAGGCGTCGCGCCTTGAATCGTTGTTTGGGGCCGCTTAAGAACTGTTGCCGCGATCTCGCATTCGGGAAATAGGTCTCCATGGGCATGGTTTTCCATGGTTCTGGCCCGATTTCTCCAAACTGGTCCGGTCCCAGGCTCAGCACATCCAGATAGACTTCGCGCCGATCTCATCCGACTGCAGTCGCGTTTCCGCAAAGAACTTCGGAGAGTGATTCACGCGTGAAGGCCGTGTGGTTGATCCACAGGCGGCTTGCGTCGACTTTCGGGCATTATCGGGTGCAAAACAAAACGTCCCATGGCTCATTGAGTCATGGGACGTTAAGTCGAACAGCCCTCCCCCGAAGTCTGCTCACCCACAGACTACGGCTTGACGGCCAGCCGGGGAATGGCTCTGAAGAGCTATTACGAAAGTGCTTTGCAGTACATTACGTGCGCGACCAAAGCAACTCGTAATCGGATGCTGGCATTGCAATTGGACGGTAGGGAATCCGGCTGGCACGGGCTCCGGAAAGATCAGCGGAGAGGTACGGCCCGGGCAAGTGGAGCAGGTTCCCGTCGTGTTAAACGGAATGAAGCCGATACTGGGAGGGCCCGACACGAAGCTAACGTTGTCCGTCGGATAAGCCGGCGCCGTGAACCCAGGATCCACGGACAGACTCCATGCGTCCTCTCCGCAGGATCCCAGTAGTCGTTGGTCGCAAACGACTGTGCTGATCCAATTGGGGCACCCAGATAGCTGGCGCCCGCCTGTATGCCAGACGCCGGCACTGACGCAATAGTTCGATCCTGGAGGAAAATGCTGTTGCGCAGAGAGAACTGAGAGTAGCCTGCCTTCGCGCAAGCAAAGTTGTTCGATCCGGCCTGGCGTGTGAAGGCGAAAATGTTGTTATCGACGCTGATGACCTGCCCGGGGGACGGTGCCCCAAGGTTATGTTGAGAGCATTGAGCGTGCGATAGATGAGGTTGTTGTTGATCTGAATGGGGCCGCCGCGGTCGATATAGAGGGCGTTGCCGCCGTAACCGTCCGCGTCTTGAGAGGAAGCCTTCTGTGATGTCGTGAATTTTGTTATTGGTTTGTCCGACAGACTCGTAGTGATGCTGGTGATCGTGCTGGCAGTGGGTTGACCGTTTTTCAGCGTGATCTTTTGTGCCGAACTGGACGTGCCCTGGACTTGGTTTCCGAAGGAGAGACGAGGTTGGGAAAGAGTCACCGTTTGGGCAAACCTTGGTGCTGCGACTAAATAAAGCGAGGCGGGCAAGAAGCGAGCGGCGGTGCTGGATCGATTGGTCATCAGAATCCCAAAATTGCAGTTGAGCGCGCGACTTCGCGAGGCCGCGCGAGAGTTAACAGGGAGGGATGAGGATTGGTCTCGACGCTAGACAACCAGGTTGCACTTCAGGACAGCACCAAGATCGGCGCCGGATGGTGCTTGCGGCTGGTTTTCTTGGCCGGGCAGTTGTAACGGAGCAGAGTCGAATGTCAACAGACAAGACGTGGACACAAGACGTGGAACTCGAAACGCGGAAAGCATTCAACCGTGCTGTGGGAAAAGGGAGGATTCGCGGTTGTGCCGAATCCCCGACGCTTTCGAAATAGGCTAGAATACGCAGGCGCAGCGCGGCCGCGCACTGGGGGAGTCCGATGCAGGATACTGCGGGGGGTGGAACCGGACGGGCCAGGAACACCGCGACGATCGAAGAAATCGACATCCTCTGGATGACCGCAGGCCTGGGCTGCGATGGGGACACGATTGCGATGACCGGCGCCACACAGCCGAGCATCGAAGATATTGTTACGGGAGCCCTGCCCTGGATCCCAAAAGTTACGCTGTACAATCCTTTTCTTTCCTACCAAAACGGAGATGAGTTCGTCAGACCTTTTCGCGACGCGGCCGAGGGCAAATCGAATCGACCTTTTATTCTCGTCGTCGAGGGGTCAATTCCGAACGAGAAAAACAAGACGGAAGGGTACTGGGCGTCCTTCGGGACCGATCCGTTGACCGGGCAGCCGATCACGACTTGCGAATGGATCGATCGATTGGCGCCGAAAGCGTGGGCCATCATAGCGGCTGGGACCTGCGCCACGTACGGGGGAATCCACGCCCTCGAGGGCAATCCCACGGGCTGCATGGGATTGCCAGACTATCTAGGATGGAAGTGGAAATCGCAGGCCCAGGTTCCGATTGTGTGCGTGCCCGGTTGTCCGGTCCAGCCGGACAACATGATGGAGACAATTCTCTATCTTCTTTATGTGACCAGCGGCCGAGCGCCGATGATCCCGCTGGACGACGCGCTGCGTCCCCGGTGGCTGTTCGGCAGTACGCTGCACGAAGGATGCGATCGCGGAGGCTATTACGAGCAGGGCGAGTTCGCCGAGGAATATGGATCTCCCCTGTGCATTGTGAAATTGGGATGCTGGGGGCCGGTCGTGCAGTGCAACGTGGGAAAGCGGGGGTGGATGGGCGGAATCGGCGGATGCCCCAACGTGGGCGGGATCTGCATTGGGTGCACGATGCCGGGCTTTCCGGATAAATTCATGCCGTTTATGAACCAACCCCCGGGGTCATTGCTGTCGTCCCAAGCAGTACAGACTTATGGCCGTGCGATTCACGCTCTTCGCCGGTTTACGCAGGCTTCGCTGAATAAGGAGCCAAGCTGGAGAAGCCGGACGAAGAGTTCACCGTCCCTCTAAGGTACGCACGGAGTTGGGAGTGTTTTTGTGATGAGTACGTTCTGGAAAATGGGCGAGGGGGCGGCCAGGGATGTTGTTTCGCCCGTTTCATCGGAAGAAGCGGCATTCGGCCCCGAAGAGGCAGAATCTATTTTGAATGAGCTTGCCAGCATCTATCTAAAAGACAAGGACATGGCGGCGTCGCTGGGCGCGGTCCATCATTTTTTCGAGAGGCTTGATCCAAGCCCCGTTCCTGATTCGCAAGTTCCCAACCTTGAAGCCAAGTACAAGGCCTTGGTGGAGCAACTTCCAGCAGTCGTGTTCATGGCGTATCTGGACCGTGGGATTGGCGAGGCCTACGTGAGCCCGCAGATCGAAGCAACACTAGGGTTTTCGCAGGCCGAATGGCTCGAAGATCCGGTGCTGTGGTATCGGCAGGTCCATCCCGACGATAAGGACCGCTGGAGCGTCGAAGCCTCGGAGATGTTCATCTCAGGGAAGCCTCTGCGATCGGCATACCGGGTGATCGCGCGCGACGGCCAGGTGATCTGGTTTCACTGTGAAGCGAAGATGATCCGTCACCCGGACGGCAGTCCGTGGTTCATCCACGGAGTGGCGTTCGATATTACCGATCTGAAGCGTACCGAGGAAGAGTTGCAGGACGAGCGCAACGTTGTGTCCGCGATTCTCGACACTGTCGGCGCTTTAGTGGTGGTGCTGGATCGCGAAGGCCGGATTGTTCGCTTGAATCGCGCTTGCGAACAGATGACAGGCAAGTCTCTGGAACAGGCCCAAGGGCAGCGGGTTTGGGATCTGTTTCTGGTGCCGGAAGAGAAGGAGCAGTTTCAAACAATTTTCCAGCAGATTTGCGACCACCAGTCACGTACTGAATACGAGAGCAGCTGGGTTGCTCGCGACGGCAGCCAGCGAACCATCGCGTGGTCTGCCGCGGTTCTGCCCGCCGCCAAGCAGATGCCGATGTATGTCATCGCTTCCGGTATTGACGTTACCGAACAAAAGCGCGCGCAGGTGCGCTTCCGCGGACTGCTCGAAGCCGCGCCCGATGCGGTGGTGGTGGTGAACCAGAAGGGAAGAATTGTTCTGGTGAATGCGCAGGTGGAAAAACTGTTTGGTTATCCACGGCAGGAACTTCTGGGGGAAGAGATCGAGAAGCTCGTCCCGCAAAGTTTGCGGGGGAACCATCCGGCGCACCGTCGGAACTTTTTCTCGGAACCGCGTGTGCGTCCGATGGGCGCGGGTGTAGAACTGTACGCTTTACATAAAGATGGGCGCGAGTTTCCCGTGGAAATCAGCCTCAGTCCTCTGGAGACCGAAGATGGGGTGCTGGTCTCGAGCGCCATCCGGGATATCAGTGAGCGCAAGCGTCTGGAAAAGACGGTGCTCGAAATCAGTGAACGCGAGCAGCGTAGAATCGGGCAGGATTTGCACGACGGACTGGGGCAGCACCTGACCGGCATCGCGTTTCTGACGAAAGTGCAGGAGCAGAGGCTGGCGGAGAAGCAAATCCCGGAGGCAGCGGAAGCCGCCAAGATCGTCCAGTTAGTCAATGATGCGATTCGTAAGACGAGGGAATTATCGCGCGGGCTGCTGCCCGTCGTTTCGGATGCGCACGGCTTGATGTCAGCGCTCCGGCTTTACGCAACGGAAATTGAGGATCTGTTCGGGATCGCGTGCCGCTTCCAGTGTGAGGATGCAGTCTTGATCCACGACGCCCCGATGGCAACTCACCTGTACCACATTGCGCAAGAGGCGGTAAACAATGCCATCAAACACGGGCGCGCCCAGAATATATTGATCCGGCTTTTTTCGGGGGAACGTCAGGCAACGCTGATCATCAAAGACGACGGAGCTGGTATCGAACGACCCCTGCCACCACATGCGGGAGTGGGGCTGCACATCATGAATTATCGTGCAGGCATGATCGGCGGGAACCTGGAAGTACGACGGGAGCCGCCACGAGGGACGGCGGTCACTTGCCGATTCCCGATCACGCCAGCAACTACGAGTTGAGGGCCATCAATGGATCAGACCGGCGTCGCGACGAAAAAGAGCAAGATTTTTGTGGTCGACGATCATCCCATTGTGCGCCAGGGATTGGCATTGCTCATTAACCGGGAGGCGGATCTCGCCGTTTGTGGCGAGGCCGAAGATGCGCATGCGGCGGTGCAGGCAGTGGCGGCGACAAAACCGGACATCCTGGTTGTAGATATTTCTTTGAACGGTCCGGACGGTCTGGGCCTGCTGAAGGACGTTCGGATGAGGTATCCGGAACTGCCGGTGCTCATCCTCTCCATGCATGATGAATCTATCTACGCGGAGCGTGCGCTTCGCGCCGGCGCCCAAGGGTACATTATGAAGCAGGAGGCTACCGAGAAAGTACTGGTTGCCTTGCGCCGCATTCTGAGTGGCGAAATCTACGTAAGTGAGCGCATCGCCAACCGGATGTTGCAGCGCTATATCGGAAGTCCAAGTGGGGGACGGCCGTCCTCGATCGCGGATCTCACGGATCGAGAACTCGAAGTCTTCCGTTTGATCGGCGAGGGGCACAGCACGCGACAGATTGCCGAGGAGTTGCACATCAGCGTGAAGACGGTGGAATCCTACCAGGCGCACATTAAAGAAAAGCTGTCGTTGCGCAGCGCTCGTGAGTTGGTGCAGCACGCCATTCAGTGGAGTGTCGACGAAAAAAGTTCCTGAACGATTCCGTTCCTGCGACCTGTTTCTGGTCACCCCCCAATTCCGTTCCGCCCTTCTGTCCTTCTCTCCTTCCCTCCTTTCTCTCCTCCTCTTTGGCGCGAAGTGTCAGGGAATTCCCTACGCCCCCCGAGTGTTTTCTAGGAGGAGAAAACGAGGCCGCTCCCGCTTGTGACGGGTATCGATTTTATTGATCCTAGCTATCGACAGTTGCGTGAAATCAGCGCTTGTACAGATTTTTCAAGATGTCGAGTTTCTCGTTCTCTGCTCAGGCCGGACCATTCGCAAGATCCGGCGGCGCACGAGATGAATGAGGCTCGCGCAACACCATGAATTTTGAAGGGAGACCGAGCTATGGCAGCGGAAAAAGTTCCGTATGGTCGCGTCACGCAAGTTCCACCGGCCGTTTCGGAGGTGCACATCCTGTGGATTACAGCCGGCCTCGGCTGTGATGGAGATTCCGTCTCAGTTACCGCGGCAACTCAGCCCAGCATTGAAGATGTGCTGTTGGGAGCGATTCCGGGTCTGCCCAAGGTGCATCTGCACAACCCAGTGCTCGCCTATGAAAACGGCGACGATTTCCTCAAGTACTGGTACCTAGCGGAAGAGGGAAAACTCGAACCGTTCGTTCTGGTTGTGGAGGGTTCGATCCCGAACGAGAAGATTAAGAAAGAGGGATATTGGGCGGGGTTGGGAACGGACCCCAACACCAAGCAGCCTATCACGACCAACGAATGGATTGACCGGCTTGCGCCCCATGCGACGGCGGTCATCGCCTGCGGGACTTGCGCCACTTACGGTGGCATCCATGCGATGGAAGGCAATCCCACGGGTGCGATGGGGCTGGCGGATTACCTGGGCTGGCATTGGACCTCTAAGGCAGGCCTGCCGATCGTGAATGTTCCCGGGTGCCCGGTGCAACCGGACAACTTCATGGAAACCGTGCTCTACCTGCTCTACCAAGTCGCAGGGCGGGCGCCCATGATTCCGCTGGACGACCAGTTACGCCCCACCTGGTTGTTCGGGAGGACGGTTCACGAGGGCTGTGATCGCGCCGGCTATTACGAGCAGGGCGATTTCGCGCAGAGCTACGGTTCTCCCAAGTGCATTGTGAAGCTGGGTTGTTGGGGTCCGGTGGTGAACTGCAACGTACCGAAGCGGGGCTGGATGGCCGGTATCGGCGGCTGTCCGAATGTCGGGGGCATCTGCATCGGCTGCACCATGCCAGGCTTTCCGGACAAGTTTATGCCGTTCATGGATGAACCGCCGGGCGCGAAAGTCTCCTCGGCGACGATCAATGCATATGGCCGCGCCGTCACTGCCCTGCGCTCGCTGACGCAGGCGACGTGCAACAAGGAACCCAAGTGGCGGCATCCGCGCGCTGAACTTACAAGCGGATACCACCCCAGATCTTATTAACGAGAGACCCACTGAGAGGAGCGATTCGAAATGAGCACGATTACTGCGCCGACCAAAGAGGCCGCTAGCAAGGGCAGGAACCTCGTCGAGATGAACTGGGACCCGATTACGCGAATCGTGGGCAGCCTGGGCATCTTCACCAAGATCGATTTCGCAAACCGGCAGGTGGCAGAGTGCCACAGCACGTCGTCGATCTTTCGTGGCTACAGTATCTTCATGAAAGGGAAGGATCCGCGCGACGCTCACTTCATCACCAGCCGCATCTGCGGCATCTGCGGTGATAACCATGCGACCTGCGCGACGTATGCGCAGAACATGGCGTTCGGCGTGCGTCCCCCGGCCATGGCCGAGTGGATTGTAAACCTGGGAGAAGCTGCCGAATACATGTTCGACCACAATATCTTCCAGGACAACCTGGTCGGCGTGGACTTCTGCGAGCAGATGGTGAAGGAGACCAATCCCAAGGTCTGGGAGAAAGCGCAAACGACGCTCGCGCCCCATTCCAATCTGCATGGGTTCCGCACCATTGCTGACATCATGACAGCGCTCAACCCGTTTACCGGAACGTTCTATCGCGAAGCGCTGGTGATGAGCCGCATGACGCGGGAAATGTTCTGCCTGATGGAAGGACGGCACGTGCATCCGTCGACACTGTATCCGGGGGGCGTCGGCACGGTTCCGACCATCCAGCTCTTCACCGACTATATTGTGCGCCTCATGAAATATGTTGAATTCATGAAGAAGGTTGTTCCGCTGCACGATGACCTGTTCGACTTCTTCTATGAGGCTCTGCCGGGATACGAAGAGGTGGGACGGCGGCGAGTACTGCTGGGATGCTGGGGATCATTCAACGATCCCGAACACTGCGACTACACCTACAAGAACATGACGGATTGGGGGCGCAAGATGTTGGTGACGCCCGGTGTGGTGGTCGACGGCAAACTGGTAACCACCGACCTGGTCGACATTAACCTGAACATCCGCATTCTGCTAGGCAGTTCCTACTACGACGACTGGAACAATTCCGAGACCTTCGTGAAGACCGATCCACTGGGCAATCCGGTGGATAAGAATCATCCCTGGAACCAGACCACGATTCCCCGGCCGCAGAAGCGAGACTTCGGGGGGAAATACACATGGGTGATGTCACCGCGGTGGCTCGACAAGCGTACTGGCGATCACCTGGCGCTCGACACTGGTGGCGGACCGATCGCTCGTCTCTGGGCGACCGCGCTCGCTGGATTGGTGGACATCGGCTACATCAAGGCCACCGGACACAGCGTGAAGATGTACCTGCCCAAAACTACGTCACTGCCCGAAGTTGAATTTGAGTGGAAGATTCCGAAGTGGAGCAACGCCATTGAGCGCGACCGCGCGCGGACTTATTTCCAGGTGTACGCGGCTTGTGCCGCGCTTCACTTCGCGGAGCGGGCACTCGAGGAATTACATACCGGCCGGACCAAGACCTGGAACGAGTTCAAGGTGCCGGAAGAGGCTATCGGGTGCGGGTTCCATGAGGCGGTGCGCGGCGTGCTATCGCACCACGTCGTGATCCGCAAAGGCAAGATTGCGAACTATCATCCTTATCCTCCGACGCCATGGAATGCCAATCCACGGGATGTTTACGGAACACCGGGCCCCTACGAGGATGCGGTGCAGAATACGCCGATCTTCGAAGACAACGGTCCCGACAAGTTCAAAGGGATCGACATCATGAGAACGGTGAGGAGTTTCGATCCTTGTCTGCCTTGTGGTGTGCACATGTATCTGGGCAATGGGAAGGTGCTGGAGACGCGGCATTCGCCCCTGTTCGGTCAACAGCCAGACAAGGGTTAGGGAAGCGAAGGAGCGGAAGCGTCCCTCCACGGACGAACGGGATGAACGAGTCGCTTCCGCTTCTGCGTTGTGGAGGCAGGATTGTGGTCGACGAAAAGGACTTCCGGCAGCGAATACAGAAGATCGGCAGTTTGGTGCATGACCTGGAGACCATTGCGGACCCCGCGTCGCGGGCTGCCGCGAAGCAGCTCGTGCAACTGCTGATGGATCTGCACGGTGCTGGCTTGGAACGAATCCTGGAGGTCGTATTTCAATCCGGGGACTCAGGTTCGCGGATCATTGACGATCTGGGGCAGGATCAATTGGTCAGCAGTCTGCTGATTCTGTATGGTCTGCATCCGGACGAGTTGCAGACCCGCGTCGAGCGGAAGTTGGAGCAGATCGGTTCCAAGATTCACAAGATGGGAGCGGAAGCGAAACTCGTCAGCGTTAACGGCGGGGACGTTCGCGTGCAGATCCTACTGGAGGGGCACTGCTGCGGATCAACCGGTCGGACGGTGCAGACAGCGGTAGAAGAAGCCATGTATGAGGCTGCTCCTGACTTAACGTCGCTGACGATTGAAGGACTGGAGGAGCCAGCCGATTCCGGCTTCGTTGCGCTGGAGAAATTGCTGGGATCGACGCCACGTGCCAGTTCCCCGCCTCCAAATTCCTCAACCCTTCGTCCGCATATGGTGTTGAGCAGCGAAGGCATGGACTGAGAGTAACTGCCGTGGTTGCCGAACATGATGAAGACGGAACAGTTTCGAGAGACGTCGCAGGCCTTCGAGAGCCTGCGTCAGTTCGCCCGCAAGCCGCAGCGGCAAGTCGAGAAGTGCGAGATGTGCAGCGCTGAGCTGCGCCCGGAACACGGTCACCTGATTGAACTGACGCAGCGCCGATTGCATTGCTCGTGCGACGCTTGCGCCATGTTGTTCAGCGGCCAAGCGGGAACAAAATACAGACGAGTGCCCCGCGACGTACGGCTGGTGGCGAATTTCAAAATGACAGACGCCGAATGGGACGGCTTGCTGATTCCCATCAGCCTCGCCTTCTTTTTTCAAAACAGTATGGACGCGCGCGTGAGCGCCTTGTATCCAAGCCCCGCAGGCGCGACCGAGTCGCTGCTTCCGCTGGAGGCATGGAGCAGCATTGTGCAGGCCAACACCGAATTGAACCAACTGGAGCCCGACGTTGAAGCCCTGTTGGTAAACCGCGTCGGCCAGGCGCGTGGATCGGCTCCGGCGGAGTATTACATCGTCCCGATTGACGCGTGCTATAAGCTGGTCGGCCTGATTCGAATCCACTGGCGGGGATTGTCCGGGGGGACGGAAGTGTGGCGGGAAATCGGAAGCTTCTTTGCGGATCTCCGGGCCAAGGCGCGAGTTGTGACGGAGGAGACCAATGCCTGATCTTGGCTTCAGGATCGACGGCGCGGAAGTGGCCGAGTTCGCGGCTGCTCCTTTGATTGTTTTGAAGTTGCGCCTTACCAACGCCAGCCCGGGTGAGACCATACACTCGGTCGCCCTCCGGTGTCAGATTCAAATCGAAGTTACGCGACGGCGCTACCGAGCGGAAGACCAGCAGAAGTTGCGCGATCTGTTTGGCGAGCCCGACCGCTGGAGTCAGACCCTGCGCAACCTGCTGTGGACTCATGTCAACGTGAATGTGCCTCGCTTTCAGGGCTCCACGGTGGTCGACCTGCCCGTGCCGTGCACGTTTGACTTCAACGTGGGCGCTACGAAGTACTTTCACGGACTTGGAGATGGAGAAGTGCCGCTGTGCGTGCTGTTCAGCGGGACGGTTTTTTATGCCGCGGAAGGAGAACACATGCAGGTGTCCCTGATTTCTTGGGAGAAGGAAGCGCGCTTCGGTATGCCGGTGAAGCTCTGGCGCGAGATGATGGATTCGTATTATCCCAACACCGCGTGGCTGTGCCTGCGTCGCGATATCTTCGAGCGGGTCTATGAATACAAGGTGCGGCACGGGATTGCGACGTGGGAACAGGCACTGGAGAACATGCTGCAGGCGGAACAGACGGTGCGCTCATGAATCTTGCGCGGGTTGATGAGATTGCGAAGGCCGTGCTTTACGAAGGATATATGTTGTATCCCTACCGGCCATCGTCGCTGAAGAACCGCCAGCGCTGGAATTTTGGAGTGGTGTATCCGCAGGCTTACAGCGAGGCCCAGGGCGGCGAAGAGGCCTGCAGCATGCAAACCGAGTGCCTGGTCTCGGGGAACGGTGGAACGATCCTGGAGGTGAAGGTGCGGTTCCTGCATCTGCAGATGCGGACGGTGCGATCCCCGGCAGAGGTCCGGACCGGTGCCTTGCCCGATGGCTGGCAGGAGGCGGTGGAGCGGGAAGTCAGCGTGCCAGATCTCACCCTGGAAAGCCTTCGCCAAAAGACAGTCAGGCATGCGTTCGGGTTTCCGGCCCAGACTCAGGCGCACTCCGAGCGCGACGGCATGGTTGAGCGCCGGCAAGAAGAAGTCGAGGGAACTGTGAATGTCTCGGCGGAGAGGCTCAGCCAAGATCTGTTCAGGGTCAGCATTCCTGTCAAGAACGTGTCGCTGATGGCGGTTCCCGCTGCCAACCGGGATGAGGCGCTAATGCAGTGCTTGGTTTCAACCCACACGATTCTGGGCGTGAAAGGCGGCGAATTTGTTTCGCTGCTCGAGCCGCCGTCGGAATCGCAGGATCTTGCATCGCGCTGTCGGAACGTGGGCGCCTGGCCTGTGCTCGTAGGCGAGCAAGGACAGCGGGATACTCTGCTGGCTTCTCCGATCATTCTGTACGATTATCCGCAAATTGCGCCCGAAAGCGCCGGTGACCTGTTCGACGGCACGGAGATCGACGAGATCCTGGCGTTGCGAATCATGAGCTTGACCGACGAAGAAAAGCGGGAGATTCGCCAATCCGAGGACCGCGCCCGCCAGATTTTGGATCGGACTGAGGCCATGCCAGCGGAGCAGTTCATGAAACTGCACGGCGCCGTGCGCGGTCTGCGCCCACTCAAGGAGGATGCTTCATGAACGAGTGGGAATGGCAGTTGTTGGAAGACCAGACCACGGTTCACCGATTCATCATCGGGGACGTGGAAGTGCATGTGGGAGATCGAGTGCGTCTGCGCCCCCGGCAAGGTGGCGATGTGCTGGACATTGCGCTGGCTGGGCAGATTGCCCGGGTGGAGAGCTTC
>Ga0210402_10004648_pt1 | contig 12465 bp, 13 predicted proteins | sample IncBWC7MmetaG_FD_161055 | JGI IMG/M metagenome (GOLD analysis project Ga0210402, IMG submission 161055) | Forest soil microbial communities from Barre Woods Harvard Forest LTER site, Petersham, Massachusetts, United States - Inc-BW-C-7-M | ecosystem: Environmental > Terrestrial > Soil >...
AACCATCACATCATTGCCGAGAAGTACGATCGCGACCTCACGGATTTGTTCGAGCTACAGGACGAAATCACCCACGCTATTGCCGGCGCGATCGAGCCGGAACTGCTCAAATTCGAGCGCGACCGCGTCGCCGAGCGGCCGCAACGTAGCGGGGACGCCTACGAAATCTACCAGCGGGGCGTGTGGCACCATTACCGGCACACAAAGGAGGACAATATCGAGGCGCAGGCGTATTTCAGACGGGCGCTGGCGATCGACGCGCAATATCCCCAGGCCGCCGCGGCGCTGACGATTGCGGTGCTGAACGCGGGCTTTCTCGGTTGGACAAAGAGTGCCGAAGCCAATTTCGCCGAGGCCTACGAACTCGGCCAGCGGGCGGTCACTCTCGATCCGCGTTATCCAAATTCCCGCTTCGCCCTTGGTTTGGTCTGCATGTGGACGCGGCGCATCGAACGTGCGATGACGGAATTCCAGGAAGCGATCAAGCTCAATCCGAGCTTTGCCGCCGCTCATGTTCAACTGGGGCAGGTGTACCTTTATGTCGAGCGCCCGGAAGAGACCATTGCACAGGCCGAAAAGGGATTTCGTCTCAGCCCTAGCGATCCGCGCCTGTTCATTTGGCTTCCCGCCCTCGCCGGCGCTCATTACCTGCTCCGCCATTATGCCGAAGCCGTCGAAGCCGGGCGGCGGTCATGGTCGCTCAATCGCAACTGGCCGCACGGTCTGCGTTACGTAGTCGCCGGCCTTGCCCAACTCGGCAGGATCGAGGAAGCCCAGGCGGCGCTCGCCGATCTCAAGCGGATGGACGCTGATCTGGCGTACTCCGCAGGCGTTTTACGACGGGTGTACACTGACCCCGCTGCGGTCGACCACATCCTCGACGGACTGCGCAAGGCCGGGTTCGAATAGCGCTTCTCGGGGTTGCTGCTGGTTCACGCCCCACAAAAACAAATGAATGACTTTGATAAAAAGCTGTGCCAGAATACATAAAGATGCGATCTATTAACTATAGATACTCGGGTCTAAATGAATGTTCCGGCATAAATTTTCTCGGTCAACGAAGCATCCGGCATAAGGGAGCGGGTATCGATGCGCAAGCGGACGAATTTTTTACCAGTGCTGGCTCTGGGCGTTGCCGGAGCGATATCCGCGGCAGCTCCGGCCTCTGCCGTTCCGATCACCTATACGATGCAGTTTATCGCCGACGGCTGCATTGGATCGTCTTCGATCACGCAAAACTGCTCTGCATCGCCTACGTTCATGCAAAAGGACGTAACGCTGACGATGGTCAACGAGACCAACAACATCATGTTTGATTCAGGTTTAGGACTGTACGAAATCAATGGGACGGCCACGGTAAGCATCAGCGGCGTCACCAGCACTCCCGCGACGTTCACAGACACGATGCAATTCTATACTGACAGCAGTACGATCGTCGGCTTGTTCGATGGGTCTGTCAACCCCCCATTCGGCCTCGACGTCGTCGATGTATTTAACACGGCATTAAGCGGCTTTGCATTCAACGGCTACCAGCTGGGTCCAATCGGCCCGACAACGGACGCGGCAGCGCTCGGAGCCGGGCAGCCCACTAGTTTCCCGGGATACGAACTAACGTCCGGCGACTTCTTCGTTCTCAACGGCCTCGGCCCAACTTCCGACGCCACCTTCACGGCGACGGTTGCCGCCGTCGCCGTCGCGGAACCTCCGATCGGCCGTGGCCTCTCCATCGCCTTGGCTATTGGCGGCACGCTGTTCGGCGGCGCCAATCTCTTGCGTTGGCGCTTCCGTAAGCCGCTTACCTGAGGACGCTCAGCGCCGCATTCCGGCGGCCTCGACAGCATTCGGCACTCCACCTGTCATGGCGGCCTGACGAGCGGGCGTAGCTGACCGAGCCGATGCTATGGGCACGGAACCACTTGACCGTGTGCAAGGCAGATTGGGCCTCCGCTTTCAACCCCAGTCGTGATGTTGCTGTCGGATACCGCCACTGGGGCCGAGCAGGTGGTCTGGCCGGAAGGCGGTATGCACGGCGTGTCGGTGGCCCCGACAAACGTCGACGCACTTTGGATCTCGACCGGCATTGTCAAATCCGGCATTTGCGAGGTCGTCGCCACGGTTATTGGGGGGGCGCCAGTCGGGCACGGAAACCGAGTCGCATGGATGGACCCATCGTTGAATAAATAGACTATTTCTGCGCCGCAGAGGTCTGTGACCGGAGCGGAGGAGGCATTGAAGTACATGTTGAATGAGAAATAGTCCGTCGCCGCGGCCCCGGGAAGATTGAACTCGGCTATTAGACAACGGGCCCCATAAGCCCTGCACGTATCATACCACGACCCTATGTAGTAGGTACCACCAACATTATTATCGGCGTCGTCTTTGGGATAATCGAAGTCCTGTATAAGGTTGAGTCGGGAGATAATGTGAGGGCATGGCGGCGGCGGTGACACGGATGGCGGCAGGGCTGGCACGACGGGGAATATGACTTGGGGGGTCGTTGGCGGTAGCACCAGGACCCAGGCGAGCAATCTCTCATCGGGCCTGCCGCCGGTCGGACCGGTAATACAAAAATTCAGAAAGCTTAAGTCTATTGGATCGGTCACGGTCGTCGTCGATGACGGTATCGGGTTCAAAAAGCCCCCCTGCGCGACGGCTTGCTGCTGGCTCGAATTCATCAGGTCGAGCGGCTTGGGCGTCGTGGTCGTCGCCGTAAAATTCGGCGGAACCTGGGTAAACCAACAAGCCTGGGTCGCAGTCGAGCCACAGTTGTTGAGAGAGCTCGGCACTTGCCGCACCCCACTGCCCGCCGTCATCAGGTTCTCCGAACACAAAGAGTTCGGGTACGGCGCCGGACAAGTCAGAGGCCCAGCGTTAAAGATTGTGTGTTCGAGACCGAGCACATGACCGAGCTCGTGCGCGACCGTGTCCGCACTCGCGCCGGAAGAAATGAAGCTGCCGTTGCCATTATCCCAACTGAACCCCAAGATCTTGAGATTCGTCTGACCGGGTGGGGGGGCGATAAATTGGCCATAGAACTGGTTGATCGTGGTCGCGCTGGTGCTCACCGGTACACAGGGTGGCTGGAGAACTCCGTTCGCAACCGCACATTGCCCACTCGGGGGTAACGGGGGTGTCGCAGTGAGCGGCGTCGTCGGATTAGGTACGGTGTTCATCGAGATCGAGGGCTGCTGCGAGATCACCGTCAGATCGTTGCTGCTCGATCCCGTGCTGCAAGAGGGGACGGCTGGGCTGGTGCAAGCACCGGTGCCCGATCCGCAGTTGCAGACGTGCAGCACGCGGTAGTCCGTCGACACGTCACCAAGTCTGTGCAGGGGGTTCGTAGGTGAGTTCCACTTCACAAGGGGCAGAAAACTCACACGGATGCCAACCTGGCTCCAAATCGAGTCGGCAATGTTGACCCCGGTAACCGGATCGTTGAGATTGATAACCGGTGGGCAAGTGTTGCCGTCAGTCGAGCACACGTTGATCGGCTGGACCACGACATAGGATGTCACTGGGACCTGGGCGGATGCGGCGCCCGCAGCCAGACAGGTGGTCACCGACAACAGCATACCCCATAAGGCGCGGCTACGATCCCACCTCAAACCCCTCATCGCTTATCTCCCTTGCCTGAGTGCGGCAAAAATTCCCCGCGTTTTTTCGACCAAGTGTGAGCTAGTCCACACTTGGTCGATATTGGGGGCGATATTTCCTCGGCGAACCATGTGAGCCCAGGATGTGCCCAAAGTCTCTCGCGACGTAACAAAAATCAACAGAAATCCGGCATTCTTGTTGTTAACCAAACAAATTGTTACGATCGGGCGTGACGGTCTGGTACAGATTGGCTGAGGGTACTCAACGGGAACGGCGCAAGAGGGAGCTACGCCATGAAAGTGTCGCTCAGGTCGAGAACCACTCGGCTGGCAGCTGCGGTCTGCGCAATTTGGCTGTGCTGCGCGAGCCCGACATGGGCGGGAGGCGGCGGCGCGGATGCGGGGTCTCTTTTGTCAAGCCTGTCCCAGCTCTGCGCCGACTTGCTTATCCCGTCGTGCCCGCAATATCCGGCGTACCTTACAAAAAGCACTCCGCCCAGCCCGGTCAACAGCCCTGCGACCCCGATCGTGGTGGAGCTTGCCGCCTGGCAGAACTGGAATCCCGACACCGTGCGGACGACCGATTCCGACTGCTTCCAATTCGGAGCCCTGAATCCGTTTCCGGCTTTTTTCTGCCCGCAGATCGCGGTCAACGCGACGAACCCGCCCGCCAATTCGCCGATTTCGGGGATCTTGGGCCTGCAACCGCCTTCGGCGTTGGCCAACCTCGCCTCGCTCGCCTTCGCCCCCAACTCGGCAGCTACGCCGCCGCTGACGGTGACGCAAAATTCCGACCCGACGGCGACGAGCTACGTCTACGCGGTGGTGGAAGGGGCGAACGGGCAGCAGCCCAACACGCTCGATTTGTTTCTTGAAAACCTCGGCTCCAAGGGTCCCGGTGCCGTAACCGTCGCCCTGCCGCTGGCGGTCTTGGCCAAAGGGGCCTCCGCCGAGAATTCGGTGGTGGCCACCCTCAACATCTCGCCCGTGTGCATCCCCGTTTTGGGCTGCCCGGCCACCGTCACGGTCAACCTTGGGGCGGGGAAGAGTACCTACAGTGCGCAGAGCCTGGGCATCAATGTTGACTCTTTCTTCGGCCCTTCGGCGCATTGGGCGACGCCACACTCAATTTACGAGGTGCAGATCCCGCTGTTGGTGAACCAAAAGACCGATCCGTTTTATTTCCTCACCTCGGAATCCTTGCCACAATGTCCCAACGGCATCAACCAGATTTCGGGCATTTGCAACGCCTTCTCTCAGACGAACCCTCCCAATGGCTCCCGGCTTTCGTCCAAGATTTTGCCGAATACCGTCGTTGGGATGGCGCCGAGCGCAGCACCCCAATGTCCAGGTCCCCAGCCCGGAACAGCCTGTCCGACGCCCTATCCGGCCAATCCGATGCAACCGGTGTCGCCCACCTTCGGCTTCTGCGTCAGCTTCTCGAACAACCTGAAAAACCCTAACGCTGCATTCTTTCTTGCGATAGGACCGGATGGCACGACCTATGTCTCTTCACCGGTCAACCTGTCGTCGGCCGCGGCTGGTTCTTTCCCGCCACCAGGGCCATATCCTGCGTGTCCTACCTCCTGACGGGGCGCCGATCCGCAGGCTGAGACTTGGTCGAGCCCCGGGCTGAGGGATTGACGGCGCCGGGGCTCGACGTGAAGGTGGGGGTGCGGGGGTCCGGATCGGGATCGCCGCGAAAGGAGGCGCCGCTGTACGCCCTCGCGATCTTCGGCAGCCTGCTGGTCGTCGCCCTATGGGAATTCTGCCGGCCGCGGCGGCGGCGCGAATTCCCTGCTTTACAGCGCCGATTCGGCAATATCGGCTTCTGGATCCTGAACCTGGTTCTTGCCGCCTTTCTCATTCCCCCAGCGGCTTTCGTCCGGCCGCGTCTCGAGGCGCTGTCGGGCGTCGCTTTTCCGTCGTGGCCGATCGCCGATGCTGGGCTGAGCTTTGTGGCGGGCTTCCTGTTGCTCGATTTGCTGCGCTACCTCGTGCACCGCTGCAAGCATGGGGTGCCGTTTTTCTGGCGCTTTCACGCGCTGCATCATTCCGACCCCGATGTCGACGTGACGACCTCGGTGCGCGTCCATCCGATCGAGCATCTTCTTGCCTCGGGTGTCTTCTGGCTGGCGGTCATCTTGCTCGATATACCAGCCACCGCCTGGCTGACTTACTGGCTCGTAGTATCGGTCATCGAAGCCGTCCAGCACGGCAACATTCGCCTGCCGGAGTGGCTGGAGCAGTGCTTGCAGCCGGTTCTGGTCACGGTCGACATGCACCGCATCCACCACTCCGTCTCGTTTGCAGAGGCGAGCGTCAATTACGCAACCGTCTTCTCGATCTGGGATCGGCTTTTCGGGACTTACACCCGGCTGACACGGGCACAACACGACAGCATTGTCTTTGGCGTTCGCGCATTGCCGCGGCGCGATTGCCTGAAACCGTCGGCGATGATGCTGACCCCCTGGCGGATCGCCCGGGCGGCGGCTACCGAGAGCAGCTAGACACAGGTTTCGGGGAGTGCTGAAGTTCCGCGGAGGCTTGTCGTCGGCCATGGCAGCGAAGGCCAGCGTCGAACGAGCCCCCCGCAAGAGGAGGCGCGCCTGTACCTAGCCGTGGTCTTCGGCAGCCTGCTGGTGGTCGCTCTGTGCGAATTCTGCCGGCCGCGGCGGCGACGCGAATTTCCGGCTTTGCGCCGCCGGTTCGGCAATATCGGCTTCTGGATCCTGAACCTCTTTCTCGCCGCCTTCCTGCTTCCCCCGGCAGGGTTTGTCCGGCCGCGGGTCGAAGCATTATCGGGCCTCGCCTTCCCATCCTGGCCGATCGCCGATGCCGGGCTGAGCTTTGTGGCGGGATTTCTGCTGCTCGACCTAATGCGCTACGCTGTGCATCGCTGCGAGCACGCGGTGCCGCTGTTTTGGCGCTTTCATGCGCTGCATCACTCGGATCCCGATGTCGACGTCACGACCTCGGTGCGCCATCATCCGATCGAGTACGTCGTGGCCTCGGCGGTTTATTGGCTCGCCATGCTTCTGCTCAATGTTCCCGTCGTCGTCGTGGTAAGCCACGGTCTTGCAGTTTTCGGCACGGCCTCTCTCCAGCACGGCAATATCCGTTTGCCCGAGTGGTTGGAACGTTGGCTGCAGCCGGTGGTGGTCACCCCCGACATGCACCGCATCCACCATTCAGTCATCTTCAATCAGGCGAACTCAAACTACGGCGCTGTGCTTTCAATCTGGGACCGGCTGTTCGGGACCTATACGCGGATCAGCCGCGTGCAGCACGATAGGATCGTGTTCGGTGTGCGCGAATTGCCGCGGCGTGACGGACTGAAGCCTTCCGCGATGCTGCTGACCCCGTGGCGGCTCGGCCGGGCGGGAGTACGAGAAGCGGCTTAAAATGCTTTCGCGGTGGTTCCGGTGAGCATGTCGGCCTTGCGGTTCAATGCCGTGATCAGGCCGTCGATGCCCTGGCTCTTCAGAATGGCGGCGAATTCGGAGCGGCGGGTCGCCACCTCGCGGATCGCCCCATCGAGGTAGATGTCGGCAATCAGCCAGGTCTCGCCGCTGCGCCGCATCGAATAGTCGACCTGCACCGGCTCGCCATTGGCTTTGATGATCCGGCTGCGGACCATGACCCCGGCAGCACCAGGCTGCTCGTCGATGACCTGCAGCTGCTGGCCGCCATAGCTGTCAAAGCGTTCGGCATAGATCGCCGAGATGTAGCGCCCGTAGCTGTCCGTCATCTGCTGACGCTGCGCATCGGTCAGCGTGCCCCAAGAGGGGCCGACCGACAATCGGGCCATCGACCCAATATCGAAGCTGCGGCGAATGACCGGCTCGAGCTGCACAAAACGCCCGCTCTGGCCGAGAATGTGGCCGTTCTTCATGGTGTGGAGCAGCGTGTCGTACAGCCCCTTGACAGTAGCGCTGCCGCTCGCCGGCGCGGCGAAGCCCGTCTGGGGCAGCATGGCCAATGCCATCACTACTGTGAGGCAGGCGGCTTTGCGCGTGCGCATCTTCTACCGAGTTGGCTTGCTCATGAAATCGATCTTCCCGTCCCCTCATGCCCCCGATAGCCGTGAGGATCGGCGGAGGCGAACATCACCAAGAAAGCGACGCAGGGAATTGTCGTGCATCCCCAGGTTCCAGGGGAGAGATTGGCGGACCTGCGCGCGCTGATCGACGCGCTCATGGCGTCGTGCGTGGGGAATTCGCCTCCTTGCAAGGCAGCCGACGATGTGGAGCGCACGCCGACGCGAGTTGTACAAAACCGGCCTCTCCAAGAGCTGTAGCACATCGGCTTTGTCGCACATCCATCTGGAAAGAGCTGACTTTGTGAAATCTCGCTGTCGACCGACGATCGCGCCGCACAAGAGGTGGCGTTGCCGTGGCAGCGGTGCGCGAGGCCCACCGTCAGTTGCTCATCATCGCATAACTACCGCACCCCCGGGCCAACGCGGTTTCGTTGAGTTAGCCTTCAAAAGGTCCCGCACTGTGCCCTGCCACTTACCGCCTTGCTGGACCTGCTGCATTCTTCGGCCTCGGAAACCAGAAGGAGAATTATATACGGGGATCGTCAGACAGATCGGCGCCGGCATCTCGACGGAGGATCCCCGCCGCACCCTTTTTATCAAATACCAGCCGAACACCCCCGGCCTCTATCGCGCGGCGTATCGCTATTAAGTTGTTGGGCCGCAGCCTCTGCTCACCTCTCTCGAACGCTGCAATCGCGCGCAGTGAGACATTCGCCTGTCTAGCGAGTTCCACTTGCGGCCACCTTAGCCAGCCGCGTGCCGCGCGACACTGCTCCGGTGTCATGGATCCAGGCCGCAAAGAAATCTTGTGCTGCCTGTCGATTCTGCTTGAATTAAGCAGATACACCTTATATATGCAGATGTGCTCTTTATAGGCATATTATAGAAACCATGGATGGCGACCCTCGAAACCTCAATCACAGCCGGACTGGCGCACACTCGCACCCTCCACCCCCCAACCGACGCGGGGACGGAAACGAGGTTCTCTGGTGTGGCCAACCAACCGACCGGAAGGAATATAGCGGCATCGAGAAGGAGACCGAAACTCGCTTCCAACACGCCATGCGGAAGCGCGAAAGAGGCCTAGAGCCTGCCTAAGCCGTCGAGGAAGACTTCAATACTCATTAAACGCACGCGGGTGGCAGACTCGCCAACCAGGCGCCATGCGCCTTGTTCTAGAAGCGCATCTCCTTCTGGGTATATGGTTCGAGCGGGAAGAAGCGTTGCGACTAAGACTTTCCAAAGACTGAAGATTTGGAAGCTACTGTGGTTTGAAAATTGCCTGCGATGATAGATTTCACAAGCGTCGATTCAACCTTGGGCATCGCGGGAAAAGTGGCGCCATCTTGCCGCGGGTCCCCTGCGAGCCGTGAGGACTGCCTGCATAGCAGGCACGCCGATTTATACGGCAACTTCAAGCTGTGGATCGGCAATATGTCCCGATCGGACAAGGAGGACTTGTGATGGGGAAGCAGGCGGGCGTTACGTTAAAGACCGAGCAAGGCGAACGGCCAAGTGAGAGGCTACTGCTCGCTCCACCATCGGACAGCCCTTCCACAATTTTGGCGTTGATTGAACAAATAGCGCTTAACCCCGACGCCGATGTCGAAAAGCTCGAACGCATGATGGCGATGTATGAGCGGCTCAAGGCGAAGGAGGCCGAGCTCGCATACAACGCCGCGAAGGGTAGGATCCTGAAGAAGCTCGCCAGTATCAAGATCGTCAAGAACCGTTCGGTTCTACACGAGTTCGAGCAAGGGAAGCCCCAAAAGGGCGCCTATGAAGCATTCAAATACGCTCCCCTGGAGGAGATCGACAAACATCTGCGCCCGCCCTTGGCGGAAGAGGATATGGATCTCTCCTATTCCGACGAACCGCGGGAGGACGGCGGCATCGTGATCCGCGGCCGTCTGAAGCACCTGCCGGGCGGCCATTATGAAGATTCCTTTATGCCGGCCCCGCTGGACACGACGGGTGGCAAGTCGAATGTGCAGGCGGTGGGTAGCACCAATTCTTACCTTCGCCGTTACGTCGCCTGCAATATTTTCAACATCGTGGTCGTTGGGGATGATGACGATGGAACGGGAGGAACGATCGACGAGGCTCAAGCCAAGACGATTCTTGAGCTGATCAAGAAGGCGAAAGTCGGGCCGAAGTTTTTGAAATACATGAAGGCCCGGAGCATCGCGGAAGCCGGTTCTCTCGAGGCTGCCGTGGCAACGATTGCTGCCCGCGACTACCGCAAGGCCATCACCACTCTAGAGGAACAGATAGTCAAGGCAGAGGCCGGTCATGCCAATCTTTCATCATGACGTGACGCAATACTCGGAAGAGTATGACCGTCTCAAGCTCGGGATCCCAACGAGCTCCAACTTCCACAAAATCATTACACCACAAGGGAGGCCCTCGAAGCAGTGGCGGGAATATGCCTGCGTCCTGATCGCCGAGCGGATACTGCAGCGGAAAATCGAGTTTTATAATTCACCCGCGATGGAGCGGGGTTTGATTGTCGAGGCGGAGGCGGCCGATTGGTATGAATTCGATCAGGACGTAACCGTTCAGAGAGTCGGCTTTATCGCAGATGACGATCATACGGTTGGATGCAGTCCTGATCGGCTCGTCGGCGATGACGGCCTTTTGGAAATCAAGGCTCCCTTACCGCAGACGCAGGTCGAATACTGGATTTCCGGTGAGGTCCATGAACGTTTCCGGCCTCAATTGCAAGGTCAGCTCTACGTTTCCCAGCGAAGGTGGGTCGATATCCTATGCTGGCACGACGTGCTTCCAAAACTTGTCATGCGGGTCGAGCCAGATGAGGAGTTCATCAAAGCCCTCGACCGCGAGCTGCGGATCTTCAACTACTTCATCGAGTGCGTGATGGAGAAGATTTGCGCTACAAATGAACTGCCGATCCCCCCAGGCAAACTGGCGCTGAGGGCAGCGCTGTACGCAAGCCTCGAGATAGCTCCCTGAGCCGCGACATTTTGCCTGCATCCCGCATTCCCCGTGCCGCGGCCCGCGCCAAGCCTAAGCCGGACCTCCGGAAGCGCATGCAACACTTGACCTTTGTCAGACAGCTTCCTTGCGTGGTCTGTGGTAGAGCAGCTCCCTCGGAGGCGGCGCATGTTCGCTCGGGATCTGACGGTGGCGCCGGAATAAAGCCGTCGGATCGCTATACCGTATCTCTCTGCAGCGACTGTCACGCGCTGCAACACCAGTTCGGTGAACTGACGTTCTGGAGCACCGTACGCATCGATCCGCTCAACGTGGCTTTCCGCCTGTGGACGGTATCGGGGGACATTAGAGCCGGGGAGAGGATCGTCTTCCGGGCGCGACAACAGATCGATCTGACGAAAGCGTATAGCTGAGAGACGCAGCGAACCCCACCAAACCTTCGACGCCGGCTGCTGCCACGGTCGGCGATGCCGTAGCGAGTCGTTCGACCTGGTCGGCCTCCACCGTTTCGAGCACCAGCTCGAGGCTGCTCGGCTTCGCGCGCCAGCTTCTCCGCTTCTCCGAGAAACAGCCAAACTCGGCCCGCCGACGGCCGGCTAGCGGAAACTCAGCCTGGCAATCCCGGCCTGGGCGACGAGCGCAGTCCGCCATCGCGGCGATGATGCGGTTCAACGGTGCAGATTGTCGAGGGCGATCGACACGTCGACAGTGCGGATCCGATCCGCAGACTTTTGGGTCTGCTAAACACTGGTTGAGCCAATTTGCCTAGCCTGTTGCCCAGCGATCAGATCGCACTGTGACAAGGCGAGCTCAATTTATGCGCGAGGACGGTCGGCCTTTTAGTAGCTTTTGCGGCATTTCTACTTGCTTTTGGCGAGCTTTCCTTGAATCAATAATAAGGTAATAGTTGAGTGTTGCACGGGGCAACAGATCTGCCTCGTCCGTGGAAAGCCAATTCCGCCATAATTTCTGGACACCCGAACCGGTTTCACCGCCGAGTAAATCAGTGCGAGAACTCGGGGCGATGGATATTAGGTGTACCCATCCGGCGAGGGCCGCGGGCCGATGCATCATGCTGGTCAGTCCGTAATTGCGGGTGGTTTTTTCTTGGCGAGCCGAGCCTTGGCAGCGTTGCGCTGGTTCGCGATGCGGCCGAGGGCATATTTGATCGGCAGCTCATCGATGAGGTTGGGATCGTAATCGTCGAGCCATTTCTTGGCTTCGGCATGGTTCGGGTGTTTGGGGTCGGCGGCAGCGTCGAGTGTCTCGTAGAAACCGAGGATGCCGCCGCAATCCTCGGGCGGTGCGTTGCGCTCGCCGGCGATGTACCGGGGATAGGAGAGATCGGGATCGCCGGTTCGGATGTTGGTGACCGTGAGCAGGTGCTCCCAGCAATCGCCGAAGTCGTAGAGATAATCGATCGCGGTCTTGCGTGGCCTCAGCACATCGCGCAGCCGCACCTTGGCGGCGTCGGTGCGCGGTTCGGTTCCCCAGTCCTCGTCCGTCGGCAGGCCGTATCGGCGCTTGTCGATGGCGAACTCCCAGAGGTGGTAATCCAACCACCCCATCGCGGCTTGAATGATATGGTGCAGGACCTTGAGCGTGATCGAGGTCGGCACCTCGACCTGGCGCCAGATCACCGGGTCAGTGTCGCGCAGCTCGATACGAACGGTGGCGATCTCGTTGAACCTGTCGAATGCAGCGCTGCTTCCTGGCGGGCTCATGCCGCCAGTTTGGCAGGCCGGTCCTTCCAGTTCCAGGGCAGGAGTTCGTGGAGCCGGGCGGCCGGGTGATCGTTGATCCGGCGAAGGACGTCGGCGAGCCAGGCCTGCGGATCGACGTCGTTCAACTTGGCGGTCTCGATCGATCAGCGTG
>Ga0210402_10004649_pt1 | contig 12465 bp, 10 predicted proteins | sample IncBWC7MmetaG_FD_161055 | JGI IMG/M metagenome (GOLD analysis project Ga0210402, IMG submission 161055) | Forest soil microbial communities from Barre Woods Harvard Forest LTER site, Petersham, Massachusetts, United States - Inc-BW-C-7-M | ecosystem: Environmental > Terrestrial > Soil >...
CGTGACCTCGATCGCCATGTCGAGCTGTCGCCGCCAGCCCGCGAGTTGCCGGCGGAAGAGAATGTCCTCCGGCCGGCGCGTCCCGTATAGCAGCACGAGCTTGCCGAAGCGCCTGCGCTCCGCCTGTAGCTGGTACAGCGCCGGCCGCAGCGGCGCCAATCCCAGCCCGCCGGCAACCACGACCACGTCACGACCATAGCCATCCGCCACCGGCCACGCAGTGCCATACGGACCGCGGAGCCCGAGAGTATCGCCGCGGGACAGTTTGGTGACCGCCTCGCTCACCTTGCCGACTGCGCGCACGGTCTGCACGAGCCGCGTTGCATCCGACGTGTCACCGCTAATACTGACCGGGATCTCGCCGACGCCAAGAACATACATCATGGTGAACTGGCCCGGCGCATAGTGCATCAACGGGCCGCCATCCGGCGAGACCAGGTCAAGTGTCCAGGTATCCGGCAGCTCGCGCACGCGCCGTGCCACGCGCGCAACACGCGGCACCATGGCATCGGCGACCGCCAGTGGCGGCGGTTCAGCGAGGCGGTCCATAGACGTCCAGAAGCTGGAGCCGCATGGCCTGCAGCCGTTGCACCAGCACAGGCAGGAAGCGTTTCAACAGTTCGTAGCCGAGGTCGTGGTCCACCTCGCACTTGTCGCGCAGACATTTCGCATCGAGCGCGATTGCACGCACAAGTTCGGTCGCGCGCGCGTCGTAACCCCAGCGATACGGCGGCAGCAGCCAGGTCAGCCCGACAATATCGCCCTCGCCGAGCGTCTCGAACTGCACCGCGCCGCGGCCCGGCGTGGCCATTTCCAACGCGACCCGACCGTGACGGATCAGATAGATCCAGTCCGCCGGGTCCTCGGCATGGAACAGGTACTGGTCGGCATTGAACCGCACGTTCTTCGCGCAGCCCGCCGCGAGATTGACGAACCCCTCGCCAAGTCCCTCGAACAGCCTGTGTTCGGAGACGATGCGTTCAAGCCCTTCCATCGCTGCCCCCTCCGCCGCGGATGGCACGCACCTCCTCGGTGATGTCGATTCCGACGGGACACCATGTGATGCAGCGCCCGCAGCCGACGCAGCCGGAGGTGCCAAACTGATCGACCCAGGTCGCCAGCTTGTGCGTCATCCATTGCCGGTAGCGCGATCGTCCGGAGCTGCGCACGGACCCGCCATGGATATAGGAGAAGTCCATGGTGAAGCACGAATCCCACCGCCGCTTGCGCTCCGCCACGTTGCCAGTGAGGTCGTTCTCGTCCCACACCGAAGTGCAGAAGCAGGTCGGACACACCATCGTGCAGTTGCCGCAGGTCAGGCAACGCTCCGCCACGTCGTCCCAGCGCGGATGCTCCAGATTGGCCAGTAGCAAATCGCGCACATCGTCCGAGCGCATGTGCCGTCCCATATTGCCTTCCGCATGAGCGACGGCCTTCGCAGCAAGGCTTGTGTCCCTTGGTTCGGCGGCGCGGTGCGGAATGGCGGCAAGCATGGTGTCACCGCGTTCGCTGCCGACTTCCACCAGAAATTCATGTTCATCGGCGATCAACTCGGTGAGCGCGAGATCGAAGCCTTCCCGCGCCTTGGGGCCGGTGTTCATCGAGACGCAGAAGCAGGTTCCGCCTGCCTGGCCGCAGTTCACTGCAACGATGAAGGCCCCTTGCCGACGTGCCTGGTAGTGCGGATCGATATACGGCCCTTGCAGGAGCACGCGATCCTGGACGGCGATTGCATGCAGCTCGCAGGACCGCACGGCGATGAAGGCGTATTTTTCCGCCGGCTCAGCGGTCCCGGTGACGGCGAGCCCATCTTCCGTTCGCTCCGCGCGCCATAGCCCCAACACCGGCGGATGCAGGAAGCGCTTCCATGAATGTGGACCGACATTGTATCCGAACAGCGCCGCATCGTCGCGCCGGCGCACGCGGTAGTGGCCGCCATCCTGCTCGTCTGTCCAGCCGGCGGGCAGGTCGGAGATCGATTCGATTTCGTCATAGACGATCGCCTGGTCGCGAAGGGTCGGGCCGATCACCCGAAAGCCCTCAGCGCGCAGACTGCCGATCAGCTCGGTGAGGCCCAGTGGTGTGATCACAGCAAGCTTGTTCTCGTGCATGCGTCATGGCCTTCATAGGCTGCCTCGGCGGTTCGTGTGGTGTCCGCACGAGACCACGGGAGCGTCGCACAAGCCTTGATCAAGCTCAATGTGCGTTTTGCGCCGTATGCGTGATTTTCCCTGCCCAGCCTCAACCGACACTGATTATCAAACGGTTAACGGCGAGCGGTGTGCTTCAGGCGTGACCTCTGAGCAATGCCCGCTTCAGGCTCGGTGACGCCGGCCTGGGGCCGAGGAACGTGGCCAACATTGCTTCGGCGAATTGCGGCTTGGAGATGGTGCCGATCTGCTGCCCGCCGACAGTCACGGTGGCGCCGTGCTGGGTGAACAGCAGCGAGAAGACGTCGCCCTCCTGCATGGCGGGGACCTGGGCAAGGAACTTCTCGACATCCGACGGATCAAGCTGGCAGGGAGCTTGGCAATTGTTCGCGAGACCGTCGCGCCACGCCTTTCGGGCATCCTCTTCACTGACATTGCGCTCGAACCGGACATTCAGCAGCTTGGTCTCGGGTGACTGGAGAATCTGCCCGGGATCGCTACTCAAATGCTCCAGATAGAGGCTGGCGACATAGATATGGATGCCCAGGATCGAATAGGTGCGCCGCCCGAAGCCGTTCAGCTGCAGCGTTTTCCCGCCGGCCTGGATCGTGTCGGGCAACTGGACACCGTCAAACTCCGCCGCCTGCGCCAGGCACCAGACGGGCACGATGACGGCGAACAGGATCAGAGTGCGCCGCAGATGAATGCGCGCTAAGGACGACCACGGCCTGATGAGACTTCTCCTTCAACGAACTGATGGATCCTGTTGGCCAAGGCTACGCCCCACACGACATGTCGAGTTTGCCCGGCACTGGCATTGCCCTCAAGTGCCGATATTGTCACCGGCGATGGATCTGGGGCGGGCAGACCGGTCGGTGTCCTGGCACTGATCAACGATGCGGCGGTTTCGCGTCCTCGACGAACGCGGGCTTCAGCGTGCGGACGCCACCGTCTGACTCTACAATCACCCGGTCAGGTTGGATCGAGCGAACCACGAAGTCACTTACGCGCGCTCCCTCCGTCGCCACGATCGGTTGCGGATTTCCCCCTGACATGAAAATCGCACGATTGCCGAATGGCCCAGTGATCACGCCTGTCAGCCGCGTGGATTCACCGCCCTTCTGAACCACGTCTTCGTTCGTTGTCTTTGGTGGGCGCCGGTCCTCACGAAACAGCGGTCGCCCCAGCATGTTCGAAACCCATCCTTGCACAGCATCAACAGTGGCGAGCCCTGGAGCCGAGCGGACGTTAGCAATCATTGGTGAACGTCCCGAGGTGACGGTCGCAATGCCTGGCTGCGTGGAACTCCGCAGCTCCCAATAGATCGTGCCCGCCAGAGCGACGGCCGCGACCAGCGCACCGACCATGACCCGGCTCATTGGGTGGCCGACCGGGTTGCAGCGGACCGGAACGCGAAAATGGAGCACGTCACATCGAACGAACCCGGGGGCGTGTTGATGCGATGAAGCGCCGGCTTGACCTGCATGTCATCCACCAGAAGCGACGGCGTGGCGAGTTGAATGTCCTTCAGCAGAGCCGCAAGGAGCGGCCAGGACGCGACGAACGAGACACGCAGGCCGATGCGCCGATAGGGACCCGCGTCTTCCCCCGCGAGTGTCTCCACACTGTGCAGCTGCACGCCCGTCCGCGTGAACATGGTCTGAAGACGTTCCTGCAGCGACGCGCTCGCCATATTGTCGCTGTCCGCATCCAGCAAGGCTGATTCGCCGGCTCCACTGGCCGCAACAGCCTTGGCCTGCTCCTGAAGGGCCGGCAGCGCCGCCGCCAGGGCTTCCATACGCTCCGCGAGCGCCTCCTGCTGTGCCAATTCGCTGGCCCGTTCGCCGTACCACTCGACAAGGGGCATTATAACACCCAGCCAAAGCACCGCCAGCACCAGAGATGTCAGCCCAAGTGCCAGCGCTTGCCCCGCGCGCCCTTTCGGCAGCGAGCGCGGCATCTCACGTCTCCGGTTCGGCGCGGATAGAGAGCATTTCTCCGCCGTTGGTTTCGTCGCGGATGCCGGTGCCGCGAGGTTGGAACTATAGGTCAGCCTGTGTGCGGCAGCCAGAGCACCAGGACATGATAATCTTCCGTTACCCCAGTGCGGGTCAGTTCTGTTTGCTGTGCCGTCGGTCTGCAACCCTGGGTCGTTGAGTTCTCTGCCGGACCAGAATCCACGATAAGTCCATTTGTTTAGATTTCATCACAAGTTTGTGATAAAATGAGCGTCACTGTGGTGGACTTTTGTCGTTTATAGAGCGTATGCCACGTCGGATGCTCCAAAAAACACAATACCGCACATTTTTCTAACCTAGTCCACTCACGGAGTGACACCAACTCCGCCGCTTCGCTTGCGCGGACTGCTGGACGCTTTGCTCGGATTCGTTTTTTCTCCGTAATGGTGTGGAAAGGGCGAAGCCGTGCAGTACCAAAAATCCACAATGGGGAAATCAGCATGCCAAGTTGGAAGGAAAGACTGGCTCTTACGGCCCAGAGAAATCGGCAAGAAATCGTAAAGGCCAACCTCAGTCGCCGAGACATGGTTCGCATGGGCCTCCTGACAGCGGGCGGCGCGCTCGTCCTCAAGCAGGGCCTCAGCTCCAGAGCTTTCGCTGATGGCGGCAGCCTACCCAGCCCACCCATCCAGAATCCGTTTACCCATGAGATGCCGCGCCTTCCGGTGCTGACAGGATTTACTGATCCCAATCAGTTCATCAGGGGCGGTCCACCCATCGCTTACACCGTGATCGATGGTGCAACGAAGACACATAAACAACAGCTGTTCACGACGTTTCCGCCGACGAAGTTCTATGAGTTGTCCATGCAGGAAAACTATGTGCAACTCCATCCCGACTATCCAGAAAAGTCCACGGTCGTATGGGGCTTCAACGGTCAGGTTCCCGGCCCGCTCATTCGCGCAAATTACGGCGAGTCAACTCTGGTGCGGTATTACAACGATCTACCGTCGGTCAAGACTCCGGCGGTTGACGGCTTTGGCATTGCCGAGATCTCAACCCACCTGCACAATGCCCATACACCATTTGAGAGCGACGGCAACCCGGTCGACTTCATCAACTCGATCAATGATCCGACCCCTCTCAACAAGTATGGTTTCAAGGACAATCATTACCCCAATGTCTACGCTGGGTATACAACATTTGGGCAGATTGCCGGTGCCTCGGCTCCCGGAAACCCGAATGAGGCATTGGGTTCGCTCTGGTACCATGACCATCATCTCGACTTCACTGCACAGAACGTCTACAAAGGCATGTTTGGGTGCTACACCCTGTTCGACAACGTCGATAACAACGACGAAAACGATACCACTCCCGGCGCACTGAAGTTGCCGAGTGATGATTTCGATATCCCGATATTCTTCAATGACTTCCTGCTCAATCAGAACCACAGATTGGTATTCGACCTGTTCAATCTTGACGGGATTCTTGGCGACAGATTCGCGGCGAACGGGGCAATCCAGCCGATGCTCACGGTCCAAAAACGTCGCTATCGCCTGAGGCTTTACAATCCCGGCCCATCGCGCTGGTATCAGTTTGCTCTGACCGATCTTACCGGCAAGACGCTTTTCCCGTTCTGGCAGATTTCGTCCGACGGCAACCTTTTGCCGAACGCGGTAAAGGTCAATAGCGTGCGCCTGTCTGTCGCGGAACGAGTCGATATCGTCGTGGACTTCGGTAGTCCCTTGTTTGATTCAATTAATCAGCTGTATCTGGTCAATCAGTTGGAACAGGTGAACGGGCGCGGGCCGACCGGCAAGGTTCTCAATTTTGGTACACCGATCATCAAGATCTTCATGCAGCCGCTGGCAGGCACTGATCCAAGCAACAGCGGGCTGGCAATTACCGCCGGTCCCCAAGTTGGCATCCCTCTTCGTCCTCTGCCCGACACCGACGCGCAGCTTGCGGCGGCAGTTGCCAAGGCAAAAACCCGCACCTTCCGGTTCGAACGAGGCAATGGCGCATGGCAGGTGAATGGAAAGTTCTTTGACGAAGACGTCATCAACGCCAATCCTGGGCTGGACGCCGAAGAAGTCTGGATTCTCCAAAATGGCGGCGGTGGCTGGAGCCACCCTATCCATGCCCACTTCGAAGAGGCGCGTCCGCTAACGCACAACGGTGTGCCCATTACAAGTAACACAGGGCAGATCAACGGCACTACCCTCTACGCGCGCAGGGACGTGATTCCCCTGGAAGACAGTAGCGAAACCACGGTATTCCTCCGCTTCCGCGATTTGCAGGGGCGCTATGTGATGCACTGCCACAATGTCGTGCACGAGGACCATGCGATGATGATCCGCTTCGACATCGGCACGACACCGCCACCCGTCTGAAGGAGATGGAGTGGCGCCGACAAGCGTCACTCCACTCAGCTACAGAGGAACAGATCAATATGAACAGGCGAAGGCTTCTTGCTGGGGCTGCCGCGACCACTCTTGCGCCGTTCGCGCTTGCCTCATCAGGCAAGGCGCAGACCAATCTGCAGTCTGGGGCGGAATGGTTCACAAATGTCGAGGTCACCACGCAAGACGGACGGACCTTACGATTTTACGATGACGTGATGCGGGGGAAAATTCTCCTCATCAACTTCTTCTTCACCGAATGCGATGCGACCTGCCCGCTGATGACCGAGAACCTCGTCCGGGTGCAGGATCTGCTGGCCCCTCGGGTCGGCAAGGACATTTTCATGGTCTCGATAACCCTGCAGCCCGGGCACGACACGCCCGAGGTGCTGGCCGCCTACGCGCGGACCTACGGCGTCGGGCCTGGCTGGGTGTTCCTCACCGGCGGGAAGACCGACATCGAACTCCTGCGCCATCGCCTGGGTTTTGTCGATTCGGATCCGGCCCAGGATGCCGACCCGGAGCAGCATATCGGCACCGTGCGCATCGCCAATGAACCGCTGCACCGCTGGGCCATGAGCCCCGCGCTGGTCGATCCGGCGGCGCTCGTCCGTACCGTGAAGCGGGTGATCCCGGAACACGCCTGAGACTCGCCCTGGACAGCGCAACCCGTAGGGTGTGGCTCGTCCGCCCACGAGCGGTTTGACGATGTCCGGCGCCTTCGGTCGCGCATTGAATTCTTCCACATCGAATGCGACGCGTTTGAAGCCTTATCTGCGATCGAGCGATCCCCGTTAAAGTTCTGTGATAAGTCGTTTTGTACAAGGTTCGCCTTTCAGATATTCACTCAACCGTGATCAAAGCCGGGTCGCTCCGCGTGGAATTTTATCGTTTGGAAAGCGTTCGCCGCGGTGGGTGTGCCACGGCCGGGACGTCGCGCTTCCTGCATTCGGTAACCGTTCATGGAATGGTGTGAGTCGCGCATGAGCCCTGCGCGGTCGCCGAGGATGATTGCGCGGCATCATTCTTATAACGGGACATAACAAAATGTAACTGTCGTGCGGTGTAAAACGCAGATGAGGGGGATGCACATGGCTGGTTGGAAAAAGAAGGTGGCCTCGCGGACCGGAGAACCATCATGACCGGGACCGCAACGAAACGGGTCCTGGTCCCACAGCAATTTTCCTGAGTGCTGCAACCCCACCCCGTCTGCGAACAATGCCGCGGGTGCTTGCCCGATGCTTCGCGCATGCAACTAATCACCGTGACTGAAGCGCGTTGTGATATTTCGTGTCGCGTCTATATTGAGACACTATCACGTTATAGTGATCATAAGACGCTGTTCACGGCGGAATTATGGCTTTTATAAAGCGTTCACCACGATTGGGTATCCCAACAAACGGGATGCCCCGTCTCTTTAACTCGGTAGCCGTTCACGGAATGATACTGGTCGCGCATTACCCACGCGCGGTCGGCGAGGTAGATTGTACGACATCATTCTCCTAACGAACTAAGACGATATCAAGGGAAGTCACGACGTGCCTGATACGAAAAGGGGGAATGAACATGCCTGGCTGGAAAGAAAGACTGACTCAGAATGAAGGCTAAGCCAGGCCGCCGCGAGATGCTGCACCCAGTGCTGCTGAGCGCCGGCAGAAGCGCAACCCAAGTCGTTGGAACCGGCAGACTAGCAATTGGATGCCGGTCGTCGCCCCTACCCTCAGTCGAGAGCGGGAAATACTGATCCAGGTACCCCTGTCAAAAACCAAATTCCCGGATCGATCGGTTAGCCTGCTTTTCCGTACCGACCCGGCACGCTTACCACCAGTCGGTGGAATCCCCCTCCTTGCCTCCCCGGCCCGCCATCGCAGCGGCCCGGACACGAGGCTGATCGTTACGAGTACCATACGTAAACCCGTTCGACACTCTATCGGAGAGAAGCTGACATGTTTTTTCTTACAGAAAAGGCTTCGCGGATCCGCTTGCGCGAGGCGCAGCGTGCGCGAGATAACCGCGCCGAAATCGTCAAGGCGTTGTCGCACGGTCAGATTACGCGACGCGACCTGTACAAGTGGGGCATATTCACCACGACGGGAGCGCTCGCCCTGAAGAACGGCCTGAGCCCGTTCGCGCCCAGCGCCTTCGCGGATGGCGATGTGCCGACCGGCACGCCTCCCAGCCCGCTCTTCGGTGCGCGGAAGTTCACGCAGGTGATGCCGCGGTTGCAACTTCAGACGCCGATACCGCTGACCCGCACGCCGAGCGCCGATCCGGCGTCCGCCGGCGACGCCGCGTTCCCGGCCGCGCTGAATGAACGCGCGGCCAGGCGGCTCTCGTACCACACCGACTTCACGGCCAATCCGGCCGACCCGCAATTCATCAATCCGGTAACTGGGGTAGGCCCGATCGAAGGCCGCCCGCCGGGTCCGGTGTTTGCACACCAGCGGTGGAACGAGTTCTTTCCCAAGGTCGGCTACATCTCCTCATGGACAGGGGTCGGGCCCAACCAAAAGTTCCATCCCAATTTCCCCGCCCAGGCGACCAACAGCGTCTGGACCTATGGGGTAGGCAATGTCCCCAACCAGGCCACGCTGCCGCCGCCCCTCATCAAGGGCCGCTACGGCGAGCCCATCATCCGGCGGATCTACAACCACACACCGACTGACCGCACGCAGAACAACGGCTTCGGCCGCAACGAACACCAGTTGCATCACCACAACGCGCACAATGGCGCGGAGAGCGACGGCGCTGCGAACGTCCACCACTTCCCCGGCACCTTCTACGACTACCGCTGGAGCACCACGCTGGCCCGCCGCGACACGATCAACACCGGCGCGACCGACCCACGCGCCTCGGGACCCGACGGCAAAGGCGGATTGGTCAATGTGGCGGGCGACTTCCGCGAGCTCCAGGGCACGTTGTGGGCACACGATCACCGCTTCTTCTTCACCGCCGAGAACGTCTACAAAGGCGCTCTTCAAATGGTGAACTATTACAGCGGCCCCGACCGCGGCAACGAGGAGGTCGACGACGGCATCAATCTCAGGCTGCCGAGCGGCAGACTGCTGGATTCGGGCAATCTTGACTTCGACGTCAACCTCATCGTGTCCGATTCCGCACAAGATCCCACCGGCCAGTTGTTCTTCGACATCTTCGACACCGATGGCTTCCTCGGCGACGTACCGTTGGTCAACTCTGCCTACGCGCCGGTCTTCGAGGTCCTGCCGAGGAAGTATCGCTTCCGCATCCTCAATGCCTGCATGTCGCGTTTCATCCAGTTGCAACTCGCCGACGAGAGTGGCGATGCGGTGCCGTTCCAGTTCATCTGCAACGACGGCAACCTTGTGGTGAACCCGATCCCGCTGACCAGCCTGGACCAGCAGGGCACGGCGGAGCGCTACGACATTGTCGTCGACTTCTCCACTTTCCCGATCGGCGACACGGTGCAGCTGGTGAACACGCTGCTACAGACCGACGGGCGCCTGCCCACCGGACAAGTGTCGCTGAAGAGTGCACTCAAAGGCGTGCCGAGCGATCCGATGGTCGGTCCAATACTGCAATTCAACATCGTCTCGCAGGTCATGAGCGTCGACGACCCAACAGTCATGCTTAGCGCGAAGGACCCCGATCCGAGCCAGGTGCCGGCCATCCTGACCCAGCAGATCCCCATTGTCGCTCCCGTCCGGACAAGGGTGGTTACATGGGGGCGCGGCGGCGGCGATTCGCGTGGGCCCAACGGCCAATGCACTCCCGACTGTCCGGCGACCGCGGAGTTCTCCTGGGTCGTCAGCGTCGATGGCGGGCAGCAGCACTCGATGAACGCCAACCGAATCCAATTGCTGGTCCCGAAGGCGGGCGAAATCGAACACTGGACATACGTCAACGGCGGCGGCGGCTGGGATCATCCGATCCACCTCCACTTCGAGGAAGGCATCACGATGAACCGGGGAAGTGACCGTATTCCGGCAACCGAGAAGCTCGTCCGCAAGGACGTTTGGCGGCTGCGTCCCGGCGGGCAGGTCCAGTTCCAGATCCAGTTCGGCGAATATGGGGGGTCCTATGTCAACCACTGCCACAACACAGTGCACGAGGACTTCGCGCTGTTGATGCGCATCCAATTGCTGACCGGTGTCGCCGGAACACCGCAGGCCGCGATCACGCCAACACCCAACCCGACGCCCGCTGGCGTGGTCTTCACCACGCCGGAGGTTCTGCCGGAAGCATTTGGCGGAAGCAAAGCTTAGCAGGCATGGCGCACTGGGCCGAAGGGTGTCGCGGACGGACACCTTTCGGCCGAACGTCTCGGAGCGACGGACGATGCGAAACATACTAGCCTGGATCGCCGGTCTGGTGGCGGTGATCGTCTCGGTGCCGGGCGTGCCTGAGGCGCAAATCAACCGCTGGGGCGCTAGTTACTTCCCCGACGTGCCGGTGGTCACCCAGGACGGCAAGACGCTGCACTTCTACGACGACCTGATCAAGGGCAGGATCGTGGTTGTCAACTTTGTCTACACGAGTTGCTCCGAACTGTGCCCGATCGAGACGGCGCGGCTGGCGGAGGTGAAGGACAAGCTGGGCGATGCCGTTAGTCGCGACATTTTCTTCATATCGATCACCGTCGATCCCGAGCACGATACACCGGACATGCTCAAGGCCTATGCCGATGCGTTCGAGGCAAGCGCCCCAGGATGGCAGTTTCTGACCGGAAAGCCGGCTGACATAAATGCGATCAACGCGAAGTTCGGCGATCGCAGCGCGGAGCGGAGCCTCAGCGAGCATCGCAACGAGATTCTGATCGGCAACGACGCGACCGGCGATTGGCAACGCGATTCGGCGTTTGGCGACGTCGACCAACTGGTCATGACAATCCGCACGATGGACCCGAAATGGCATGGTCCGGTCGGCGCCACTCAGAGCCGCCCGGCTGACGCTTCGGGCTATTACACGCTCAGTGCTCAGCCGGGGCAGGCACTGTTCAAAAAGTTGTGCGCTCCCTGCCACACGATCGGCAGCGGCGACCATGTCGGGCCGGACCTCCGCGGGGTCGCCGATCGCCGCGATCGTGCCTGGCTTATCGACTTCATCATGAACCCGGTAAAGGTGCTGGCCCGCAAGGACCCGGATGCGCTCGCACTCGCTGCAAAATTTCCCGGCGTGCACATGCCTCTCATGGGGCTTGGCGAGACCGACGCCGCGGATCTCATATCCTACCTGCGAGACCAAACGTCTCACCTAAGTGTCAGCGCGCAGAACAGCGCCGCGCCCAAATAGGGGATGCGGGATGCTCGCCTGGCCGGAGCCCCGGATTGTGTCGTCGCGTTCCCACCGTGCCGGTACCACGCGACGGTGGTTCACGCACGCACTGACGCCGGTCTTCGCCATGGTGGCGCTGGCCGCCGTATTGCTGCCGGCGGTTGCGGTGAACCCGGCGCCGCCAAACCAAGAAGCCGCCGCGATCGGCGGCCCCTTCACGCTCGTCGACCAGGACGGACGCACGGTGACCGACGAGGCCTATCGCGGCAAGTGGCTGCTCGTCTATTTTGGCTACACGCATTGCCCCGACACGTGTCCGATGGCGCTCAACAACATTGCCGAGGCGCTGGACAGGCTCGATGCAGGGATGCGACCGAAGCTGCAGCCGATTTTTATAACCGTCGATCCCGAACGCGACACGCCGGCGGTGATGAAGGACTACGTCGGCGCATTCGAGGGCGCCGGCATCGTCGGCCTGAGCGGCACACAACAGCAGGTGGCTGCGATCGAAACGGCCTATCGGATCCACACGCAGCGGCACGACGACGGCAACGGCGAGTATAGCGTCGATCATACCTCGGTCATCCACATCATGGACCCCGACGGACGTTTCGTCGGGTTGGTCTCGGATCTCATGCCGCCGGAACGGCTCGCCAAACGCCTGACGCAACTCATGACATAGCATCCACATTTCGTCGCGAC
>Ga0210402_10004650_pt1 | contig 12463 bp, 16 predicted proteins | sample IncBWC7MmetaG_FD_161055 | JGI IMG/M metagenome (GOLD analysis project Ga0210402, IMG submission 161055) | Forest soil microbial communities from Barre Woods Harvard Forest LTER site, Petersham, Massachusetts, United States - Inc-BW-C-7-M | ecosystem: Environmental > Terrestrial > Soil >...
TGTGATTTCATATCGTCATGCACCGCTTCCCTCACACCGAGATGGAGGCGCAGGCCGATCGTTTCGCGGCAGAGTTCTTGATGCCAGCGGCCGATATCAAATCACAACTGCATGGTGTGACCCTCGCGAAGCTCGCGACCATGGTTCCGTTTTGGAGGGTGTCGCTCAGTGCCCTACTCAAGCGAGCGGGCGATCTCGGTACTCTGAGCGTGCGACAGCAAACAGCGCTCTGGAAGCAAATGAGTTATTTCGGATACAAGACCAAGGAACCACCGGAGCTTGAGTTTCCGATCGAGGAGCCGACCCTCGTTTCGAAGCTGCTCACCGCCCACAAAACTGAGCTGCATTACACGCCCGACTCTATCGCTCGCATGATGGCGCTCAATCCAAAGGAGTACGCGGGGATGTACGAGACGCCACGTCAACGACTCAGACTAGTGAGGACTCCCAGATGAAAGGTGCGCCCCGGTAGCTCAGTGGAGAGAGCGACGGTCTACTAAACCGTTGGTCGCAGGTCCGAATCCTGCCCGGGGCGCCACTTCCTTTCGGACGCAGAAAGTTTACTCCTGAACGCGTTTTTGTCGTGTTACAGCTTGACATCTTGCCCGAGCAAGCATATATTACTGTGCATGAACAGTCTGAGTCCTGAAGTCCGCGCCCGCATCATCGCCGCCCTCGTGGAAGGCGTCTCGATCTCCTCCATCGTCCGCATGACCGGCGTCGCGAAAACCACGATCCTTCGGCTCCTCCGCGAAGTCGGAACTGCCTGCGCGCAGTTCCATGATGAGCAGGTCCGCAACCTCGCTACCGAGCGCGTGCAAGCGGACGAGGTCTGGTCGTTCTGTGCGATGAAGCAGAAGAACGTGCCCGCCGAGTTGCAGGACACCATCGGAATCGGCTCGATCTGGACATGGACGGCGATCGATGCGGACTCCCGGCTGATCATCTCGTGGCTCGCGAGTAACCGCAGTCCCGAGGCAGCGAACGCGCTCCTCGCTGACCTCCAGTCCCGCACGACGAAGCACCTGCAAATCTCCTCGGATGGCCTACCTCATTACATCGATGCCGTCATGCAGAGCTTCACTCCAGGCGGTGCGTCACTCGGTCAGGTCGTCAAGACGTATGCGACCAGCGCCCCGCAGCCGGGGATGAACCCGAACAGTGCAGCGAGTAGGTACTCACCGGGGCGGTTGCTCTCCATCGAGAAAACGTCTGTCCTCGGAACGCCTGACATGAAGCACGTTTCGACCTCGTACATGGAGCGCTGGAACCTCACCCTCCGCATGGGAAACCGGCGCTTCACGCGGTTGACGAATGCGTTTTCGAAGAAGTTCGAAAACCACTGCCACATGCTCGCGCTGACCGTCGTCTTCTACAACTACTGCCACGCGCACAAGTCACTCGGCGGGAAGACTCCGGCGATGATCGCGGGCCTGACGGACTACCGGTGGACGGCTGCCGACATGCTCAGGCTGGACATGTGGAGCGAAGCGAAGGTCGCCGCATAACCGGTTACCTGCGTTGACCGCGATGCATATATGACGGGTACTTGAAGATGGTCGGCGGCATGTCTTCCGGGCCAACTTGCGATTCTGGCTTGATGCTCAGCTTGTCGCCGCTCAAGATCAGGAATGAGCCACCGGGACGGCCCATGACCGCGTTCACGTATACATCGTAGTCACCGTCTTGGATGACTTGGAACAAAGGGAGACTCATTTGCGAAACTATTTCGACTGCGTTGTCGTCGGCATTGACATCCCACCCGATCGGCAGCCCTTCGACCCCTTCACTGTTGATCTTCGTTATCCCGTTGAGAACGATGTCGTATTTCATGCCGGTCAACCAACGTCTTGATATCCGGAGTCGTAGCGGTCCGGGTGGGTAGATCACCCGCGAAAAGTCGATACCGTCCTTCAGGTCGTTAACCGGGAACGCGTGGATGCCGCCCGCGTGCACGCGAAACTTGTCGGGCGCGCCAGGATGGATCAACTTAGCGAAAGGTCCACGGACCGGATCGCCCCATACCCAACTCAGCGCCGCCAAGCTATACGAGAGAATGGCAATCGACCACGCAATTCTGCGGGCGGTTCCATCGCTGTACCAGCCCACGATGTTCACAGCCGCCCCGGCAGCAGCGAGAAGCATGGGAAACCAGAAATCTCGCATCGGGCGAGGGTACCACCAGCCGCCGCTGTTACAACCGAGGGGTCAAACGCTACCACTACCAATTAATGGACTCGCGGAGTCAATTCATGGACTCGCGGAGTCAATTCATGGACTCATGGAGTCAAATCATGGACTCATGGAGTCAAATCATGGACTCTACGAGCGTGTGAGCTCACCATTTCTGGTGAGTTAGAGAGGCTCCGAGCCCACCAATGAGGCCCACCGGCAGGATTCGATGCTCTCCGAGGAGGTTCTCGAGCGTATCGGTCCAGTCGCCGTCGTAGCCGGCAGACGTCCAAGTCTCAGCGGTCGGACTGAAGAGTCCGACCTACATTCCGCCCCGCGACAACCGACAACCGACAACGCGGCGCAGCCGCAGACAACGCGCCGGTAGGCGCTACTCCATCACCCTCTCCGCATCGTCGATCATCGTCAAGGAAGTCGCGGCGGTAGCCTTCGTAGTCGCGGCCGAGGGACTTCCGGGTGAGCTGGCGGGAGGAGCCGGCACAACGAGGCCGTTCGTGCCGAGGACGCCGCCGACGACTCCTCCCACGACCCCGCCCGGCACGCCTCCTTCGACGCCTCCCTCCACCGGCTGCGCCTCTGCGGGAGCTATGCTGGCCGGCGCTGCCATTCCGGCGGTCTGCGGCGCGCTACGGCCAAGGGGCGGTGGCGGGAGCGGAGTGGACGACGGCTTCACCTCGCTCTTGCAGGAGATGCAACTGAGCAGGCAAAAAAGGAGCGCGGAGAGGATGAGCACGACGCCGTCGAGGGCGGAGTGGATCTGTCGGTTGCGCATGAAAGGGTTCCTCCGTTTTGTCCGTTGGACACGGAGGGTGGGGGGAAGGAAACTGGTACTGCGGTTGCGCGGTCTCGGGGTTGTGCGGTCTCGCGGTTGCTGAGTTTCTAGGTTTCTGGGTTGCCGGCAGCCCCGAGACCGCGCAACCCAGAGACCGCGAGACCGCCACTTTCTACCGCTTCCTCCTGGCGTGATGCGGCTTTGGCACCTGCATCGGCTCGCGGATCGGCGTTGCCTGTTTTGTCGGCGTGCGCGGGCCTGGATTGATTTCGCCGAGGACGCGCATCTTGAGGGTGGGCGCGCCGTAGGCGCCAAAGGCCAGTTCACGGTTGATGAAGAGTGCGTCGGGCGAACGATAGACGTTGCCGTTCTCGACGTAGACGTACGTGCCGGCCAGCGTCTCCTGGAGGTATGTACGCGCGGCCTGCTCATCCTCGGCCGGGACGTTGACGTTGGTGAGGTGAACGACCTCGCTGGCGCCGACGCGCTCGACGACGATGGTCCGGCTGTCGATGACTCCGGCGAAGCGGGCCATCGGGACCGCTGCCATCACGTTCGTAGATACAACAAGAGACACGCAAAGAATGAATCGTTTCATAGTGGTTTTGCGTGGTGCGGAAAGACGGAGAGCGAACCGCGCAGGAAGGGCGGCACTCGGGTGGGAAGCGAAGGCTAACACGGGTGTGCGACAATCTCAACCGGCATGACCGGACGGGAGGGGAAGCGCAGTCTGAGGCCGCGGTCGGGCTCGCACATCTTCGCCCTGCTACTGATCCCCGTCGCTGCTCTTCTCGCGTTCTTCTTATGGGGCTTTCTGCGAGGGGCGGTTGAGCAGCTTCGCCGCCCGGCTGCGACTGCCCACACGGAAACGTCAGCGCTCGGGATACTGCCGCATCGCGGCGACATCGTCTTGATCCTCGACGACGTCGGCTTCGATCATCAGCCGCTGGAGACGGCCATGGCCATCGATCCGAATGTGAACTTCGCCGTCCTCCCGAACGGCAAGCGCTCGGCCGAGTTTGCCGCGACGCTGCACGACCACGGCTTCGAGCTGCTCTGTCATCTGCCGATGGAACCGGAGGGCTTCCCCCGGGTCTCGCCCGGCGACGGCGCGGTGATGACGGCGATGTCCGATGCGGAGATCGCCCGGACCACGCGCGCCAACATCGAGACGATCCGTTTCGCGCGCGGTGTGAACAATCACATGGGCTCCCGCGCCACCGCGGACCGCCGCGTGATGACCGACGTCCTCGGCGCGTTCCCGAAGGGGATGTATTTCATCGATTCCAAAACGACCGGCAACTCCGTGGCCGGCTCCGTGGCACACGAAATGCGCGTGAAGACGGCGTCGCGCAATGTCTTTCTCGACGATGTGCAGGACGTGGCCGTGATTCGACATCAGCTCGACGAGCTGGCGTCTACCGCCGCCTCGCGAGGCATCGCCATCGGCATCGGTCACATGCACCCGACCACGATGCAGGTGCTGACCGAGGATGCGCCGAAGCTGCGGGCGAAGGGGTTCCGGTTCGTGCGGGCAAGCTCTGTGGTCGAGTAGCCGGCGCTACACTCCTCCTCCCAAATGCTCCTCGCCCTCTTCCTCATCGACCTCGCCGCGGGCCTCTATCTCTTCCTACCCCTCGTCGGCCGGCGCCACGCGGGGGTGAAGTTCTACCGGCTCATCCTCATCACCAGCGGCGTGCTGGCGCTCTGCTCGTACCTGGCCGACTTCTCGGCGAGCGGTGGCACATTCCGGATTCGCGGCCTGCTGGCGATCGCGCTCACGCTCATCGTCTATGCCACGCTGCGCTATCCGAAGCGGCTGATCTTCCGGATTCCGGCGGCGCTGCTCGGCATCGTCTACGTCGTCCTTCCGGTCGCGGCGTGGCGAGAGGCGACGCATGCGTCGATCGGCTGGTCGATCGCCGGCGCGTTATCGAGCGTGGCTCTCCTCGGCAGCGTCAATCTGGCCATGCTCCTGGGGCACTGGTATCTGGTCGTGCGCGGCATGGCCATCGATCCGCTCAAACGTCTCACGATGGCGACGCTGGCCGCGACGATCGTCAAGATCGCCGTCGTCACGATCGCTATCGTTGCCGGCGGCGCGTGGTACGAGGTGGCCGTCCGTCAGGGCATCTTCTTCTGGATGCACGCCGGATGGGGTCTCCTCGGGCCGCTACTGCTCTATCCGATGGTGTGGGGAACGGTAAAGATCCGCTCGACGATGGCCGCGACCGGGATTCTGTATGTCGATGTCGTAGCGGTGGTGATTGGCGAGGTGTTAGGTGCGTGGTTGAGTGCGATGGTGCATTTGCCGGTGTGAGGCTGCGCTTCGCGCGTTGTCGGTTGTCGGTTTGGCACAGGGTCTGACGACGGCGCGCGATTCCCAATCACCAGACAACCGATAACCGATAACCGACAACGCGAGGCACTCACCCATGCCTTTCCTCTGCACCCGGAGGCGCCGATCCATACACATGTCGATCATGACTTACCAGATCGAACGGTTTGAGCGCCGGATTCGCTGCATATCCGCGGTGTACGGCCTGGCACTCGTAGCAGACGATCACGTCCTTCACGATGCGCCAGACGATGTAGTCGAGGATGGTCACGCCGAGGAGTGAGAGGCCGTACGTCCAGGGGACGAAGATCGAGCCGAGGACGACCAGGGCGATGCCGGTCTTGCGGTTGAAATCCTTCTGAAAGTAGAGCTGCTCGTGTCTGCACGCGGCGCAGCGATCGATGACGGCATCGGCGTCCGGCGCGACGACCGCATTGGCGGCACCGCAAGAATCACAAGGGCGCGACGCCTCGCCGGCATCGCGCCCGAGGCGCTGTTCGCAGTGAAGACAGAGGAAGTGGACGGAGGGCACGTGGCCGCGATTCTATTTCGCCCTCTCCAGATACCGGTTCTCGCTCGGGTCGACGATGATCTCTTCGCCCTCGGAGACGAACGGTGGCACAAGCACGGTTACGCCGTTCTCGAGCTTGGCGGGCTTGTACGACGCCGAGGCCGTGGCGCCGCGAACCTGCGGCTCGGTCTCGGCGATGCGGACGCGCAGCGTTTTCGGGAGCTCGATGCCGATCGGTTTCTCTTCGTAGAACTGCACCTGCAGCTTCACGCCGGGATTCAGCCACGCCGCCGATTCGCCGAGGTCGTCTTCGGAGATCTCCACCTGCTCGTAGTTCTCGGTGTTCATGAAATGGTGGGCGTGGCCGTCGGAGTAGAGGTACTCCATCTCGTGCTGATTGATGTACGCCTGCGTGATCTCGTCCTGCGAGCGGAAGCGGTGCTCGAACTGGTTGCCGGTGCGCATGTTGCGCAGTTTCGCCTGCACCATCGCGCGGAGGTTGCCCGGGGTGTGGTGATTGAACTCCATCACCTTGCAGAGATCGCCGTTGAAAACGATGACGATCCCTCTCCGAATGTCGTTGGCCTGCATGAAGTGGTGAATCCTTTCGGCGGCGGTCGCGCGGTCTCGGGGTTGCGCGGTCTCGCGGTGTTGGTCTTGCTGCCGTCCGCCAAACTGCGGGTGATGTGAGTGATATTCCTGTGCGGCGGGGTTGCGCGGTCTCGCGGTGGGGTTGCTGGGTTGCAAGGTTGCTGGGTTCCTGAATTAGCAACCCAGCAACCCAGCAACAATGCAACGCGTCAACCGCGAGACCCCGCAACCGCGAGACCCCGCAACCCCGCTTTACAGCGCAACGAAAAGTCTGTATTACCGCTCCTCGAATGAGCCGCCCGAAGGGAAAGCGCCGAGAGCCAAAAGCGGCGCATGCCCCTCCGCCTCCGCAACGTCCGGCAGCGTTCGTCATCGCGGCTCTTTCGGCCGCCGCCTTCGTCGTTCTCGCTCTCGGCAACATCAGAGCCACGTCGCCGACCACGGACGAGACCGTTCACCTCGTGGCCGGGGAGCGCTCTCTCGCGGCGCATGATTATCGTTTGAGTCCCGAACATCCTCCCCTTTTGAAAATGATGGCCGCGATTCCGCTTCGATCGATGCGGGTCTGGCCCGGCGAACGCGGCGCCTTCGCCGATGGATCGAAGACGCTGGGCCTCCTCAACGAATCGTGGGCCATGGCGGTAACCAATCCGATGGCGGCGTGGTACTACGCGCACCATCTGCTCTATGGAGTGCGCGATGCCGCTCTGGAGCGCCTTGGAGCAGAGGCCTCCAGCGTCCCGTCGACGGCCGCGCTGACACCGGGCGATTTTCTGAACGACTCAGCGACGATGTTCTTTCGTGCTCGAACAGTGATGCTGCTGTGCGGTGTCCTGCTGGCGGTGGCGATCTTCCTCTGGTCGATGGAGGCCTGGGGACCATGGGCGGCGGCGTTGTCGACGCTGCTTTTCTGTTTCGACCCGAATTTCATCGCCAACAGCGGTCTGGTGACGACGGATGTCGGCACGTCACTGCTGATATTCGCCAGCCTATGGTTGTTCTGGCGGCTCTGCCGGGCGTTTTCGTGGCCGAACGTGGCCGCATTCGCGCTCTGCTTTGGCCTGGCTCAGGCGGCAAAATTCTCGGCGCTGCTTCTCGTCCCCACGGTCATTGTCATCGCGCTGATGCAGGGTCGCCGCCGGCTACCGCGGATCGCTCTGGCCATCGGCATCGCCTTCGTCAGCACGTACATCATGCTCTGGGCCGCGTATGGGTTCCGCTTTTCGATGGCCGCCGACCCACTGCGTGCGGCGTCGGAGGAAGCGGCGGCGCGTGCAACGCTGGCGCAGCGAGGGCTCGACGGTCCAGTCACCGATGGGCACCCGCCAATACGGCAGCTCGTCGAAGAATCGGCCGTTCGACGCGCGCTTGCTGATGAGTTTCCGAACGGTGCGCCGCCCGCTGAAGTGCGCCGCGCTCGGACGTCGACGCCCGTCGGCCTGCTGGGTCGGGCCATCATCTTCGCGGCCGGTAATCGACTCCTGCCTGAGGCGTACCTGTACGGGATGGCCATTCTGCAGGACAGTATGACCGTCCGCAACTCGTTTCTCCGGGGTGAATACTCGACGACCGGTTTCAGCGACTACTTTTTCTGGACGTTTGTTTACAAGACACCGCTGCCAGCCATCGCGGCGATCCTTCTCGCCTTGGTGGTGGCGGTCCGCCGTGGCCTCGGGAGTCGGGAGCCACGGGTCGGGAGCCGGAATCGAGCACAGCTACGCCCCCCGACTCCCGACTCCCGGCGTCCGATCAGGCCCGCGGGGCTGCTTCCGTTTCTGCTCTGGCCGATCGCGATTTACTTCATCGTGTCGGTCCGGTCGGGCGTCAACATCGGCCACCGCCACATCCTGCCGATCTACCCGTTTCTTTACGTACTGTGCGGATCGCTGGCATCACGTTGGGAAACGATGGAACCTCGCCGGCGCATGATCGTTGTGGTCTGTGCAATCGCGTGGATCGTCACGGCAAGTCTCTTCGTGTTCGCGGGAACACCGGCGCCGATCTGGTCGCGTCATCTTTCGTACATGAACGAACTGGCTGGAGGTCCGGATCGCGGGTTCACGCGTCTCGTCGATTCAAATTTCGATTGGGGGCAGGACTTGCCGCGACTTTCGGCGTGGCTGCGCGAACATCACGTTGAGGATCCCATCGACCTCGTTTACACAGGCACAGCGGACCCGCGGTACTACGGAATTCGTCACCACAATCTTGCCCTCGGCTACTTTGCCGAGCCGGCCCTGGCTCCTGGTGACGTTCCGCCATCCCGCTACTTGGCCATCGGTGCCACGGCGTGGCAGGGGGCGACGCTCGCCGCCGACAGCCGTGACTACTGGCGTTCATTTCTCGCGAGGAACGGAGCCGTGCTCGAGGGCAAAGCCGGCTATTCGATGTTCATCTACCGCCTCGGTGAGCGTAAACTCCCGCCCCTATGAAACGGACCATCACGATTTCTCTCTGCATTGCGGCGCTTCTGAGCTGCCGTCCCGCCGAACAAAAGAGTGGCGCTCCGGCCGACATCCCCGTGGGCGTCTACGCCGCGACGAGCGGTTCCGAGGCCGCGTTCGGCCAGGCCACGGTGCAGGGTGAACAACTCGCCGCCGAGGAGATCAACAAAGCCGGCGGAGTCCTCGGCAGGAAGATCCGGCTCGTCACCGAAGATGATCAGGGCAAGGCGGAGGAAGCGGCGTCGGTCGTGACAAAGCTGATCACGCACGACAACGTCATCGCCATCCTCGGCGAGAACTCCTCGAACCAGTCGCTCGCCGCCGCGCCGATCGCGCAGGCGTCGAAGGTGCCGATGATCTCGCCGTCGTCGACCAATCCGGCGGTCACGAAGAAGGGCGACTACATCTTCCGCGTCTGCTTCACCGATCCGTACCAGGGGAAAGCGATTGCGATGTTTGCGCGGAACACTCTGCACGTGACCACCGCGGCCATCCTGCGCGACAACAAGAACGACTACTCGGTCGGGCTGGCCGAGGTGATCCGCAAGGAGCTCACGGCCCTCGGCGGCAAGATCGTGGCCGAGCAGAGTTACAGCGGCGGCGACAGCGATTTCCGTCCGCAGCTCACGGCGATCAAAGGGGCCAATCCGCAGGTGCTGTTCATCCCCGGCTTCTACACCGAGGTCGGACAGATCGCCATCCAGGCACGTGACCTCGGTATCACCGTTCCGATGGTGGGCGGAGACGGCTGGGACTCTCCGACGGTGATCCAGATCGGCGGCAAGTCGGTCGACGGCTGCTATTTCTCCGATCACTACTTCTTCGACGAGCCGCGCCCGGCGGTGCGGCGTTTCGTCGCCGAGATTCGCAAGCGCTCCGGCAAGAATCCCGACGCGAACTCCGCCCTCGGCTACGACGCGCTCTACGTCCTGACCAACGCCATCAAACGCGCCGGATCGTTGGACGGCAAAGCCATCCGCGATCAGATCGCCGCCACAAAGGATTACCAGGGCGTCTCCGGCGTCATCTCCATGGGCCCCGGCCGCGATCCGATCAAGCCGGTAGCAATGATCAAGATCGACGGCGGCACAACGCACTTCGCGGGGTGGATCCAGCCGTAGGCTGCGCCTTCGGCGCGTTGTCGGTTATCGGTTGTCGGTTGCTTCCCGTTGGGGTTAGAACCCCGACAACCGACAACCCGACAACCGACAACGCGCAGCGCCTCTACAGCCCCAATGCCTTGAATGCTGGAATGACCGGCGCGACTTGTTCGGCCTGGTGGACGATGTTCATGCGCTGCTTCTGTTCATCAGTCAGCGTGGCGGCGAATGTGGAGGCGGCGGATTGGGCGATCGCAGCGATCTGGTGCTGGACGGTGAGGATCTCGATCATCAGCGTTCCGACCGCCGCGGCATCGGGATTGGGAGTGTCCAGGAGGCTCTGAAGCGCCTGCTGTTTGGTTTGCAGTGCTTCGGCGATGGGGCGGATCGAGGCGTCACGGCTTTGAATCATCCCGATGAGAGATGCCGTCTGCGCTTCCGAAAGCTGAAGGAAGTTGCTCACGAATGCGATCGGCGGGGGAAGCTCACCGGCGTCCGCGCGTACGGCGGCGGGATGGAGCATCATCAGTGTGATCAGGGAAGCGACGGCGAGGCAGGTTTTCTTCATGGCGTTCTCCTTGGCTGTTTAGTGCAACCGGACGGCTCGCTATATGACGGTTGTCGGTTGTCGGTTTTCGGGTTCCAGGACAACGCGCGAAGCGCAATCAACCGACAACCGACAACGCGCGTTAGCGCCGTGTCATATGAAGTGAGCGTCACTTCCACAAAGGATTGCCGGGCGATGAATCGGGCCGAATTGGAACAGCAGCTCGAAGAGCTTCATCCGGCGAGCTTCGCCTGGGCGTTGGGGTGTTGCGGCCGCGACCGTGGCAACGCGGAGGAAGTTCTGCAGGAGACGTACTTGAAGATCCTCGATGGGAAGGCGCGCTTCGATGGTCGGTCGGCGTTGAAGACCTGGCTGTTCGCGGTCATCCGCCGGACGGCTGCGGCGCATCGGCGATTCGGCTGGCTGCGGGCGCTTCGGTTCGTGGCCCACGATGGGGGCGACGTCGCGGACGATGGCGAATCGGCCGAGCAGCGACTCGTGCACTCGGAGAGGACCGCGGCGTTGTTGCGCGGGATACGCTCTCTCGCGCCGCGGCAGCGGGAAGTGATCGAGCTGGTCTTCTACCATGACATGACCATCGAGCAGTCGGCCGAGGTCATCGGTGTCTCGCTCGGAACGGCGCGGGTGCACTATCAGCGGGGGAAAGAGCGGCTTCGCGCCGCCCTGCTGCGGGAGGGTTCTCGATGATCGATGACGAAGGCGAATTCCGGGCGCGCTTTGAGGAGCTTCGCGAGGAAGAGAGCCGATTTGCGCCGCGATTCTGCGTCGCTCGTCCCCGGCGGCGGCTCGCTCCTCGGCGCCTGGCCGCGGTCGCGGCGGCGTTGATTCTTCTGGTGCTCGTGGTGGTCATCAGCGTGCGGTCGCGCAGGACAACCTTCTCTGCTTCCGACCGCGCCGCGGTGCGATCGATTGCGGCGTGGCATCCGCCGACGGAGTTTCTGCTGCGGACGCCGGGCAGCGAAATCCTTCTGACCACTCCGGTGATCCCCGATGTTCATTCGATGAAAGGTGGCTTGTGATGAAAGCGTCGCTCCTTCTGATTCTCCTCCTGTCGCCGTTTGCCCTCTTCGCGCAGCAGCCGGCGCCGCCGCAGCCCGACAACGATCCGATGGGCCGTTATCTGATTCCGCCCGAGCTGGTGATGAGTCAGTCCGAGCAGATCGGTCTCACCGAAAAGCAGCGCGCCACGATCAAGGCCGAAGTGCAGAAGATGCAGGCAAAGTTCCTCGACGCGCAGTGGGACATGCAGGAGCAGACGAGCAAAATGACGCAGCTCCTGCAGCAGACCCCGATCGACGAGGCCAAAGTGCTCGAGCTGGCGGACAAGATCATGAGCTACGAGCGCGACATCAAGCGCGTCCATCTGGCGCTGCTGGTGCGCATCAAGAACTCCCTGACCGCGGAACAGATCGCGCGGTTGGAGGCGGTGCGAAGAGGGAAGTGAGCGCGGGAACGGCGTTCACGCGAAGATGCGACGTGGACGCGCCGGCGTGCCGGAACGCAGCACACCGGCGCGGACCGATGATGCTTACGCGTTCGCGACTTTGCGGAGGATGGTCTGAACGTTGTCGACGGAGTCTTCGACCACGTCCCTGACCTTGTCGGTTACATCGGCGACCTTCCGCTGCATCTTCTTCCCGGTCATCGGCGCATAGAGCAGGGCTACTGCCGCGCCGGTGAGTGCTCCGAGAACGAACGTGTACGCGAAACTCTTGAAACTGCTGGTTTTGTTGAACATGCCGATGTCGATGCAAGGGTACGGCCAGATCGCGGGCCTTTGGCTGAGCTCTGAGCCAACCCCATGAGCCACTGGGACTACCCCATGAGTCGCCGGGACTACCCCATGTGTCGCTGGGACTACCCCATGAGCCGCTGGGACTACCCTATCTGTCCCAGGGACTACCCCATGAGCCGCTGGAGCTACCCCATGTGTCGCTGGGACTACC
>Ga0210402_10004651_pt1 | contig 12460 bp, 14 predicted proteins | sample IncBWC7MmetaG_FD_161055 | JGI IMG/M metagenome (GOLD analysis project Ga0210402, IMG submission 161055) | Forest soil microbial communities from Barre Woods Harvard Forest LTER site, Petersham, Massachusetts, United States - Inc-BW-C-7-M | ecosystem: Environmental > Terrestrial > Soil >...
GAGATTCACTGGGGCCGCTTCGGCCTTGATTGCGCAGGCGAAGTCAGCGAACCCGGTCAAGTGGCGCCGGCATGGGCGGCGTGTATGCAACCGGCGCCCAGTTCAAGGCAAGCCGCTGGCCCACCGCGATCTCGTCGGGCGACATTTTTGACGCAACCGCATCCCGAAACCGCGCATAGGCTTCCCGTTCGTGTCCCCGTGCGTGCGCGGCGGCGAGATTGAGCCACTTGTAGGCGAGGATGAAATCCTGCGGCACGCCATGACCCTTGTCATACATCAGCCCAAGCATGGCCTGCGCGAATGGATTTCCTAACGCCGCGCTTTGGGCGTAGAGATCCGCGGCGGCACCATAGGCCTGCGGCGCGCCAAAGCCGTGCTCGTACATGAAGCCCAGAAGGCCCAGCGCCTTGGGGTTTCCGCGCTCCGCCAACAGCGACAGATCTCTCGCCGCGCGGACATAATCGCCGCGGTTATAGGCGGCCGTAGCGCGGCCGAGCGCGTCGGCGCGAGCAAGCGGCGCACCAGCGCTGGCGCCGAGCAGGATCGCAAGCACGATCGCCGCTCCGTGCCCGGCCAGGATGGACCGACGCGGGACCGGCATTCGCGCCTCAATGGAAGCTGGTCGTGACTGCGGCATTGGTAGAGGTCGTGGCAATGTCGCCGCGCAATTTCGAGCGCAGCTCTTCGGCGACGATATGCGCGTCGGAGCCGTTGCGGATGATTTGCGGGCGGATGAAGATGATGAGTTCGGTGCGCTTGGTCGCATTGTCCTGGTGGCCGAACGCGTCGCCGAGACCCGGGATCTGGTCGAGCACGGGGATCGCATTGCGCGTGCCGCTCTGCTGCTCGCTGATCAATCCGGCCAGCAGCACCGTCTGCCCGTTCGCCACCGAAATCGCGCTCTTGACCCGGCGCTCGGACACCGTCGGTGTCAGGCTGTTGGCACTGGTGGTCGGCACATTGCTGATTTCCTGCTCGACCTCGAGCCGGACATCGCCGTTGACGCTGATGCGCGGCGAGACGCGCAGGATGATGCCGGTGTTGCGATAGTCGATGGTGTTCACGACCGTGTTGCTTGTGGTCAGCACCGTTGCGCTGCCGGTGGAGACCGGCACCACGTCGCCGACCTGCAGCGTTGCCACTTGATTGTTGATGACGACCAGCGACGGGTTGGACAGCACCTTGACGTTCGTCACCGCATGCAGCGCGTCGAGAATGAGGCTCGGCTGGGTTTCCGAGCCGATCAGGAAGTTGAATCCGGGAAAGGCGCGGTTGATGAAGGCATTGGACACTGAACCGGCGACGGAGGCGGCGCCGGTTGCGGGATCGACGGTGGTCGCCGGGGCGGTCGTGGCCTGGGTGTTGAGAATCGAGCCGGTGTTCGGCTTCAGGCCGAGGTTCCTGCTGGTCAGGTAGGTTTGAACGCCGTAGCTCAGGTCGTTGTTCAGCGTGACCTCCGCGATCGTCGCGTCGATCGCAACCTGGAGCTGCGGTTCGTCGATCTGCACCAGCGTGGCTTCGATGATCCGGTAGTTCGCCTGGTCGGCATAGATCAGCAGCGTGTTGTTGACGGCGTCGGGCGTAATCCGAACATCCTGCAGCACAGGCTGGCCGTTACCTCCCGCGCCGTGCCCATTGTCGAGCGCGCCATTTGTGCCGTTGTTCAGCGTGCCGTTGTTCAGGCTCGTCGTTTGTGCTTGTGCGCCAAATCCCGGCGCCCCTCCGATGCCGGTGCCGCCGCGTGAGGCGAAGCCGTTCATGCCGGATGGATTATTGGCATTGAGCGACAGCCGGTCGGTGCTTGACGTCGTGGACGTGCCCGATCCCGGGGCGACCTGGTTGTCGGGGCTGTCGAGCGAGCTGGAGGACGAGCCGCCGAGGAACATGTCGGTCAAGACCCGTGCGATCTGACGGGCGTCGCCGTATTTCACCCGGTAAACATGGACGGTGGTGCGTGCGGTGTCGGCGCGATCGAGCCGCTTGATCCAGGTCGCGGCAGTGCGCAGCATCTCCGGCTTCTTGCTCACCACCATGATCGCGTTGAGCCGGGCGATCGGCTGAAACTTGATCACGTTCTGGCCGAGACCGTTCTCGCCGGAATCGGCGATCTTTTCCAGTTCCTGGATGATCGGCGCCGGCGAGCCGCTCGAAACCGGAAAGATGCCAACCGATTGACCGCGCATCCAGTCCACGTCGAAGCTGAGAGCGGTGTCGACGGCGGTGCGGCGTTCGGCGCCGGTGCCCTGGATCAGGAGGAGGTTCCGGCTTGTGTCGGCGCGGACCGCGCCGGCCTTGGTGGCGAAACTGTCCATCAGCTTCAGGAGGGTCTGCGCGGAGACATATTGCAGCGGCACGACCGAGACGCCGAACCCCGGCTCCGGATTGGCGGCGGCGCTATCGATCCGTCCTGCGCCGACCGCATCACCAAGCGGTGTCAGGCGATAGCCGGATGTATCGTGGAGCAACACCACGCCGCTCAACCGCAGCGCGTTTTCCAGCACGAAGACAATATCGGACTTGGGGACAGGCCGCACCGAAACGAGACTGACGGTGCCCTGCACGCGCGGGTCGATCGTATAGCCGACGCCCAATATGTCGCCGAGCACCACTTTCGCGACAGTTGCAACCGGCGCGTTCTCAAAGTTGAGATCGAAGGCCTTGCCACCGGCCGAGGCCATTTGCGGCCGATCGTCGGACACGGCCGTCACCTCCACGCCTTCGTAGATCGCGGCCTGATCGCGGCGGTTCGCAGCCGTCGTCGTCCCGGCGGCGTTCACCGGCTGCGACTGACGCGGCAAGAGGTCGAGCGAGCGCACCTTGTCGGCGATGTCGATCTGCGATCCCTCGACGCTCGTGCCGAGCGTGGCCGAGTTGCAGGAGACCAAAAGGCCGAGCGATGCCAGAAGGAAGGCCGCACCAACGCTGCGGCGGAGGGTTGGGTACCGGCCCAGGTTGTCGACGCGTACCATAAAGCTCGCCATTATCGACCGTGTTGTACATCACAGGTCGTTCATGACGATCCGCCCCTGCGGGCCGGTAATTAGCTGGGTAACATGACAGAAATAAAATTGGTGACGTGATTGCGCCCCAATCATTTTGGTCGCGTTGATTTGAGAACACACAGCACGTGCAATTGCCCGTGAATATCAACCGTCAAATTTTTTTCTGCGTCTGCCGCGTGTCCGGCTTCGTACAGGTGTCATACTTCGGATCAATAACGACCCCGTCGCTAGCTACCACGGTTGGCGCCTCTTGTGGCGCTTCCGCCGGCGGGTCTTTTGCAAGGGCCGCTTCTTGAACAGACTGCGCGACCGGAACGACGAATGGCCACCGATCTGTCCTCGCAGTTTGTGGAATATCTCCGCCGCAACAAGCGTTTGGCGGCGGTTGACGGACGCGATGACAAGGCCGCGCAGAGCGACGGCGATCTGCGCCAGGCCAAGCTTTGGGAGCTTGCCGACCTGTCGGCCGGCGAGTTCGCCGATGAGGCGGCGCGCTTTCATGGTCTCGCGCGCGTCACGCTGCAGGACATGATGTCGGCCACGCCGCTGGTGGCGTCGTTCTCGCAACGTTTCCTGCGCGAAACCGTTGTGTTCCCATTTCGATCCGCGGATGATCGCGTCGTGCTCGCGGTCGCCGATCCGACCGATCAGGCGGTGCAGCGCGCGGCGCAGATCGTTCTTGGCGCGGGCGTCGTCATCAAGGTCGCGACAGCGGAGGATCTTGCCGTCGTCCTCGGCAAGCGCCTGGATCAGGACGACGCTGATCAGCCGGCCGGACCTGCGGCGCAACTGCGCGACGACGACATTGAAAGCCTGCGGGACCTCGCGAGTGGCGCGCCGGTGGTGCGCGCCGTCAATGATCTGCTTGAAAGAGCGGTGGAATTGCGCGCGAGCGACATCCACATCGAGCCATTCCCGAGCGGGCTCGTGGTCCGCTTCCGCGTCGACGGCCTGTTGCGGATCGTGGCAGCACCTTCCGGCGTGTTGCCGCAGGCGGTGATTTCCCGCATCAAGATCGTCGCCAATCTCAACATCGCCGAGCGCCGCCTGCCGCAGGACGGCGCGGCGCGGCTGAAGGCCGGACGGACCGACATCGATATCCGCGTGGCGATCATGCCGACGCAGCACGGGGAATCGGCCGTCATCCGCATCCTGCCCAAGGACCGTGGGCTGCTTGTGGTCGAGAAGCTCGGATTTTCGCCGCGCGACGAAATCACGCTGCGGCGGCTTCTGAAGCTGCCGCATGGCATGATCGTCATCACCGGTCCGACCGGCAGCGGCAAGACCACGACGCTCGCCACCATCCTGTCGATCCTCAACGAGCCGGTTCGCAAGATCCTGACCGTCGAGGACCCCGTCGAATATGAAATTCCCGGCGTCAACCAATCGCAGATCAAGCCTGCGATCGGACTGACCTTCGCCGCCGCGTTGCGCTCCTTCGTGCGTCAGGACCCCGACGTGATCATGGTCGGCGAGGTGCGCGACGGCGAGACCGCGCATGTCGCAGTGCATGCCGCACTCACCGGCCATCTGGTGCTGACGACCCTGCATACCGAGACCGCGGCGGCGGCGGTGCCGCGCCTGCTAGACCTCGGTGTCGAGGGCTATCTGCTGCGCTCGGTGCTGCGTGCCGTGATCGCGCAGCGACTGGTCCGGCAATTATGCGACCATTGCAAGAGGCCGCGGGCCTTGCAGGAGGCGGATTTCGCCGGGGACCCACGGCTTGCCGCGTTTGGCTTCCGCCCCGGCGAGGTGCTGCAGGAGCCTTGCGGCTGCGACGCTGTGGCGGCAACGGCTATCGCGGCCGGCTCGGCGTGTTCGAGCTTCTGGAACTGACCGACGAGCTGCGCGAGCTCATTGGCGAGAAAACCGACGGATTGAAGATCGACGCGATGGCGATCCGCGCCGGCATGACGACGATGCTCGATGACGGCGTCGCCAAGTGTCGCGCCGGCCTGACCTCGCCCGCCGAAATTCTCCGCGTCACGACCATCCGGTGAGCGCATGCCGAATTTTCGCTACCGGGCCCTCACGCAGAACGGTGAGATCGTCAACGGTACGATCTCCGCGCCGACGCTCGCCGAGGTCGGCCGCCGCATCGAATATCTGCGGCTGTTGCCGATCGAGACGGTGGAAGACAAACGCGCGACGCCGAGTTCAGCCGGCTATGGCCTGTTCGGCAGGCCAAGCTCCGCCGAGATCACGACATTCACCCGCGATCTTGCGCTCTTGCTGAAGGCCGGCGCGCGGCTCGACGACGCACTTGAGCTGTTGGCCGGCGACGCGGATGTCGGGCGGCTCCGTCCCGTGATCGGCAAGCTGCATGCCGCCCTGCTGTCGGGTGAAAGCCTCGCTGACGCGGTTGCCGCTTATCCCGCGCTGTTTCCTCCGATGTATGCCGCGCTGGTGCGCGTTGGCGAAGTGTCGGGCACGCTTGATCAGGTGCTCGACATGATGGGTGCAGAACGGCTTCGTTCCGAGCAGATGCGCCGCAAGCTGACGGATGCGATGCAATACCCGGCCTTCGTTCTGATCGCCGCTGTCGGCGTCATGCTGTTCTTCATCCTGTTCGTGCTGCCGCAGTTTTCCTCGATTCTGCAAGACTTCGGAACCAGGTCCGACTCCGCGCTCAGCGTCTTCATCGGGCTGTCGGAATTTCTCCGAGGCAACGCGACCGCTGCTATGCTGACCACCGCTGCGGCGATCGCCGCCGGCTGGTGGCTGCTGCGACGCGCCAGCACGCGCGCTGCCATCATGAGCGCGATCTCGCGCTTTCCCGGCATCGGCGCAATCTTTCAATTCTATCGCACCAGCCTGTTCTGCAGGAATCTCGGTATCCTGCTGGGCAGCGGCGTCAACCTGACGGCCACCTTGCGCATCCTCGTCGACATCATGGCGGTGACGGGAAGCGAGGAAAGCTGGTCCGCCGCGGCCGATCGTGTCCGCCATGGCGGCAAGCTGTCCGACGCGCTTTCGGTCGCGAGCAGGCTGCCGCCGATGGCTGTCCGCATGCTGCGGCTTGGTGAGGAAACCGGGCAATTGCCGGCACTCGCGGGCCGCGTGGCCGACTTCTACGAAGCGAAATTGCAACGCAGCCTCGACCGTATCGTCGGCATCGTCGGGCCGCTTGCCATCGTCACCATCAGCACGGTCGTCGGCGGGCTGATCGTGTCCGTCATGACCGCGCTTTTGTCGGTCACACAACTCGTCGGCTAGACCAGAAGGTTGGTTCATCATGATATCGCTCAAGAGCATCGGCGGACTGTTCGTTGCGCACAGCAAGGCGCCGCATGCGCGGCGGGTCTTGGACAGGCGCTACGCAAGCCAGCATGGCTTTACGCTGGTCGAAATGCTCGTCGTCATCACCATCATCGGCCTGATCATGGGCCTGATCGGCCCGCGCGTGCTGAACTATCTCAGCGAATCCCGGGTCAAGGCCGCGAAAATTCAGTTGCAGAGCTTTGCGAGCGCGCTCGACTTGTTCTATCTCGATGCCGGACGGTTTCCATCGACCGCGGAAGGCCTGGGGGCGCTCGTGCAGCGCACGCCCGGAATTTCCGCCTGGAATGGCCCCTATCTGAAGGGCGGCAGCGTGCCCAACGATCCGTGGAGCCACGCTTACGTCTATCGCGCGCCGGGCGAGCACGGTCCCTACGACATCGTGTCCTACGGCTCCGACGGCCAGGAGGGCGGTAGCGGCACCGCCGCCGATATTTCGCTTGAGAGCATGTCCGCCAAGAATGAGTGACGAATGACTGACGCGGGCGAGCGCGGCTTTACCTTGCTCGAGATGGTGTGCGTGCTTGCCATCATCGCGCTGCTGGCGGCTGTGCTGCTGCCGTTCATCCCCCGCGAGACGTCGCGGTCTCGCCTGCAGGCCTACGCGTTGCAGGCGGCGACGCTGTTGAAATTTGACCGTGATGCCGCCATGAGCCGCAACATCAGCGTGGCGACGCTGGTCGATGCCGGCGGACGCGCGATCCGCTCCGGCGCGTCGGCGGCCACGATCCGCATTCCGAATGACGTCCGTTTCGACGCCGTGCTGCCGCAGACCTGCCGGCGGCAGGCCGCGCTGTCGACGATCCGTTTCTTCGCCAATGGCACCTCCTGCGGCGGCACCATCGCGCTGACGCGTTTCGATGCAGGCTATGAAATCCGCGTCAACTGGCTGACGGGGAGGGTCGAGGTCGTTTCCCGTGACACATCCATCAACTGACCGCAAAACTAGAGCGTTTTCCAGCGAAGCGGATACCGGTTCGCGTGAAGAAAACGCGTCAAAACAAGAGATTAGAACTCCGTTCCGATTCAATCCGAACGGAAAAGGCTCTAGACGTGAAGCCGGCTTCACCATCATCGAGGTGCTGGTCGCGCTGGCGCTGGTCGCGGTCGTCATCGTCGCGATCGGCTCGCTGATGGCCACAAATGTGCGCGGCGTGCGGTCGTTCGAGCAGCATGTCGCGCTGATGCAGGCCGCGCGCACGGTCATGACGACCGGGATCGCACGGCGCGCCGAACTCCGCCCGGGATCGTCGTCGGGACAGATCGAGGGCTATCGCTGGACGGTCGATGTCGCGCCGCTCGGGGGCGAGTGGGCGACGGACAGTTCCGATGTGCCGTGGGTGCCCGGGCTGGTCCGGGTTCGCGTGAAATCGCCGAGCGGCGCGGTGTCCGACATTCGCACCGTTCGCCTGATGCAAAGGCCGTCCGAATGAAGGCCGCAACGACCAGCCCGCGCAATGGTGAGCGCGGTTTTACGCTGATCGAAGCTATCATCGCGCTGGCCTTGATGGGTCTTGTGCTGTCGGCGCTTGCGAGCATCACCGCGCAGTGGCTGCCGAACTGGAACCGCGGCATCGGCCGCGTCCAGCTTGGCGAGACGATCGACATCGCTTTGCAGCGGATCAGCGCCGATCTCGCCGCGGCTGAATATGTCTCGGCCAATCGCGACGTGCGACGCCCGCTGTTCGACGGATCGGAGCTCTCAGTCACCTTCGTCCGGACCGCATTGGGGCCGAACGCCGGACCGGGGTTGGACGTCGTGCGCCTCGGCGAGGCGACCGATCGCCGTGAGTTCGTCACGGTACGATCGCGTACGCGGTTTGTGCCGTTGTCAGCGGGCTCGTCCCTGTCGGAGCAATTGCATTTCGGTGACCCGGTCGTGCTGTTGCGTGCGCCATTCCGCCTGTCATTCGCCTATGCCGGTCCGGATCGGGTCTGGAAAAGCACCTGGCGTGGTGCCGACAGACTGCCGGCCATGATCAGGCTCGTGGTTCGCGATGCGGCGAGCGAGCGCGTGCTGTCGGTTTCGACGATCGCGACGGTTCATGTCCAGGTGCCGAGCGACTGCACGCGGCCGGACGGCAAATGCGACGACAAGCCCAACACCCCAGCCAATGCGCAGCAGGGCGATCGGGCCATAGCGACGGGACAGGGAGTGATGCAATGACCGGACATCCGGCCTGCTCGCCGTCTTCAGAGCGCGGCTTCGTGATCGTTGCGGTGCTCTGGATTCTCATGGCGCTGTCGTCACTGGCGATGATCTTCTCACTCTATCTCTCCGTCTCCGCACATGCGCTGGCAGTCAGCGACATTGCCTTGCAGACCGAAGCGCTGGTCTCTGCCAGCGCCGAACTCAGCGCCTATCGGCTCATGCTGGCGGGCGAAAAGAAGCCGTCTTACGGATCGTTTCACTTCCGGATGGATGATGCCGATGTCAACGTCGCGTTCCTGTCCGAAGCCGCCCGCATCGATCTGAATTTCGCGCCAAAGGATGTCCTCGCTCATCTGTTTGCGGGGCTTGGCGCGAGCAGGCAAGCCGCGCAGGACGACGCCGAGCGGATCATCGGATGGCGAACTCGGCCTGTTCCGGGAAGTGCAAATGACGAGCCGGCATTCTACGCCGCCGCGGGGCTCAATTACTCGCCGCGGCAGGCCTTGTTCACGCACGTCAATGAACTCTCGCTTGTCGCGGGCCTGCCGCCGGCGCTGGTGGAACGCGCATTGCCGTTCGTGAACGTGTTCAACGGAAGCCCCGACGTGGATAAGACGATTGCAGCGCCGGAAGTCGTGGCGGCCTTGTCCAATGGAAAATCCGAGAAGGATGCATTCGGCGACGGGCTGGCTCGATCGAACGAGGTGCCGGCAGGCGGGGGTTCACCTGCTCCAGCGAATCGCGACAGCGCGGCGGCCAAAAGTCCCTGCTACCGCATCGAGACGACCATCACTTTCAGGACTGGTCGTCATACCGTGTCGGAGGTGGTGATCGCGCTCGGCGATACGGCCGAGCCCTATCGGGTGCTGTCCTGGCAGGACGAGGTCGAAGCCCGCAACATCATGCCCGCGCACGGGCTATTGTGATGACGATGATCTCCGAAGCCAATGCGATTTTCGCCGCGTGGATCGCGGCGGTCACCCATGCGATCGACGTCGCGGCCGGGCGGTTGGTCCGCACACGCCGGATTGTGCTTCATGAGCAGGATGACGGCAGCTTTGTCGCCAGCTCGACGGCCGGGAAAAGCGGCGCCGCGCTGCCCAATACGTCGTTTCGCCTGGAGGCCGGCAGGCCCCAGCCGCCGCTTTCGGCCGACTGGAGAGCGGCGTTTCGGGGCAGTCGTGTCGAAGTCGACGTGCAGCCGGCACACGTCATGATGCATCTGTTGGATTTTCCGATCCGCGCGACGGAGTTCCTCGACGGCATGATCCGATCGCAGATCGATCGCCTGACGCCGTGGGCCGTCAATGATGCGGTGTTCGGCTGGAGTCCACCGGCGCCCGCGGGCCATGACCGGATCGAGGTGACGCTTGCAGCGACATCGTGGCTGAAGGTTGCCCCATTGCTCCGCTTGGCCGAAGCATCCGACGCCGCTTCTGTTGCCGTATACACAACCGTGGCTGCGGCGGGAGCGGCCAGCCGGATATTGCTCCTGGAGAAGCCGCTCCGCAGCGTCGTCGGGCCTGCGTTGAACGTGCCGCGTCTGCTGCGTGCCGTCCTGCTCTCAGCAGCCGTTGCCGCCGCAGCATCGCTTCTAATCAGCGCCTATCTCGGCGATTCCCTGCAATCCGAGCTCGGCGACGTGCAGCGGCAGATTTCGCAGCGGCGCGCGGCCTTGCGGTTGGAGGCCAATGGTACGGCCTCGGGCCTGGGCTTGCTCGCCAAGCGCAAGCAGGCGACGCCGTCGAGCGTCATGGTGCTTGAGGCGCTCTCTCGCGCTTTGCCGGATTCCACCTATGTGACCGAGCTGAGGATCGAAGGCGACAAGGTTCAGGTCGTCGGCATGACCCAGGACGCGCCGACGCTGATCCGCCTTCTGGAACAATCGCCGCAATTCACGCGCGCCACGTTCTTCGCGCCGACCACGCGCGCGGCGAATGAGCCGGGCGAGCGCTTCCATATCGAGGCCCACATCACCGCTTACTTCGGATCAGGCACGTGAGCGCATTGTCAGTTGCAAGAAAGGCCATCACGGCCTCGCCGATTCCGGCGGCGGTGGTCTATGTCGGCATTGTCGTCGCGTTGCTGTTTGCGGTCATGACCTCCGTCGCCGACGTGATCGGCCGGCGCGGTGACCTTGCGGCGGCAACCGCGATGCTGGAGCAGCTCGAGGGCCGCAGATCGGTCGCCGGTCGGGGTGCCCCTGGCGACACGGCGATGCCGTCGGGCTCGGCCTATCTCGAGGGCGCCACCGTGACGGTCGCCGGTGCGGCGCTCTTGCAGCGGGTAGCCGGCGCCATCGTCAAGTTCGGCGGCAACGTGTTGTCGACCCAGCTCGATGTGCAGAGCACGCCAAGCAAGGCCGGCCTTCTCAGCATGATCGCAAGCTGCGAAATCGAACAGTCCCAGTTGCAGCTGGTGCTCTACGATCTGGAGGCGGGCATGCCGTTTCTGTTCATCGATCAGTTGGTGGTGCAGACGCCGCTCACCGGCCCCGGTTCGGAAACTGGCAAGTTACGCGTGCTGCTTGCAGTATCCGGCCAATGGCGAGGTGCGAAGTGACACGCGGCATCGCGATCGCCCTTCTCCTGCTGGCCCTGCCGCCGCATGGCAGCGCGGTTGCCGCGGCTGCTGCCGTTGCCGGCGACGCCCTTGATGCCGATCTATCCGACGATGCGCGCGCTGCCGGGCTGCCGCCGTTGTCACCCGCCTTGGCCGAGCCAATCACGACGGTGCGCGTCGCCGCTCCACAGGCTGCGCCCGAGCGGGCGCAGAGCGCCAATCCGCTCTGGGGCATTCCACTGACGCAATTGCCTGTCACGCGCGATCGCCCGATCTTTTCGCCATCGCGACGGCCGCCGCCGGCAGTTGTCGTCGCCGATCCGGTGCCGGCGAAACCGCCGCCGCCCCGTAAGAAGGAGATCGAGCCTCCGCCATTCTCGCTGGTCGGCACCATCGCCAGCGACGACGAAAGCTATGGCATCCTTCTCGATCAGGCGACGAAGGCGGCGGTGCGGCTGAAGGTCGGCGATGACTACCAGGGCTGGAAGCTGCGCGCGATCCAGGGCCGGGAAGTGATGATCGAGAAGGATCAGCAGGGCGCCGTTCTGACATTGCCGGAGCCCGGCGGCCCATCGAGCGGCGAGGTTCGCCTGATCCCGATGACCGCGAGCAAGCTGCCGTTGGCCACGCAGCGATAAGACATCTGTCGCGTCTATCGCTAACCTGGGGCCAGCGCGAACCATTGCTGCGCGGCGAACGTCATCAATAATCCGATCGCTAGAAAAGGTCCGAAGGGCAAGGATGTCTGGCGGGTCATGGTCTGTCCCGCAAGCCGCAAGCCACCCACTGCCACAAGCGCTGTGAGGGTTGCGGTCAGGAGCAGCATCGGAATCCCGGCGATGCCGATCCAAGGCGTCGAGGCGGCGAGAAGCTTGACGTCGCCGAGCCCGAGGCCATCGATTTTCCGCCATGCAAAATAGAGCCGCCGCAGCAGCCAGAAGATCGCGCCGACTGCGATTGCGCCAACGATCGTCTCGGCGCCGGCGGCCAGGCCATCGGCTGCGGTGGTTTTCACGAGTCCAAGCCCTGCGATCGCGAGGTTGAGCCAGTCAGGGATGATGCCGTGACGAATGTCGATCAGCGTGATCGCGCCGCAAAGCACCCCAAGCGGTACGAAGAACGCCAGAAACTGCAGGACGTTGAAAGGAGGAAGCATCCGGAAACGGCTTGACGCGACGAAGGTTTGTTTAGAGCGACGAACCGTCGCGTGTTTGAAGGGAATACGTATGTTTCTTGAAGGAATTATTTTGGCGGCGAGGACGCCTGAATTATTCGCGCAATTCTGTTGCTGTGTGCATTGTTATTGCATCACGCCTTCTTGTTTCGAGAAATTTTTGGCGACGAGAGTGTGCTGCAGAGTAACGAAAGGAGTTCGCCATGAACTGACACCGTTACGTAAAGCTGCGTGAATGATGGGGATGGCCCTCCGGGATCGGCTTTCAGGAGCGGGTCTCAAACCAGTCCG
>Ga0210402_10004652_pt1 | contig 12460 bp, 9 predicted proteins | sample IncBWC7MmetaG_FD_161055 | JGI IMG/M metagenome (GOLD analysis project Ga0210402, IMG submission 161055) | Forest soil microbial communities from Barre Woods Harvard Forest LTER site, Petersham, Massachusetts, United States - Inc-BW-C-7-M | ecosystem: Environmental > Terrestrial > Soil >...
GGATACCAGCATCGAACCCATCCTCAACGATATTGGCAATCGCGTCGTCGGCGAAAATCTCGACCGTCACGTCGGGGAAACGCTTGGCCATCTCGCGCACGACCGGCGTCATCACCATCGATAGAGCAAGGCGCGGGACGTTTAGGCGCAGAAGACCGCTCACGCGGCCCTTGACCGCACGGATGCGTTCGACCCGGTCGGCGATATCCTGCAGGGCGGGTGCGGCACTCGCGACCAAAGCAGCCCCGGCTTCAGTCAGCGCCACGCTGCGCGTCGTGCGCGCGAACAGCGGCACGCCCAACCGCTCCTCGACCAGACGAACCGCGTGGCTGACGGCCGAGGGGCCCATGCCAAGTTCGGAAGCTGCGGCAGCGAAGTTCTTGCGCCGCGCCACCGCGAGAATGACCGGCAAGTGGTTGAGAAGATCGCGATCCATTCATGAATAATATTGCATGGTATTTGCAGAATAAACAGAGTTATCGCGCAGCCGATTTTCCCTGATGGTGGACGTCGAGGGCCGCATGACAGCCCAGATCGAACCGACAGGAGCACCCCATGTCTCATTCGCGCGCTTTGAACAGCTACTTCACGCTTGGCCGGACGGGCCTGCGCGTCAGCCGCCTGGCCCTTGGAACGATGACCTTCGGCACGGAATGGGGCTGGGGCACGGACAAAGAGACCGCGCGCGAACTCGTCAACACATATGTCGATGCCGGCGGCAACTTCTTCGACACCGCCGACCTGTACACCAACGGCACCTCCGAGACCTGGCTAGGAGAATTCATTGCCGAACGGGGCCTGCGCGATGCGGCCGTAATCTCGACCAAGTTCAGCTACAACGCCCAGCCGGGAAATCCGAACGCAGGCGGCAACGGGCGCAAGAATATCTTACGTGCGGTCGAGGCCTCGCTGAAGCGTCTCGGCACCGATTACATCGACCTTTACATCCTACACACCTGGGATCGCGTGACGCCTGTGGAAGAGGTGGTGCGTACGCTGGATGACCTCGTGCGCTCGGGCAAGATGCGTTATGTCGGTCTCTCCGACGTTCCCGCATGGTACGCCTCGCGCGCGCAGACGATCGCGGAGTTTCGCGGCTACGAGCCGCTCGCGGCGCTTCAACTCGAATACTCGCTTGCGCAACGCGGCATCGAACATGAATTCGTGCCGCTCGGCAGCGAGCACGGCATGGGCATCATGGCCTGGGCGCCGCTCGCGAATGGCCTGCTCTCCGGCAAGTATCGCGCGGGCCAAGACAGTCCCGCGGGCGCAAGCCGCCTTGAGGTGCTCAAGGGCTCCAATCACCCGGCCCTGACGACCTTCTCGGCGCGCAATCTTGCGATCGTGGCCGAGCTTGAAGCCGTTGCGAAGCAGGTCGGTCGCAGCATGGCCGAGGTCGCGCTGAATTGGGTTGCGAACCGGCCGGGGGTGGCGTCGGTCATCGTAGGAGCCACGAAGCTCACGCAGCTTGCGCAGAACATCGCGGCGCTGTCGTTCGAGATTCCTTCTGAGCTTCAGGATCGTCTCGATGCCGTGAGTGCACCCGAACGGGGCTTCCCCTACACGCTCTTTGGCGACGAAGTGCAGGGAATGCTGCACGGCGGCGCGACCGTTGGCGCCAAGCGCCACGGCTATGTCCCGGACGTGCTGATTTCCGGCAGCGGTGCGACGGTCGCCGCGTGATCCGCGCGACAGCAACAAATTCACCTTGGGAGAATCCTATGAGCAATATTCTTGAACTCGCCGGCCGCCGTGCGCTTGTCACCGGCGCGACCAAAGGCGTCGGCCGCGCTGTCGCAGCGCGGCTGCGTGAAGCCGGCGCATCGGTCCTCGGCACGGCGCGGGCCCGACCCGCCGACCTCCCCGCGGAAGAGCTGTTCGTGACGGCGGATGTCGCGACCGCCGAGGGCTGCGCCGCAGTAGCCGACGCCGTGATGCAGCAGTTCGGCGGTATCGACATCGTCGTGCACGTCGTCGGCGGTTCCTCCGCGCCTGCGGGCGGTTTCGCGGTGCTCGATGATCGGGAGTGGCAGCGGGCGCTCGACCTTAATCTCTTCCCAGCCGTGCGGCTGGACCGCGCGCTCTTGCCAGCGATGCTGAAGGAGGGTGCAGGCGTCATTATTCACGTGACCTCGATTCAGCGGCAATTGCCACTGGCCGAAGCCACCATCGCTTACGCGGCGGCCAAAGCGGCGCTCGCGAACTACAGCAAGGGACTGTCCAAGGAAGTCAGCCCGAAGGGCGTTCGTGTCGTCCGGGTGTCGCCGGGCTGGGTTGAGACAGAAGCGGCGGTGGACCTCGTCAAAAGATTGGCCCTCGAAGCCGGAACTGGCCAGGAAGCGGCGCGCCAAGGCTTGATGGATTCGCTCGGCGGCATTCCGCTAGGGCGGCCAGCGAAGCCAACCGAGGTGGCGGAGCTCATCGCTTTTCTTGCTTCGCCGCGCGCCGCCGCAATCACCGGCACGGAATACGTCATCGATGGTGGCACCGTTCCGACAGTCTAGGTAGGTAACGACTCGGTTCGGGAGGAAGCTGTGGACGTCTGGTTCTGGCCCAGGGCTGCCGACTTGCGCGCTGCACAAAATCGTCAGCTATCTAGAGGTACTGCGGACGTGCCGGTCGTGCCCGCGAAGTTGGCAGAGCGCACCATCGCACCCGACCCAGCCGCTTCACCAGCCGGTAGAGATACTCCCCGCCCTGGAAGAACGCCTTGACCCCGACGCGCTCGTCCTTGCCGTGGCACACGACGTCGGACTGCCTTGAGGGTTACGGTCCCGCATTCGAATGCTGGGCTGCGAACTCGCGGCGTGCGCAACTCACAGCCACCACAGCGAGGGTAGTCCGCTCGCGGGCACATCGCTGTCCGCAACCTCGCTCCCACTCGGAAAAATTTTCTCCAGAGACGGCGATCTTTTTGGGAGACAAAAAAGAGACAAAAGCAACCAGCGTTCTCGGTAACCTCTTGATGTTCTGGCGGACCAACCAGGGTCAAACTGGGCACTGGCTGATTGTCATTAAAACAAATACTTAGGTGAGGCTTTCCGGCTGATCGGCGGCGTCAAGACAAGATTAGAGCCCGCTCATCCTGCCGGTCGGCGCTCCCCTGCGCGCAGCGTGTCGAAGACGTGGGCCGTGTCGTTGTACTCACGAACGCGCACGATCTTGTCGCCCTCGAACTCGAAATAGACGTGGTAAAGATTGTTGTACGTGGCCCCCTTGACGGTCTTCGCGAAGCCCTCAAGCTGCACGGCGATCTTGTTAGGCTCGGCGACAATCGTCCCGACCTCGTAGCGAATCCCGCCCTTCAGTCTCGACTGAACCATCTTGAGCGCCTCCGGGAGCTTGTCCATGCCCAGCGTCTCGCGCGTGGTCGGTAACCAATACGTCGCGTCGCCGCGGAATAAGGCGATGGCTCCCGGGATGTCTCCGGCCGAGTTACGCAGCAAGAACCGCCGTGCGACCTCCTTCTGCTCCTCGATCAACGAGTTCGTTGTCGTGGCCGGAGTGCCTTCGTTTTCCCTCTCAGGCTTGACGACAAATACCTCGTCGTAAAAGTGGACCTCCATGTCCTTGACCAGCATTTCGCGGAACCTCGCTGTGTCCCCCTTTCCCTCCCGCCACGCGAGGTACTCCTCGTAGGCGGCCCGGCTGGTCCAGCGAGTTATCGACATCACCTTGTTCTCATCGTCCTGATCGCGACAGAGTCGGATTTCCTCGCAACCGCCGTGGGCCATCGTGTCGGGTAACGCCCGCTGAAGGGCTGCAAGCAGCTCCGCCGAACGCCCGGGCTTGGTGTGATGCAAGTTCGTCGCCTGAATGCTCATGATGACATCTCCAAATCAAAACGTTCTCAAGTTCTGGATTCGAGGACGTAAGACATAAATGCTCGCAGAAGCGACCCATCAGGCCGTTACAATCTTCCCGTCCCATTCTCCGCCGGCCGGGGCAGAGGCATGTTCGTGAAAGAGTTTCCATTCACCATGGCGCCGCTCGAAGCAATCGGTCTGGCGCACGACCATATTCTTGGCATCCCCGTTCTTGAGCACGATATTGACTCTCTGAACCGTGCAGACGATTCCCATGTCGCCGTTGATCGTGACCTCCTCGTTGAGAATTTCGATCTTGCATGATTTGAAACCGCCGAAAACCCGGTCGAACATCTTCAGCGCCGGTCCGATGCCCTTTGACGCAAAAGCGGGAATATCGAACCAGAGCGCGTCGTTCGCCCAATGCTTCGTACTCTGCGCGCCGGTCATGGAGTCAGCCATCTCCCTGACGATGCCGGTGAGAAGCTTTTTGTCGTGTTGCTTGTCGGGCTGCTGCTTTTGGGCGGTGGCTGTCATGGCGATCTCCTTTGGGTTGGGTTGAGGGTTGTTCAGTGGGCTTCGCCCTAGCTATCAATTCCCGGGAAGGGGTGGTATGGGTAATCTTGGAATACAATTCATTCCATTTTCGGAATGCATAGTGAGTATCGTTTGGATCGTTTCGACGCCATGAGTTTGTTCGTTCGGGTGGTGGACAGCGGCAGTTTCTCAGCCGTCGCGCGCACGCTCGGCGTCGGCCAACCGGCCATCAGCAAGCAGATAGCCGCGCTTGAAGCGCATCTCGGCGCCCAGTTGTTGCAACGGACTTCGCGCAGTTTGACGCTCACCGAGGCCGGGCACGACTTCTATAAATCTGCGGTGCGCGTCGTCAGCGATGTCGAGGCAGCGGAGTCGCGTATCGGACGCGGCCGCATTGCGCCTTCAGGCTTGGTGCGGGCCAATGTGACGCCCGTCTTCGGTCGTCTCCATATCGTGCCAAGGCTGCGCGAATTCTTCGCGCGCTATCCCGGTGTCAGCGTCGAACTTGTTGTCACCGATCATCTCGTCAATCTAGTCGAAGAAGGCATCGATGTTGGCATCCACAATGGCGAGCTTTCGGACTCCAGTCTCATCGCGAGGAAAATCGCACAAACTCCAATAATCACCGTCGCCACACCTGCCTATTTGGCGGCGCATGGCGAGCCCGCAACACCGGCTGAACTCGACGGGCACGGCTGCGTGATCTATGCCCCTCAAGGCACGCCGCGTCCATGGTGGTTCGCTGGTCGGTTCGACCGCATCGCGCATCAACCCAAGGGCGCTTTCCGGACCAACGATGCCGAACAAATCCGCGCCGCGGTCCTAGCCGATATGGGACTGTCCCACACACCGGGCTGGTTGTTTGCGTCGGAGATCGCCTCAGGCGCGGTGCGCGAAGTGTTGAAGGACTATGCGCGCCCAAAGCTCTCCATCAGCGCGGTAAGGCCCGGGGGCCGGTTTCTCGCCAGCAAGGTAAGGGTGTTCATCGATTTTCTGGCCGAGATATTTGCCGAGGAACCTAGTCTCAAACTTTGACGCCGAACGGCGGCTATCGAGCGGATACCAGACCCCAGAAACAAGTCCGGACGATTTTGTAATGTACATCCCAAAAGAGTGGTCCCGACAGGACTCAAACCTGTGACCTTCGGTTTAGGAATATCGCCTTCGGCCCGTAACTACCTGATTTCGATCACGATTTTTGAGCATCCGTATTTCCAACCGCAGCTCCGTCGCCTCCGGGCACCAAGGGCCGGCCTCCATGTCCGCTGATCCAAGGTGCAGCGGACTCGTTATGCTCAATTTGAGTTCTTCCGAGTCTGACCCTTAGCGGCCAAACGTGGCGTCAAACGCGCATTTGTGATCATCCGCCAATCCCTAGCCTCCAGTTTCCGCAAACTGGTTACGGGCCGGCAGGGATTCTCACGCGATTCAGGCGATCCGCAACTTGGTGCGTCCATCGATGGCCTGGTCATCGACCAACGGTTCTATCCAGGAGGCTTGCCTTGCGCCCGCTTGGTAGGGGCGGTTTCGGGTGCGCCAAGGGTCCCAGGACCGCCAACGATACGAACCATGTCACCTGACGCGATCCCATCCGGCGGGCTCGCAATGACCCGATCATCCGCCGCGAGACCCGAAGCGATCTCGATCTCCCGGCCGAGGTCGCGTGAGATTGTGACCGACTTGAGAACGACACGATCATCGGCGCTGACCGTGGCGATGCGCAATCCGCCCTGATCGAAAATCAGGGCGCTCGCCGGCACATTGATAGCCGTATCCGGGGCTGGCAGTTCAAGATGCACATTGGCGAATGCGCCGGTCATGAGTTCGCCACTGGTATTGTCCACGACGAGCAGCATTCGGGTGGTGCCGGAGGCAATGTCGACAGACTGCGAGGAGGCTTTGACGGTCGCGGGAAAGCTCAATCCTAGATATTCGGGAACCGAAATCTGGGCCTCCGTGCCGATCTTGATGCTGGGTGCATAGTTTTGCGGCACGTTGATATAGGCGCGCAATTTCGTGATGTCCGAAACTACGAACAAGGCCGGCCCCCCGCCCGATCCCGCGTTGATCAGGGCACCCACGTCCGTGGCGCGCGCCGTTACGAGCCCGTCGAACGGCGCCGTAATGCTTTTGAATTTCTCCATCACCCGCAGACGATCGAGATTGGCCTGCACAGACTTGACCAATCCTTGTTTGCTAGCGAAATCGGCCATCCTTTGATCGAGATCTTGCTTCGACACGGCGCCAGATGTGCTCAACGACTGTCCTCGTTCCAGGGTCGCTTTGGAGAGCGTAGCATTCGCTTGCGCGCTGGCCACGTCGGCTTCGGCCTGCATGACCTGCTGGTCGAGGTCGGGCGCGTCGATTTCGGCGAGAAGTTGCCCGGCTTTGACCGGTGTGCCGATATCGACCTTCCACTCCTTGATGTAGCCGCTGACGCGCGCAAAGAGTTGCGCTTGTGAATAGGCTTCCAACCGGCCCGGTAGATCGATTGTCGTCCGCCTGCCGCGGGTGTCGGGCGTTGCAACCGCCACGACCGGCAGCGCTCGATCTTCGGTCCATTCGCTCAGCCGCGCATTGGCCAATTTGCGCGTCGCGATGCCCTGGACAACGATGACGGCGGCGCCCGCGGCAGCCGCAATAGCTGTGACACGTAGCCCGCTACGTGACAGAATTGGCCGTGCCGGATCAGGCGACATGAGGATCTCCGAGCGCTGCGGTGTGCAGCTTTCCTTCGCGTCCGTGCACGAGGCTGAAGACGACCGGCACGAACATCAAAGTTGCGATGGTTGCAAAGATGAGGCCACCGACGACCGCGCGTCCGAGCGGGGCATTTTGCTCGCCGCCTTCCCCGAGGCCGAGCGCCATTGGGGCCATGCCGATGATCATTGCAAGTGCGGTCATCAAGACCGGTCGGAACCGGACGAATCCCGCCTCCAGAGCGGCTGCGACTGGATCGCCGAGTACTACGAGGCGTTCGCGGGCAAAACCGATCACGAGGACGCTGTTTGCCGTGGCAACTCCCATGCACATTATGGCGCCGGTAAGCGCCGGGACCGACAGCGTCGTCTGGGTCGCGAACAGCAGCCATACGATGCCGGCAAGCGCAGCAGGTAGCGCGGTGATGATCACGAAGGGATCGCCCCAGGACTGGAAATTGACCACGATCAACAGATAGATCAGCACGATAGCGCCGAGCAGGCCGAACAGCAGCCCGGCAAAGGCGTTGTTCATCGTCCGGACTTGCCCGAGCAGCACGACCTGTGCCCCTCTTGGCGCGTCCTTCGCTGTTTCGTCCACGACTTTCTGCACGTCGGCGGCGACTGCACCGAGATCGCGTCCTTGCGTGGTCGCATAGATTTGTATCATAGCCTGGATATTATACTGGGAGACGACGGCGCTTCTCGTCACACGGTTGACGTCGGCCATCCCGCCGAGCGTTTGCGATGACGCACCCGCCGCCGTAATGGGCAGATTTTTCAGAGCGGCCAAAGTGTCGACCTGATATTGCGGTGTCTGCATCACGATCGGATATGACACGCCGTTTTCGGGATTGAGCCAATATGTTGGCGCGACCTGGCTGCTGCCGGCGAGGTTCACGACCAAGCTATTTGTCACATCGCGTTCGGTTAGCCCGACAAACTGGGCGCGCGTCCTGTCGACGTCGACGTTAAAACCGGGACTCTTCAAGGACTGCTGAATGCGTGCGTCGACCAGCCCCGGAATGTGCCGAAGCCGACGCAGCAAATCTTGAGCGTAGGCGAAATTGGCAGCGAGATTCGGGCCGCGAACCTGCAGATCGATTGGAGCGGGGGCACCGAAGTTCAAAATCTGGCTGATGATGTCGGCCGGCAGGAAGGAGAACGTCGTCCCCGGAAAACGCGTCGGCAATTCCTCGCGCAGGGTCCGGACATAGTCCGCTGTCGGCCGGTGGTCTTCATTGAGCTTGATCTGGACGTCGCCGTCCTGCGTCCCGATGGTGCCGGTGCTGTTGTACGTCATGTTGATGCCGCTGACCGGCATCCCGATATTGTCGACCACGGTTCCAAGATCGTCGGGCGGAACGATCTGGCGGATTGCCTTCTGGATCTCGGCGAACTGATTTGCGCTTTCCTCGACGCGGGTGCCGACCTGGGTGCGGGCGTGCATGAGAATCTGCCCCGCATCCACCGACGGAAAGAAGTCCCGGCCCAGAAACGGCGTCAGCGCGAACGAGCCGAACACGAAAGCAAGGAAACCAGTCACAAACACAGTTCGGCGACGAAGGGCCATCGATAAGAGCTCGCGATAGCCGAGACGAACACGTTGGAACCTCGCTTCAAAGCCACGCTGAAAACGCACCAGAGGATTGCGCGACGGCGGCAGTGGGCCGTCCATTCCATGAAGATCAGTATGCGGCGCGTGCCTGCGCAACAGATAGTTTGCCATTGTCGGCACCAGAGTGCGCGAGAGGATGAAAGAACAGATCATGGCGGACATCACGGCTTCGGCCATGGGCACGAACAGGAACCGCGCCACGCCCTGGAGAAAGAACATCGGCACGAACACGATGCAGATGCAGAGCAGCGAGACGAAGGCGGGCGTTACGATCTGCGCGGCGCCGTCCATGATGGAGGTCTCGACTTCCTTGCCCTGTTCAAGATGCCAGTTTATGTTCTCGATCGTCACCGTGGCGTCGTCGACCAGAATGCCGACCGCGAGCGCGAGTCCGCCCAGCGTCATGATGTTTAGCGTCTCGCCGAGGGCCGAGAGCGCGGCAATCGATCCGAGGATAGAGAGTGGAATTGAGGTTGCGATGATGACGGTCGAGCGCCAGCTGCCGAGGAACACCAGAATCATCAGACTGGTCAGGGTGGCCGCGATGACACCCTCGCGTATGACGCCACTCACCGCGGCGCTGACGAACAGCGACTGATCGCCGATCTCCGCAATGTCAAGCGAACTCGGCAAGATCGCCTTGAGCTGCGCAACCTGTTGCTTGATGCCCGCGATGATCGCCAGTGTCGAGACCGAACCGTTCTTTAACACTTGCATGAGCACGGAACGGTTACCGTCGACATGGACGATATTGGTTTGGGGCGGATTGCCGTCGCGCACATGGGCGACGTCGCGGATATAGACCATCGCGCCATTCACGCTCTTGATCGGCAGATCGCCCAACGCGTCGATCGCCGAAGGGGCATTGTTGAGCTGGATCGAGTATTCGAAGCCCCCGATCTTCTGCGTTCCGACCGGCGTAATTAGATTTTGCGCCGCGAGTGCATTGGCGACGTCCTGGCCGGAAAGACCACGGGCCTGCATCGCGGTGGAATCGAGGTCGATCTGCACTTGACGCGACTTGCCGCCGTAAGGAAGCGGTATCGCTGCGCCGGGAACGGTGACCAGTGGCGTACGCACGACATTGAAGCTGAGGTCGGCGAGCGCCTGTTCGGACAGGCCTTGACCCGACAGGGCGAGTTGGATGATCGGTACGGTCGAGGCGTTGTAGTTCAGGATCAGTGGCGGCGTGGCGCCGGGCGGCATCTGTTTCAGCAGCGTCTGCGAGATCGCCGTGATCTGGGCGTTCGCGATGCGAATGTCCACGTTCGCCTGGAAGAACACTTTGGTGATGCTGATGGTGTTGTACGAGTTTGCCTCGATATGTTCAATGTCATTGACCGTCGTCGTCAGGGCGCGCTGAAACTGGGTCGTTATGCGGCCGGCCATCTGATCCGGCGGCAACCCGGTATATTGCCAGATCACCGCGATGACAGGGATCCTGATATCAGGAAAGATGTCGACGGGGGTGCGCAGGGCAGCGAGCGGGCCGACGATGAGAATGACCAGGGCGAGCACGATAAACGTGTAGGGACGCTGAAGTGCTATGCGGACAAGGGCAATCATGCGGCCGATGTTTTCTGGTCACGAGGCGCGCTAAGCACCGCGGCAAAGGAGCTAGCGCCAGCATACGGTGATGCCAGCCCTTGCAGCACCGCACAAAATTGGTCTGCCTTCTTCTCCATGACAATTCCCAAATGGGTTTCCCCTTCATCATACTGCATCTCACATGACGGTGCTCCAAATATATTGGTTCTCCAGCCGCAAGCGCTGTGGGCATCAGCGCCAGGGTCGATCATGTCCCGCTGCGAGAAATGCGCGATCGTCAAGCTCTGCGTCCGACAAGTCGAGTTCTGCCTTCCGGGCTCGCATCGCCTCGATCAGGTCGTCATAGGAAGTGATCGTGATCGGCATCGCCCTGGGGAAGGCTGGAAGGTCTGCACCCTATGCGGTCCCGCCAACCCCCACCCTTACGTCCTGGCGTGACCGGCGGTTGCTTAGGGCGATCGCGGTCGAATTCTGCGATTCGATTATCATCCCAAAATCGGTCGACGCATGGAACGGCGCCGGGGAAGCCGGTACAGCGCACCGAGCCCCTCGCCCGCTGTCCAAGTCTCCCCGAAGCCGCAAAACGCATCCACAGTGCCACCGCCACAGCCTGTTGCCGATCCTGACGACGATGGTCCTGCAATCGATCCCACGACGCGCACGATCGACGGCCCGACGCAGGCCATCGTGGGCAGACAAGACTGGGGCGCAAATCGGACGGTCGGCGGACCCATGAGCATTGGCAAGACGGGTTACACGCAATTCAAAGGGGTCCATATGGTGGACAGAGCCGGCCATTGGGCCCACGAGGAGCAGCCGGAGCAGGTGAGCGAGCTTTTGACCAGGTTCCTTCGCGAGAACGGCTAAATGAGAGTGATGGCAAAATCCCACCGCCGCGCAGATTGGTGCCGATAGGATAGCGGCCCTCGTGTTTTTGATCCGGCGTGAGCGCTCCGATCCCGCAAGTCACAAAGATTGAATTGCTCATCAGCATGACGGCCGCCAAGGCGCTCGGGCTTGCGATCTGCGACCTGGAGCTTGGTACGGATCGACCAGACGTGCTTCGGCCGTAGCGGCGGCTTGGCGCCGACCAGCTTGCCCTTGTTCCAAGGGCCGCGCCTGAGTGAGGGGGCGACTGAGGCTTCGTTGTCCTGCATGGTCATTCTCCTTGTTGGTGAGAATGGCCAGCATGCCCCGACGCACGCGCTCCGGGTCGCGAGTCGGCGTCCAGTTACAGAGCAGAACCTGTCGCCGCCGAGCATCGCGCTCGGTGGCAGAAAGTGACCCGAAGCAGGAGTAGGCGGGCTCGTCCCGGCACATCCGGAATTGGGGTGACTCCGGACCTGCCGGTGAGGTGGTCGGCGGGTCCGCCCCTGACCCATAGCGGTCGCGCCACGCGCTACGAAAAAACCTGCAAATGTTTCACCTCTTAGACACGGTGAATGTTGAACGGGCCCTAGTTTCCACTCGAGAGCCGCTTGACCAGCCGGTAAAGATATTCACTGCCCTCGCGGAACGACTTCACCGCGACGCGCTCGTCCTTGCCGTGAGCGCGCACGTCGTCCACGTCGCCCGCAAGCCCGGAATGCCCATAGGTCGGAATGCCGGCATTGCGCAAATAAGTACCATCGGACCCGGCGGCGCCCATTACCGGGACGACGGGCACCCGGCGCCAGAACTCCTCGGAGGTTTTCTCGATGGTGCTCAGAAGCCCCTCGTCGAGCGGCGACGGCGCGCTGAGCACATATTGGCGGCCGCCGACCACCGAAATCTGGTCGTCGCCGAGCACGCGAATGAGGGTAGCTTTCACGTCCTCCACCTTCTCGGTAGGCATGATGCGGCAATTGACGATGGCCCGCGCGGTCTGCGGCAGCGCGTTGATGGCATGCCCGCCCTCTAGCATGGTGGCAACACAGGTGGTGCGCAGTTGCGCGTTATAGGAGACGTTCTCGGAGAGCCTCGCCAGTGCGGCAGGGTCCGGATTGGGGGCGAGGACGGCACGGATATCGGCGGCGGTCTGCGGCGTCTCAAGTTCGGCAGCGCGCTCGAAATAGAGGCGCGTTGTGGTATTGAGGTTCAGCGGAAAACTGAACTTCGCTAGCTTCGCGAGACCTTCCGCGAGATGGTAGATCGCGTTGTCGGGCGACGGCACCGAGGAGTGGCCGCCCTTGTTGAGTGCCTCCAGCCGGTAGAACAGCGTGACCTTCTCGCTGGTCTGGAGGCCATTGCGGATCGGCTTGCCGTCCTTGAGG
>Ga0210402_10004653_pt1 | contig 12456 bp, 15 predicted proteins | sample IncBWC7MmetaG_FD_161055 | JGI IMG/M metagenome (GOLD analysis project Ga0210402, IMG submission 161055) | Forest soil microbial communities from Barre Woods Harvard Forest LTER site, Petersham, Massachusetts, United States - Inc-BW-C-7-M | ecosystem: Environmental > Terrestrial > Soil >...
TCGTACGCTGGTCGCCCGTCAACGTCACTTCCGCCGCTCTCATTCCGGCAGACTATCATATTCGCTAACTTATGCAACTTGGTACTAGCTAGCTAGCTATGATCCGGATGCTCCGCGCGATGGTGGATGCGAGCGATCGGGCAGAGCAGCTTATCGGCGCGCTCGAGGTGCGTTTAGCCGAAGCCCGAAACCGCGCCGAACGCTTGCTGAAGCGGCCAAGGGTATTCTTCGAGGAGTGGGACGATCCGCTAATCTCTGGGATTGGCTGGGTCTCGGAGCTTGTCGCGATCGCTGGCGGCATCGACATCTTCGCTGATCGTGCAAGGCAAGGCGCAGCCAAGGATCGCGTGGTGACGGTCGATGAGGTGGTCTCGCGAGAGCCGGATCTGATCATCGGCTCGTGGTGCGGCAAGAAATTCCGGCCTGAGCGCGTTGCGGCGCGGCCTGGTTTTGTGCAAATCCCGGCTGGGCATCACCAAGACCTGTACGAGATAAAATCGTCCCTCATCTTGCAGCCCGGTCCCACCGCTCTGACCGATGGCCTCGCGGAGCTTCAGAACATCATCGAGCGGTGGGCGAAACTCGCTGTTCAAGCGCGTTAGACTTCATCGATCGACTGTCAATATGCCACCTGTGGGCCCGAGTTGTGGGGGTGGATCAAGATCCTTCATTGTGGTGAACCGGTCTGTTTCCGGGCTTATATAGGATATTGTCCTTTACCCGCGACTAGTATCGTTCTTGGTCGTACGTCGCGGAAACTTGTTAACCCGCTGGGTGTCATCTGGGATAGCCGAGCGCGCGTTCCACCTCGAGTTATTTTCTAATGATCGCTGAAACCAGAAAAACGGTCCTCTTTCTTGAGTAAATTCTATTGTGTAAATATGCGGGTTCTCCAGATATTCGTCGCCTTTCTCGTCGATATCCAAAATATTTTCGTACGGCAGGACTGCGATCATTTCGTACCATGCCCTGGTATGTTCAGGAAGGGCACTCCAGATTTCCATGGCTGCAGCACGAGCGTCGCTGTCGTCGTAATCGTCTCTCTCTGTCCAAGGATTATCGCGTGAGTGAACTGGGCCATCATCCATGCATTCGGCATAGTCCCACTCTTTGCCATCTTCCCCGATATAGGCAAAATGGCGACGATATACCAAGTGTATGCCATCCGAAAAGGCACCATTATAAGTCATAACGCACCAACGCCCGCGGTCTTCGCGTCGCTTTAGCTTATCCGGATCGAGGAACGGATAACGATCATCTGTTGCATCCCGTATCAGAACGTTTTGGGATTCTTGGAGAGAACGAATTGCTTTGCGCTTGATTGCGAGGCGAGAACGCACCTCCGTCTTTAAATTACGCCGGCGTAGCTGTAGCGAAACGCCGAAGTACGCGAACAAGAGATGGTCATTTTTAGGCTGGAAGAGTATGTCCTCGATCTCCCCCTTGCCCCACAGATATGCCTCGGCAAACGCCAATGCTGTTACCTTCGTGCGAAATGCATCTTGGGCTGCCTTTGAGAAGTCACATGCCGCAGCGAAGATAATGCCGTAGAGACCGGTACGCCCTTCTTCAGGAATAGCGTCGAGATAGCCGATCAACTTCTTCGGAGTGATCGATTTCTCGCGCTTACATTGGACCAGCCACATACGGTCCTCGATCGCAGCGGAAATCGCAGCATCATCACCGTCATCGGACAAATCGACAGCGGGGTCAACCTGCGCAGTGATTTCGACACCACGTGCGTCGAAGCCGGCATCGGAGCCAGCACGCCCCGTCGCTTCAAGCCTGCGCCAGTTTCGAAAGTCGTAGATAAGCTGGCGGATCAGATCCTCAAACCGGTGAGGTTCAAGATCTTCCAGATGCAGCGGACCGATAGTCCTCGTTGTCGCCATGCGGGGGCCCGATCAATACGTGGCAAAAAAGCTCGCCGCCTTTTCCGGGTTGTATCCGCGCCGATCATACAGCTTGGTCGTGCCCGGGTTGCGGTGCCCGGCGGCCTTTTGCACGTCCTTGAGCTGGGCGCCGTTCTCGAGCGCGGTGGTAATGAAGGCGGCGCGCATCGAGTGCGCCGAGTGAAGGCTGCTCGCTCGCGAGCTATAAAGGTTTAAGACCGGCGCTTGCGAGGAGAAGCCGGGGCACCTCTGCCGGGGTAGTGAGATGCCATTCATATAGTCAGCCCGCAAGAAGGCGCATCAGAAACATCGACGACGACCTGTTGACACGGGCGCGCACAGCCGGGCCGTCCACTGGATTAATCGAAAACATTAAAAGGTTGCTCAGCCAATTCAGGTCGTTTGCGAGCTGTCCGGCCATAAGATAAAATGTATGTTCGTCTTCGGGCACCGCGTCCAACTGCGCCTTTGCAAAAGTTACTCGTAAATTTCGATCACGGCTCGTTGCCGGGGGCGAGCGTCTGTCATGCCCATAGTTGATGGTGTGTCATGCCGTTGCCGTCAATGGCGCGTGGCAAGCTGGGCGCGGGTCGACCCGGTCGAAGTCACGAAATCAAAATTTCAGCCAAGTCAGTCAATGTCAAAGCCGCGTGGGAAGGCCACGGCAGAGAAATTCCTATAGCGCTGGCTTACGTCGGTGCTTCTCTACCTGTTCCCGGAGTGACGCGCCCTCGGCTGCGAGTTTGGTGATTTCTAGGGACAGGTTAAAAAGCTCTGCTGGCGTTACAACGGTGCGGCGTTGCTCAGGAGCTGCTCGGAGCTTAATGCGTATTACATCACCTCGATCAACTCCATACAGAGAGTGTACTGCGTTGTTTCTCTTGTCTATTATCTTCCGTAGATTAGAACAAAACATTTTGACGCCGTCCCGAACGGCGTGTCGGTGATCAAAGATTTGCACATGTCGTTCACGCGATCGATTTTTGGCCCAAGCGACATCGCCTTGGTCAACGTCAGATAAGCCTCCAGTTCCCCGGTCAAAGACCAGCAAAGCATGTCGATTGTAAACTCTGCATACGACACGGCGACAGCAACGCGGCCTATCCCTTCCATCACCTTTGAATATTGGTCGCGCCGAGACGCTTCTAAGAATGCTTAAATGAGTGGATTCTTGTCGCTATCGAATGCTTGGCTGAGTGGGTTCTTGTCGCGATTCGGCATGGTGCCCTGATCGTCGGTGTTAGTGGGCGGCGATCGCGGCCAAGTCCTATTCATTCAACGTAGGACGAGGCGTCCGTCGCGCCCTGAGGTATATATAAATGGGGTAGAACATCTTGACTCCTTACGATTTTGCTTTAGCAGGGGTTATTTGAAATGCCATGCTTGAACTGCGGAAGTGCTGTTACGTGTGAGGCACACATTATTCCCAAAAAAGGAGCGCGGGAAATTATAAAGCGTTCCACACGGAAAACATTGTCTCTGCTTGCACCCAACAGAGTGCATAACTTCATGCAATCTGGTTTCGTTGACAACGAAATCCTTTGCTCTCGCTGCGATGGGGTATTGGGTGTTTACGACAACCATGCGACACAAATACTCCGTTTGCTTGGGACTGAACACGAGGTGATTGACCGTCAGGCTAATCGTTTCAAGATTACGCGCGGTAAGGGCGTCAATCATGAGCACCTCGCTCTCTTTGGGGCGGCTGTCGTGTGGCGCACGTCGGTATCAAAGTATCGTGAGCTTGCCGAATTCACCCTCGGGAACAATGAGGCGTGGATGCGTAAGATCGTTTTCCGCCAGAGCAATGAAATCCCGACGGTGCTGGTTGCGCGGCTGGTAGGCCGAACCGCACTGACTCACGAGGCAGCTATGACGGCACTAATGTATCCGGTGCGGATAAAGATGCGCGGGATTTGGGTTGCTCGCTTCTACTTTGGCGGCCTGATCTTTTTTGTTCAAACGACGCGCGCCGCCGATGCCTCGCTCTGCGCCGATGCCGTCACAACTTTCGGCAGGAGTGCTGGCCCTGCCTGCCTCGCTGGGGTTCTATACCGCTTCGAGGAGCTTGCCGATCTGCGACAGGTCAGACAGTCGAAGCACGTACAACAAGTTCTCGCCCGCCGAGATGGGGCTTTCAATATCTAATAATAATAATAGGTGCGCTCAGCACGTCGGGGCATGGTTCATGCGGCGGCTCGCGTCGCCCGGCGAATGGTGGATATGCCGACGTTGTAGCTGCGGGCGAGTTCGTCGAGAATAGCAGCCTCTGCGCGGGCGTCGGGTGGCCTCTTTCTGCTGTGCCGGACTGAGTGCCGGGGGGCGGCCCATCTGTTGCCCTTGGGCCTTGGCACGACTCCTGCCCTCGGCCGTCCGGGTGCGAATTAGATCGCGCTCTACATCGGCGAGGTGGCCCAATACCGCGAGCATCAAGCGCCCGAGGGTATTCTTCGAGGAAAGGGACGAGCCGCTGATCTCCGGGATTGGATGGGTCTCGGAGCTGATCGAGATCGCCGGCGGCATCGTGATCTTCGCTGATCGCACAAAGCAAGGTGCCGCAAAAGATTGCGTGGTGACGATCAATGAGGTGGTTGCACGGGAGCCGGATCTGATCATCGGCTCGTGGTGCGGCAAGAAATTCCGGCCTGAGCGGGTGATGGCGCGGCCTGGCTTCGACCGAACTCCGGCCGTCCAGCGCCAGTGTGTGTACGAGATAAAGTCGCCACTGATCCTGCAGCCCGGTCCCGCGGCTCTAACCGATGGCCTTGCTGAGCTTCAGAAGATCATCGGACGGTGGGTGAGATTGACTGTTCGACGCGCTCTTTTTCAATGATCGGCATGAGTTGCATAGCGATTAGCCGTCCCTCCCTGGAAACCTACGTATGATATTGTCCTGTATCCAACTGTGAATATCTGGCTGTTCGCGTCGACGTTCACCCTCGCGGCCAGTCAGGAATCGGAGTTGCGATTTTCGATTCCCGCTGGAAACATCCGCCACTTGCCCTGTTTCGGCCGAATATGACGCTCGAACTGGACAATGTCCGGATTAGAAGGAAGTGGACGGCGGCTTGGGACTTGTTGGGCTGCCGCATCACGGAAGTCGAAGATCGCCGCCTTAGCTTTTTCGCTTAGCGCGTCCCGCGGGATTAGCGGTCTGGCAGCGTCAGAACGCTAACCTGGGCGGAAACGGTCATGTAGGCGGCAAATTAGAAAGTCGCCGCTGAGAGGTGGATCACCCGCAATGTTCATCAACCCCTCTTGTTCGATCTGCGTCGCGTATTGCGAGTAGTAAGCATCGAGGCGTTGGAGATCAGATTTCATCTCGTCCGATCGGACAAAGGTCTGACGATCATTGCTGAATAGCGGTACGGTCCGCTCGTGAAGCTTGTCACCCGAGACGAATAGTTGGGTGAAGGGCAAATAATAAAGGTAAGCGAGATCAATCCGGTTAGAAGGCCTGGCTACAGAAATGTGCCCGCTGGCGAGAGCCGCAGCCATGAAGACATCCACTGTTAGCAGGTGCGCGACGTAAGGCGCGAACACCGTGAGTGCCGGCATGCCGCTTTTCTTCCAGCGGACTAGAATCTGCTCTCGCGCCTCGACCGGAATATTCATTTGCAACATGGCTGTCTTCAGCACGGCCCATCGCTTGCCGTCTGCCCTGACAACATCAGTAGCAAAGGCTTTGATAGCGGCTAGACTGGCAAATGGGATCGCTCTCCCGTCCGAGCCGAGCAATCGGGCGAGTTCTGTTGGCGCGCCGGCCAATGCGGCGCGGAAGGCTTTGGCGAAATCGCGTTCCAGCCCCAGAAAATCGTGCCGTTGCCACCGCTCAAATGCCAACATCTCGGTCGGAAGGTCGTAGGCAATGCCAGTCTTGCCGCGAACATTGACCGTGCGCCCAGGTCCGACTGCGGGCAGTTCCCGCATTTCAACGCGATAGCCTAAAAGGTCGCCCAGGGCGAGCGTGGAATGTGGAATATTCAGGTACGAGTGGAGCGTTGGTGTCTTGTAAGCTAGGCAGCCGACGACCTGTTCAGCGCTGCGACCTTTTCCGACCTCGAGCTCAAGGTCTCCAAGCGTCTCCACAAAGAAAAGAGGAGTAATATTGGTCGCATATGAAGCATCGAAGATTGCAGCTTCATCGGGAGTGATCGCTTGCAAAAAAGATTTGTCGAATAACGTCATCAACATAATAGGCAGACAGATAAGATTGGTGAATTCTCAGTCAATAGGTCGCAAAAAATGACGCTGCGTTTGCCGGGTTATACCGCGGCGATCGTAGAGCTTGGTCGTGCCGGGGTCACGATGCCCGGCGGCCTTCTGCACGTCCTCGAGCTGGGCGCCGTTCTCGAGCGCCGTGGTGATGAACGTGGCGCGCATCGAGTGCGCCGAGTAGCTGCGATCGAGCCCGAGCGCGCCGGCATATTTCCAGACCACGCGATCGATCGCATCCGGGTCCATGCGTCGGCGCTCGTCGCCGCGCTTGCCGTTGTATTTGAGCGGCCGAAACAGGACCCGCTGACGTTGGCCGCGTGCCCGCAGTATCGACGGTGCCCGGTCAGTGCGCCGGCCCGGGAGATGCCGTGTTCGCGAGCTGCCCGATGGCATCGATGATCCGTCGCCAGACCATCGCGCCGGCGTTGTCACCATCCGTTGCTCGTCGGCCCGCCTGCCGCTTTCGGCCTCGGCGTTGTCGCCATGGCACTTGAGCATCAGGTTGGCGACGCGCGCCAAATGTCGATCTCGGGTATCACGCCGCGAAAAAGGGGTACGGCCTCCGGGGATTTTTCTCTACGGAACGAATTTGGACCATCATATTGGTCGTCGTGTCCTTTTGAGGGCAAGCCACGAGGAAGATACCCCTCGGAGCCAAGGGCTCCTTCAGCCTCCTGGTCCAACCCGAACATCTTGCGGACCGGTTCAAGGACGCGATCCTGCCGCCGGTGTTCGCCACTCCCGTGATGGTCATGGTCACGGAAAACGCTGCGCTGAATGCGATCAGGGCCTATCTCGATCCCGGCGAGAGCGCTGTCGGCACGGCCGTCAACGTGCGCCATCTCGCGGCGACGTCAGCTGGACGCCTGGTCACCGGGGAGGCTGAGGTGACAAAGGTCGACGAGCGCCAGATCGAGTTCACCGTCCGAGCAACCGAGGGCGCCAAGGAGGCCGGGGCCGGCTCGCATTCCCGGGTCGTCATCGACGTGGCCAAATTCAAGTGGCGGCTCGAATGAGCAACGATTAGCCCGACTTGTTGCCTGCCAGAGCGGAACCTTGGCCGGGGTCGACGGAGGAGAGGAATGCTTGCTGGAGAGCTTGCGCTCGCGATAGCCGCCATGGCCTCGGCAGCAGCGATCTACATCAACATCGCCGAACAGCCAGCCCGCCTCTAGCTCGGCAATCGCTCTCTCCTCGCCGAGTGGAAGCCACCTATAGGCGGGGCTACATGATGTAGGCGAGCCTCGCGATCGTGGGCGGCTGTTGGGGCTCGTTACCTATTTGAGCGCCCGCGACTGGCGCTGGGTACTCGGAGCTATCGTCCTGCTCGCAAATTGGCCCTACACAATCTTCGTGATCACGCCGGTCAACAGGCATCTCATGGACACGCCGGTGGAGGCTGCCACGGCTGAAACGCGCCTCATGATCGAACGGTGGGGCGCTCTCCATGCCGGGCGAAGTGCTCTTGGCGTCGTGGCCACCCTGATTTTTCTGTGGGCTCAGCGGTGACGCTGCTGGGCTCGGCCTTTTGTCAGCCTGTAGGTAATGGGTACCGGCGTGCTCGCCTATGTTCAGCATCGCTACAAACCTTCCGACGTAGCAACACCCGGACGTGCATGTCCCGAGGGCCCCCGCGATCGAGACCATCGTGGCCACGGGGAACTATCCTAGCCCACGTGGGTCTATCCACGTATATTGGACATTTGTTGGATAAGTTCCCGACGCGATATATCTAACGATTTGATTTGATTGGCGTCCCCAAGGGAGCTCACATTTCTCCGGAAAATCAATGTACTAGAAACGAGGTGGAACACTTTTTCTTTCGCCGTTTCTTACACGTTTCCGGAACGAGTGTCCCACCAACGTGGACGAACGAGCATGGACTACCAGCTTGATCGACACATCATCGAGTCGTGGCGCCGTCACGAATAGGCGGAGCCCGACATTTCGACCGAGCGGGATGGGCATGGGCGCGTCGATACCAGCGTCGACTTCGACTGCCAGGTCGAATTGCTGCAGCGGGCCGGAATGTTGAAACTGGAGCAACGGCAAGGAGCGGGGCAAGGTCGCGATCATCAATGTCGCGGCGATGGGATCGATCCGCTCACGCTTAATCAGCGGGTCGCAGGTTCGAATCCTGCTGCACCCACCAATAAATCAAAGGGTTGAAGGGCGAGTGGCTGCTGACTTCCAACTCCCCGAAACCCTATCTTCCAACAAGAGTTCGCGGTTTCATCCCTGGCCTTTACAGCCCACCGTTGCGGTCGGGAGTTGAACGGCGGCAAGGGCTCCGGCGTGTTGAGTACCGGGGCCGAGGCTGGAAAGCTGACAAAGCCGCCGCTCCTGTACAAGGACAGGAAGACAACCTCACCATGGTCGGGTACGCCGCTCGAATCCCTACCGGGGTCCGCTCTTTAGAGAGATCAATGTGCTAGACGCGAGGTTGGACATCCTCCTATTCGCTGGTTCTCTCGTGGTTTCGCAACGAGTGTTCCACGGCTAAAGCAGGGCGGTGCCGCTCCGATCTGGCTCCCTTCCTGGACACATATCGAACCATGTGCCTCGCTCCGGAGGCGGAGTTTCGGCGACTGCTCGAGCAGGCCCGAGACTTGCCGATCGCGGCATAGGCAATTGGGACGGGCGCCCTTTCTGAAATATGTGCCTCTCGCTTGACATGGCCGTCCGCGGTGTTCTCGATCGGGTCTGGCGCTTGGGATCCCCGACGTAGTTTCGGGCGCAGCTTGGGGGCGGCTTCTGCACGGTCCCGCGATTGGGTTAACGGCAAGCGCTCGGCGACGCCTGGCCTTTATTGCTTCCTTCGATCAGCCGGGAAGGCCAGCTTTCATGAAAGTCGAGGGAACGCCGCTTTTCGATAGCGGTCTGAGCGTCCACAGCTCGCTACTGTACGTGATCCTTCATGACTGACGGGCAAAATCATCCCTATCCGTCATCGTGCTCTCTGCCCGGCAAGGCTTTTGTTGAAGTGAGCAATTTTGACCAGACTCAGGGTTCGACTACTGGTCAACGTTAAAGAGCTGGAGGCGGCCATCAGGGATGCTAACAAGCGACCCTGAAGAGTAACTGGCCCGACCCGCCGGAGCGTGGTTCCCCCAACCAACAAGTTCCTTTCGATCGGATCGGGCCCGCGAGCGCCATGCCGTCCCCCCGACATGGCGCTCCCCCTTCTTCAGGATGGTAAAGAGCCTCAAACTCTCCCTAACCACACGCATGTCGTCGCGACCGCCGCCACGATCCACGTGGCTGAGCCCCTGCTGCCCAACCGAAGGGTTGCGTCACGCTGAGGTCGTTTCCTCTGCAAAAGCGCCTCCACCGGCGCGTTTCTGCCGAAATTGAATAGCCAGGACAGGTCACCCGTCACAAACTCGGTTTGATTACGGCCCTTTAGCTTATCGGGGTCGGCTTCAGGGCACGTTGGCGAAGAGAAATGCCGCGCACATTTACGTCGGTATTTAGTGAACTGGATGATTTTCCGGCTGCCTTGAGGGTGCGCCGGGTACAGGCCGATTGTGCGATCGTGGGGACGTGGGGCAACGGGCAAGATGCGCCGAAAGCGGCCGATCGGCTGTGCAAAAATCTCTTGAGTTCCACCACATGAAGTCGCCTACAAGTGCACATTGTATGGACGCAGATTAGGGCAGAGGAGGGAGGACGACGGCTGATCAATCCATAGAATTGACCGCTTACGATCCGACTGCGTTTTGCCGAACAGCAAACGCGGCTAGCGGCTCTGCTCAAGCCGTGGCTTGCCGGGGAGATAGAGCACGTTGGCTCAACATCCGTGCCAGGGTTAAGGTCTAAGCCGATTGTCGATATCTTGGCGCCGGTTGTGTCCCTTGCGGCCTCTCGCGCGGCAATCCCGGTCTTGGAAAAAGACGGGTGGCTGTTTTGGCTGGACGACCCCAATGAGAACTATCGTCTCTGGTTCCTGCGACCGAGCCCTTCGGCGCGCACTCATCACCTGCAAGTCATCCAACATGATCATCCGAATCTTCGAGCACTGATTGCATTTAGGGATGCGTTGCGGCAGGACCCGCTCCTTCGGAAGGCTTACTCCTCCTTAAAGGAGGATTTGGCCAGAAAGCACCAGAGCGATCGCAACGCCTACAGCAATGCCAAAACTGAATTTGCACAGTCGGTTTTGGAAGCCGCGGGCGTTGGCCTGTCATCGCGGACACTCGTGTAGTCAACGCTGCAAATATCTTGAATATCTTGATGGTTATGCTGGCGGCGCCTTCGCGCCGATTCCAGCTGTTCGCAGGACTATAATGGAACGGTAATATTCGACCCCCAGCGGTCAAATGCACCGGAATTCCACAGCATCTAACCCGCTGATTTAACTGGCCTCCGCAAGCGATGGGATACCATTGCGTCTTGCACCAAGCCGGGCGGCTAACGAATGCACGGGCGGCTCCGTAGGTTTCTGCGCTAATCTGCACGCAACGGGGAGGTGTCATGATGGATTTGCTCTGCTAGCCAGTACCGCATCGGGATCCCGGTTCGTCTCCCTTGCTGAACAGCATGCCGCCGATTTCGCGACCCGGGCGGACCAGCACGACCGAGAGGGGAGTTTTCCGTTTGAGAATATCGAGGCCATGCAGCGGAGCGGCGTTATGGCCGCTTGCGTGCCGGCGGAGTTGGGCGGCATGGGTGTTGAATCGCTCCATGACGCTATTCTTGGCATCAACCGGTTAGGTCGCGGGGACGGCTCAACGGCCATCGCAACAGCAATGCATGTCTTGTATACGTGGGTGCTCACTCGCGCTTGGCGAGCTGCGACCGCCGCCGGAGACGCGCCGCAGGCGGAGCGGACAGCCTCCTCGCTTCGCCAGATCGGCGCGGGCCAAATGGTGCAATGCTCACCCCAATCCGAGCCGGGGACGGACATGCTCCACCCATTTGTGGAGGCGACCAAGGTCGAAGCGGGTTGGCACCTCAATGGGCGAAAGCTCTTCGGGACCCTGTCGCCCGCGGCCTCCCACATGATGATCATCTGCCGTGTCCGTGATGCGCAGGGGAGCTTCCGCCGAGCCATCGCCAGCGTAGCTAGCGGGAGTGCTGGTATTGACGTCAAGAACAACTGGGACGCCCTCGGCATGCGGGCGTCAGGGAGCCACGATATCGTATTCCAGGACTGCTTTGTCCCGGAGACGGCGCTTCGCGAGGATGGTCCATGGGGGGAATGGACCGAGGGGTCCTTGTCGGGTCAGATGGCCTTCAACATGGCATTGGTGGCCGCCTTCCTGGGTATCGCCGAGGCCGCGCGGGATTTGGCGGTATTGACGGTCACCAGGCGACGGCGCGGTCAGAATAGCCGGTCCGTCGCCGAGCGTCCCGCAATCCGGCATCTGATCGCCGAGATCGAGATCGACCTGGCGGCCGCGCGGGCCATGCTGGGCCGTACCGCGACGATGGCGGACGCATTCTTCAGCCAGCATCCGGCCGGGAGGGTGCCGTTGGGTGAACTGCACGAATTGATGAAGGACTTCCAATGCACCAAGTGGTTCGTCAACCACAAGGCGATCGAGATCGTTGACCGCGCCCTGACGGCTTCGGGTGGTGCCGGCTATTTGAACTCAAACCCTCTCTCGCGGCTCTATAGGGACGTGCGGGCTGGGCCATTCATGCAATTGTTTTCGCCGAATGAGGCGTTCGAATACATTGGGAAAATCACACTCGGAATCGATCCGCGACTGTCTGATTGAAGCGGTTGTGACAACAAGCGTTAACAGTTCAAAGCACCATCGAGATGCCGGTAAGTGAGGGAAACCAATGACCACTTTTGAACCGCGGCTGCTTGTGTGGGCAGGTCCGTTACATAGTTTAGCGTTGAGCCGATACGTAGTTACATTTGCGCGGCTGCAGCTTCTCCATGTGTGCGTTTTTTGATTTGCGCACCGTTACCCGACCGAGCCTTTCAAGCTGTGCTCGGCAATGGCGGAAAAGGGGCACGAAGAGCGGTTCCCGTCGCCGAGGCTGAGCGGCCGTTGTGGGTTCGGTGAAGTGACCTTCGCAAGAATGCGCCGCAACGGGGAGATGCGCCGATTCCGGAACTTCCCATCCCTCGCTCCGGAAAGGAGACGTTCGGTGGGCGCGGATGCCCGATCACTGCAATCCCACGTGCGGATGATGCAGTTCGTCACCCCTAAAAAGGGATCATCCTTACTGGGTCAAAGAGGAGTGAAGGTAGGCGGCTTCAGAGTCCCGATGCAGGATGTGTCGGGGGTGGCCGGATCGGCGAGGAATGAAGCGATGACCGTCTGGGTGCATGGCGATTGAGGGGCCACGACATGCCCGACGCCGGGGATGCTGATGATCGTCGCTTTTG
>Ga0210402_10004654_pt1 | contig 12455 bp, 8 predicted proteins | sample IncBWC7MmetaG_FD_161055 | JGI IMG/M metagenome (GOLD analysis project Ga0210402, IMG submission 161055) | Forest soil microbial communities from Barre Woods Harvard Forest LTER site, Petersham, Massachusetts, United States - Inc-BW-C-7-M | ecosystem: Environmental > Terrestrial > Soil >...
CTGCCGCAGATCGGACGTGGCGAGTTCGCGCGCCGGCGCCTGCTCTCCGATTACGCCGAGATCGGCCGGCTGTGGAACACGAGGCTAGACGGCCTCATCGTCAGCGGGATGGAGCCGGGGCCCGGCCCTCTGCGCGAGGAGCCGTACTGGCGCATGTTCACGGAATTGATCGACTGGGCCGACCGGCAAACGACGTCTTCGATCTGGTCGTGCCTCGCCGCCCATGCGGCGGTCCTGCACCGCGACGGCATCGAACGCCGGCCGCTCGCAGCGAAGTGCTTCGGCGTCTACGAGTTCACCAAGGAAACCGATCACCCCCTGCTGGCCGGCGCGCCGGCGCGCGCGCTGGTTCCCCATTCGCGCTGGAACGACGTGCCGGCCGATGCGCTGGCGGGCGCCGGCTATGACGTGCTCGCGAGATCGCCGGACGCGGGCGTCGACATGTTCGCCAAGCGCGATCGCAGCCTGTTCGTGTTCCTGCAGGGCCATCCGGAATATGACCCGACGACCCTGCTGCGGGAGTATCGCAGGGATGTCGGCCGATTCCTGCGAGGTGAACGCGATGGCTACCCGGCGCTGCCGCGGAACTATTTGGATGCCGCGAGCGAACGCAGCCTGGAGGCGTTTCGACGCCGCGCGCTGTCGGCGCGCAACCCGGCATTGCTCGAGGGCTTCCCGGCCGCCGTCGTCGTCGAGCGGTTCGCGAATTCCTGGCACGGCGCGGCGCTGCGGCTCTACCGCAACTGGCTCGCCTGCCTCACCACGCGCCGCGACTGCTCGCAGCACGAGGCCGCCGCCGTTGCAACGATTTAGGCTGGGGGCGGTCGCTTTATTGTGCCGTGGCACACGGTAGGGTGGGCAAAGGCGCTCTTCGCGCCGTGCCCACGCGTTTCGCCGCCGAACGGATGGGCGAGTAGCGGCGCCTCCTCCATTCCGGTGGGCACGGCGCGCGAAGGGCGCGCCTTTGCCCACCCTACCGCTTTGTCGGACCGCTTCCCGTACGCGACCCGTCCCATTGAAGTGCCCACTTGCATCGAGTTCGATGTACAATGCCGGCCGCCCTCGGCCCCGTGACACCAAGACGGTGACAAATCGTCTTGCGTCGGGGTGTTGCAGAGACATGCCGCAAGAGGAGGAACGACAATGTCCTTGTTCACTTGGAGAGAAATTGCACTGGCAGGCGGCACCGTGGCCGCTCTCATGGGAGCTTGGGCCGTACCCGCGGTGGCGCAAGAGAAGACGACCCCGCCCGTTTTCTCCTGGGACCCCACTGTCGGGTGGATCGGGGTGGGCGAATTCCGACCTGTACCGGGCCGCGTGCCGCCGCTCAGCCAGGACCCGAAATATCCCTTCGTTCCCAACGGCACCGGCCGTCAACCGACCTATCGGATCGCCGACCTGACCAATCCGAACCTGAAGCCATGGGTGAAGGAGGTCATGAAGAAGGACAACGACGAGGTGCTCGCCGGCAAGATCGCCTTCACGCCGAGCTCGAGCTGCATGCCGGCCGGTGTCCCCGGCTTTTTGGCGTTGGGCGGAAACAACAACCCGTACTGGTTCGTTCAAACCCCCAAAGAGGTCGTGATCATGCGGGCGGCCGATTCGCAGGTGCGCCGCATCTATCTCGACGTGCCCCATTCGCCCAACCCGAGGCCGTCCTGGTACGGCGAGTCGGTCGGCCACTACGAAGGCGACACGCTGGTGATCGACACCATCGGGCTCAACACCAAGACCTTCGTGGACAATTACCGCACGCCCCACACCGAGAAGCTGCACGTCGTCGAACGCTGGCGAATGGTCAATGACCGCCAGGCCATGGAAGTGACCGTTACGGTGGAGGACCCGGACAGCTTCAACGAGCCATGGACCGGAACGCGGCGTTATCGGCGCGTCCAGCAGCAGTTCGTCGAGGACATCTGCGCCGAGAACAACCAGCATCTGTTCGACTACAAGATCCCGATCGCGGCCAAGCCGGATTTCTGACAAGGATCGGTGCTGCGGCCCTCGAATGCCGGTGCCCAAGCCGGATCGGCCTCATCGGGCCAGCGTGCGCTCGTCCGGTGCGCCGCGCCGCTGCCGTGTTGCGTCGCGCGGCGCCGAAGGCATAAGCTGCGGCACGGAAGCGGGAGATCGCCATTCTCGAGCGGAGGAAATCATGAGAACAAAGACGGCTGGCGCGCTGGCGATGATCGCCTCGTGCATGTTCATCGGCGCCGCGGGCGCTCAGGATCTCGGTCCGCAGGTCAAGAAGCTCGCCGAGGGCGTCTATGTCCACACCGGAAGGGGCTTCGAGTCGAACAGCGGAATCATCCTCACCCAGGACGGTGTCATCGTGATCGATACCGGGCAGAACCCGTACGAGTCTCGCAATATCTGGGCGACAGTCCGCAATCTCACCTCGATGCCGGTGCGTCTCGTCATCGACACCGAGCCGCACGCCGATCATACGACCGGCCACTACATGTTCTCGCCGCCCGCGGTCGTCATCGCCGCGGCGGGGGCGGGCGAGTCGATGCGCACCGCCGACCGCAATGCGCCGGATCGCATCCAGCGGCTCGCCGCGACATCTCCGGAGTTCAAAGCGGCCCTCGAAGGCTACCGGTTCGTCACGCCGCACATCGAGTACCACGACAGGATGACCATCAATTTGGGAGGGCGGACCCTCGAACTGATCTATCTCAAGGGCGTACACAGCGAAGCCGACACCGCCGTGTGGCTGCCCAACGAGCGCGTGCTGTTCTCGGCGTCCGCTTTCGTCGTCGATCAGATCAATATCCTGCGTCCCTTCGTCACCATTCCGGATATCCTCGCCGCCGGCAAGATGATGAAGGCGCTCAACCCCGAGCACGTGGTTCCGGGGCACGGCACGCCCGGCACGGTGAAGATCTTCGAGGACGGCGAAAAGTATTATGCGCTGCTGCTCGATCGGGTCGGTGCGATGGTGAAGGCGGGCAAGTCGCTCGACGACATCAAGAAGGAAGTGAAGATGCCCGAGTATGCGAGCTGGGGCAGCCAGGATCGTTTCCCGACCAACGTCGAGGCCGCCTACAAGGCCGTGGCCGGTAAATAGCTGGCCGGATTGACCGCGGGCGCGCCCTGATGCTGCCCTTTGCTGCCGCATGCCGCTGTCGACGGTCGGTCTATCTTGAGCCGCGGAAAAGCGCGACGACGCCAGCGGAGTTCGGCAATTCATCCCCGAGAGCTTCCGTTCCGGACAGATGGGCGCGACGGAAGGAGTGGGCCAAAAACGGACATTCGTGATACGCTCACTGAGGGATGCTGCGCTAAAATGTGCATCCAGATTTTTCGAAGTTTGAGGCACTACAACCTTGCAAGCTGCGCTCCGCTTAAGTTGAACGTAAGTCGTCGAGACACCGCAATGAACAGCTGGCCATTTTCCGATCCTGAAAACGTAGCAACGTTCACTGTAAAGCAAGTCGTTTGCGGCAAAGAGCCGATTTTGCTTGTGTGTCATGACGCGGAAGATGGAGGCTGGCAATTTCTCACGGGCGAGACCGTTCAAGTCGCCGACGCGATGCTTGTGGGGCTGAAAGAGATTGTAAAAATGGATCCGTCAGTCGTGGAGTTGGCCGACCTTCCCGAGGGATGGAGCGCCACACGAGAATTTGTCGACGGCCCGTGGAAACGGGCCAAGAGTGAAATTGCCTAACAAGCGCAGACGAGAGCGCTCGACAAAACGTTCTCCCTTTCACGCACCCGCCTGCTGCGGGCGGAGGATTTCCTAATGACGGTTGAAAGCGAACTTGAAGACGAATTTGACCGGTGCTGCGACGAGGGCGAGGAGATCCTGACGAGATTCTTCGGCAGGAAGCGCGAGTTCAATTGGACCCGGGCGGAGGCCAAGAGGACCAGCAAGATCGCGACGATGATCAAGTGCGTCTTGATGGACAAGATCCCGGACGGCTTGGCCGACCTTGTTCTAGCCGGCGCCCATCGGACGCATAGCTTCGAGGCTGCAATGATAAGCAAGCCGCAGTTTATCAGCTATTTCGACGCCATCAACCCGATGATCGTCAAGAGGTGCAAGAGCAAGGTTTAACGTCCCTCCCGGCTTCCGGCCCGGAGGTTAAGGTGACCAACACGAGCCGCTCGGGTTCGCCCGGCAGCTCACGCCGGTCGCGCAGTTCGAGCGCGATGTGCTGATCGAGCGCGGTCGGCGGAAGGAACGCCGGCTCCTTCCTATACCGGACAACCACGAGCGTTGACCGCGTATGTTGCCCATCGGGCCGACAGGGTTTCCGTTCCTTCAGCCCTCCGCTCGCTAATTTCCGGTTCTTCCGGCTCGGTCTCGGCTTGCGAGCAGCCATGCATCAGCGTAACTTTCGCGAATTGTCTTACGTGTGGCACGGAGCGGCGAATGACTCGCACCCGAGCACTAACCTCGGTGAGCATGGTACTCGCGGCCGTCATTCTGTTGACCGCCGCGGCAATGCCCAAGGAAGATTTCGTTTCCGCCTCCACTGTCCATGGCAAGAAGTTGGATCAACAATCGGTTTGGCGAACCTGGAAGATCTATTGCGACACCTGCCATTTCGGTCCCAAGGCACGAGCCGGATTGAACCTGGAGGCCTTGGACCTCGCCAATATCGGCGAGAACGGCGCCATTTGGGAAAAAGTGTTGCGCAAGTTACGCAGCCGCGAGATGCCGCCGGCGGGGGTGCCGCGGCCCGACGCCGCCACCTACAACGCCCTTGTCGAGGCTATCGAGACCGAACGCGATCGCTTGGCGGAGATTAAACCCAATCCCGGGCGCCCCACGCTTCATCGCCTCAACCGCGCCGAATACGCCAACGCCATTCGTGATTTGCTCGCGCTCGAAGTCAACGTTGGGGAGCTGTTGCCGGCTGACGACATCGGCTACGGATTCGACAACATCGCCGACGTGTTGCAGGTATCACCCTTGTTGCTGGAACGCTACCTTGCGGCGGCAACCAAGATCAGCGGGCTCGCCGTGGGCGATAGTACTCTTCCGGTATCCTATCAAACCTACGACGTTCCGAGGCGACTCGTTCAGCTCGATCGCATGGGCGAAGCGATGCCGCTCGGCTCGCGCGGCGGCGCGTCCATTCGCCACCGCTTCCCGGTAGATGGCGAATATGAGATTTCGGTGGGCCTGCAGCGAGGCAGATACGATCAGTTCTTGGGGCTCGAGCGGGAACGCAATCTGGACCTGAGGCTCGATGGTCAGAGGCTTGAACGGTTCACCATCCCCGCCGATCCGCGCGCGGGCAAGCAGGTCCACGGAACGGGACACGATCCTGATTCGCATCTCAAAGTCCGCGTCCCAGTGAAGGCAGGCACGCGAACGCTTATTGCAACCTTCGTCAAAGATACGGTAAAGGCTGAAGGTATTCCGTCAAATACCCGCGAGACGGCCTTCTTCGAAGGTGTGGGCAACATTTCGGTTGCCGGCCCCTACAATGTGCAAGGGCCAGGTGACACAGCAAGCCGCGACAGGATTTTCGTCTGCCATCCGACGGCGCCCGCCGAGGAGCAGGCTTGCGCGGAAAGGATCATCTCGAGCCTCGCGCGCCGCGCCTACCGGCGACCAATTGCTGCGGACGATCTGCCGCTTCTGCTCGCGCTTTTCCGACAAGGTGCTGCGGGCGACGGCTTCGAGGCCGGAGTGAGATTAGCGTTGCTGAAGATTTTGGTTTCGCCTGAATTCATTTTCCGCATGGAGTTCGGTCCGCCGGACGCGACGGCCGGGAGCGTGCACCGGATCAGCGACGTTGAGCTTGCATCGCGCCTGTCCTTCTTCTTGTGGAGCAGCATTCCCGACGACGAGCTGCTCGCGGTCGCCGAGCGCGGCGAACTCGGCGACGCGTCGGTCTTGGAGCGCCAAGTCCGGCGCATGCTGGCCGATCCGCGTTCGCATCCTCTGGTGAAGAACTTCGCAGGTCAGTGGCTGTTCCTGCGCAATATCGCAAGAATACAGCCGGATCCGGCAGCCTTTCCGTACTTCGATGAGAACTTGCGTCAAGCGCTCGAGCAGGAAACGGAGCTCCTGGTCGACAGCACGCTGCGCGAGGATCGCAGCATCATCGATTTGCTGACCGCTGATTACACCTTCGTCAATCAGCGCTTGGCCGAGCATTACGGGATCAAGGGCGTATACGGCAGCGAGTTTCGCCGCGTCGCGGTCAAAGACCCGAACCGGCAGGGACTGCTCGGACAGGCCAGCATATTGACGGTGACCTCCTATCCGAACCGAACAGCGCCGACCATACGCGGTAAGTGGGTGCTGGAGCAGCTTTTGGGCACTCCTCCTCCGCCGCCGCCGCCCAATGTTCCCTCGTTGAAGGAAGACGCAAGCGCAAAGACGGTGACCATGCGTCAACGCATGGAACAGCACAGAGCCAATCCGGCCTGCGCCGTTTGCCACAGGATTATGGACCCGCTCGGCTTTGCGCTGGAGAACTTTGACGGTCTTGGCAGGTGGCGCGACTCCGCCGGGCCCGGGTCGGGACCAATCGATTCCTCCGGGGTTCTGCCCGACGGCACCAGGTTCGAAGGGCCGGCGGGCTTGCGCGAGGTCTTGCTGAGTAGACGGGAACTTTTTGTAGAGACCTTCACCGAACGGCTCCTGACCTATGCTCTCGGTCGCGGCGTCGAAGAATACGACCACCCCGTCATTCGCAAGATCGTGCGCGAGGCTGACGACCGTCGCTGGTCGTCCATCATTCTCGGTATCGTCAAGAGCACGCCGTTTCAAATGAGAGGAGGGTGAGCAATGGCGATCCTCAAGAAATCCATTCCCCGCCGCACCTTCTTGCGTGGGACGGGTGCAAGCCTTGCCTTGCCCGTGCTGGACGCCATGACTGCGGCCTTCGCCGCGCAGCCGGCGCGGCCGATCCGCCTGGCGTTCATCGAGGTCCCCAATGGGATCATGATGGACAAGTGGACGCCCGCAACCGAAGGTGCAGACTTTGCCCTGACCCCGATTCTCGAACCGCTCGCGCAATTCCGTGACCGCATGCTGGTGCTGAGCGGGCTCGATCAAAATCAATCCAAGGCCCTCGCAACGGAAGTGGGTGGCGATCATCCGCGCGCTTGCACCGCCTGGCTGACGGGAACGCACGCCAGAATGACCTCCGGCGCGGACTTGCGCGCCGGCATCTCCGTCGATCAGATCGCGGCGCGGGAATTCGGCAAACACACTCAGCTCGCCTCGCTTGAGGTCGGCCTGGAGTCCGCGGAAGTGGTGGGCGCCTGCGAGTCCGCCTACGGCTGCGCCTATTACAACACGATCTCGTGGCGCAACGAGACCACGCCGCTCCCGATGGAGAACCGCCCGCGCGCCGTCTTCGAGCGGCTTTTCGGCGACGGCGGCGGCGGCGGTGCGAAGGCACGTTTGGCTTATCGCAGCGTGCTCGATGCCGTCACCGATGATGTGAAGCGCTTGCGCGGAAGGCTCGGCGCAGCGGACCGCGGCAAGATCGACCAGTACCTCGAGGCGGTTCGCGATGTCGAGCGGCGCATCCAGCTGGTGGAAGCGCAGGGTGATCGCGAGCTGCCGCGGCTCGGAGGCCCGATCGGCGTCCCGCCGATCTTCTCCGATTATTATAAGTTAATGGCGGATCTGTTGGTTCTCGCCTGGCAGAATGACATGACCCGGGTCTGCACATTCCAGGTCGGCCATGAGATGAGCGGCGGCGCCTATCCGGAACTCGGATTCGGGGACGCCCATCATTCCGTCACCCATCACCAGGGCGATCCCGACAAGATCGCGAAGGTCGTGCAGATCAACATCTTCCATGCGAAGATGCTGGCCTATTATCTCGACAAGCTGCGTTCCACCCCGGACGGCGACGGTTCGCTGCTCGATCACGCGCTCATCCTTTACGGCGGCGCGTTGAGCGACGGCAATCTGCACCTCTATACGGATCTGCCGCTCTTGCTTGTCGCTGGCAGCGTTGCCAGGATCAAGGGCGGACGGCATGTCCGCTATCCTCGTGGCACGCCGATGGGGAATTTGCTCCTCACCATGCTGGACAAGGCAAGTGTGCCCTACGTTGACAAACTGGGCGACAGCACGGGGAGACTTGAACTGGCCTCCGTTTAAGCGGGTACAGGCGCGGTCATGTTGATCCAACTAGAGCACGTTCCGGTCATGTTGAACCATCTCTCCGGAGTCATAGCCGGGCTTGTCCCGGCCATCCACGCCTTTCTCGCTGAAAGGCCGCAACAAAGACGTGGATGCCCGCGACAAGCGCGGGCATGACGTGGAGAGGTGGTTCGATCTCATCGGAACGCGCTCTAAGAGCGTCATGGCCATGCATTCCGGCGGCAAAGAACGACGCGAATCGTAACCGGGCCATGACAATTGAACGCAAACCGGACATGCTTTGGGGAACCACGATGCACATCAGGTCAATGAGTCTGATGTTGCTGCTGGGCGTGGCGCTCTTTACGGGCGCCGCGGCGGCCGCCGAGAAAGCCAATCTGTCGCTGGTGGATGCCGCGAGGCAGGGGGACCGGCAAGCCGTGCGTTCCCTGCTGAACAGCGGCGCAAAGGTCGACGTCGCCGGGGCGGACGGCATGACTGCTTTGATCTGGGCGGCCCATCGCAACGACACCGAGATGGCAGATCTTCTCTTGCGTGCAGGCGCGGACGTCAAGGCTGCCAACGACTATGGAGCGACGGCACTTTATGCAGCCGCGGCGAACGCCGATCCGGAAATCACCGCAATGCTGCTGGCAGCCGGCGCCGATGCCAATGCGCGCCTATTGTCTGGCGAGACGCCGCTCATGGAGGCGGCCGAGCGTGGCAACCTCGAAACGTTGCGCGTGTTGCTGTCGCGCGGCGCGAATCCCAACGCACGGGAAGCAAATAGCGGGCAAACCGCGTTGATGTGGGCGATATCGGAACGCCAGTCCGCGGTCTCCGAGGAGCTGGTGCGGCGTGGCGCCGACGTTCACGCCCGTTCGAACAATGGATTCACCGCGTTGATGTTCGCTGCCCAGCTTGGCGATGCCGATTCCGCGCGCGTCCTGCTTAGCGGCGGCGCGAAACCGAACGACATCATGCCGAAAACGGATTTGACACCCTTGATTATCGCCGCAGCCATGGGCCGCACGAAGGTCGCAGCGCTGCTGCTGGACAAGGGCGCCAATCCCGAGGCGGTCGATGCCGACGGGTTCACGCCTTTGCATCACGCCGCGAGGAACAAGGAAGCGGTGGAAATGGTCAGGTCACTGCTGCGGCACCGCGCAAAACCGAATGTCCGTCTCAGCCAGAAGAAACCCACTGTCGCCGCTTCCGGCATTGTACTGCAAGGCGCCACGCCGCTTGCCTTGGCTGCAGAGATCAATAACCTCGATGCTGTTAAGGTGTTAGTAGATGGCGGGGCTAATCCGTTAATTCCCACCGAGCAGAACACACCGCCGCTGACGCTGGCGGCCGGGGCCGGGACGGATCTCGCAAGGCCGAGATCGCCCGAAGAACGGGCGATGGCACTCCAGACGGTAAGATTCCTCGTGGAGGAAGGCGCCGACGTGAATGCCGCCGGAGAATTTGGCTGGACCGCGCTCCATGCGGCCGCCTATCAGGGATTGAATGACGTGATTGAATTCCTGGCCGGCCATGGAGCGAATCTTGATGTGAAGGACCGCTTCGGCCAGACGCCCTTGAGCATTTCCTATGCCATTATTACGAGGGATATTGGCGACGCCTACTATCAGACCCCGCGGGTCTTCCGCCGGGATACAGCCGACCTTCTCCTCAAACTCGGCGCCACTCCCCTTGACCGATCCGGCGTCGTGGGCGTTGTCCTCCGTCCTGCCGAATAGCTCATTTCCCGTGGCCATTTCGGGTGAACATCTAAGGGCTCAGCGACGAGCGCTTGCCGGGTAGTCGCCGCGAATGACTGTTATGGGTCTTGGCTGCGTGAAAACTCTGGAGTTCTTTTCCGAAGTAGAGTTTTTATCTCAGCGCCTGGGGTTTCGAACTATGAAGTCCTCTCAAGGCGCATCGTAGTGGCTCGAGCAACTCAAGGTGATGTCGGCGATCGAGAACTGCCGCACGGCAGCGCTCGGCGGCCATGTCGCACGCTGCGAGAATCTCAGTGCATGGCACGCCTGCATGACGAGCCTGGAGCGACCGTAGTGATCGCATCAATCTATGCCGAACAAAAGCATGTCGCCCACGTTGAATTCTGGGCCTGCCGAAGCTGGAATGAGATCCCTCCCTGCGGAACATTAATCTTGAGCGCGCACGTCAAGGTTCGGCAATTCGTGGGCTTGTCATACCGCCAATTTGAAAAGGTGCGGTGGCTCTCCGAACAAAGGAGCTACCTGAAAAATCGTGGCCCGTCCGAGCATGCGTCCTGTCTCAATAGCGATCGAGGCCGCGTGGGACAAGAAAGCCAATCATCGTACCATGGCCGAAATGGTTCGCGCCATTTAGCATCTAAGACGCTCGGCAAAGGACCGCTTCTGTGCAGGTTCTGTGCAGGTTTTCGGACGCCGGCATGACAGGTCTGTCCACGCGGCGTGGCAGCCGGCGTCCGAAAACCTGCACATTTCCCGACGCGCGGCCGGGCCTTGCCGAACGTCCGCACCTTCAGCACCGGACCTCAAGATCAAGGAGTTCTTTCCTACATAGAGACTTCCAGGGTAAAGCCCCTCCCCTTCACCTGAAGCCTGCGGCTCCGCGGCACTCCACTCCCGCCATTTTGGCAAAACGAAATACCCCTTTTTACCCAAACGAATTCAGTGGCTTGCATTGGGGGTTTCCGCGCTGCCCGTCATGGCCGGACCTGTTCCGGTCATCCGCGCCTTGCTTCGTCCGACAGAAAGACGTGGGTGGCTGTGACAAGCACGGCCATGACGATGATCACGATGTCGATGGATCGCGGCCGAGTTGGTTTGCTATAAACGGGCGACAGTCATTCCCCCGCACCCGCGCGGGACAGCGGAGGAACCAGTGCCGTCCGAAATCGTAATGCTGGACGCGGGCGCCCTCGCGGGCGCGATCCAAACGAGAAAAGTCTCCTGCGTCGAGGTGATGACCGCCTACCTGGATCACATCGACAAGCTCAATCCCAAGGTCAACGCCATCGTGGCGCTGCAGGAGCGCGCCGATCTCATAACTCAGGCGCGCGCAAAGGACGCCGAGCTTGCGCGCGGCGAACCGGTCGGAGCATTGCACGGATTTCCGTTCGCTGTGAAGGATCTGACGCCCGTCAAGGGCATCCGCATGACGATGGGTTCGCCGATTCTCAAGGACAACGTGCCGGCCGCCGACAGCGCCATGGTGGCGCGCGTCCGCAAGGCCGGAGCGATTTTCATCGGCAAGACCAACACGCCGGAATTCGGTCTCGGCTCGAACACCTTCAATCCGGTCTATGGCATTACAAGTAACGCCTATGACCAATCCCGTTCGGCGGGCGGCTCGAGCGGCGGCGCCGCGGTCGCGTTGGCGCTGCGCATGCTGCCGCTCGCGGACGGCACGGATTACGCCGGCAGCCTGCGCAACCCGGCGGGCTGGAACAACGTGTTCGGCTTTCGCACCAGCGTCGGCCGCGTGCCGGCCGATGGCCGCGACCCTTTCATGCCTAGCATGGGAGTGATCGGGCCGATGGCCCGCAACGTGCCCGACCTCGCCCTGCTGCTGTCGGTGCAGGCCGGTTACGACGCCCGTGTGCCGCTGTCGATCGCGGGCGACGGCGCGGCATTTCGCGGATCGCTGGAGCGTGATTTCAAAGGCACGCGGATCGCCTGGACCGGCGACTACGGCGGCTACATACCCTACGAGTCCGGCGTGCTCGACCTCTGCGAATCCGCACTGAAGGCTTTCGAGTCGATGGGCTGCATCGTCGAAGAAGCCCGGCCGGATTTTTCCATGGAAGCGCTGTGGGCCGCATTCCTGCCGCTGCGCGCCTGGCAAACTGCGGGACCGCTGCTCGCCTACTACCGCGATCCGGTAAGACGTGCGCTCTTAAAACCGGAGGCGATCTTCGAGATCGAGAGCGCCCAAAAGCTCAGCTCCCTCGACATCACGGCGGCGTCGACGGTGCGCGCCGAGTGGTACCAGGCGACGCGGCGGTTCTTCGAGACATATGACTATTTCGTCGTGCCGACCGCCCAGCTGTTTCCCTTCGACGCCGACCTCCATTGGCCCAAGGAGATCGCCGGCGCGAAGATGCAAATCTATTACGAATGGCAGAAGGGCGTGATCCCGACCACGATGGCGGGTAATCCGGCGCTCGCCGTGCCGGCGGGCTTCAATGCCGCAGGCCTGCCGATGGGAATCCAGATAGCGGGTCCCAATCACGGCGAGCTTGCCTGCCTGCAGCTCGCCAACGCGTACGATCTCGCGACCGGCTGGACGAAGAAGCGATTGCCGCCGCTGCTGGCGCAGGCTTAGAGCAGATTTCGATGAAGTAGAATCATCACGCGGTCGCGTTGCTCCCTCTCCCCGCGAGCGGGGA
>Ga0210402_10004657_pt1 | contig 12450 bp, 15 predicted proteins | sample IncBWC7MmetaG_FD_161055 | JGI IMG/M metagenome (GOLD analysis project Ga0210402, IMG submission 161055) | Forest soil microbial communities from Barre Woods Harvard Forest LTER site, Petersham, Massachusetts, United States - Inc-BW-C-7-M | ecosystem: Environmental > Terrestrial > Soil >...
GATGGGATCCCAGGTCACGTGCTGGATCTCTCTTCGGACAGGCCTTCCGTCAAAGTCAGAGAGGTGCACGCCGTCGGGCGTGACCACAGCCAAATCTCCATCCGCCAGAAAGAAAATATCGCGCGTGTGATGCAGGATGGCAGGCACGTCCGAGGCAACGAAGTATTCGTCGTTCCCTAATCCGATCACGGCAGGCGGTCCATTGCGGGCCGCGACAATCTTGTTCGGCTCCTCGCTCGAAATCACCGCCAGCGCAAAAACGCCGGAGAGTTGTTTCACCGTTTGCCGCACCGCGTCTTCCAGCAAAGGGCGCTGGCCGTTTCCCGAACTCGCAGAATATTTCTCCACCAGGTGGGCAATGATTTCAGTGTCGGTTTCGGTGGTGAACTTGTGGCCTTCGTCGATCAGTTTTTTCTTGAGACTGAGATAGTTCTCGACGATCCCGTTGTGGACGACCACGATCTTTCCCGTGCAATCGCGGTGGGGATGCGCGTTTTCTTCGGTAGGGCGCCCGTGCGTAGCCCAGCGAGTGTGCCCAATCCCATAGGTGCCATCGAGCGGCTTCAGGCGGATCACGTCTTCCAGATTGCGAAGCTTGCCCTCGGCGCGCCGCAACTGCAGCCCCTCTTCGCCACCAGCTACCGCGATTCCGGCCGAATCATAGCCGCGATATTCCAGGCGTCGCAGTCCCTCGATGATGATGGGAACCACACTCTTCTTACCGACATAGCCGACAATACCGCACATGGGAAGACCTCAAAGGATTCCCCGGCCGGTTGCTACTCGGCCAGGGAGAAACGGAATTCTTCAATTACGGGATTGGTCAATACTTCGCGGGCGATCCGCTCGACCTCGGCCTGCGCCTCATCGCGCGAGAGGCCTCCATCCAGTGTCAGCTCGAAATATTTTCCCTGGCGCACGCTCTCCAGACCTTTGTAGCCCATCTTCTTGAGTGCGCCGTGAATGGTCTTGCCCTGAGGGTCGAGAACGCTTTTCTTGAGCGAGACGTAAACGTAGGCTGTCATAAAAAAGTCATTATACGTGACGGTCGGAGGCGGACCTCCGACTTCAGCCTTGGACTGCGGGCATCCGACTTCGGATGTCAGATCTCGACGCCGAAGTCTGAGGTCCGTCTTTACTCTTTACTCTTTACTCTTTACTCTTTACTCTTTACTCTTTACTCTTTAACTCTTTACTCGTTACAGTTTCTCGTCCAGGTCGGCGAGGGAATCTTCGAGCAGCTTGCGGTGTCTTGGATTCTGGCTCGCGGCCAACTCCTGGAGAACCCTTTGGCGCGAGAGACGAAGATTCTCTTTTGCCCGCCAGCGAGCGGCTTCTTCAGCGCTCATTCTGGGACGGTCGTTGGCCGACTTATCACTGGCCTCGGCCTGCTGTGCTTCGACGGATTTGCTTTCCCACCCTCTGGCCATGTTGCGCTTATATTATAGTTCTCAGCGGGCGGCATCTGCCTAGCTCGGGCAGACCGCTTCACGGTCTCGCTCCGACCAGTATTTTCTTGCTCTTGCAGGCGAATTCCCGGAAATCGTAATAGGCGTAACCGGATCGATAAGCAGCTCTCGGATCTTGACTTGCGTCGGGGTAAAACAGCCGATGGCTTCGGGTCGTAGGTCGCCTTTTGAAGGGGAGGAGTCTGCGGGGAGTTGTGCCTCTGCGTGCCGCAAGCGCACCAGGCTTGAAATCCAAATCGCCGTCGCACGCAACCCGACCCCGTGTCGCGGGATCTTTATTTCATTTCTTAATTTCTTACTTCTTCCTGATTTTCCTTGCGCTCACGCCTTTGATTTCAGGGCGTACTCCGTTCCCGCCCGGATAGGGACGTCGCGGTACCCCCTGAATGGATCGCGTCCGGAGGTCTTCCCCGATGGCGAGTCAGCCCTCTTCGCTTGGCGCCGGCCGTCTCATCTCCTTCCCGCGCCCCGAGGCAGCCTGTGCTGTGAGGAGCTGGGCTGCGCGATTGCGGCCGCCGGGCGCGGTTCGTTAGGTTCCACCCGCGAGCGTTCAGAGCCCGAACAGTTCCCGCAGGCGCTTGGTCTGAGCGCGGCTAACCGGAATCTCGGTTTGCTTCTTGTCGTCCATTCGCAATTGATAGGAACTCTTGAACCACGGAATGACTTCGCGAATGCGGTTGATATTCACCAGGTAGGAACGGTGGGCTCGCCAGAAAAGATTCGCGTCTAAACTGTCCAGCAGTTCCTCGAGGGTGCGGCAGTTGGATTGTCCCTCCATCCCCGCAGCCCCTCCGGTCACCACTGAAATCACGCCATCCTCAATCCAGGCATAACAAATATCTTTCTGATCCACCAGAAACATGCGCCCGACGGTCTTCAGCAGAATCTTTGAGGCTGGCTGCTTCTGCGATTCAATCATCCGCACCAGCGTCTCAATCTTCTCCGCCGGCAGTCCATCCGCATCTTGCTTGGCACGCGCTTTCTGAATCGCCTGCGCAACTCGCTTCTTATCAAACGGTTTCAGCAGATAATCGATCGCGTTGACCTCGAACGCCTTCACTGCGTATTGATCAAACGCGGTCGCGAACACGATCTTGGGCAGGGGAATTTTCTTGTCGAGCAGCTTCTTGATGACTCCAAAGCCGTCGAGTCCGGGCATTTGCACATCCAGAAACACCAGATCTGGACTGTGCTCCTTGATCAGATTGACGGCTTCCAATCCGTTTTTACCTTGCGCCACGACGGTCACATCGTCGGCGTTTTTCAGGAGGAGGTAGGCAAGCTCGTCGCGGGCAAGTTGCTCATCGTCCACGATCACTGCGGATAAAGGCATGGCTACTCCGGAAACTCCCAAGAGGACCGCTAAGTTGAGTATAGTAGCCCCATTTTCCCAGCGCAACGCGGCGCCAACCAGTCGAACCGCGGTTTACGCCTTCGAGGGGTCGACGAGCCCGGCGGGTCCGGTCGGCTGGTCGAGAATCTCCCGGAGTTTCCGCGCCAGATCTTTGTGGGTGAATGGTTTCTGCAGGAAGGTGGTTCCGGAGGCAAGCTTGCCGTTTTGAGCGACTACCGTCTCCGTAAAAGCGGAGATGAAAAGAATCTTGATTCCGGGACGGATCTCGGCAAACTGTTCGGCGAGGGCACGACCGTTCATTCCCGGCAGGACGACATCGGTCATCAAGACATGAACTTTGTCCGCACAAGATTTGGAAAGCTCCAGCGCTTCGGCGGGACTGGCTGCGGTCAATACGCGATATCCCCTTTGGTTGAGCATAGTTCCAAATAGTTCGCGAAGGGTCGGCTGATCTTCGACCAGCAGGATGGTTTCAGTTCCCCCCTCAGGGCCGGAAGCCGGCCGGGATGGCGTGGTTTCCAGAGGATCGTTGACTCTGGGGAGATAGACCGTGAAACTCGTACCCATGCCCACTTCGCTGTAAACCGAGACGTGTCCGCCGCTCTGCTTCACGATCCCATATACCGTGGCCAACCCGAGACCGGTTCCTTTCCCTCTTTCCTTCGTGGTGAAGAACGGTTCGAAGATGCGCGCCTGAAGTTCCTGACTAATGCCCACGCCGGTATCGTTAACGCCGATGCTCACGTAAGCTCCGGGCGCGATTCCAGAACGCTCCGCCACATAAGCCTGGTCGAGTACGACGTTTTTGGTTTCGATCGTCAGCCTGCCGCCATTGACCATGGCGTCCCGAGCGTTCATCGCCAGATTCATGATCACCTGTTCGAACTGACCAGGATCGACCTTCACCCGCCCGAGTTCGGGATCCAGCACGATCTCAAGCTCGATATTCTCGCCGATGACCCGGCGCACCAGTGATTCAACGTCGAAAACAATTTTGTTGGGGTCTAAAACCTTCGGTGCGAGCACCTGACGGCGGCTGAAGGCCAGAAGTTGGCGAGTCAGACCCGCAGCGCTCTGCGCTGCCCGCTCAATCGCAGCCAGCCCACGCTTCAAGGAACTGTCTTCCACGATGGGTTCGCTTAGCAGCTTCGCGTAACCTAGAACGACGCCCAGGAGGTTGTTGAAGTCATGCGCGATTCCCCCTGCCATTCGCCCCAATGATTCCAGGCGCTGCCGGTTTGCCTCTCCCAGCTGACGGGCCCGCATATAGATTTCGGCCTCCATCTGCTCGGTCCGGCTGCGCAGCTCCTGCACCACCTTATGCTCCTCGCTTCCAAACTTTTTCAGATGAACGAACTCGGTGACGTCCTCGACACGATGAATGATGTACTCGACTTCGCCGCTCGTTCCCAATACCGGAGAATTGATCGGGCTCCAATACCTCTCCTCAAATTCTCCTCCCTCCGCCTCAGGCTTGCGGATGTCGTATTTCTGCACTTCCATCGCGTCAGGGATTCGATTCTCCAGAACTCGGCGCAGGGACCTCCCCAGGTTGGTCGTGCCCGAGGCGTGGACGTCAGCGGGATTGTCAGGAAATACGTCGAAGAGTCCGCGACCGAGAATATCCTCGCGCTTGGTCATGGTCGCGGTCAGGTAGCTATTACTTGCCGCCACGATGGTGAAATCGGGTGCCAGGACAAGGTAGGAGCCAGGAGCTGACTCGAACAGGGCCCGAAAGTTGGGACCGTCGTGCGGACTGAGGGCAGGGGAGCCTGTCATGAGACGTCAAAAATGGTCCCAACAAACAAACACAGACTTGATAACGTCACCATAGCGCTTTCCGCAGACGATCTTTCCTGTTCCGCGGACGATTTTACGAAAAACGAAACCGCCAGTGGAGGGGAAACGTAACCACTTTCCCGCAGCTCCTTCACGGCTTCCGCTGCATCATCCCGCCCATGTCCATCTTGGTATAGCCCGCTGGAACCTCGAACAGACTGGCCGGCTGCGAACCTTCCTGAATGTTGCGCAGTTCTCCTTCACTATCCTTGCCTTGCCACTTCACGGGAAGGCGCAGCTTCGGGTCGATCCAGACCGTGGTGCCTTCCCCGCTGGCGTTCGTGCCCTCGTATTTTATTGTGCTCCGGCCGTTTACCGAATCGTTGCCCACTTTGTGACAGGTCCCGCCTTTGTTCTTTTCCATTTGCAGCCAATCGAGGCAGGCGTTTTCCACATCGCCAGTTCGGAAGAAGGCATACATCCCGCGCTTATCCATCATCTCCGCGGGCATTTCCATGTACATATGCTGCTGCGGCATCACCACCAGAAAAGTATGGCTGGTGAAATCCATGACGACTGCGCCACCGCGAGAGTCACTCGCCTGCGCCTCGAAACGCATTTTGTCTTTGCCGAAAAAGACCTTGGTCGGTGTCTTGTTTCCCTTTTGCGTGTTGACCACTTCACCCGAGAATTCCGTTTGGGCCAACGCAAAACTGCCAGCCAGCACAATGGCGATCAAGCACGCTGTGGGAATCGATTTTCGGATCATCAATCGAAGCACGGTTCTCTCCTTGGGGTACGTCGGCTCTTCCGGCGCCAAAGGGAATGGCCCCGGGGGGACGAGCGGGGAAAGCATATCAGAAGTCCCCCGATTTTCGGATGGCCGGCCGGGCGCGGCAAACCGGCGGAACAAAAATGATTACGGCCCCCATCGATCGAGTCCGTACGATCTAGTGTCCGTTCCGCCCCTGCGGCTTGGAGAAATCCTGAGCAATCCATTTCGACAGCAACGTGCTCTGGTGTTCTGCGAACCCCAACTTCTGGTACACCTCGAGAGCCGCCGTGTTCTGCCGCACCACTTCGAGATGGAGGGTGCGGACTCCCACCGTTCTCGCTTCCCCTTCCACAAATTCCATCGTCTTGCGACCCCATCCCCGCCTGCGATATTCCTCGAGCAGATAGAGCTCGTCAATGAACGCATCCCGGCCCAGCCACTCCAGGCTGTATCCAAAGCACAGTACGACGTACCCGACCGTGCCGTCACCATCCAGTATCAGCCACGCACGGCCAAGGTTCGGATCGCGGACCAGCGCCATCAGGGCCACGTGCGCCTTTTTCTCATCGAAGCCATGCCCGTCGAAGGCATAATACTCCCGCATAAATCGCAGAAGCGTGGCGGCGTCGGACTCCACCGCCAAACGGAATTGTGGAGTATGGTTCATGGATCTGAGATTCTCTGCGATCTCCCTGCGTTTTTTGCGGTTGAGATTTCTTTCGAAAGTTCAGCGTCACACCACGTTTTCCAGCGCCAGAGCCATCCCCATGCCGCCGCTCACGCACAGCGCGGCCATGCCGCGCTTCGTGTTGCGCTTCCGCATCTCGTGCAGCAGGGTTACGGTGATGCGCGTCCCGCTGCAGCCGATCGGATGCCCGAGGGCAATCGCCCCGCCATTCACGTTGAGACGATCGCGATTCATATTCAGCGTGCGGTCGCACGCCAGCACCTGCGCGGCAAAGGCCTCGTTCAACTCGATCAGTCCAAACTCGCGCAGCCTGAGATGGTGTTTCTCCTCGAGTTTGCGCAGTGCCGGGACAGGTCCAATCCCCATCGTCCGCGGATCGACGCCGGCCGAAGCCACCGCGATGATGCGCGCCAGCGGTTTCAGATTGTTCTGTTTCACGAAATATTCGCTGGCGACTACAACCGCCGCCGCGCCGTCGGTGATTCCTGAGGAATTCCCGGCAGTGATGGTTCCGGTCTTCGAAAATACGGGAGCCAGTTTCCCTAATTGTTCCAAGCTCGCATCCGGGAACGGATGCTCATCGCGTGCAAATGTTGTGGTGCCCTTCTTGCCCTCGATGGTCACCGGAACAATCTCGGCGTCAAACCGCCCCGCCGCAATCGCCCGCGCCGCACGCGTCTGCGATAGGAGTGCGAATTCGTCCTGCTCCTCGCGCGTGATCTTGTACTGCTCGGCCAACACTTCGGCGGTTTCGCCCATCACCATTTTGGCCAGCGGACAGAAAAATCCGTCGCGATACATTCCGTCCACCATTTCCTGATTGCCCAGCCGGTATCCCCAGCGCGCGCCGTCCAGATAATAAGGAACGCGCGACATTGACTCGGTGCCGCCTGCCAGAATGCAGTTGGCGTCGCCGAGGAGAATCGTTTGGTATGCGAGCGCGATCGATTTCATCCCCGACGCGCAAGCCTGGTTCACCGTGAACGCCGGAACTTCCTGGGGGACTCCGCTGCGCAGCGAAATCTGGCGCGCCACGTTGGGCCCACCGCCGGCCTGCCGCGCGCAGCCAAAGATCGTTTCCTCGACGTGCGCCGCTTCGACCCCGGCCCGTTCCATCGCAGCCTTGGCCGCAACCACGCCCATGTCGGCCGCCGTCAGCGAAGCCATCGCCCCGCCAAACTTCCCAATCGGCGTTCGGACCCCAGAAAGAATAAAGAGACCCGGCAAAATCGCACCTCCAAACGCTTGAGTCTAGCAGGATCAAGGTTTGACGATGTGCAAGTCTTTTCGCGCATTGTTAAGAAACGTTCTAGCCGAGTCGGGCGATTCTGTGTCCAAGGCAACGCCCTCTTTGCGGACTGGAACTTGGGATCCTTCCGGCAAAGCCTCGCCGTAGATGATCATGAGCTCGGCGCGCCGATCCGGGGTAGGGAGATGAAACATTCGCACGCGCACGGCCCTCTTCGGAAAGGCAAGACCGTGCTGCGAGAGCAGATGTCGAACGGCCGCTCCGTCAGACGCAGGATCCTCGATCTGCATCGCCGCATAATCAGGCCAACTCTTTGCGTCATAAATGAACTGCAGGCCGCCGATGTCGGTAGTGCGGTCGGGGTGGTAGTCGTAGGTATAAGTATTGGTCGGGAAGAACTGCTCAAACTGCACCCAATAGAAGCGCTCGACCGCGCCCCGGCTCTCCGCTTTGACGAACAGGTGTTGTTCCGCTTCGGCGTTTCCGTAGAGATTGACCTTCTGTCCTCCGACGTAGCGGAAGTCTTTGCCGAAGGTCAAGCTGGCCGCCGGCAATTCTTTGGAGACGATGGTTTGACCGCGTACCTCGCGGAGGTGGGGAGAGGCTGGAGAAGGCGTACTCTGACCGAGCGCCATGCCCGCGATCAATGCAGCTGAAACGGCGAAGGTGAATCGTATGCTTCGGGTCATCGTATGCTTCGGGTCATCGAATGCGTCGAGTCATCGAATGCGTCGAGTCAATGATCTCCGCTCCTGAAGGTGCGTCGAGCGCTCGTGCCGCTCAGGTTGGACGGCCTCGAGGGCGCGGGGTGAGCGGCAATGAGCGGCATGAGTGGCATGAGTGGCATGAGTGGCATGAGTGGCATGAGTGGCAATGAGTGGCAATGAGTGGCAATCGCCGCTTGCCATTCCACCTAACCTCCGGCATAATAAGAGTTTGCCTCGATCTTACCGGACTCTTCCGGACACAAGGATATAAGACCCGTGTTAATGATTCGTCTGGCGCGCCGAGGTGCGCGCAAACAACCGCATTATCGCATCGTGGTGATTGAGAAGGCGCGCGCCCGCAACGGCCGTCCGGTGGAAGTGGTCGGGACCTATAATCCCCGCACGAATCCTGCCAGCGTCGAAATGAAGCGGGATCGCGTCGAGTACTGGGTGTCGAAGGGCGCCCAGATGTCGGAGCGCGTGAACAAGCTGTTCACCAAGCCGCCGGCTCCGGTCGCCGCCGGCTCCGCCGCCTAGTTTTTGAGGCCGCCGGTTCCCACCCTTTCGCAAAGGCCGCGAAACGATGGGGCACCCTCATTCGAACTGCACCGCGAGAATACACGACTATGACTGAGCCCTCCGGAGATGTGCGCGCTCTCGTTGAGCTGATTGCGAAATCGCTGGTCGACACCCCCGACGAAGTTTTCGTCGAGAAGTTCGACGACGATGTCATCGAACTGGAAGTGGCCGAAAGCGATGTGGGCAAGGTCATCGGACGCCAGGGACGGACGGCTCGTGCCCTGCGCGCCCTGCTGAGCGCCGCCGGCCACCGAGCGCACAAACGCTACACGCTCGAAATCATTGAGTAGCGTGGACTCGTGAGTCCTGAAACAAACGGCGAATTCATCACGCTGGCCCGCGTTGTGAAGACGCAAGGGCGGCACGGTGAGGTGGGTGCAGAAATGCACAGCGACGTCCCCGGACGTTTCGCCGCAGGCATGAAGCTGTTCGCTCTGCCGGGTACGCGCACTGCGGAGCGGGTTGCGGAAACAGTCGCGCGGCGCGAACTGGAAGTCGAAGATTTATGGCCGCACAAGGGCCTGGTGGTTCTGAAGTTTCGCGGCGTCGATTCGATGTCGGACGCAGAGCTTCTAATTGGATCGGAATTGCAGGTTCCCAGCACCGCGCGCGCGGACCTGGAAGCGGGCTGGAATTACGTCAGCGATTTGATTGGCTGTGCCGTTCTCGATCACGCCCGCGAAATCGGCCTTATCGAAGATGTGCAGTTCGGTGCGGGAGAGGCACCGCTGCTGATTATTGCCGGCAGCGCAGGCAGAAAGTTCGATGTACCGTTCGCCGAGGCGTACCTGGAAGGCGTGGATGTTGGGAACAGGCAAGTGCGCATGAACCTTCCCGAGGGCATGCTGGAAATCAATGCCCCGGTCACGGCAGAAGAAAAGCAGGAACAGCAGTCAGAAGGAAAAGGGACGCGGCGCTAGAAGGTTTTTCGTGAACCTTTCGTGCCCTTGGTGGTTAAAGGTTTGTAGGTCCGATGAAAGCCGAAATCCTGACGATTTTTCCCGGCTTCTTCCAGGGACCGCTGGATCACGGAATCACCCGTCGGGCCTGCGAGATGGGCCTGGCGAAAATCGAAGTCCACGATTTGCGGCAGTTTACGCACGATAAGCACCGCACCGTGGATGACCGCCCTTTCGGCGGCGGCGAGGGCATGGTGCTCAAGCCGGAACCGCTGTTTGAATGTTTGGAGTCGTTGCAGTTGGCGTCGCGGGAAGAGCGTGTGGCTGGGCGCGCGAAGCAGTCGGTGATTTTGCTTTCGGCCCAGGGACAACGGTTCACGCAGGGGGTGGCTGCGGAACTGGCGGCGCTCGATCGCATCGTTCTGGTTTGTGGACGCTACGAAGGCGTGGACGAGCGCGTTGCTGATTTTCTTGCCGACCGCGAACTGTCGGTCGGTGACTACGTGCTGAGCGGTGGTGAGTTGGGCGCGGCGGTGATCATTGAAGCCGTCACGCGGCTGCTGCCGGGGGCGGTGGGAAACCAAGCTTCGACCCGCCAGGAATCCTTTACCGCGCAGGAGCGAACCGAGCCGGGGGCAGCAGATTCGACCTGTGGATCCGGCGGATTGCTCGACTACCCGCACTACACGCGGCCCGCCGATTTTCGCGGGATGCCGGTACCCGGGGTTCTGCTGAACGGTGATCACCAGGAGATCCGTCGCTGGCGCAGGCAGCGGGCTCTGGAAAAAACGCTGCGCAACCGCCCGGACTTGTTGGAGAGCGTGAAGCTCAGCGAGGAAGACGCAAAGATTTTGGCGCGCATCAAGCGCGACCGTAACTAGAGAAGAATTGCAAGGATTCGAAACACACGAAGGATAAACGACAATGTCAAACCTAATTATCGAAAAGCTGCTGGCCAAATCGCAACGCACCGACATTCCCGCATTCCATCCGGGCGACACCATCCGGGTGCACGTGAAGATCAAGGAAGGCGAAAAGGAACGGGTGCAGGCCTTCGAGGGCGTCGTCATCAAGCGCGACAACGGACCTCAGGCCAGCTTCACTGTGCGCAAGATCAGCTTCGGGCAGGGCGTCGAGCGTATCTTCCCCGTCCACGCCAAGGTGATTGACAAGGTCGAATTGCTGCGCTCCTCCAAGGTGCGCCGCGCCCGCCTGTTCTATCTTCGCGGATTGCGCGGCAAGGCTGCCCGCCTGCGCGACGTCGAAAAGTCGTAACTCTCCCGCCGGGCGAAGAACCGGACAGTACGATCGCGAGGGGAAGCCAGGAGGCTTCCCCGAAGGAACTTTTTTCCGCGGATCTCGGTTTCAGCCTGTTGGTTGGCTGGGCCAAAGCTCAGACCAGCGGCGTGCTCGGTGGATGTGAAAATCCTTCGGAATGGTTTCTCTTGCCCTGTTCCGCCTCGTAGTCTTTCTTGGTTCCAACGAAGAATTCGATCTTGCCGCCGATTGGAATTCCATCCCCGGTGTTAAAGACTGAATGCGAATAGCCCCACACCGCTCCGTCGCTGGAATTCCGGAATGACGGCTGGGAATCCGTCAGCAGCGTCGATGTGATCGCCTTCCCGCTCCGGGGTACGGCTACGACATAGGTATCGTCTTGCTTTACCAGCGGAGGCGCACCCCTCACTCCCATCTCCAGCAGAAAGTCGCCGTTAAACTCGGAAGGGATTTCGACGACTACCTTCTGCGCGGGACGATTTTTACTGCACGCCACGGCAACGACCAGGAATGCCGAACCAACCAAAATCGACCAGGCCTTACGATTCATCCTTGCACCTCTTGCATTTTGGGCGGAACATTCTCCCCGACCGATCTCCGCTGAACCGGCACTCGGGCGACGATTTCTGTGCCCATGGCGCTCGAGCGGATTTCGAGTTTGCCCCCAATTTCCCGAATGCGCTCGGTCATGCCGGCCAGGCCAACCCCGCCTCCGGAACCGTCTTGCTGAAGACTTTGCAATGCCGCTGGCGACATCCCGCGGCCGTAGTCGCGCACTCGCAGAATCACTTCGTTTCCCGATCGACGCATGCTGACATCGGCTCGCGTGGCACCGGAATGACGGTGCACGTTGGTCAAGCTCTCCTGTAATCCGCGAAATAATACCAGCTCGGTCGCTTCCGGCAACCGCATGGCTCCGTCGAGAATATCCAGGTGGACGTCGATGCCGCTGCGTTTTCCGAATCCCTCCACGAACCAGCGGCACGCCGAGTTCAGGCCCGCCTCGTCTAGAAGGGGCGGGTGCAACAAATGCGAAATCGTACGCGTTTCGCTGATGGAATCGTCGAGCATCTTGATGCAGTCTTCGAGAGTGGCGTCGCCGGGGTGTCTGGTCTGCAGCACTGAGACGGCCATCTTCAGAGCTGCCAGGTGCTGGCCCACGGAATCGTGCAGTTCGCGGGCAAACTTCCGGCGCTCTGCATCCTGCAGTGTCAAAAGCCTGGCGCTAAGGGTCCGTTGGGCGGTTTCAGCCCGGGTGCGCGCCGCCACCTGATCCGTCAACAACCGGTGATGCACAAGAAACAAGACCAGCGCGAGAAAGAGGCTGGTGATCAGAATCGCCTCCGTCATGGTCGACGAATTGCTGACCCGCGCCTGGCGCTCAGCCAGCAGTTGCTCTTCAGCGTCGTACATGCGTTGCGCGAGAACGTCCGTCTCAGCTGCCGTAGACACGATCTGCCGGGTGATGGCAGCCTGCCCGGCCAGGCTCGATTTTCCGGTTCTTTTTAGTTCGATGGCCTGATCCATCATAGCGATCCGCCGCTCGCTCAAGTCCGCCAGAAGTCTGCCACTCACCTGTTGTTGCGCGTTGTCGGCAGTCAGTCTTTCGAGGAATGCAACTGCGTTTCTGACCTGGCCAACCACCTCGGCCTGCTGCTGCAACAGCGAAGCGT
>Ga0210402_10004658_pt1 | contig 12448 bp, 13 predicted proteins | sample IncBWC7MmetaG_FD_161055 | JGI IMG/M metagenome (GOLD analysis project Ga0210402, IMG submission 161055) | Forest soil microbial communities from Barre Woods Harvard Forest LTER site, Petersham, Massachusetts, United States - Inc-BW-C-7-M | ecosystem: Environmental > Terrestrial > Soil >...
GCTTGCGTCCGTGATCCCGACTGCCCGGATGTAGCGGCTAAACTATTTGGTCCACGCGCTCATTCCGCCTTTCCGGTCTAGCGCTATTTCAGGAAATAGCCATGCCCTAGGTCCAGCCGTGCGGCGCCGCTCGTCAACGAACTGCACGAAGCCTTGTCGTATGAGTTCAGCATGCACTGGAATGGTGCGTGCCGATCCGGGTGTCTTGAGCGATCTGCTACGGCTCTCATCCTCTCTGATGATGATGATTGGATGCGCTGTGGCTTCGTCAATCTGAACGTCCGCGGCTGTAAGACCTGCGAGTTCTCCCCGACGGGCTCCTGTGAAGAGCCGGATGCCGAAGAGTTCGAGCAACTCGTCAAGGTCTGGTGCGATGTACTCAATGTTGCCACGTGCCAACGCTGCCTGAGCGGATTTTAGTTCGGCCGCGTAGCTATTGCCGATGCGCTCAAACTGGTCGTCGGTTAGGCCAAATGCAGGCGTGCCACAGGGGATGCGCGTTCCTGAAACTTGGCTGCGACCTGCCTCCCCTCGCGCCGAACGGCAGCATCGTTGGCGAGCACGGTCGCGTAGTGATATTCCGCCATCCGAGTGATTTCGGTAGGGGAGAGCGATTTGCGTGTGGGCTGTTGCTTAAGAAGATTACGCGCGCGCTCGATTGTGCGGTCGAAGTCAATGAGTACCGGCTTGGCACGCACCTTTGCGTCGTACGGGCTCTTCGTCCCCAGCGATTTCTTCAGCCACCTTTGGCGCAGCTTCCCGTTCGCGAGCACTTGAGCCACAGACGCCTCAAGGCCCTTTGGCACCTTTTTGCGCGCGCAGTAGGTCCCATGGCGGTCTCTAATCAACCCCATCCAAATCCTCATGTCGGAGCCCACCTGTTGATACCACCGGGGCAGGCTCAAACACTTGAGATCGCAGTTATTTCGATGTCGTCGAGGGGTTTCACGAACTGATTGCCGCCACTAACAACGGTACCGCTGGCGACCCCACCAGCGTTCACAGATTCGCTGCCGCCATTGACCACCACCGTGCCTACAGCCGTGCCCGCAGAGAACACGTTGTCTCCACCACCATTGTCTACTGTGGCGGTAGCAGTGCCACCGATTTGAACTTGGCCGCCCCGGCTTACTGTCAGTCCGCTCACATAGCCGCCGGAGGCCTGGTACATGTTCCCAGCGCTGCTGACGACCGTCGTGAGAGCACTGCCACCGGCATCGACCTCCAAATTGCCGCCGCTGCTAATAGTAGTATTAAGGGCCGCACCGCTTACGCGCGTATAACCGCCGCTGCTGACGATGGTGTTTAGGGCGGTGCCACCAGATTGGACCTCAAGATTACCGCCTCCGCGACCCGCTGGATTACCCGTCACGGTAATGAGACCGGAAACGATACCGCCGTTGGCGATGACGAGCTGGGTATTAGCTTGGACGAGGTACGAATTATTGTCGAACGATGTAACGCTTATCGTGTTTCCGTCTGGTATCGTGATCGTCGTCATGGACAGTGTCCTTACCTATGAGGCAGCTGTAACATTCTCGTGCTCGCTCGGCGCGATGTTCGCGTCGAGCCTGCGTAGGTTAGATTGTTAGATGCATACGGTGGCCGAGAGCACCTGTTGGGGAATTATTGTTCGCGTTCAAGTTTGAATTGTCGCATGTGTTCACGTGCATTTGTTGCAATTGACAACCTTCAAGTCCCGGCTTCACCACCAGCGCTTTTTATTGTCGGCCGTACTTTTACTGTAGTGGCGCGTAAGCCCGGGCACGCGGGGGCGGCGCACCTGGCGCAGCACATCGTTCTGTGGCCAATGTCGTAAGATATTGCTGGCGCGCTTGCAGAGCGGCTACTTCCTTACTTGCTGCGCCTTTGAAATCCATCGCGAACCACAGGACCGGAATGAACACTCCCGCGGCGCCAGCGGCAACATTCTGACCGGTCTTTAAGCCTTCCTCGCCGGCCAGTTCCTGAACCTTAATGTTGTTTGCTTGTATTTCAGCCGTGATCATCGCACACGTCGCCGTAGCATCCGTGAGCTGAACAGTTGCAATCGGCTGCGGGTCGCGGCCTGCACATGCTGCGCACAGCGCGCCGAGCGCCAAGGTGATGATGACACGCATTTAATACCCCTATGCCGCGCGCATCCAGGCGCAGCAGTTCCCGTGCCGAGCGCAGCTCTATTTCCTAACTAACGCAGGCTTATAATTGTGGAGCCTGCCAACGGCATCAGCGCTGCAAACTAGCCAGCGCAGGCAACGGAGACTGCAATAGGTCCCGTATTTATGGGCAGCTCTCGCGCGGGCCGATATAGGATACCAAAGGTTGAGTCAATAGGAGCCGATGATCTATTTCACTTTCAATTGTAGCATCAGCAGGGTCTGCGCAACGGCCGGGTGTGAATATCATCTGACCTCAGTCTTCACCATCGTCACATGGTTTGTGGCGGTTGGCACCGGCGGCGCAGCCGGGCCGGTTGGCCCTTTCGTCATCATGGAGTCGTCCTTAGCTGGGTCCGCTCGGTCCGGCAACCAATGCTCCTTGTACTTCTCTGATAGTTCCGCGACAAAATCGGATACTCTCGCCTCGATCCAATTCAAGATGCGCGCAGCCTGGGAGAGATCAACTTTCTCGGACATATTGGAGGTCCGAAGTTTCCCCAGATGAAGCACTTGGCGGTTGAGCTTGTCGAGGGCTCCGCGAACGGATTGGGCGTCCTTCACTTTGAACTTATCGTTGAAGTCCCTGGCCTCGGCGTTCCGCTGGTCCTTCTCGTTCTTAAGGAAAGCATAGAGGGCGCGGACGTGGACCGAGAAAGCCTCGAACAGCGCGTTCCATAGCAATTGGTGTTGCGGCACGCTCATCATGCCGTACGTGTAGCGTGCCATGAGCAGCTCGTATGTGAGATGCTCGCGGATGTACTCGTTCTTCTCGTCTTCCGTCATGGATGTCCTCCTATCCCCCCGCAGGGCAGCCCAGAATGACGGAGGCCGTCTTTGCCGATATGCGAGTTTAGAATGGAACGTCTTCCGGGTTGATATCCTCTTCCGGACAGTCGAAGCCGTGGCCGCGCGGATGTGACCCATGGTCACCGGTTCGAAGGTCACGGCTCTCTGTCGGCGGCTTAGTAGCGGGCACCCAAGCGGTATATCGGCCAGGCCAGAGGGCCGGCAAGCAGTGCTTTACCCCGCGCCGAACAGTTGACGAACGGCGCGCCCGAAGAGCGGCGGGTTGTGGCTTGCGTGGGGCTCGGTCACCGCGCGCTCCCGTGCTTGGAACGCGTGCCCGCCATTTGTAAGCCGGGCGGAAACGCTTTGAGTATCAATGCGGGGATTTGCGCTACTTGTAGCGCGTAACCCCTTGATTTAGCGCCCGCGTTTTTGTTCTCTCGGGACCGCCAGCGGTCATTTTGGGGCACGAGCATGCTAGTCCACGCAAAGGCGACGAGAAGAGCATCCGCGGCTTTCGCAGCCACCTGTCTTTGTACTGTCGCGACACCAGCGCCCGGGCAAAACCTGAATGAAATCCTCAATCAGTTGCAGGGGATGGCTCAGTCGGAAAACATAAAGAGAGTGCAGGCCGAATGGAACAAGCTGCCGCAAAGCGAGATGGCTTGTGTGAATCAAAAACTGAGTGATCGCGGCGATAGCGTGCAATCGCTCGCGCGCCGGGGAATCCTGCCCTCCGATGCACGCGTAACGGAGCTTCGGTCGCAATGCACGCGTGCTTACCCTGCAGCGTCGCAGGATCAGCCCTCCGCCGCGGCGAAGCCCTCCCCACGTGCTGCCGAGACTCCTGTCCAGGCAGAGCCCGCACCGGAGCCGGAACCGCTGTCGTCGCAAGCCGAGGCGACGAAGGCCGATGTGACGCTCTACGAGTTGCGACAGACAAACGAACGCCTGAAATCCGGCCTGGAGAATTCTGCGGTACAGATAGCGCAGCTCGAAAAGACAAAAGCCGAGCTGGAACGCGCAATCAAGGACGCCGAGCGTGTGCGGTTCGATGTCGAGAATGAAAGAGGGATGATCGAGGAAACGCGTGTTGCCGAGAAACGCAAATTCGATGTGGCGCTCGCTCGACTGGAGGCCGAGAAGACCGACGCCCTTGCCAAAGGCCGCACTTGGGAGCTTTTTACCTACATCGCGACCGGTGGTCTGATTGCTCTTCTGATCATTCTCGGATCAGTTCTGTTGGCAAAATGGAGACGGTCGACCCCGCCGCAACAGGAAAGCAAATCCAAAACGACATCATTGGAGCCCGCTGCACAAGCGCAACGTACCTGAGGGTCTACGCAGATCGATTCATCAGCTGCGGCACACAACCCACGGCTCTGGGGGGAACCAGCGGCTCGACTTGTGCGGCGCCGGAGCGGGTGAGCGTCAAGCTCGCCTCGCATATGGATTTGGCCGCGCGCGGCTGTTACCACGGCCGTGCTCCATGCCAGCCCTCCCCGGTGTCCGATCCTGGCCGAAGAACATCGTCGCCGCGCTTGCCATGACAGGCACGCTTGTTGCCGGCGTCGCCGGCGGCTTTGCCGCGCGCGCCCTGCATCTGCCACTGCCGTGGCTCCTTGGCGCGCTGGCCGCGACCATGGCGATGTCCCTTTCCGGCGCCCCGGTGCGGCTCATTCCCTGGGGACGGCCGGCGGGCACGGTGGTGGTGGGAGCGTCCACCGGGCTGCAGTTCACCGCAACCGTGATTGCAAAGCTGGTGACGCTTCTGCCGTTGATCGTGGTATCCGCGCTCATGTCCACCATCATCGGCGCGATCGGCGGCCTCCTCTATATGCGCCTCACCGGCATCGACCGCACCACCGCGTTCTTTGCGACTGTCCCGGGCGGCGTGGTCGAGACCATGAACCTTGCGCCGCGCTATGGCGGGCATCTCGAGCCGATCATGGTGGCGCAGACCACCCGGGTTGCGCTCATCGTGGTGTTTGCGCCCTTCCTGGTGCTCTGGTTTTCCGGCGGCGGCACCCGCAACCCGCTCGCCGCAGTGCCGACCGCTCCATGGCTGCCGCTCCTCGCGGCGCTCGCCGTCTCCGGCCTCATCGCAACGCTTCTCTCGCGCACGCGCTCGCCCAACGCCTGGCTCATGGCGCCCCTTCTCATCGCCGCGTTGCTCGGCAATCTCGGCTGGCTCTCCGGGCGCATGCCGGATGTTCTGCTCATTGCCGCGCAGGTCGTGATCGGCAGCTCGCTCGGCGCCCAGTTTCGTCCGGCGTTTCTCACCCGGCTGTTCGGCCTGCTTTGGGCCTCGTTCCTCGTGGTCCTGCTCGCGGCGGGCGCCATGGGGTTGGTCGGGGCGGGCATCGCATGGCTCATGGGCTATCCGGTGCCGACGATGATCCTTGCGACCGCCCCCGCCGGGATCGCCGAGATGACGCTCACGGGCAAGGTGCTCGGTCTTGATGCGACCGTGATCGCCGGCTTTCAGCTCGCGCGCATCATCATCGTGCTGATCTGGTCGCGCACGGCGCTGCAACTCTTCGGACCATTGGCGGATTGGGCCTTGGGCAAAAAGGACGCCAAGACTTGAAGGCTGTAGGGGCGGGTTTCAAACCCGCCCCTACGTGATACGAACTCTGAGCACACAAAAAGGAGAGTACCTATGGCGGAGAAGAAAAAGATCGGCTGGATCGGCATGGGGCGCATGGGCTACCCGATGGCCGAGCGGCTGCTCAAGGCCGGCTATCACCTCTCCGTCTGGAATCGCACGCGCTCCAAGGCCGAGCCGCTCGCCAAGCTGGGAGCCAAGGTTGCGGACAACCTGCTCGAGCTCAAAGACGTGGACGTCCTGTTCTCCATCGTCTCGACCGGGAAGGATCTCGACCAGGTCTATTTCGGCCGCAACAGCGTGACCGGGCACGGAGGCAAGCTGCCCAAGATCTTCGTCGATTGCTCCACCATCTCGGTCGAGGAGTCGGCTTCAATCCGCGACCGGCTGCATCAGCTCGGCAGCGAGTTCGTCTGCGCGCCGGTGAGCGGCAACGCAAAGGTGATCAAGGCCGGCAGGCTCTCTGCCGTGCTCTCAGGCAGCGACGCGGCATGCAAGACGGTGGCGCCGATCCTCGCCGAGATCGCGCCGCAAGGCGTCTCCTATGTCGGCGAAGGCGAGCTCGCCCGCGTCTGCAAGATCGCCCATAACGTCATGCTCGGCGTCGTGATCGAGAACCTGATCGAGATCACGCTGCTCGCCAACAAGATGGGCGTTCCCCGCCACGCCTTTCTCGCCTTCATCAACAACAGCGTCATGGGCTCGATGTTCACCCGCTACAAGTCGCCGGCGCTGGTCAATCTCGACTGGACCACCACGTTCACCCCCGAGCTCCTGCGCAAGGACATCGACCTCGGCCTTGCGCTCGGGCGCGAGTGGGACGTGCCGATGCCGGTCACGGCCGCGACCCGCGAAGTGCTGCAAACGCATTTCGGCGCGGCGACGCTCAAGTCGAACCCGGATGAGTATCTGCAAAAAGATTTCTCGGCGCTGATGGAGACGATGGCGCTCGCGGCCGGGATGAAGCTTGCGAGCGAGAACAAGAACGTGCCGACGGGACTGGAGAGCTGATAACTTCGCTCGTCATGCGCGGGCTTGTCCCCATAGGCGCTAAGTTTGAAGTTCAGGTCGTCATTGCCGGGCTTGACCCCGCAATCCATCGATCTTCGTAAGAACTTTCTCGCGAAGAAGATGGATGCGCGGGTCAAGCCCGCGCATGACGAGCTCGCCAAGCAGCGGGGCATGACGACCGAGAGGTTGCGCATCGCCTGAGTTAGCGAAACAACGGAGGCCGACGTGTTGTCTGCGGAGAAGAACCGGCTGCTCACCCAGGTGGGGCCGGGAACGCCCATGGGCGAGCTGCTGCGGCGCTACTGGCAGCCGATCGGCGGCGCGAGCGAGCTCGAGGGGAAGCCGGTCAAGCCCATGCGTCTCATGGGCGAGGACCTCGTGCTCTATCGCGACATCGGCGGGCGCGTCGGCCTCATCGACCGACATTGCCCGCACCGGCGCGCCGACCTGTCGTACGGCTTCGTCGAGGAGCGGGGCATCCGCTGCAACTATCACGGCTGGCTCATGGACGAAGCCGGCCGCTGCATCGAGCAGCCCTATGACGACATGGTCAATCCGCACGCGCGCGCCAGGGAGCGCTGCGCGACCAAGGCCTATCCCGTGCGGGAATGCGCGGGGCTCCTGTTCGCCTATATGGGACCGCAGCCCGTGCCCGAGCTGCCGGTGTGGGAGCCGTTCACCTGGGCGAACGGATTTCGCGAGGTCGTGCTCTCGGACGTTCCCTGCAACTGGTTTCAGTGCCAGGAGAACTCCTGCGATCCCGTGCATTTCGAATGGATGCACGACAACTGGGCGCTGCGGCTCGCCGGCAGGAGCGGCCCCTATTCCGGCAAGCACCTCAAGCTCAAGTTCGAGGAGTTCGACTACGGCTTCATCTACAAGCGCGTGCGCGAGGATTCGGACGAGAGCAATCCGTACTGGACGGTTGGGCGCGTGGCGCTATGGCCGAACGCCTTCTATCTGGGCAACCACTTCGAATGGCGGGTGCCGATCGATGACGAGAACACGCTGAGCGTCGCCTGGTTCTTCATGCGCGTGCCGAAAGGGCGCGAGCCCTACGTGCAGGAGAAGGTCCCCACCTGGGTGAGCCCGATTCGGGATGCGAACGGAAACTGGATCACCAGCCATGTCATCAACCAGGACATCCTTGCCTGGGTGGGCCAAGGCAGGATCGCCGATCGCACAAGCGAGAGTCTTGGGGCGAGCGATCTCGGCATCGTCATGATCCGCAAACGCATGCTCGACGAGCTCGACGCGATCGCGCAGGGGCGCGAGCCCAAAGGCGTGATCCGCAATGCCAATGTGGCGGCTTGTGTCGAGCTGCCGTTCTTTCACAAGCGCGAGAGCGTGGAAGGGATCCCGCTCGAAGACTTCGACAAGTATCCGCTGCTCAAGGCGCGCCTCAAGGCGTTCCGCCACTCATTCGGCCAACCCCCCGAGGTACGCCGCGCCTTCGAGCAGGCCATGGGGATCGGTGGGTAGCTCGTAGGGTGGGCAAAGGCGCGCGCTTCAGTCTACTTCTCCGCGTGGGCAAAATCGTGCGCGCGCCGTGCCCACGCGGTACGACCACGTCAGTCGATTTTGCCCACCCTACGGAACCATTGAAACTAAAACTTCTCCAGCCAGGGGCGCAGCTCCACTTCCCACGCCCAGGCGCTGCGCGGCTGCGCGATGAGGTGGAGATAGGTCTGTGCGATGGCGTCCGGGTCGAGCATGCTGTCGGGCTTGTCGGCGCTCTCGGCGCGGCGCGCGCTTTTGATCCCGCCATCGATCACCACATGCGCCACGTGGATGCCGGAGGGCGCAAGCTCGCGCGCCATGCTTTGCGCCAACCCGCGCAGCGCGAACTTGCCCATGGCGAAGGGCGCCGACTGGGCATAGCCCTTCACGCTCGCGGACGCGCCGGTGAACAGGATGACCCCGCGCTGTTTCGGCAGCATGCGGCGCGCCGCCTGCTGGCCGACGAGGAAGCCGCCGTAAGCGCTCACCATGAGCGCGTTGCGCACCTCGGTGGGATCAAGCTCGATCAGCGCTCCGCGGGTGCGAAAGCTCGCGTTGTAGATTGCGATCTCCGGCGCCCCGAAGTGAGCATCGAGCTCGGCAAAGAGCTTGTCCACCTGCGCGCGATCGCTCGCATCGCAGGCGAAGCTGCGCGCGCCGATCTCTTGCGCGAGCGGTGCGAGATCCTCGGTGCTGCGCGCCGCGAGCGCAACCCTCACGCCGTCGGCCGCGAGCGCGCGCGCAAGCGCAGCGCTGAGCCCCGATCCCGCCCCCACGATAAGGGCGCTGTTGAAATGCGAAGACGCCATGCACTCCGTCATGCGCGGGCTTGACCAAGCTTGACCCGCGCATCCATCTTTCTTGTCAAGAGCGTCTCTTGATGAAGCGGATGGATTGCCGGGTCAAGCCCTCCGTCGTCATGCCCGCGTAGGCGGGCATCCAGTAATCCATGCGCGAGGAGTGGAAGCGCCGGCGGCGGCACACGGACGCCACAGATTACCGGATCGTCCGCTTGAAGCGGACGATGACCACCAAGAATATAGAGGACCGCGCCGGCCTACTGCCGGTATTGCTGAATACGCGTGGTGCGCAGCCCGGCGAGGCCATGCTGATCGATGGAATATTGCCAGGACAGGAATTCTTCCACCGTGAGCGTATACCGGCTGCAGGCCTCTTCCAGCGAAAGCAGGCCGCCGCGCACGGCCGCGACCACCTCCGCTTTGCGGCGGATGACCCAGCGTTTCGTTCCCGGGGCGGGCAGATCCGCGATCGTGAGCGGACTCCCGTCGGGACCGATGACGTACTTGGCCCTTGGACGAAGGGGCTCCGTCATTTGCAACTCACGCACTCGACCGACCAACTCGAGGGCAACTCTACCTGCCGGCGCTTAAAATTTGCCTAAGCGCTTCGTTTCCATTGGGTAAATGGCCGGCAATGCTTCGCAGGGGGAAGCGCGTGCGTGTTTTATCCACGCCTGGGGGGTGCAACCTCATCCCTCCCCCGCTTTGCGGGGGAGGGATTCACCTGCGTAGAAAGGGCCCGCGCGAATACATATACTTAGCTCCTGTGAAGCCGGGCCCGTTGGCGCGGCGCGGCGCGGACGGACAAGAGTGCGCAACAGTCTGGAAACCGAAGGTCGCCCGGCGGAAACCCGCGTGGTTGTTGCCATGTCGGGCGGGGTGGATTCCTCCGTCACGGCGGCGCTGCTCAAGGCGGAGGGCTATGACGTCGTCGGCATCACCTTGCAGCTCTACGACCATGGCGCCGCCATGCACCGCCCCGGCGCCTGTTGCGCCGGGCAGGACATCTACGACGCGCGCGCGGTGGCGGAGCGCATCGGCATTCCCCATTACGTGCTCGACTATGAAGACCGCTTCAAGGAAGCCGTGATCGACCGCTTCGCCGACAGCTACGTGGCCGGCGAAACCCCCGTGCCCTGCGTCGAGTGCAACCAGTCCATCAAATTCCGCGATCTTCTGCAGACGACGCGCGAGCTCGGCGCCAGAGTGCTGGCGACCGGGCACTACGTCGCTTCCCGGTGGCTCCCGGGCGGTGGGCGCGCCCTCTATCGCGCACGGGACCCGGAACGCGACCAGAGCTATTTCCTCTTTGCCACGACGCGCGACCAGCTCGAGCTTGTGCGCTTCCCCCTGGGCGACATGACCAAGAGACAGACCCGCGAGCTCGCCCGCCGCTTCGGGCTTTCCGTGGCCGAGAAGCACGACAGCCAGGACATCTGCTTCGTGCCTTCGGGGCGCTACAGCGAGGTGATCGAGCGGCTCAAGCCCGGCGCTGCCGAGCCGGGCGAGATCGTTGATACCGACGGCCGCGTGCTCGGCTCTCACCCCGGGATCATCCATTTCACCGTGGGGCAGCGGCGCGGGCTCGGCATCGCCGCCGGGCTCCCGCTCTATGTGGTCCGGCTCGATGCGCCCTCGCGCCGCGTGGTGGTCGGGCCGCGGGCGGCGCTGCGCACCAGCCGCATCAGGCTGCGCGAAGTGAACTGGCTGGGCAAAGGCAGCATCGATCAGGCGCTGTGCGCGGGCTGGCATGAAGTCTTCATCAAGGTGCGCTCCACCCGCCCGCCCCAGCCGGCCTGGCTCAGCAGGGGCGCGAACGGAATCGAGGTCGATCTCGTGGACAGCGAGGAAGGCGTATCGCCGGGACAGGCCTGCGTCTTTTACGACGCTGCCGAGGGCCAGGCGCGCGTGCTTGGTGGCGGCTTCATCCACAGCGCGGTTGCTGCTGCGGGCCTGCCCGCGCGGGAGAGTCGGAGCGCGGGCGGCCTCGCCCTCCAGAGCTGAGAGTGCAAGCGGCGTTACGGGGGCATGGCGGGCGAGATCGACATCGGCACGGTTGCCAAGGCGTATTCGCGTTGGGCGCCGTTCTATGACCTCGTGTTCGGGGCGGTGTTCGACGCCGGCCGCAAGGCCTCGATTGCAGCTGCCGAGCGCGTCGGCGGACGCATTCTTGAAGTCGGGATCGGCACCGGGATTTCGCTGATCGACTACGCCCGAACAAACCGGCTGGTCGGGATCGATTATTGCGAGCCGATGTTGCGCAAGGCGCATGCGCGCGTTGCCGCGCACAGGCTCGCGCATGTCGAGGCGCTCGCCGTCATGGACGCCCAGCAGCTGGCGTTTGCCGATGCTTTCTTCGACGTGGTGGTCGCGCAATATGTCATCACCACCGTGCCCGACCCCGAGCGGGCGCTCGACGAGATTGCGCGCGTGACCAGGCCGGGGGGCGAGATCATCCTGGTCAACCACCTCGGCGCGGAGGAGGGCCTGCGGCGCGCCTTCGAGCAGGGCTTTGCGCCGATCGCCCGCCGGCTCGGCTGGCGCCCGGAATTCCGTTGGGGGCGCCTCGCCCAATGGGCCGCGGGACAGCCTGATGTGCGGCTCCTGGAGAGGCGCCCCATGCCGCCCCTCGGCCATTTCTCCCTGATCCGGTTTGCCCGCGTAGCGCGGCAAGCGCCGTCCGCGGGCACGCGAGGCGCCGGGGGCGGGAAGCTTGCGTGATACCGCAAGCCGACTGTCGGCGACGACTGATCGCCGCTCTCCGGTATGGATCGCCGCGCCGCGGCAAAATCAGCGCAGCCAGCACCGGTGCATCTATTGAAGCGCTAGAATTCTCGCCCGATAAATCGCCTCCCCGCAGCCCGCCGCGCGGCGCACGCGATCCGCATGCTCGGATGCGCACGATTGATTTCTCACAAAGAGCGCGAGGTGAATTGCATACAATTGAAACGATCCCGGTAAGAAGTTCGCAACGTCCTGCTGTCTAAAATGCAATTCAAATCATCTGCGGAGTGTATACGACATGCGCACACTCACCGCTTTTTTTGCGGACCGGTCCGCCGTCACCTCGATTGAGTACGCGGTGGTTGCATCCATGATAGCCGTCGCCATCCTCGCAGGGGTGAGCAACCTCGGATCAGCAGTAAAATCCAACTACACGTCCGTGAGCACCGCGCTCAAATAGCTCCGCGCAGGCCCTCGCAATTCGGCCCGAGACGCCGCAAGGTATTCGCCGCCAAGCTCGTCAATTCATACTTGGCATCCTGCTTGGTCAGGGCTCCCATCCATTCCAACCGTTGTCCGCGATCAGGCACAAGGGAGAGCAAGCTTCCCCGTTTCTCAATGTGCTCAAGCGCGGTTGACAGTGGTTCCGCAGAGGCCTGCGCGTTCCCAGCATCCCGACGCACATCGGCCATCAACGCGGAGGACGCATGCATCGTATACTTCCCCAGTCTGAACCCGGATGCGTCACCGGGTCCTATGTAGCTTCCAAATGCTACGCCTGATGATCCACACCAGGCCATGCCGAACTATGGGATTAGCGGGGATAAGTACCAGAACGATTTGATCCGACTCAGTTGGGG
>Ga0210402_10004659_pt1 | contig 12448 bp, 5 predicted proteins | sample IncBWC7MmetaG_FD_161055 | JGI IMG/M metagenome (GOLD analysis project Ga0210402, IMG submission 161055) | Forest soil microbial communities from Barre Woods Harvard Forest LTER site, Petersham, Massachusetts, United States - Inc-BW-C-7-M | ecosystem: Environmental > Terrestrial > Soil >...
ACCCCGGGTACAGAATGCGCGCCTGAGGCCCCGGTGAGCGCCTGTTTGGGAGTGCAGCCGGAAAGCGGCACGATCGGATTCGTGATGCCATCGTTCACCCCGTAGTAGATGCTGCCTACCGCACCCGAGTAGTCGACGATGCTATACGGTTGTCCACTTTGAATCACGGTCAGCCCGGAAATCGCCCACCCGTCCGCCAGCATGCCTTTGAGCGACGTTGCCGCGAAAAACTTCGGCAGTTCATACGTGTAGGTGAAATTGAGCACGTGCTTGCGATCGAAATCGGAGAGTCCGTAGCCGGATCGCAAATCCAGCGGATTGTTGCCATTGTAGAAAAGGCCCATGGCGCTTTGCTCGTCGGTTGCGTGCGAGTAGGTGTATGAGGCTCCCACCTGCAGGCCGTGACTCATGCGCTTTTCCAGGTGCGCCTGCAGCGCATGGTAAGCCGAGACTCCCGCAGCCGTATAAGACTCCGACTCGGAGGAATACCCAATGTAGGGAACGCGCAGGTCGACATTCCCGCCTTCGAAAGTCAGTTGATAAGGCTGGCCGTTGGGAAGTGGGATTCCGGTGAAGCTGTTGGGCGCGGTGACAATCGAATAGCCGTAGGTGTAATCCTGCTCACCATACCCACCGGCTGTGTTAGCCGCTGGAGCACCCACCAATAGAGGGTGGGTCGGTGAGGCAATCTGGGCCTGGTTGAACGGCAATGGAACTACTTCATGGCGGCCCAGATTTCCGACGTATCCAATTTCCAGCACCAGATCATTGCGCGGCTGCCATTGAATGTCGAGCGTCTGGTTCATGGTGTAGGGCAGTTTGTTGGCGCGGTTGTAATCGGCGAATGAGAACAGCGGGGCGCCGAATGAGATGTCCGAAGCGTTGGGCAGTTGCAGAAGTGCCGGATTGCCGCTGGGCGGCGGCCCGAGAGTCGGGCCAAACGGAGCTTCAAAGTTACTGCAATTCGCATACCCGAAAGTGCTGCACGAGGTCTGATTCACCCACGGGGGCGTCTGATTGACTCCAAATGGACCGCCGGCGATAACGCCCGATGCAAAGCCGGGCGAGAGGTAGGTGAAGAGTTCGCCGCGGTCATAGTACAGGCCCCAGCCGCCGCGGACCACAACCTTGTCGTTGAATATGCGCGGACTCCAGGCGAAGCCGAGGCGCGGCGCAAGTCCCCATTGCCGTCCTGTAAGAGTCGAATCGCTGACCCCCTTGGAGTGAAAGTCAGGATTATTTCCGGCGACAATGAAGCCGTTCTGCTCGATGATGTCGTCAGCCACGTCGTAGTTGTAGCTCGACGGATCAAAATTGAAGATGCGCCCATTCTTCTCCTTCAGGCCTCCGTGATAGTCGAACCGAAGACCGGCGCTGAAGCTGAGGTTGGGGCGTATCTGAAATTTATCCTGCAGGAACATGCCGGTTTCGTTCGAGCGGTAATAACGGTTGGCGTCGCCTTGCAGAAACGTCGTGGCAATGAACCCGTCAGCGCTATAGGTGACCGGAGATCCGGTGACGAAATTATCGAAATTTGTGAAGCCGATCATTCCCGAGTTGGGCCGTTCATCGCGTGCGTTGAGCTGGGTGTAGGAATAGCTTCCGCCGAAGGTGATCGTGTGTTTGCCGTGGTTCCAGATCGCGCTGGCGGAAGGCATCCAGCGGTTTTGAAAAATTCCCGTGAAAGCGCCTTGCGAAGCGGCCGTGGACCCGATCGTCAATCCGGCGTTAAAAACGGAGCACGGTGTAGCCGAAGGGCAACCCCCAGTATTGAACGGGGAGCCGTTTCCCAGATCGTCCACGATCGTGATTCCTGGAAAAACGTTGGAGCCAAAGTTATTGATGCCCACCGATGCAGGAGAGAACGGCTGGCCAATCGTGCTGTAAACCTTTTCGCGAATGAATCCGAACACCTCCGACACGCTGAAGTTCGGCCGGATAGACTGAGTGTTCGTGATGGAGGCAACCTGGCTCCCCGCGTCCAGATGTTGCGGGAAGCCTTCGACTGCGGAGTAGCCGAAAGGCGCGAGCGTGGGATCGTGCTGGTAATAATACTTCAGCGACAAAGTGTCCTTCGATGTTGGCTGGTAGTCGAGGTCGGCCACGCCCTGATCCGTTATGAAATAGGCGGGCTGCGTGAGAAAGACATTTTCCGGGAAGTTCAGGGTAGGCGTGAAGCCAGGATTCGCCGACGGAAACAAATACTGGCCGTTGGGCAATTTGGCGTTCAACAAGGTGAGCGCAGTCGAATCTACCCCGCCAGCGGTAAGACAAGGTTGCGCAGGAGCCGGTCCGCAAGCGGGTCGAAAATTCTGATTGACTACGTTTGCCAGAGTCGCTGCACTGCGATCATCCGACAGCCCGAACGGCACCGCCGTGCGTGAAGTTCCAATCTCCAAATCGGAAGCGTGGGTGTGCTGGTAGGCGACATAGCCGAAAAGCTTGTCTCTAATGAGTGGGCCTCCCAGCGTGCCGCCAGTGGTGTAACGGTGCAACTGCGGGACAACTTCATTCGGAGGGATGTTGGCGTCTTGCTTGTTGAAATATGGAGCCGCATTGAGCGCGCTCGTTCCCCAGTTAACATAAGCCATGCCGTGAATGGAATTCGTGCCTGAGGCGGTGCTCAGGTCGATGTGCGCGCCACTCGTTGATCCCTGTTGCGCGTCGTACATGGATGTATTGACGCGGAACTCCTGAACCGTTTCCGGCGCTGGCGTAGGCAACGCCTGCCCAATGGCCAGATAGGGCGACGCCGTGCTCTGAATTACTTGCGCAGTCGTGCTGCCGGCGCCGGAAACGCCAGTGTTATTCACAATGCGAGCTGAAGCCACGGAACTGGTGCTCTTGCCATTGAACAGATTGCTGGCATCGACGCCATTCAGCAGAAAAGTATTGCTGGTGTCGCGCTGGCCATTGGCCCAGAGCGGCTGATTGCCCAGGCCCGCGTTCACTCCGGTGCCCGCCGGCAGTTCCGCGTTCACTCCCGGAGAAAGAATCGCCAGTCCGGTGAAACTGCCCGTCGGCAGAGGCACATCCTGAATCTGATCTTGCTCCAACACATAGCCGTTCGTGGTGTCGACCGCGTTCATGGCCGGCGCCGCCTGGACCTCGATGGTCGTCCCCACCTGCCCGACCTTCATGGCAATGTTCAACGTGGCGGTGCGATCAGCCTGCACCAGAATCGCGGGCAACTTCTGCGTCTCGAATCCTTCATGGGATACCGTGACGGTGTAGGTGCCAATGGGCAGGTTGACGAAGTCGTACGCGCCATTGCCGTTCGTTTTCTGGGAGCGAGTCAGCTTGGTCTGGTCTCCGACGATCGTGACGGTCGTGTCGGGGAGCACGCTGCCGCTCTTGTCGGCGACCGTGCCAGTAATGCCGCCAAGAGTCTGCTGCGCCTCCGCGGGCAGTGAGAGCAGCGAGAAATGCAAAAGCCCAGCCAGTAAGAAAATGCCCAGCTTCGTCTGCTTCGCCATGAATGTGAACCTCGTCAGGGGTAGAAACACAAGTCCAAAGCAGCCGTCAATTGGCGCGGACGAATAGCCTCAGATGGACCGCCGCAAACGATTGCGTGACTTTGTACGACGTAGTCGCAGAGCTGGTTTGCTCCGCACTTTGCTTTGCACTGCTCTGGCTGGAAAACTGATGGTGCCCAATGTACGCGAACTCCCGCCAAAGCGAAAGGTAGGGACTCAGTGAAAATTCTTTTGACCGGAATCAGTAATTTTTATGGCTTGGAAGGTTCGATACTCTCTGCCAGCGCGCCTTGCCTGCCGCGGCCGCGAACCAGGAACCACCCGAGTCCGGCCACCAAATACGCGAGATAAATGTAAGGGAGCTTTCCGTAAGGTCCCTCGGGTACGGGATAAAGATTGCCCACCAGCGCCAGCATCATGGCCGCTGCGGCCAGCCAGGGAACGATCTGTGCTCCGGAATTGAATGCGTTATGTTGCCGCAAATAGCGCGGTAGCGCTACGCACACCAGCGCGTAAGCCACGATGAAGCCGTAAGTCGCCAGCGACCCAAGCCAGCCATAAACGTCGAGTCCGCCGGCGCCGCGATATGCCAGCACCGCCACCGGCAATACGGCAGCAACGCCGGTGATGACTACTGCGCGGCTGGGAGTCCGGTTGCGGGCGTGAGTTGCGCCCAGCGCTTCATGCGCGAGCCCATCGTGCGCCATGCGCATCAGCACGCGGGCCGCCGCCGTGATGCACGCTAGAGTGCCGGCGAACATGCTGACCAGCGCACCGATGTCGATCAGGATCCCCAACACTGGCACGCCGCCCACCCGGGCCAGCACATGCATCTGATCGGGAGTCGTGCCCAGGTCCTGACCTACGATATGGAAGCCCAGCACTTCGGCATAGGCGCAGATGGCGAAGAAAGCGCCGGCAAGGACCGCACTCTGAATCACGGCGCGCGGAATCGTCTTCAAGGGATTGCGAGCTTCCGAGCCCAAGGTGGTCGCGCTCTCGAAGCCCACAAAACTAAACAGCGCTAACACCAGGCCCAACCGCAGCCCGCTCCCCGTCAGGCCATGCAGATGGAGTTGATCCGCGTCCACGTGCCAGCCACCATGAAACAACACGAGCACGACCACGATCACAATCACTGAAACTGACACGGCTTCAATCCACAACATGAGCCGCGCTGAAATCTTCACGTCGCGGTACGCGATCCAGATCGAAACTCCCGTCACCAACAGTGCCAGCAGCGCCGTGGAGAAAATGTGCCCTGTGGCATCGCGCAGCAACAGATTCGCGTAGTGATAGAAGCCGCCAATCACGCTGGATCCCGTGGCGACGTACGCCAGCAACAAACTCCACGCGACCGTTGCCGAGAGCCATGGCGGAAGCGTCATCGCTGCGTATGTATAGAGCGACCCTGGAGAAGAAGAATGGCGCGCGTATCTCGCGATGCACAGCGCGACCAGAAAAATCGCGGCCGTAGCCAGCAGATACGCGAGCCATGTCCCGTTCCCGGCGAGCGCGTAGACCAGAGGAATTGTTGCCGCAGGCGTCGTGGTCGGCGCCATGGTGGAGACCGACTGCGCCAGAGTTTCCAGAGGAGAGAGAATCCCGCGCCGCAATCCGTAGTCCGCGTTAGGAGAAAGCTGCGGCGGTGTGGGCTCCATGATGTGGGCTGCTCCTTCGTCGACCGAGTGCGATTGGGGTGGGATTGTACAACACTCCCCGCGACACGAATCGCGAAGGGGCGCAAGCACTAGCGCACGAAGCCGCGCACCAGTATGGAGCGCGTCGCAAAGGCAAAGAGCAAGAGCAGTGCTCAATCGGTCGAGCTAGAAGAAAAATAAATCGGCAGCAACGAAAAAAACGTTCGTGAGGCTTTGCGCTTCGTGCTAATGTCAGCTTTTTACCGCTGCAGGCATCAGCCGGCTGACGGTTTGAAGTTCGATATGAGAACCTGTGCTAATAGCGAATGCGTGGCGTTTGGCCGCATCGTTTACTCGGTCGCGACGCGATGCCCCTTGTGCCGGTGGGACCTGAAGAACGCCCTTCCTGCCAGCGAAACTGCGTCGCCACCGAAGCCGGATCGGCATCCCGCAGCGCGCTGATTACGACGCCGACCGCGACGCTTACTTCCCGATGTCCTCATTCCACAAGTCGGCATGCGCGCCGATGAAGTCTCGCATCATGCGAATGCATTCCGCATCGTCCAATACCACCACGCTAATTCCGTGTTGCCGGAAGAGTTCCTCCGCCCCCTGGAAGTTGCGATTCTCTCCAATGACCACGCGGGGAATGCCAAACAACAAAGCAGTGCCAGTGCACATGATGCACGGACTGAGCGTGCTGACCAGCGTCAACTCAGCCCAGTCCCGCCGGCGGCCGGCGTTTCGAAGACATACCGTTTCGGCGTGCGCCGTTGGATCGCCACTCTGAACCCGCAGGTTATGTCCACGCGCAACGATCTGCCCTTGCTGGTTCGCTAGAACCGACCCGATCGGCAACCCTCCCTCGCGCAGTCCCTTCCGCGCCTCTTCGAGAGCTTCCTGCAATAGCGCCTGATCGTTCATGGTCCTCCTGACGGGTTGGAATTGCAACGCCGAAAGTCTACAACGATCAAAGGCGTCAGGAAGAATTACCGCATGGGCAACAGAATATGAAATCTGGAGACGGTTACAGCGGCCGTCTCCCGCAGAGGGAGACGGCCTTGGATTTGGAATCCTAGTTTACCGTGAACGTCAGGGGCGCGGAGTGTGTCGCTCCGCCCGCTTGTCCAGAAACGGTGATGTTATACGTGCCCGGTGTCGTGTTGTTTCCGCCTCCACCGCCGCCGTTGCTCCCGCCACAGGCTGGAAGCATCACCAGTCCCATAAGAATGATGCCCAGCAGCAAGAATCCGAAGAGTCGCTTCCGGCGCGAGTTCTTTCCCATCCCGAGCAGCGCGATGCCACCAATCGGCAAGAACATCGCATAGAAAACCGGCAGGCCGCGATTAGTGCCGGGAGTCAGCAGGCTGCTGCTCGAAGTTCCATTCGTGGAGATGGTCAGGCTCGAGGTTACCGCGCTGCTGCCCGGCGTCACCGAGGCGGGAGTGAAGTGACACGCGGATTTGGAAGGCAAACTGCCGCACGACAACGCCACAGCCTGGCCGTAGCTGGCGTTCACCGACGACACGGTCACCGTAATCGCGGAAGTGCTTTGCCCGCTGGCGGTTGAAGTAGCTGTGGGCGCCACTGCAACCGAGAAGTCGGCAGGAGCCGCTCCCACCTTTGCTACGAAACCGTCGGCAGCTCCGCCGCCGTAGTTGGGCTGGGCAACTCCAGAAGAGGTAATCGGGAAGCCAGTGGTGCTAGACGTAATTCCAGCAAGGTAGGCGTTACTGCTGGAGTCGACGGCGATCGCACCGAACGGCCCCGTTATATTTGATGCCACGACTTCCTGATTTTCTGTACCGCTGCCGCCCAGGAAGCTGGAGTAAACGACGAATCCGGTATTGCTGAACTCCGTTACGAACGCGTCGGACGTGCCGCTCAGAGTACCGCCGCCGCCGGTGACCGGATAGTTTGCTGATGTGGTAGCTCCTGTTACATAAGCGTCGCCGAAAGAATCTAGTGCGATGCCGGCCCCTGCGTCGTCCAGATTGCCACCGTAATACGTCGAGAATAAGAGCGCGGTTGCTCCGGCATTCAGCTTCGTGACGAAGACGTTCGTCGCTGAAGCGCCTCCCAAAGCATTTTGTGCCGGATTGGCGGTAGGGAAGTTCGTAGAACCCGTATTTCCAGTGACGTAGGCCTCACCGGCGGCATCGACGGCGATACCGAGAGCATCGTCGGTTCCGCTCCCGCCGAGGTACGTGGAGTAAACCCATGCGGATCCATCAGCCTTAACTTCGGTCACAAAACCATCTTCAGAACCACCGTATTGTGCCTGAACCACCCCCGCTGTTGTGGGGAAGTCCGAAGAGTCGGTGATGCCGACAACGTAGGCATTGTTGGAGCCATCCAGGGCGATTCCGGTTGCAAGGTTAGTGTTGGATCCTCCGAGAACGGTGGAATAGACGAGGCTTGTGCCGGCGCTACTGACCGCTGTGATGAAAGCGTCGTTACTGGACGCACTTGGCGATTGGATGGGGTTCTTGGTGGGAAAATTCGGCGACTGAGTTTCTCCCGCGACGTAGGCATTCCCGGCACCGTCGATCGCGATTGCATTAGCGTTATCACGGCCGCTGCCGCCCAAGAACGTCGAATACACAAGCGTTCCGGTGGAATTCAATTTCAGTGCGAAGGCATCCGAGCCACCCCCGCCAAAGGTTGTCTGAAATCCTGCATGCGTGGGGAACCCTGCGGTAGCGGCGCCCGCGACGTAGGCGTTCCCGGTGCTATCGACAGCGATTGCGTTTCCTGAGCAGCTCCCAGTGCCGGAAGGTGAGCAGGCCAGGCCGCCGCCAGTCGCTGCAAAAATATCGGTGTATACAAAACCCGTTCCGTTGGGATTCAGTTTCGTGACAAAGACGTTAAAGGTGGGCCCTGCCGGTTTTCCATCGAACGAGAGAGAGTTCGTCTGCCCAGTAAGGTACGCGTTGCCCGACCCGTCGAGAGCGATCGCGAACACTTCGTCTTCGCCGGCGCCGCCAAGGTAAGTGGCGTAACTCAGCGACGGATCAATCACCAACTCCCGCTGGTGGTCGTAAGCGCCCAGGCGGAACGCCGCTTCTTGCTTGCCTTTCACATCAAACGCGACCTCCACGAGTTCGCGGTTGCCGTCTCTTTCCTGATAGGCGACGGGCTTGTGCAGAACGACATCGCCCGCACCAGTCGCGAGGGAAAGATTCCCAGCCGCGTCAAGCGACAACTTTTTCGCGCCAGTGAATCCCATGGCGATGCGGGCCGCATCGGCTCCGGGGGCCACGATGAAATCGAATTCAAGTTGCCGCTGCTGGCCGTGGAACGCCATATCCACGCCCGGATAAACATTGCGGTAAGAGACTGTGGCGTACTGCTTCACGCCCAGCTTCCAGTTGCTCGGATCGCTGCCGTTAAAGTAGTTGGTCTGTCCCGGCAACTCGCGGCCGGCGGCGATCTCAGGACGCGAATTTCCTCCCACGGGTCGCATGTAGATGGCGGCAGGTGCAGGTTTCGCACCGCGTGCGGTCCCGCGTGCCGCGGCGCTCAATCCATGCCTGCCGGCGACGCGCGACGGCGAAGTCTGCGAAGTCATCGCGAAGACCGTATCCTTCGCCGTCAGGAACACCGTGTATCCGTTTCCCCGCGCCGTGTATTTCACCTGGGGATCGGTCTGTCCCTGGTTTGCCTCAAACGCGAGCGGCAGAGAGTCCAGGCTCGCGCGAACCCGGCCTTGTTGTTGTGCGTTCAGGGCTGGCGCGTACACGGCCGCTGCGGCAAGTTGTTGAGCAGGTGCGTTTGCACGATGCTGGCTCAGTTTGGCAGAGCCTGCCGTTACGACGACCGCGGCCAATACGCCCGCCGCGACGATTGAACCTACGGCGATTGAACCCCCGCCGGTCCAACTTATCCCAGCAGACGTGGATTTCTTTGAGGCAAATGATTTAGACATGATGATCCTCCCATGATGAGACCCTGAAACTCTGTTTTCTGAGAATAGACTCGGATGAAGGGCGAACTACCCCTGAAGCCACGCCGCTCTTGCCCCGAGTTCGCAAGGTCGCAAGGTTTTGCAGCTTGATCGCGAGTATGGAATGGCCAACAGGCTCTGTCAATCAAGGTAGGATAGCAATTAAGGTACCATCGCCCTGACTGGGAGCGAACCTGCTGCCGCGTTTTCTCGCAGCACTCTCCTACGGCACCGTGACGATCACCGCGGTACACGGTTTCGAGCCTCGTCTGCGGTAGCTGTGCAGAACGGCAGAGTCGAAATAGATCGCGTCCTCGGGCTCCAACAGAAACTCTTCGCTGCCGATTTTGACCGCCAGAGCCCCCTTCAATACGTATAGAAACTCCACCCCGGTGTGCAAGTGCGGCTTGAGTCTCTCCGGCGCAACATCCTGAAAATCGGCCAGAAACGCGCTCATTTTGCGCTCCGTGGACCGGTAGTCCAGGCTCTCGAAGTAATACTGCACATCCTGCGCACCCGGCTTCTCAGGGAAGCGCACCCGCTCCTCCTTCCGCACCACCCCCACGACTCGGCGCTTGCGTTCATCGGTGAAGAAGTAATCGAGCCCTACACCGAACACCATGGCGATGCGCAACAGTGTGGGCAGAGTGGGAAACAACTTTCCTCTTTCCAGCTTCGACAGCAACGCTGCCGACAGTCCCGTGTGTTTGCCCAATTCCACTAGTCCCATGCTTTTTCGGAGCCGCATGGAGCGCAGTTTTTCGCCGATCGAATACCGTCCCAGGCCCTCGGAAATCGCGTCGGTCATTCCAGCCATAATTTCTCTATGATAAAACAATTATTCTCTGTAGTGAATCACGCAGAGCAACAAAAACCGCGCCCTAACGGGCGCGGTTCCTTGAATCCTTTCGGGTCGCGTCGAGTCCTATTTCGATTTCTTCTTGAACAATCCCATGACGCTGTTCGCGGGATTCTGCTGGTTCGCATTGCCTTTGCCTTCCAGTCCCTTCAACAGACCGGTCGCCATGCCCTTCACGTCTGGGACGAACTTCGGGTCGGCGGTTGTCCCCGCGACCGCGAACGGAATCCCCATTCCTGCAACGTCGGCATTCATTTTGAACGCGAGTTCGTTTGTCGGACTCACAGTGCCGGCACCGGTGACCACGCCAATCGAGGGCACGTTGAGATTGATGTTGTCGGCCTTGGTGCCCTCGGGAGCCATCCGGACATCCGAACTGAAATTCTGAATGGTGGTGTCGTTGCCCGTGCTCTTTCCCGACAGCGCGGAAATGGAGGAGAGTTTCGAGCCCAGATTGAAATTGGCTAGAGTGGAATTCTCCAGCTTTACAGTTCCTACGATAACCAACTTATCAACCGGACCAGCAATGGTCATGGCGGTATTGAGGGTACCACCCTTCAGAGTTGCCTTCGGAGGTAATATGACGCCCAGCGCTGGGAGCATGGCTTCCAGGTCGTCGACTGGCATGTTCGGCCCATTCAGCTTCAAATCAAGCGAAGTCACTTTACCGTGAGCGTCGTAGGTACCGTTGATGTGCGCGACGGCCTTCCCCATGGCGATCTCGCACTGCGGGATGCTGCCCGTCTCTTTGGCCAGGTCGTGCATGACCGTATAGGTCATTTGTACGGGCTTGCCCGCCGGCGATCCCTTCTGCACAACCTGTAAATTCGTGGCCTTCAGCGTTCCGCTGGTTTTGGCCTGGTGGCCGTCGGAGGAGACCGTCCCGTCGTAGTCCGCGATCCCCGCGATCCCGGCCGCGGGATCGATAAACCCGGATGCTGCCAGATTCACTTTTTGCAGTGTAACTTTCGCATCGAGCGGAGTAATGGCAGCGTCGTTGACGTCAATCGGTCCCGCCTTGCCTTCCAGTTTCAGGCTCCCATCCGCCGGCAGTTGGGCCGTCATCTGAAACGGGAAGGAGGAGGTGAAGGATATGTTTGATATTTCAATATTAACCTTGTCGTATATGCGCGGCTTCTCCTTTGACTCTGCCCGGGACACCGTGAGTCGCCCGTCATCGATGTTCAGCTTTGCCACCGACAGATTTGGATTTCCGCTGGAAGAAGCTGGAGCCGCAGGTTTTGTCGCGGACGGATTCTTGCCTCCAAGGCTCGAGAAATTCCACTTCTGGCCGTTCTCTGACTTCACCAGGCTGATCTCGGGCTGCTGCAGTGTGAGTTCGGTCACGTTCAGCCTTTTCGAAAAAATCAAGGGAATCATTTCGACGCCCACTTTAAGGGACTTCGCCTGCACGAAAGCCGACTTGCTGAACGCCGGGTCGTCGGCGATGGAGATGTCATCTGCGGTCACGCTACCGGAAAGCAGCGAGAGCGATAGATTCCCCACTTTGACCTGTCGCCCCAGCGCCGTCGTAAGGTCCGTCTCAAGGGTTGGCCGAAACGTGTTCGCGTCGATAAAAAATGGAATGGCGATGGCGATGACAATCAGAACACCAACGACGGTGGCCAAAATCTTCAGGATGCGTTTCATGATTTGTACCTCCTGCCGGAACGGCAAATTGCGGTCGTGGTTGGGGCGGAGTGCGCTGACGGGGCTTCGCTAACGACGAGTGTATCACTGTGGGTCTTGCAATAGTTCAGGGGACGGGACCGTCCCCGTGTCCATCTGTTTTTCGCGCTCGGAGCGGCGCTGGTTGTCCATGCGCACCGCCGCTTCCAGCTCCGTTTTCGCCTCTGCCCTACGGCCCATGTGGAGCAGCACTTGTCCGTGCACGTAGTGGATGTCAGTGCGCTCGGGATCAAGTTTGCCCGCTGCAATGACCTCCACTAGCGCGGAAGCATATTTTTCATCGCGCTGGTAGATTTTCGCCAACCCCAGATGGGAATTCACCAGCCGGGAATCGCGGCGCAGCGCTTCGTGGTAACTCTTCTCGGCGTTTGTATCCTCTTGCATCAGCCAGTACACGTCTCCGAGTTCGTCGTAGTCGAGGGCCAGATCCGGCTCGACCGCCGCGTCTTTTAAGAATTCATCGCGAGCTTGCGCATACTCCTGCTTCTTCAGGTGTGCCAGGCCCAAATTGAAGTGAACGAAGGGAAGCTTGGGATCGGCGTCGGCGGCCGCCTGAAATTCCGCCAGGGCCAGATCGTACTGCTCGAGGTTCAGATGATACTTGCCAACGAACAGATGATATTCCGGCGAACCGTCGCCGAGCTTGATCAGTTGCGTAGTGGCGCGCTCGTCGAGTTCCTTCTGGCCAGCCCGGTGGGCGGCGTTCGAAAGCACGTACAGGTAGGGCAGCTGTCCCGATGCCTGCGTCCAGAGCGGCTCCAGCGTCGCGGCTGCATCAGCCCAGCGCTCCACAAGAAAGTAGCAGAGTCCCAGTAGATAACGTGGCTGGAGTTCCCCC
>Ga0210402_10004662_pt1 | contig 12438 bp, 7 predicted proteins | sample IncBWC7MmetaG_FD_161055 | JGI IMG/M metagenome (GOLD analysis project Ga0210402, IMG submission 161055) | Forest soil microbial communities from Barre Woods Harvard Forest LTER site, Petersham, Massachusetts, United States - Inc-BW-C-7-M | ecosystem: Environmental > Terrestrial > Soil >...
GCGCTTCAATCTCATTCGCGCGTATTTGCAAGCTCACAGGACGGCCGAAGGGCTGAAGGCCGCGACAGAACTTTCCGCCGAGAACAAAGATGATGTCCAGTTGCATTTCACACTGGGTGTTTTGCTGGCCTCTGAAAAGCAATACCGGCCGGCCCAACTCGAATTGGAAAAAGCCAACGCTTTACGGCCGGAAACCTTCGAGATTCTATTCAACCTGGGGCAAGCCTATCTTCGCGGCCTCGAATATCCGAAAGCCGATCAGTCGCTGAATCGAGCCCTGAAACTAAAGCCCGACTCTCCCGAGACGCTCTACCTGCTTGCTCAAGTCTGCGCGGATCAGACTCGTGCTGTAGATGCCTTGGATCTGCTGGTGCGTGCCCACAAGCTGGCGCCAGAGAACACCGACATCATTTTTCTCCTGGCTCGCGTCAGCATGACGCAGAATTATTTTGAAGACGCGATTCCGCTCCTCGAATCAGGCCTGAAAATCGCGCCGAAACGCGCCGATCTGCACGCCGCTTTGGGCGAGAGTTATTTCATGTCCGGCAAGGTGGAAAAGGCCATCGAGGAGTTCAAAAACCTGATCCAACTGGATCCCTCACCGCGCTCTTACACGTTCATGGGCCTCTCTTACCGCCATCTCGGACGGTTCGATGAAGCCCGTAAATATTTTCAGGAGGGTCTCAAGCTGGATCCGCACAACGCTTCCTGCCTGTTTAACATGGGCTATATCGAGGAGCATCAGGGAAATCACGCCAAAGCAGAAGAGTTGTTGCAGCAGGCGCTGCGTTCGAACCCGGATTTTTCCGACGCGCTGTTGGAGTTGGCGAATCTGCGCATCGAAAACAAGAAACTGGAAGAGGCCGCCGAACTTCTCCGAAGATACGTGAAAGTGAGCCACAACGCCGCTCCCGGTTACTACAAGCTCGCCATGGTCGAACGCAGCCTCCATCAGTTGGACGCTGCGCAGAGAGATCTAAATGTATTCCAGACGCTTTCGAAAGACGCTTCGACGGGCCCGTATCCCTACCAGCATCTTTTCGATTATCTTGACAATCGTTCCGCACTCTCGGCTCAAGACCGCACGCAACTCGATTTGACTGAGCTCCAAGCTCAGATCGAGAAACATCCGGACCAGCCGCAAGATCTCTACCTTTTGGCAGAAACTTATCTGAGACTGGGCAAGCTCGAGGAATCCCGCAAGGCCATCGCGCAGCTTGACCAGCTTAGCGCGGGCGACTACCGCACTCAGACCGGCATCGGCGTGCTTCTTGCTCGTTTCCGTTTGTACGACGACGCCATCCAACATTTCCAATCGGCCTTGCAAGCCAATCCTGATTCCGACGACGTCAAATTTGACCTCAGCGATGCCTACTTTCGCCGCGGTCTTTATTCCCAAGCGCTGGAAGCTTCGCAGCAGGTTTCAGCAGGGGGGCAGCAGGACGATGCTTTCCTGGCGCTGCTTGGAGACATTTACGCCCATCTTGGCGATACGGCTCGTGCCGAAGAAATCTTCCGCGAGGCCATCAAGCGCAATCCAGACAACGATCAGTACTACCTCTCGCTCGCTCTGGTCGAACTTCGCAAGAGTGACATCACCGGCGCCGAGGGAACGCTGCGCAGGGGAATAACGCGAATTCCCAGCTCGGGGAAAATCCTCTGGGGCTTGGGAATCGTGTCCGCACTTCAAGGGAACACGACGCAAGCCGCGCAACACCTTGAGCGCGCCGTGGACTTGTTGCCGGAGTGGCCCGGAAGCTATTCCACGCTCGGAGTTTTTTATTATCAAACGGGAGAAATCACCAAAGCCCGGGAAGTCCTGAATCGTTTTAAGGGCAGCAAAGCCGCCGGCGGACTCGACGTCAATCGCATTGAACAAGCCCTCGCCAATGCCCCGGCAACCTCTTCTTCGCTCAGTGAACCGATGCCCATGGCGGCGAGGCAGCAGTTACTTCAACTCGCACTGTCGATCGCAGACCGGACACTGTGAAGCTGCCGCGCAAATTCGGAATCGCGTGCAGCGTAATCCTTGCACTCAGTGCCACAATTGGCTTCGCCAGGTATCAGTTTGCGCTGGCTGGCCAGGGTCCCAAGGCCCAGGATTCACGAATCGCGGTCCGTTATACCGACATTCGACAATCAGCGGGTATCACTTTTCGTCAGGACTCCACGCAAACCGATGAAAAGTATTACCTGGAGACGATGGGCACCGGTGTCGCCTGGATTGACTATGATCAGGACGGCCTGATGGATCTCTATTTTGTGCAATCGGCTGCCACCGATATCTATAAACCGGCGCAGCCGCTGCGATCCGCCCTTTACCACAACAACGGAGACGGAACGTTTACTGACGTCACGGAAAAAGCCGGCGTCGGCGGGGAAGGGCACTACGGCCAAGGAGTTGCCGTCGGTGACTACGACAACGACGGCTACCCTGATCTTTACGTCACTGGCTACGGCCGCGCCATTCTCTATCACAATAACAGCGATGGAACTTTCACCGATGTCACCGCCAAAGCCGGTGTTGCCGACGAAGGCGGCTGGTCAACCAGCGCCGGATGGTTTGACTACGATAAAGATGGCTGGCTCGATCTGGTCGTCACCAATTACATCGAATGGACGCCGAAGACGAATCTCTGGTGCGGGGAACGCCGCCCCGGCTATCGCTCTTACTGCAATCCCGGCAACTACAAAGGCCAGAAAACCAAGCTCTACCACAACAATCACGACGGCACATTTACCGATGTCAGCGATAAGTCTGGTGTCGGCAAGCCGGAATCAAAGGGCATGGGTGTGGTTTTGGCTGACTTTAACAACGATGGCTGGCCGGACATCGCCATCGCCAACGACACGTGGCCGAATTTTCTGTTCATCAACAAACATGACGGAACGTTTCAGGATGTTTCGTTCGTCTCCGGCCTGGCGGCTAGCGAAGACGGCCGCTACGAAGCGGGAATGGGCATCGACGCGGCGGATGTGGACGGCGACGGCTGGCAGGATGTCTACGTCACGCACCTCGATTTCGAATTGAATCGTCTCTACCACAACAATCGTGACGGAACTTTCGACGACTACACCTATCGCTCCGGAATCGGCAACAAAGCCATCCTGCTGAGCGGCGTATCTATGAAATTTCTGGATTACGACAACGACGGCTGGCCCGACATCCTGCAGTTGAACGGCGCGATGCTGGACAACGTAAATCTCTACCACAGCGAAGTCACTTACAAAGAGCCTCTGCTGATGTTTCGCAATTTGGGTAAAGGCCAGTTCGAAAAGGTTTCCGACTCTCTGGGGCCGGATTTCGCGCGTCCAATCGCCGGTCGTGGCTTGGCTACAGCGGATTTCGACAACGACGGCGACATCGACATTGCTCTCAACAACCGCGGCGATTTTCCGGAACTCCTGCGAAACGACGGCGGGAATGCGAATCACTGGCTGGAAATCTTGTTGATCGGTACAAAATCCAACCGCGATGGGATCGGTTCTTCGCTGAAGCTGACTTCCGAAGGCGTTACGCACGTCGAACAGTCGAAAGGCGGCATGAGCTATATGTCGGCCAGCGACCCGCGGATTCATTTTGGATTAGGGAAGCGCACCAAGATCGAATCTCTGGAAATCACTTGGCCCAGCGGGCAGATCGACAAGCTCATGAGTGTGCCCATCGACAAGATCATCGCCGTCAAAGAGGGCACGGGAATTGTGCCGCGCAGCTTTCCAAAGGTCCCCACTAAATGACAAGAACCGGTCGGATCGGCGATCATCCACTATGAATCTTCTTCGGCGGCGTTTCCTCGGCTCATCCTTGGTCGTTCTCGGAAGTTCTCTTCTGGATGCTCTCACGACTCCACTCTGGAAATGGCGCGGCTCGCTGCGCCTGGAAGCCGCTCCCATTCCTCATCCTTCCATTGCGGCTGCGCCGGCGGCCTCTCCAGTCCAGTTCGTCGACGTGGCTCGCGAAGCCGGCTTGCTCGCTCCCAATGTCTGGGGTGGCCTCGATCACAAAAAATACATTATCGAAGCAAAAGGCAGCGGCCTGGCTTTTTTCGATTACGACCACGACGGCTGGCTGGACATTTATTTAACAAATGGAACGCGCTTCAATACCGATTGGCCTCCGGGCAAAGCCCCCACATCGCATCTTTACAAAAACAATCGCGATGGAACTTTCACCGATGTCACCGAAAAATCCGGCCTCGGACGCGCCGGCTGGCAAACCGGCGTTTGCGTCGGCGATTACGACAACGACGGCTGGGACGACCTGTTTTGCTGCTTCTGGGGACACAACATTCTGTTCCGTAACAACGGCAATGGAACTTTCACCGATGTTACCCGCAAGGCCGGTGTTTACGACGAGAAAATCCGCTGGGGTGCGGGCTGCACCTGGCTCGATTACGACCGCGATGGTCGCCTCGATCTTTTCGTCTGCAACTATATCAAGCTCGATCCGGAAAAAACTCCTTCGAAAGAAGATCCTCCGCAGTGCCAGTGGAAGGGAATTCCCACCATGTGCGGCCCGCGCGGCTTGCCGGGCGACACCAACGTTCTCTATCACAACAACGGCGATGGAACTTTTACGGATGTCTCCGAGAAGTCCGGAATCCTGAAGCCTGGCCCGCGTTATTCCATCACTGCCGTCTCGTATGATTTCGACAACGACGGCTGGCCCGATATTTATGTGGCGGTGGACTCGCAGCCGAGCATGCTGTTCCACAACAATCACGATGGCACGTTCACCGACGTCGCGGTAATCGCGGGCTGCGCCTACAGCGAGAACGGGCACGAGCAAGCTGGGATGGGCGTTGCGGTTGCCGATTACGATTGCGATGGCTCGTTCGACATTTTCAAGACGAATTTTGCGGATGATACTTGCAACCTCTACCACAACAATGGCGACGGAACTTTCAGCGATGTCACGTTTTCGTCTGGCATCGGCATCAACAACCAGTACGTCGCGTGGGGCTGCGGCTTCATCGATTTTGACAACGACGGCTGGCAAGACATCCTGCAGATTAACGGACACGTCTATCCGGAAATTGAGGGACACGATACCGGGCAGACCTACAAAAACCCGCGTCTGGTTTACAAGAATCTGGGCGACGGAAGGTTCAAAGACATTTCATCCGAGATGGGGCCCGGCATCAGCGAGCGTTTCTCCAGCCGTGGCGCGGCTTTCGGCGACTATGACAATGATGGCGACATGGACGCGTTGGTTTTAAACATGAACGACCCGCCTTCGCTTCTTCGCAATGATGGCGGCAACCTGCAAAACTGGATCAAGATCAAGCTGCTCGGCACCAAATGCAATCGCACCGCCATCGGCGCCCGCGTACGGGTTGTGACCGGCAAGCATGTCCAGATGGGCGAAGTCCACAGCGGCACTAGCGTCATGTCGCAGAGCGACCTGCGGCTCCACTTCGGCCTCGGAAAAGCTCAAACCATCGATCTCATCGAAGTGAAGTGGCCAACTACACAAAAAGTGGAGCAGTTCAAGCAGGTGAAGGCCAACCAGATCCTGACGATCCGCGAAGGTAGCGGAATCGTCGCGCCTGCCAACTCCAAAACTAAATAAATTGTTCCGCTTTTCAAGGCGGCGAAGGCGCCGCCGGTTGGTCCTTTAGAATAATCATGAACTGCCGCAGTTCTCGCCGCTGGCTCTCCAACGCCGCGGTTTCCGCCTTCTCCATCTGCTCGTACACGCGAAATTCCTGCTCCGCTTTCGCTTCTTCCCGCACCCGTCGGTAGGCCAAGCCCAGCCGGTAATGTGGTTCGCTGAGCTGTGGGTTTACTTCGATTGCCTTCTTGTAATCACGAATCGCCTGCTCCGATCCGCCTTGCCCGGAATGCAAAATCCCGAGCTGCAAATAAGCCTCGCCGAATTTGGGATCAATAGCGGCCGCCTTTTCGAGCAGCGCTTCGGCCTGCTGCAAACCTGCAGAATTCTCCGATCCCCGGTCGCGCTTCCATAGCGTTAATCCGTAGTAGTAATTGGCCAGTGCATTCCCAGGCTGCTCCCGCGCAAACCGCGCTAACTTCTCCTCGCTGCAGGGCAGCAGCGCTGTCGCCGATTTCTGCATTCTCCCCAGAAACAGATAGGGGGCAGCATCCTTCGGATTCAAATCCGAGGCCTCGCACAGCCGGCGAGCGGCTTCCTCGTAAGAGCCACTGGCATAAAAAGCCGCGCCAAGCCCCGCCAACATTCTTGCCGAGCCGGGATGCATCCGCGATCCCTTTGTAAAAACCTCCACTGCCGGCTGGTCCGCCTTATGCAAAAGCAGCTCGGTGCCCCACTCGTAGTAGTTTTGTTCGCTCGGATCCATCCGAGCTGCCCGTTCGTACTCGCGCACTGCTTCCAGCGGGTCGCCCAAGCGTTCGTCCAGCTCACCGAGGAGCCGGTGTGTGTTTGCCGTGTCCTTGCTTGCCAGCATTTTTCGCGCTTGTTCGCGGGCCGTGCGCAATTGTTCTTCTGATGCGCCGGAGTTCATCGAATTGGCTCCAGCTTTGGCACCCGAACCGGAGTTTTCAGCCGCCCTGTCATTTTTCAGCGCCAGCGTTTCCTTGGCCAGCGCCTCGCTCGTTCTCACGGTAGTGTCCGACCCATGCATCCCCGCATTGTTCCAGTCGGTGACTCCAGCCACCGTAAAATTCGGCTTGTCATCAAATTCCATCGCTAGGGGAGGAGTCTTGGAAGTGCTTGAGGCGCCGGAAGAATCTGGATGAGCCGCCGGCAAAGGTTCGAGGACCAAATCGACGCGCTTTTTGTCACCCGCCGTCAGAACCTGCAAGGTTGAAGCACTCTTGTGCCACCCAGATTTCTCCGCCCTCAACGTGAAAGTTCCAGACCCGAAAGCGGAAAGCACGAATGTCCCGTCGGCCTTCGTCTTCGCCTCTGCTAAATTGGAATGTTCTTTCCCTTCAAGGAGCACAACCGCATCCGGAACGGCCTCGCCCGCCACGCTGCGAACCGTGCCTTCGACTGTGAAGGTAGCCTGCTGGGGCTGGCAAGGATTCTGCCCACCGGCGTTTGGTCCTGAAAGGCCGAGGAGCATTGCCGATGCGATGAGCAGCTTGGCAATCAAGTTCATGCACCTCCGACCAACCTAGATCCCAAAATACTACTGGACAATTAGCAGTAACTATGATACAATATATGTCGGGAGACAGCTGCAACTCCTCGCGGAACTGGCTGTGCAGCCGCAGTTCCGCCAGGCGCAGATCGTACCCCAGCAGTGAGCCTGCCAGAAGAAGGGGCAGAACGCTAGTGCGAACAAAACAAAGAGGATGGTTCATGAACACAAACCTCCTGGGTCCCAGGAAACTCTACCTCATGCAATTGTCCACTACCACATTGCCCTTGCCGCAGGGTCGCACGATGGAAATGGTCCTGCCTTGCTACCTCATCGTGACGGGCGACGGCAAGAACATATTAATAGACACCGGAATGGCTGCCGATGCGCGGCCGGCTGACGCCTCGCGGAGTCAGAACGAAAAAAACGTACTCGATTCTCTCGCTGACCTGGGCCTTTCCCCGGCCGACATCGACACCCTTATCTGCACCCATTTCGACATTGATCACGCCGGATATCATGACCACTTCTCCAACGCCGAACTGCTCGTTCAACGCAAACATTATGAGTTGGCGCGGAACAGCCATCCGCGTTTCGCCCCGGCGCGCGCTCATTGGGATCATCCCGCACTGCGTTATCGTCTCGTTGACGGCGATACCGAGCTTCTGCCTGGACTGACATTGCTGGAGACCAGCGGTCACGCGCCGGGGCATCAATCCGTGCTGGTGCGCCTGCCGCAAACCGGCGTGGTGCTGCTGGCCATCGACGCGGTCGTGATGCAACGCCTCTTCACGATGGAGCGCAAAGCTTGGCCAAACGATGACAACGAGGAGCAATTGCTTGCGAGTACCAGAAAGCTACTCGATCTCGTAGAGCGCGAACAGATTCAGTTGGTCATCTTCGGTCACGACGGCCAACAATGGAAGGGGCTCAAGAAAGCGCCGGGATTTTACAAATGAGCAGGTGAAAATGATCAGGGCAGGAATCCGCCCCGAGCCGGCGAACTTTACAATTTCCCGGCGCTCAGGCATAAGAGGAGCGTAGTCTCGCGCGTGGAATTGCGCAGAAAAAGGCGCGCTCCCGACATTTCTATGAAAGCGATGCTTCTTTCCAAATATCGGCATCTTGAAATTGCCGATCTTCCCACGCCAACTCCAGGACCGGGCGAACTCCTGGTCAAAGTGGCGGCCTGCGGTATTTGTGGCAGCGACGTGCACGGCTATGACGGCACTTCCGGCCGGCGCATTCCGCCCATCGTGATGGGCCACGAAGCTGCCGGGCGAATCGCTGCCATCGGCCTGCAAGTAAGCGGCTGGTCCGAAGGCGATCGCGTTACGTTTGATTCCACAATTTCTTGCGGTACTTGTCCTTATTGCACCCGCGGAGAAATCAATCTCTGCGACCGCCGACAGGTCCTGGGCGTTTCCTGCACGGACTATCGCTGCGCTGGAGCTTTCGCCGAGTATGTCATCGTTCCGGAGCGAATTGTTTATCGTTTGCCGGATACGCTCTCTTTTTCGGAAGCGGCCATGTTGGAGGCTGTTGCCGTTGCGGCGCACGCAGTTTCCCTCTCCCGAATTTCCCCCGGCGATAAAGCCCTCGTACTTGGCGCTGGAATGATAGGTCTCCTCTGCTTGCAGGCACTCCGCGCCGCGGGTTGTTCGACCGTGTACATCGCGGATGTGGACGCTTCGCGCCTGAAACTTGCCAAAGAAGTCGGCGCAACGGAAACACTGCATGCCACGGGCGACGAGCTTCTTACTGAAATCCTCAGCCGTACGAATGGCGCAGGCGTTGATGTAGCCGTTGAAGCGGTCGGTATCGATGCTACGGTTCGCTCCGCTGTCCATTCCGTTCGTAAGGGTGGAACCGTCACTTTAGTAGGCAACATCACTCCGGAAGTGACTTTGCCTCTGCAAAGAGCGGTGACGCGCCAGATCCGTATCCAGGGCTCCTGCGCCTCCGCCGGAGAATATCCCCAAGCCATCACCCTCTTGACCAGCGGAGCCATCAAAGTAAAAACGCTCATCACCGCCATCGCACCTCTCGAAGATGGCCCGCAATGGTTTGAGCGGCTCTATTCTCGCGAACCGAATTTGATGAAGGTCGTCCTCACTCCCGGAAGCGATTCATGAACGCACTCGCATGACCCCACTTCCATGACTAACGATCTCTTCGATCTCACGGGTCGAGTAGCCATCGTCACCGGCACCAGCCGCGGCCTCGGCCAATTCATGGCTCGCGCTCTGGCGAAAGCCGGCGCCGACCTTGTACTCACCAGCCGAAACCGCGATCACTTGCTGTCTTTTGAAGCGGAGATCAAGGCATTGGGACGCCGTGCTGTTTCGTTGGAGCTCGACGTCCGCAGCCAGTCAAGCATTGAGCAATTTGCGAAAGACGCCGAAGCCGCGTATGGCCACCTGGACATTCTCGTGAACAACGCCGGTTGCAATGTCCGCAAGTCCGCTCTGGAAGTGACTTGGGACGATTGGAACCTGATTCTCGACACCAACTTGCGCGGCAGTTTTTTTGTTGCGCAGGCGATAGCGCGCTTCATGGTTCCGCGCCGCTACGGCCGCATCATTAATATTGGCTCGGTCACCAGCGTTGCCGGTTATGCCGGCCTCGGCCCCTACGGCGCAAGCCGCGGCGGCATTCGACAATTGACCATGAGTCTCGCGGACGATTGGGGCAAGCACGGCATAACCGTCAACTGCCTCGCCCCAGGTTGGTTCCGTACCGACCAAAACAAGGTTCTCTACGAGAATAAAGAGTGGGTCGAGTATCTCTGCGATCGCATTCCGCTCAAACGCCCCGGCCAGCCGCAAGATCTGGATGCGGCGGTAGTGTTTCTCGCAGCCGAATCCAGCCGTTACGTAACGGGGCAAACGCTGCTCGTGGATGGTGGAATCTCCACTGGCGCGACTCGCGCACTGGTTTCATCGAGTTCCACGGAGCCTGTGAAATCGAGCTAGTCCCAGCGCTTTCGATCTTTGCGCTCACCTGATTCCATTTATTCCGGCTCCGGGATCGGTTCAATTCGCCCCAATAGAAAGACATATCCCGCGATCCCCACAAGCAGAAAAGCTGTCGCGGCAATAAACGCTCCGGAAAAAGAATGCGTTGCCTGCACCACGTATCCTGTCACAACGGGCGCAGCAATTCCGGCGAGTTGATTGCAGAAATTTAGAATTCCTCCCAAGGTGCCGACGCTTTCTCGCGGAGCAATCAGCGAGGGGATCGACCAACCTACCGGCGATGCGGCAGACAATCCGCCGATGGAGATGCTGATCCAAAACAAGGCGCTAACTGCTGTATGGGCGTGTGCCGCCCCGAGGATCCCGAGGCCGAAGGCCGTTCCACCAATCAACACCACCTGGCGGACACGGACCGCTCTCCAACCTCGCTGGACCAACGTATCCACGAGCCAGCCACCCACGAGCAAGTCGGTAATCGTTGCGAACGTCCAAGGCACACTCGTATAGAGCACGGAATGCAACAAATCTATGTGAAGGGCGGCCTTAAGATAAGACGGCAGCCACGTCAGGAGAAAATAGAAAGTGTAATTGTAGGATGCGAAGCCCAGGCACAAGCCCCACACTTTGCGTTTCCGCAGCAAATAAACCAGTGGAGCTCCCTTGGCGGCTCTTGCGCGGTCTTCCGGCTGCGCTCCGCCGCGGGCGATGAACTCACGCTCCGCGGCTGTCAGTAATTTGTCCTCACTCGGATTCCGATAAAGCACATAGAACAGCGCAAAATAAAAAAAGCTGATAAACCCTGTCGCCGCAAAATTCCATCGCCAGCCGAAATAAAACAACAGAACACCCAGCAACGGTACGCCAATGGCCGAAGAAAATTTCGCCGCGGAATCGAACATGGCGGTTGCCAGGCTGCGTTCGTTTTGTGGGAACCAATAGCCAATTGCTTTTGAATTGGCAGGGAATGTCGGCGCCTCGCCGATCCCCAGCAGAAATCGCGCCCCAAACAAACCGCCGATACTAGTGGCGATCGCTGTTGCGAAAGAAGCCACGCTCCAAATTGCGGTGCTGATGATGCCCACGCGGCGGACGCCAAATCGATCCAGCAGCAGCCCGGAAGGCAGCTGAAGCAACATGTACGTCCAGTTGTAGGCGCCGGAGAGCCAACCGAACATCACCACGGAAATCCCGAACGATGCCTCCAGCGCCTCCTGCGACACCGAAAGATTTACGCGATCAAAATAATTGACCAGAACGCCGACGCCCAGCAGGAGCGCGATCCCCCATCGCCTGCGCGGTATTTTTTCGCCGCCTGTTTCTGGCTGCAGCATCTCTTGTCCCCGTTTGCGGCGGTAATCATAGCGTATCGGCGTAGGTGTTTCGGGATTTTCCCGGTGCATACGCAGAAAACAGAAAGTCCACGCAGCGTTCTTATGAAGGCGCCCGCATGTTGTTCTCGGATTAGGCACCGGCCTCGGGTCGGCCATGGTCGTGGACGGGATGCTCCAGCCGATGGAGCTGGCACACCTTATCTATAAGAGCGGTAAAACCTACGAAGACTACCTTGCCTACGCGGGGTAGAACGATCCGGCAAGAAAAAGTGGCGCAAGCATGTGGCCACAATTGCGAAGAAACTTAAGACCGCGCTAGAAGCCGATTATGTGATCTTAGGTGGCGGAAATAGTAAGAAATTGAAGAACCTGCCTCCCGACACGCGGCTCGGCAATAACGAAAACGCCTTCCTAGGTGGTTTTCGCATTTGGCAGAAATAGCGAACCTACCTTCTGTATCCCCTCCGTCTTATTCAGAGTCTCCCATGCACGAACCCACATCCTCATCAACTCTCGCTTGCTATCGAGTCAGTTAGTGAAGCCCCGCCTGAGGACGCCCGCGCGTTCAATCCTTTTATCACATTCGTAAACGTGCTCTCGACAATTGCTCTGTCCGATTTTCGCCAATTGGTGAAAACTCGGCGGTTACAGCGCTGGTTAAACCTTTTATTTTAAGCAGATTGCGAGTGGTTACGGGCTTGCTTTTTCCTCATACGAATCTCATGTGCCCTGCCGCAAGGAGACTCACGAAACCGAAAGTGCGCACGGAAGTTAGATATTGACGCCGTGCCATTTATCAAGCTCGATTCAAACGGAGGCAGATTGCATGCGTTCCGACTCCACCGCTGGCGCACTTTAAGGAGCAGAAGAAATGACACCTGTCGAAGAAGAACCGGGAGCGTCGCCTATAACTGGCACTGGACTTGCATGCCTCGCTTCGCCTGATGTATTGGCCCGTGCCCGTAAGATCAAACTTTTTCTGATGGACGTAGACGGTACACTGACCGGTGGCGACGTCTGCTTGATCTCGGCCACAACCGCCGACGGCTTAGGAGAACCGAT
>Ga0210402_10004663_pt1 | contig 12437 bp, 15 predicted proteins | sample IncBWC7MmetaG_FD_161055 | JGI IMG/M metagenome (GOLD analysis project Ga0210402, IMG submission 161055) | Forest soil microbial communities from Barre Woods Harvard Forest LTER site, Petersham, Massachusetts, United States - Inc-BW-C-7-M | ecosystem: Environmental > Terrestrial > Soil >...
AACGAGGCGCGCATGAGTTCAAAGGCCTTCCCGGCCGATGGGATCTCTTTGCAGCCAGTGCGTAAAGAGCAGAAACCGCCGTCACACCGAAGATGGAGCGCCTGGATCCGGCGAGGCTATCGACGTCCGATACCGTATGCCGCCGCCCAGCCGAGGCCTGCCACGGTCTCGCCGAATGGACGATATTCACACCCTACCCAACCGCTGAATTCGAGCCAGTCGATCAGATCGAACAGGTACGGATAGTTGATTTCACCGCGGCTCGGCTCGTTACGTCCGGGTACGCCTGCGATTTGGAGGTGCTTGATGCGCCGGATGTTCCGGGTAATCGTATCAGCGAGGTGTCCTTCCGTGAGCTGCATGTGATAAACGTCAAGATGGAGATGAAGGTTGTGATCGCCTACCGCCTCGATCGCTCGTAGAGCTTGTTCGGTGCGCGTTAAATAGAATCCGCGCATGCCATAGGTCGTGTACGTCTCTCCGCCATCAATATCGCCTTGCAGCGGGTTTATTGGTTCGATAACAGCAGCGATACCTCGCTTCCCGAGAACCTGCGCACCGTGCGCCAGATTTTTCAGGTACGTCGCTTTCGCAGCTTCGGGATCCGTCTCAGGTGGCACATGCCAGCAATAAGATGGACCGCACCGCATTGCATCGCCTGCGCCTAATCGGCAGCGAGCTCGACCCCGGCGCGAAATTCGTCTTCCCGGCCCGGCAATGCAGCCAGACCGCGTTCGCCGGCATCCCAGTTTCCCTGAGGAGTATCGATTAGAGCGAGCTCCAACCGATATTCGCTAAGCAGGGACGGTCGAGGAACGGCACCTCGTTGAAGAGATAGTGGAGATTGGCAGCGAAACGCGGCATAGCAATTCTCTCCAACTGGAGTTGGCACGCTGCATTCTGGATCCGCGGCATGATCGAACAGTATGACCGTTGCGGTGGCTACTGCGCAAACATTGAGCTACGGAGTAACTGAAACTGTTATTGGGCAGAAGAGATGCAGGTGAATTCGATCCGCGTACCACCTGGCTCACGTACCATGAAGCGCATCTTGGTACCCTTGCTCGATCTTTGCGGCGCAAATTCAATCACGGCGCCGGGCCACGCCAACGCACGTGTGTGCAGTGTTTCAAGCGCACTGAGGTTCACAACCTTCAATGCGAGGTGATGTAAACCGACATTGCCGCGACGGTCGAACGGCACGCAGTTCGCCGGATCATCGACCTGCCAGAGCGTCACAATACCCCTTCCGTCCGATACAAAGGCCGCCGGGTAGCCTTGATTTTCTCCGAAGACTCTCCAGCCGAGGCACTCGCAAAAGAAGCCCCGCGAGAGCGCGACGTCTCTCACGGTAAGTCCAACGTGACCGATGCCGATCGTCAAAGGAGCATCATCCAGCATTCAGATAATCTCCTGATATTATTGACTTGGTGTCCGGCACACCAAATCTACCGCCCCCCGTTTATGTTCGGACGGTCGTTGGGCGGAAACTTCTATTCCGAAAAGCGAAACAGTGCGGAATCACACAATGTGGGGAGAGGTAAACTGTTCAATTCGTGAATTCCCGGCGGGCCGCGCGCACCCTCGCCACGATGTGCGCGTGAACCTCCGACACTCTGCGGGTATGGTGAGTGTCGGGATGCGAAATCAGCCAATAGCTCCGTACAAAGCTGATCTCCGGCAGTAGTCGCTTGAGCTCCGGAAACCGTCGCGCAGCGTAGTCGTGTAGTATACCGACGCCGTGACCGCCCCTCACCGCCTCCATCTGCGCCACGACGCTCCCGCATTCGTAGTGCCTGGTCATGACTTTTCCGAGCGAAGACGCGTAGTCGAGCGCTCGGCTGTAGACAAAATCCTCGACGTGCGTCACGAAAAGATGGCCGGCGAGATCGGCTTGCTTTCGGATTGGTCCCAAGCGCTTCAAATAGCTCTCTGCACTGTAAACACCAAGCGTATAGTCCGTAAGCTTTTTGACAATCAGTCGCCCTTGCTTCGGACGGTCCAAGGTGATCGCAATGTCAGCCTCCCGCCTCGACAGCGAGAATGTTCGCGGCAGCGGAACTAGCTGAATGAGCAGGTCGGGGTGCTGCGCAGCAAGCGCACCGAGCTGGCTGGCTAGAAAGTAGTTGCCCAATCCATCTGGGGCGCCGACACGGACCGTACCTGAGATGGCGTCCGCCGAGCCGCCAAGCTGCGTGCCGACCTGAAGGAATTCGGATTCGGCACGCTCCGCCGCGGCGACGAGGGCCTCGCCTGCGCTTGTCAGGACACAGCCAGTTGTACGCCGTTCGACCAACCGGGTTTTAAGTTCCTGCTCAAGCGCGGTGAGTTGCCGGGCGACGGTCGCGTGATTCACACTCAACCGCCGGGCGGCACCGAGAATTTGCCCCGTGCGGGCGACCTCCAGGAATATGCGGATGCGGTCCCAATCCATCGGGTTCAAGTTCTCGCAAGGTACACCAAGAACTATTCTCAATGATTGCAGATTTCAGCATTCCATATCGAATCTGTGGAAACAAGCAGGGCTACGCCTTCGGCGCCAAAAGCGAAAGGTGATAGCCGGTTGCTCGCCGCGACGTCCAGTGCCGACCTCTGGCTTTGCCGGCGGGAAGCAGACTAGGATTCGGGCGGCTTATGAGGAGTTGCTCAGATTCCCGCATACCACTCATAGCCGCGATCTTCCCAATAGCCGCCTTGGCCGCCATGCAGGCCGGAGAGGCTTTGCACCAGCTCGATACGCATGATGTATTTCGCCATCTTATAGCCGAGCTGCCGCTCGACGCGCAGTCGTAGCGGTGCACCGTGGCGGACGGTCAGCGGCGCGCCGTTCATATCATATGCGACAATCGTCTGCGGATGCGCGGCATCGATCAGATCGATGCTCTCATAGTAGCGGGTCTTCTCGGGATCGACAGACTCGCTGCCATCGTCCAAGGTGTCCGCACAATGGAATACAGCAAAGCGCGCTTCTGACCTTACGCCAGCACGCAACAGAAGTTCCTTGAGCGGTACGCCGGTCCATTTGGCGATGCAGCTCCAGCCCTCCACGCAATCATGCCGTGTGATCTGGGTCCGTGTGGGCAGGGCACGCAATTGCTCAAGCGACAGCGACAGTTCGCGTTCAACGAGACCATGAACCTTCAGGCGCCAATCGGTGAAATGATTGCCGACGAGCTTGAGGTAGTCCTCGTCCTGCGGATCAATTGAACCATTGGGGCGAAACGTCGGGGAGATGTCGGCCTCACTATATTCGGGCGCGAGCCGATGAGCCCCAATGAGGAAGCGCTGCACTTTATAGGTGAGGCTGCTTGCGACATTGAGGACGGAGCGGAAGCGCGGTCCGGCGGCGACACCGTCACAGCCCGACAAAGCGAGGCCGCCGATTGCTGCGAATGCCCTCAACAAATCGCGGCGCCGCGGATGTTCATGTGACATCGGGCGTCCTCGGACTGCCGAGATCGTACCAGCCGGTGATCATGGAGCGCAGATTGTTCCGGACACCTGAGACCAACACCATCACGAGATGCACAATGACGAAGAGCGCGAGGCTTGATGCGGCGGCAAAGTGAATCAGCCGCGCCGTCTGGCGCCCGCCGAAAATCGTGAGCAGTTGCGGCACAGCGCTGTCTAATCCGGGCGACATGGTGAGGCCCGTGAGGATCATCAACGGGAAGAGGACGAGGACAACCAGGAGATAACTGAGCTGCTGCAGCACATTGTACCGCTTCGCTGCCTCACCGCGTGGGAAGCGCAGGCGCAGATGCTCAAGGACCTCCCTCCCGACATGGCTGAGCTCGCGACGGCTGGGAAGAAGATCCCGGTCGAAATGCCGCCTTACGCAGCCCCAGGCAAGATAGACGAGACCATTCAGCACCAGCAGCCAGGCAAAGAAAAAATGCCAACGCCGGCCAGTCGCCAGATCCTGGTTGCTCGGGATCGTGATCCAGCTTGGAAAGGCACGCCGCGAGATTTGGCCGTCCTCGCTCGAGATGCCGAGCACGCCTGACGTATCGAAGGAATGGCCGGCGATCATTGTCTCTCCGACGAGGCCGTCCTCGGACAGGCGCGCCTGGATCGACATGGCCGGATGGTCAAAGTCAGATCGCTCGCCGAAATAGAGCGCCGGGTGGGCATTGAATATCTGCAGTCCGCTCATCAGGAGCAGCGTGAAGCAGACCGCGTTGATCCAATGCGTGACACGCACCAGCGCGGCATGGCGGAGGTACCAGCGCTCTGCGCCAGGCCGATCGGTGCTGGGAACGGTGGCCATATCATGCTCCGACGGTTCGGACGCGCCGCCTGCCCGGCGCACATACTTCGCGTGTCGGTGGACCGCAAAGTATGCGCACTCTGAGCGGAAGGAGACGATCAGCGGCGTGGTCGCCAGTTCTTCATCTACTTCGCGGCGTCCTCGACCACGCGGGCGATCGCGGCGGGCTGCGAGACGAAAACAGCGTGGCTTGCCGCTACTTCGGTGACCTTGGCGCCCGAACGCTTGTACATCCAGCGCTGAAGCTCAGGACTGATCACGTGGTCCTCAGTGGTCAGAATGGCGTAGCTCGGCTTGTTATGCCAGGCCGCCACCGAGAGCGGCGCACCCATGGCCTTCTGGGCAAGTTGCTGCTCCGAGTCGGCCATAAACTGAGCTTGCTCTGCCGGGACGTCATGGGCATAGGTTTCCCGGAACTTCGCCGCCGGGATGAAGAAATACTTGTTGTCCGGCGTAGCCTTGTTGACGGACACCCGCATGGCATCGTTCGGCGCGGCGAACTTCGACATCAGCGCGCCGCTGGCCTCTCCCTTGTCGGGCTGCAAGGCGGCCACATAGACGAGGGCGCTGACCTTGGGGTCGGCACCGGCTTCCGTGATCACCGAGCCGCCATAGCTGTGACCGACCAGCACGACGGGACCGGTCTGCTGATCGATGACGCGCTTGGTGGCATCGACATCCTCGGCGAGGCTAGTGAGCGGCTCCTGCACGATCGTCACATGAAAACCATCCTTCGTCAGGATGTCGTAGACGGCGCGCCAGCCTGAGCCATCCGCCAGTGCGCCATGGACGATGACAACTTCCTTCGCAGCCGGCTTCGTCTCGGCGTGGGCGACCGCGCCAGTCATGGCAAGCACGAGCGCGATCGCGGAAGTCTTTCGTAGTAAGGACATTGGAGTCTCCTGTATGTTTCAGTTTGCCCGTTTCACAGGTCCATCTCGGCTCCGGGCGATGACTGATGATGGCCAATCAAGGTTGACAGGGGCGAGTTCGCGTCTGGCTTGGCAGATGCCAAGATCAGGCCGGCTGATTTTTCACGGCCAGAACGTCGACCGGCTCGACCGACGGCGGCCTTGCCAGCATTTCCTCGACCCGCGACATCAAGGCCTTGGCCATGTTGCCAGCGAGATGTGCTTGGCGATCTTCTTCGCTGGTAAAGGCGTCGAACACGCCGAACGTCGTCGGCGAGAGCTGCAGGGCGAACCAGACCGGCGTGCCCGCCTCTTGATTTGTCAGGTCAAGGCCACTGACGAGAAAATCCTTCACTGCACGTTCCTTGCCTGGCTTGGCTTCCAGCCGGACGAATAATCCACACTTAAGCGCCATTGTTCTTCTCCGTTCATTGATTGCCAAAAACTCCAGAGTGGACGCATCTCTATGAGATAAGCGGCTCAGCGCGTATTGGCAGCATTGCCATTTTTGATACTGATTCGGCCAAACACCCTCCGGATTCAGCCAATTTCGAGACATACTTGATTGCAAGTCCGATCTGAGTCCGTTGTCCAAGAGTTGGCACAACGACTAATTCTGATATCGTTTTTGCCAGGCGCATCCATGTCCTTGGTCTGAACGACGTGCTTGACTCCGGTCTCGCCGCGGTGCTCGACGCCTTGCCTTCGCCAACGCGGTGGCGGAAATCTTCCTCGGTGCGCTTCAAGACGAAAGTGGTCGGTTTGCGTGAGACCGTCACAACAGCGCAGGGCCTGAATGTTCCAGTGACCTCGGCAGTACGCGCGCAGAAGCCCGATGCGGTGGTGATGCCAGCCGTCAACCGGATCATGCCGAAGCCACTGGTGCAGATGCTGGCCAGCGGCGAAGTGCGCGAGGCCGGTGCGGTGTTGCGCAAATGGTCGGACGTGGTGCGCTGGCTGCGGCCGCCTGCGTCGGAACCTTCGTGCTGGCGGAAGCGGCCTTGCTCGACGGCGAAGAAGCAACCACCACCTGGTGGCTGGCGCCTCTGTTCCGGGAGCGATATCCGCATGTGCGGCTCGACGAGTCGCAAATCATCGTTCAGTCCAACACGGTCGTCACCGCTGGCGCGGCGCTCAGCCATCTGGATCTGGCGCTGACCTTGATCCGACGCGCGGACCCTGCGCTGGCCGACCTTACGGGCAAGTATCTGATGGCCGACGTCCGCAACTCGCAGGCCGCCTACGCGATACCTGGGCACGTAGTCCACGGCGATCCGCTAGTACACAAGTTGGAACGATGGGCACGGCAACGGCTGGCCAAGGGGTTCTCGCTGGATCAGGCTGCCGCGGAACTCGCCACCAGCGAGCGTACGCTGGCGCGCCGGATGCAGAGCGTGCTGGGCAAATCTCCGTTCGAATACCTCCAGGATTTGCGGATCGAGCGGGCCGTGCACCTGCTTACAACCGGCCATGCCAGCGTCGATCAGATTGCCGCCGAGGTCGGCTACGCCGAAGGCGTGACGTTGCGTTCGCTGCTGCGCCGGAAGCTCGGTCGCGGCGTGTGCGAAATCCGCCGCAGCCTCTGAGGTCGCATCACTCTTGGCTGGTGCTATGGAAGCCCACGTTGCCCAATGGCCTTGTGATGATCCGCGCGATCTTGGTCGAGAGAGGCGGAAATTCCACTCAACGAATGGACGTCATCAGCGCGATCAACACGGCCTTGGCTGTGACGATCCACGCAAATGCCACGTCACTGCTGATCCCGCCCCCTTGACTTGAATTTCCGCACAACGAATGCGCGATAGTTCTCGTTGATGTGCAGACTTTGGCATTTCATATGGCGCTTGCGGAAAACAAGGAGGTTCATCGTGGTTACGCAAGTTCAGCATTATATCAATGGCCAGCGCGTCGCTGGCCGCAACGGGCGGTCATCGTTCGTGTTCAATCCTGCAACAGGCGAACAGGCGGCATCGGTGCCGATCGCGAACGCCGCGGATGTGGCGGATGCAGTCGCGGCGGCAGCGAAAGCTGCACCTGGATGGGCGGCGACGACGCCTCTGCGGCGGGCCAGGATCCTCAACCGGTTCCTCAGAATTCTCGAGGAACGCACCAGCCAGTTGGCAGACGTCATCGTCGCCGAGCATGGGAAGGTCCATTCCGACGCGGTCGGCGAGATTCAGCGCGGCATGGAGGTCGTCGAGTTCGCGACGGCCGCCCCGCAGCTTCTGAAGGGCGAGATCACCGAGAATGTTGGGACGCGCGTCGATAGCTACTCGATGCGCCAGCCTCTCGGCGTGGTCGCCGGCATTACGCCGTTCAATTTCCCCGCCATGGTGCCGATGTGGATGTTTCCGGTGGCCCTGGCCTGCGGCAACGCCTTCATCCTGAAGCCCTCCGAGCGCGATCCATCGGCATCCGTCATCGTCGCGGAGTGGCTCAAGGAAGCGGGCCTGCCCGACGGCGTCTTCGGGGTGGTCCATGGCGACAAGGAGACCGTCGACGCGCTGCTGCATCATCCCGACATCTCGGCGATCAGCTTTGTAGGATCCACGCCGATCGCAAAGTACATCTACGAGACGTCTGCCAGCACCGGAAAGCGCTGCCAGGCGCTGGGCGGTGCCAAGAACCACATGATCATCATGCCGGACGCCGACATGGACCAGGCAGTCGATGCCCTGATGGGCGCTGCCTTTGGCTCGGCCGGCGAGCGTTGCATGGCGATCTCCGTCGCGGTGCCGGTCGGCGAGACAACCGCGAACCGGTTGATCTCCGCGCTGGAGCCGAAGATCCGCAGCCTCAAGATCGGGCCCGGTACGGATCCGGAGGCCGAAATGGGCCCGCTGGTCACCAAGCAGCATCTGGACAAGGTCCGCGGCTATATCGACGCCGGCGTCGCAGAGGGTGCCAAACTGCTGGTCGACGGCCGCGGCTTCAACATGCAGGGCTACGAAGACGGTTACTTCATCGGCGGGTCGTTGTTCGATCACGTCACGCCCAACATGAAGATCTACAAGGAAGAGATCTTCGGCCCCGTCCTATCTGTCGCCCGTGCGCCCGACTACGACACCGCCGCACGCATGATCAACGAGCACGAATTCGGCAACGGCACCTCGATCTTCACGCGCGACGGCGACGCGGCGAGGGAGTTCGCGCACAAGATCAAGATCGGCATGGTCGGCATCAACGTGCCGATCCCGGTGCCGATGGCGTTCCATTCCTTCGGTGGATGGAAGGCGTCGATCTTCGGCGACCATCATATGCATGGCCCGGAAGGCGTCCGCTTCTATACCCGGATGAAGACGATCACGAGCCGCTGGCCAACCGGCATTCGCGCCGGCGCCGAGTTCGTGATGCCCACCATGTCCTGATCGTAATACCCGGCCCGCTGCAGAAGAAGGCGGCGGGCCGGCCCGGAAAACGGCGGCGAAAGCCCGTCGGTTTCAAGAAATCGATCTACAGCCGCGATCGCGCTCTCGAAGACGAAGCGACAACCCTTAGCGACACGGAGAATGGATGATGCCACTTTTGTGCTTCGATCTTGTTGAGGGACGTTCGGAACGTCAGCTCAAAAAGATACTAGACGTCACCCATGAGGTGTTGGTCGGCTCATTCAACGTACCTCATCGCGACCGCTATCAAATCGTCAGGGAGCACCCACCTTCCAGAATGATCATCGAGGACACGGGCCTTGGTATCAAGCGCACACCCAACATGCTTGTCCTTCAAGTCACGACTCGTCCTCGGAGCCGTGCGATGAAGCAAGTATTTTATAGTTCGTTGGTGGAACGGCTTGCCGATCAATGCGGCATTTCGCCGAGCGACGTTATCGTGACGTTCGTAACGAACACCGATGAGGATTGGTCATTTGGGCTCGGACGTGCCCAGTTCCTCACGGGTGAGCTCTAACCCGTCGAAGCCCAACGGTTGGGCCTAAAGGAACCTGGGTTTAATTTTTGGCTTGGCAGCGGCCGGACGACTCCGCTCGGGTGACCTGTCTGCCGATCGCCAAAACTTACGCCGTCGGGCACGAAATCTAGTGTCCCGGCGGCGCTTAATACTGGGTCGTCCCTGAAGTCCCCAGCGATGCTGGATTAAGAATAACAATCCCGTCGGTTGAAAGCCCGTTTTGGCCGGGCGTCACCCGAGGAGATGTGATTCTCGCAACACAGAGGCGAAGGCTTGAACAGTCGCCGGTCAAGCCTTCAACTGCGCCAGGACTCCGGCGATATCGCCCATGCCCCAATGCTCGACAATCAGGCCGTCTTGAACCCTGAAGATATCGCAGGAGGTGAATCGGAGCGCGCGACCGGTTGGCGCAACTCCCGAAAGCGGGCCGTTATGGGTGCCGCTATAGACGAAGCTTGCGGCCGCACGATCGCCGGACGCGACCGTGGCCTCGATCTCCACCTTGAGGTCCGGTATTCCCGCCAGCCGCGCAGTAAAAACTGCCACCGTCCCCTGCTTCGGCGACTTGCCCTGCGGCGGCGGCGGTGCAGCCGCGCTGAGCTGGTGGTTGACGTAATTATCCGAGAACAGCGCCGCGAATGCCGTGAGGTCGTGCGCGCTCAAAGTCGCCGCGAACTTTTCAATCAACGATGCGGCTGCGTTCTTCTTGTCCGCCATGGCCGGCGCGACAACGGCCGGCAAGGCAAGTGCCGATCCCGCCAGCGTAACCGTCTTCAGAAGATTCCTTCTATCCATAACGTTTCCCCGATCTGATCGTCACATTATCCGCCGTCGAATGTAGGAGCGGAACGCGCCGCAAACTGGCACTTATATCTCTTGGCGGCCAGACCACTTTTTGTTGTTGCCGACGAGTCTTTCAGAGAGCCGGTATCAACCGAAACGATCGCTCGAACCTCGCTGCTTAGGCCCTCCCGACGGTCTAGCATCCGTCCGATTGGATACAGTTCCGCAGCAGCTCATGCGTTTCGGGAGCCATGGCGTTATGGATGATCTTCTTTGGCCGAACTCAGATTGTCGCAAGCCGCTTTAGCTTGGCCTCGTCCCATGAAATCCCGCTGCCGACGCTCTCCGACGTAAGAACCCTTCCGTCGCGGATCTTCAACGGTTCTTCGACGATCGCATCTGCCCAATCAACATATTCAAGCCAATGGGCGGTGGGAGTGGCGCAAAGAAGATGCGTGCTGACTTCTGGCATCAGATGCGACGACATTTCGATGCCTTGGGCTGCGGCGACCCCGGCCGCGTGCAGCCAGCCGGTTACGCCGCCTATCCGCGCGACGTCGACCATGACGTAGTCGCTCGCACCAGTCGTGATGGCCCGCAGCAGGGCATCCGGCCCATTGAGGTTTTCGCCGATCTGGACCGGAACCTTCAGTTCACGCGCGAGTGCGGCGCTCGCCACATAGTCATCGTGAGCGATCGGCTCTTCGAGCCAGTAAATCCCCTCTTTTTCTAGCTCCCGTCCACGAAGAACTGCTTCCGCGGGTGTCAAGGCCTGATTGTAGTCCACCATGATCGCAATATCTGCGCCGGAAATGCTATGGCGGACAGTCCGCAGCGCGGCAACGTCCTCAGAAAGCGTGGGGTATCCGAGCCGGACCTTAACAGCTCCTAAACCACTCTCCAGAAGCGCCCTCACCTCCTGGGCAAGCCGAGCCGGCTCCATCAGGCCAAGCCCACGGCTGTCGTATGCGCGTAGCGATCTAGGGCCTGACCCGAGTAGCACGGACAGCGGAGCACGCTGCATCTGGGCAGTCGCATCCCACAAGGCCATATCGAGCAATGAAAGGGCCATCCGCACGGCACCGGTCACGCCGAGTAGGGCAAACTGGCGCGCGAGAATTTGCGATGCCTCAAAAGGCGTGACGTTCTTGCCCTTGAGAAGTTCGACCGCTTCGTGCAGATGTGCGGATATGGCAGTCGCGCCCGAAGGCCGGTAGCAGAACGTGTAGGCCTTGCCTGTTACCCCGTCTTCGTTCAGCAAATCGACAAGCAACAGCGGCACGGCCTTCACGATGGCCGCACTCGTTCCCAGCGTAAACTTCAGTGGAACCATCACTCCGCGGGTCGTCACCGAGCGAATTCGTTGCCCTGCCGCACTCACGCCGTTCGTCATTTCGATCCTTCACTACGTTTCGGGATACCGGACCGACGAGCGATCGCCCTCCCCCATTAGTCTGCCGCCCACGCCTATCTGGCCCGGGCTACTGCGCCTGGCCCGAGCTTTCTTGGCTGACATGCCGCTCGAAACCGCGCAAGCTCTGCTACGCGCTTCCTGCGAGGTGCGTCTACTCCTCGCCGTGGATCCTGCCGGAAATGCTCATGTTGTCGGCGGGGTGCTCAAACAGAAGAACATTGATGATCTTCGGATCGGAGCCGATCGATTCGTGGGTAACCTTGACAATGTCACGGATCAGCTGCGTCTTACGGGTCTTGGTGAGCCCGGCCGCAATATGACATTCGATGTAGGGCATAGTTGCTTCCCTTTCCTATTTCAGGCGAGCAATGAGCTCTTTGTCGTTGGCATTGCCTTCGACAAACTCGGGCAGGTGTTGCCCGTGCTCGACGAAGTTGATGCCTCGCCCCTCTCTGATGACAAAGAAGATGTTGTTGGCCGGTTCACCGGTGGCTTCGCTAACGACACGCAGCAGGCCGGCCGAAAGAGCGCGTTTTTGCTCATCCGAGCGGCCATACCGCATGTCGCAAGAAATCATTGACATCGTGCTACTCCTTCGTTGACGAGAATGATTATTGAATTCCGGGGTGAATCGCAGGGTGGACCGCCTTGGGGTTCACTTTTCCGAGGATATCCATCAAATCAGAGATCGGCCGCTCGTCGATCTTTTCGACCGCCTTGATGATGCTGTTGCGTAGTGCTGCATCCGCAAATGGCTCGCTCAGCCAATTGAACTTCTCGACCGTGCGTTCCCATGACATTGGGTTGCCGAGGCCGCCTTCGTATCCAAGCTGCTCGCGATCGAAGGTACGACCGTCTTTGGCTTTGATAGCGATCCGGGTGTTCAGCTCGTGCGGGTATCTGGCGGTGAAGGCATCGTCCGGAGCTATCGTTACCTTGCTCAATAGGGCTTGCGCGTCGTCAGCCTGGACACGCGCCTGCTCGAGCTGCGCAGGCCCGACTTCATCGTCCAAAAGCGCAGCCGCATTCAGGTACTTCAGGTTATAATCCGCCTGCTCCTTGGTCTGCGGTCTGTCTTTTGAGCCAAATGCGCCGCCGCCCGCGATGTCAAAACCTGACTGAAAGATGTCGCAACGGACGGCCTCGATATCGC
>Ga0210402_10004664_pt1 | contig 12437 bp, 20 predicted proteins | sample IncBWC7MmetaG_FD_161055 | JGI IMG/M metagenome (GOLD analysis project Ga0210402, IMG submission 161055) | Forest soil microbial communities from Barre Woods Harvard Forest LTER site, Petersham, Massachusetts, United States - Inc-BW-C-7-M | ecosystem: Environmental > Terrestrial > Soil >...
CTCCCGGCACCGCGACCGGCTCCTGCTGGGCGGCGACGAGCTTGGCGCCTTCGTCGTAGGCGGCCTGCCCGGCTGCGAGCGCCAGCGTGCGGGCCTCGCCGGAGTTGACGGCATCGGGATAGAGGCGGACGAGCAGCACGGGATCGATGTCGTCGAACAGCACCGGCTTGGCGGCCTCGGCGGGTGCGATCTTGGGCGGGTCGCCCTGCTTGCCGATGCCCGGTGTGTCGTGCTGCCTCGGAGCGTCGGGGCGGTGCTCTGCGGTGGGTAGGGCCATCATATTTTCCTTCCGTCATCGGTTCTGAACAGGCGGCACTCGCGGCTGTCCAGCAGCAGGTTGAGCATTTTCTCGTCTTTGGTGATTCCGAGTTTTTGCCACTGGTTCCAGATCACTGCCGGGACTCGGGCAACGTGGGTCCAGCTTTGCTTGCGCGCTGCGTGCCGATCGAAGTTGGACGCGATGGCTTTTGCGCTTTCGATGATCGGCTTTGTGTTCTGCGAGTGGATGAACACCAGGCCGCCGTCGCCATCGGTTTCCACTTCCGTCGAGCGCAGGGTGACCGGGTCATAATTCCCGTAAAGCAGCGGTGTGCTCATCGGCATTGACCGCTATAAGCGGGGCGTTGGCAGCCCGTAACAGCCGCCAACGCTCCTAACCACGATCCTGCAGAGAAGGACCACGGCTTATGGCAGACAAGACTGACAAGACGCGCAAGGCAATCGCCGCTGCGTCGAACGCCACTTGGCGCGCCAACAACAAAGAGGCGCGTGCCGCCTACATGAAGAAATGGGAGGCGGAAAACCGCGACGCGCGAAACGCCTACAAGCGAGAGCAGTTGCTCAAGAATCCCGAACTCAGGGCGGAGAATCAAGCCCGCGCCGAAGCGTGGGTGCAGGCGAATCGGGAAGCTCGCAAGGAACACCAGAGGCGATATCGCGAGAAGAACCGCGGGAAGATTCGCGAGGCCGGCAGCAAGTCTATTCGCGACGAAAACGGCGAGATGACCGCCAAATACAAGGCTCGGCTGCCTGTCAAGCGGGCGCAGCGGGTGATTGACCTCGAAACGGTGGCCGGTCGGCCTCGGCCGAAGGTCTGCGACGTTTGCCAGAAGCCGCCCGATCCCACGAAGGGGCTGCACTTCGACCATTGTCACCAGCGCGGCCACTTTCGGGGCTGGCTGTGCAGGTCTTGCAACCTCGCGTTGGGGAATGTTCAAGATGATCCTAACATTCTGAGAAAACTGGCGGACTATCTCGAAAGTAACGCGGACGGAACGCCAGTTTTGGACATTTTAAGGCAAGACTAGCGTCAAGTATCGGCCTGCCGCTACTGATTCAGGTCAAATATAGTGGCATGCGCTTTTGGTGCGGTGGGCCGAATGCACCCCTCGAATACTACACCTCCCTGGGAATTATCTCCAGTTTGGGCATAATCTTGCTGCACAATATCACGTTCTGGCAACGGTGCGAGTTCGACATAGTCTGTGCTTACCAACAGTATCTGGTGCAGCGGGCAGAACCGGTCGGGCGCCAAATCGATGGTGCCGAAATTGGTGCGGTAGACATCGACGGCGCCCATGATGGTGACCTGCTCGCGGGAGGTGACGTTCTGGATATTCTGCGCCACGACCGCGTTGCCGGTGCCGCCCTGGCTCAGCGTCGCGAAATACGCCTTCACGTTGCCGCTCATGATGCCGAGCGTGGGCTTTCCGCCGGCCTGCCAGCACTGCTGGACGGCGCTATCGACCATGCCCAGCGTGAGGTCGCGCAGCGTGCCTGCGGTGCCGGCGTTCGAGCCGTCGCCCACTGGCATGATGCCGGCGCCGGCGCCACGGCTGCCGTTCACGGTGTAACAGGGCAGCCCGGACATATGGCGCGGGTCGGTAATGGTGCGGACCAGCGGGGAGGTAATGGCGAGTTCGAGGTCGCGTTTGACCTCCATTCCCCGCAGCACGAGTTGGCGGTTGTATTCGTCTTCGCCGCCGGCCACGTCCACGACGCGCAAAGTATTCGATACGCCTACCGTGCGTGCTAGGATCTGGCAGACATTATTCAGCCGCACCGGCTTCAGCACCGCCTGCATAACGGCAGTAAAACCTTCGGGCTGAGCATTATCCGAGGCGGGGTTTAGTTCCTGAATCAGCCACTCTGTTAGGACTTGACTTGCACCTACCCTTGAACATGCTGATACGAGCGGTGTCTCGTCCGGATCAATACGATAAATAACGTCGGCCAAGTCTTCCTTTACTCCAACGGCCGCCGTTTCGATGTAGGTGCCAGCAGGTGCCGAACCCTGTGCGCCAACAGCCATTTGCTGTCTCCATTGCAGCACGGGCGCTGAAGCGCCTCATGCGGTGAAACCGATGTTTGGGTTTCGCAATGGAGCGTGGCCGCGGGTTCGGGTTGGTGCGGAGCACTCCCGAGGGCTGGCCTCGTTCAGCATTGGCGACGGCACGGGCTACTCAGCAGGTTGGTGCTCAGCGCACTCCTTCGAGTAACGTCGTGTATAATATTAGACACATAGCTTCAGCGTCAACCGTGACGTGCATACTCGCCATGCAGACGCTCGGCAGCCTGACGACGAGCGGCTGATGCTTCCTCGACGGTCGCGAACATGCCGAGATAATGGCGCTGCCCATTATGCCAAATCTGAGCACCAAACCGATTGCCGTTGGGATAGACGCCTTTGATTCCCGTGAGGCTATCGCGGCGCGTCTTGCTGTTAGCCTGATTGTCGGCCCTGGAAGCCGCCCGCAGATTGCTGATCCGGTTATCTCGTCTATCGCCGTTGATATGATCAATCTCCGGCGGAACTGGCTCGCCGTGAACCATCAACCACGCGAGCCGGTGAGCAGACAACATGCGGTGGTTTCGCTTAATCTGAAGATATCCCCCAGGATTAAGGCTGCCTGCTACAGCGCCCGATGCTCGCCATCTAAACTCACCAGTCGCCGGATCGTAATCCAAGAAGGCACGCAGATCGGCAACGTCGGGTAGGTTTCTGGCTGTCATATGAACATCCTACCGCACCTGGCCGTTGGAGCGCCTGGCGGCTAGCAGGGCGGCGCCGGTTCGCACGTTCGGGCGCTGCTCGAACGCCTGCTGGGCCACCTCGATGCGCTCGCTCGGAGCCGGCGGCGGCGGCGCCCCACGCACGGGCGCCTGCAGCCGCTGCGGCGGCGCGGTGGTCTTGGCACCCGACACCAGGCGGTCATACATCGCGGCCTTCATCATGGTTTTCAAATGATTCGGGTTGGCCAGGCCGCGCAGTTCGTCGCGGGTGAAGCCGCCTTTGGTCGTGGCCCAGTCGATGATCTCCTGCTGCACCTGCAGCCGCTGCTGCGGGTCAGACCAGAACGGATACTCCTTGGCCAGTTGCTCGTTGGCCGCCGCCACCTGCTGCTCCATGGCGCGGTTATGGGCCTGCTGCTGCAATGCCGTCAGGCTGCCCAGCCGCTGCTGCTCCTCGACCGCCGCCTCATAGGCCGCGCGCTCGGCGATGTATCTGGCCGGGTCGGTGTTGGCGAGCGTCTGGTCCGGCCGAACAGGCACGTTCTGGACGATCTGCGCCAGCCGCGCCAACTCCGGCTGGATGTAGGGCAGCACGGTGGCCAGCGCCTCCTGCTGCGCCTGCAGATGGCGGCTGCGCTCGGAGTTTTCCTGGCTTTTCTTGGTGTAGTCCTTGGCCTTCAACACCGCTTCGCGCAACTGCGCCTGCGAGTATCGTTCGCCGTCGATTTCCACGATGGGTCCGCTATCCGGCGCCGCCGCGGCTTCCGGCGCAGCACCCGGCACCCCCAGCGCGCGCTCGAGCGGTGACGCGCCGGGCTGGTCCTTGGCGGGCGCTGCCGGCGCTTTTGGGGCTGCCTCTGCCGGGGACTCTGCCGCCGCCTTGGCTGCTGCCGCCATCTCGTTGGCGGATGGCTTGCGGACCTCGCCCGGCTGGGCGGCGGGCTCGCTTTCGCCGCTGGCCTGGCGGCGCTGCTTGCTGAGCAGCCGCGCGGCATCGCTGACGCTGATTCCCGCCTCGGCCTTGGGCGGCCCGGAGATGAACTGGCCGCGGTCAGTGCTCGGCGGCGCGGCGGGTGCTGCTGCCGGTGCCGGTGCCGGTGCGGCCGGTGCCGATGTTGACTCGCTCATGGCCTATCCCCTGCCGCCGCTGTTGCCCTGCGGCGAGTTCCTGTCTGCCAGCATGTCCTGCATGTGCTGGTCACCGGCTTGCGTGAAATAGTCGGTCACCTGCTGCTTGGTCGGCACGCCCGCGCCCATGGGTCCCTGCCATTTGCCGCCCTGTGACGTGGCCCCGAGGCCCGCGCCCTGGATCGCCTGCTGCGCCTGGCCGTATCCTGGGTTCTGCGCCTGGAACAACTGGATCAGCGCGTTCTGCAAATCCTGGCTCGGTCCCGGCCCGGTGTCCCAGCCGCCGGTTGGGTCCACCGCTGGCCGCTGCGGCGTGGCTGCCGATCCGAGCAGGCCGGGCGTGGCAGGCACTCCCGGTTGCTGCGGCTGAGTCGGATCGATCGGTCCCAGCAGGCCTGACATGGTTCAGGTTCTCCTCGGCGTGGTGATACGTCCGGTCTTCGCTGGATTGCCGAGCGGGCCACTGTCCTGCATGCCGCCGGGCCTGGCCGGCAGCCAGTCAGGTATGGCGTAGCGTTGCGCCGGCGCGCCGCGCCACAGTGGGCCATAATTCATCGCGTTCGGATCGAGGTAGCGCAGGGTCGGATTCGGCGGCTGCCATAGCGGATTGACGACATCGCCGCGCGACGGATCGCCACCGGCCACCGGCTTGTCGTTCGCATCCAGCGCATACGCGATGTCGGGCACTGGCCGCGGAGCCGTCACCCGCCGATACAGGTCGCCGAGGGCGCTCGCCCGGTCGTCATCCGGCGGGGCCACGCCCAGCAGGCTGGTGGGTTGCTGCGTCTGGTCCTGATCGAGCAGGCCCGGCATCGCTACCGCTTCGGCGGCGGCGAGGTTTTGCTCACGTTCGGCAGCCTGGCGCCGCCGCGGCTATCGCCCGCACCGGCCTTCCCGCCGGCCGCCGGCTTATTCTGCCCGCCGCCGGACTTGATGCCGGTGCTCTGCGAGCCGGATGCCTTCTTGACCATCGTTTTCTTCCCTTTCCAAACCCCAGACGGTCACCTCGATATGCTCGGCGTCGCCCCACAGGGTGATGCCGCGGGTGCCGTCCTCGTTGGTGCAAGTCACGCAATGCAAGTTATCGCGGCGACCCTCGAAAGCATGCCCGCGTTCCACGTAGCCGAGTGCGGCAGCCGCGCCTTCGATCAGCCCAACCGGCGCGCCGCTCAGGTTGGTGATGGTGACCTTCATTCCATCGCTTTCGCCAATTTGGTCGCCTCTTTGTCCGCGTCCGGCGCGTCGGCGTCGGCCTGCAGTTCACCGCGAATGCGGCTGATCGCCAGCACCAGTTGCCGGTTCGCCTCGCGCACCGCCTCGTCCTCGAGAAACACCGCCTTTTCCGCCGCGTCAGCCGTGATGCGCGTCAGGATGCGGTTGAAATGCTCGTCTTGCAGCATCCGCTTGGCGGCCTCGGCAGCGATCATCTGCTCGGTGCTCAGCGGCACAGGATTTCGTCCTGCACCCAAAGGCGTTTCATCTGGGTCGCCGAAAACAGCCGCAAAACCGCCGAAATCGCCCGAAAACGTGTTAAAACCGCCTCAAAACGCCGTTTCAGGACGTTTTTGGCGAATTGCTGCCCCTTGGACATCAGCGCATTCCCTTGCGCCGGGCCAGCACCTGCTCCGGCGTCATCACCTTGACCTTGCCCGCCGGCACCGCCGCTTTCGCCGCCAGGGCGGCATCCAGCAGCCCGCCCGGCGAGGCCACGCTCTCGTGCGCCACCGCGCCCTTCGGCGTCCGGCCCTGCACCACCAGCGGCTTGCCGCCCGAGGCCGCGATCGCCGCGCCCTTGCTCTCGGGGTAGCCGAGCAGCGGCGCCATGGCCGCCGGGATCAGCCGCTTCTGGGCCGCGAACGCCGCCGCGTGCGCCGGGCTTTTGGTCACCAGCGTTCCCTCGGGCCGCTTCACCTTCAGCATGCCTGGCGTGGCCGGGACCGGCGTGCCCTTGGCGATGAACGCCGCCTGCTTGGCGCTGGCCGGGCTGGCGACGGCGGCCACCTGCGCCCGGACATCGCGCGCCGGCTCGCGTGTGGTGGTCATGCCAGCCCCGCGCTTGGCCATCACGGGCCTCCCTGTGGCCCAGGCGGCGCTCCACCCGGCATCGGCGGCCCGCCCGGTCCCATCAGCGGCGACAGCGCCGCCCGTTGGGCCAACTGCCCATACGCCCCCGGCAGCGGCAGGCCGCGCATGGCCCCGCGCACCGCCATGGCCGTCTGCGGGTCTGTGGAGGCCGCTGGAGGCGGTGCAGGTCTGGCGGGCATCTGCATCGGCGCAGGCGGCCGAGGGGCCTGTGCGCCAGCCGTAGGGCTTCCTAGAGGCATGTTAGGCCGCTGGGGCGGTTGCGGCGGCGGCTGACCAACCGCCGGAGGCTGCGGCGAGGTCGGCGCCGGCAGGTCCGCCAGCAAGCCAACCGCCGGGGCACGAGACGCCATCGCCGCCTTGAACTCGTCAAAGCTCGGCGCCGGCGTGCCAAACTGCGCCGCCGCCACCCACGTCTTGCTCCACGCGTCCAGCGCCGCCTTGTCCCGCTCCCGGTCGTCGTCCATCACCAGTTTGGCCCGGCTGGTCTGCTCCTTCGCCCGGTCATTCTCCACATCCGCCGCGGTCTTGGCCTGCTGCACCTGCGCCAGCAGCATGTCGGTCGAGGGCTGCTGCGGCGGCTGCGGCGGCTGGAAGTTTGGCGGCAACGCCTTGAAATAACTAGAAACATCGGCGATGCTCACCGTCTCCAGCATCCGCGCCAAGGTGTTCCGATACTCAGGAATGCCCGCTAAGGGATTGTTCATCCCGCCCGTGGCCATAATCTGCTCCTGCTTGGCGGCAATCTGCGCCAGCATCGCCAGCCGCTCGGCCGGCATCCCCTTGCCCCCGACATTCACCGACGTTTCCCACATCGTTGCCAAAGCGCGAGGATCAATCGCAATCCACTGCCCGCGAATGCGGATCGTGTTCGGCCGGTCCTGCTGCCGCGCCATCATCTTCAGCAACCCGGTATACAGCGGCGCCAGACCCGTCTCGGCCAATGTGCGCGCTACCATGTCCAGCCGGTCCTGCGCCGCCGAGGTCTGCTGGCTCACCGCTATCGGCGCCGTGCTCTGCAACTCATCGACCGTCAGCCCGGCACTCGCCTTGGTGATCCCCGTGCGGCTCTCCCGGATGCTCTCCAACACATCCAGCACCGGCAGCGCCTCCTTGCCGGCAAACGGCTTCACCAGTTCCGTCACCGCGCCCTGCTGGGCCACTCGAATGATGCTGCCAATCGCCGTCTGCCTGACATCCGCCAGGTTGGCCTGCCCAATCACCACCGCCGTGCGCGGAAACATCGTCTGGCCCAAGCTGTCGAGCACGGCGCGCATCACCCGGCTCTCAATCCGCTGCAGGTCCATCACCATGTCGGCCTGGCTACTGCCGATCACCCGGCCCGGCTCGCGATACGGCGTGAAACACGCCAGCGGTATCTCGTCCACCCGCTCCCACTGGATCAGGTCCGGGCCGTGGCCGAGCATATGCACGTGGATCAACTCGGCCTTGTTGTCGCCATCAGTGTCGGCCCGAATCCAACCCTCGGTATAGCGGATGATCGTCATGCTCTTGTCGTTCGGCGGCGAACCCTTGAGATTGTAGCCCTGCGCCTGATTGCGCGCGATCATCTGCTGCCGCTGGCGCGTGTTCATCATCATGATGTCCCGGTGCGCAAGCACCTTGTCCTCGGGCAGCCCCATCTCAATCAACTCGCTCGCCGTCACGTCGCGCACATGAAACACACCGCGCGACTCCTCCACCGTGGCCGAGTCCGCAACGATCCAAACGCACTCGGCCGGCACCGCCTCCACCCGCGGCCATGCCTGCTGGCTGTTGCGCGTGATCGTGGCGCTCCAATACTCCGGCTGCCCGCCCTGGGAGAGATACATCTGCCCGTCCGGAGACTTGGCCAGCGCCTGCTGCTCGGTCTGCAGCATCGGCCTTCTCACAATCCGCTGCGCCTCTATCCCCGGCTCGGCCAGCAGCATCTGCAACTGCGGCAGCAGCAGACCCTCGCACACACCAGTCCGCACGTCGTTCTTCGCGCCCCAATACCACCGAACCCACCCGGCCTTGCGGGTCAGCGCATCCAGCAGCGCGTCGTGCAGCACCTGCCAGCCACGGTTGGCCGTGAACAGCGCCCACCGGCAGTAGTCCGTCGCCTGCCGAGCCAGCATCGTCGCAAGCTGGTCATCGCCGGTGATCTCCGACGAGATCGGCTCGAAGCTCACCGGGTCCTCAACCGCCGTGAACAGCCGCAGCAGGCTCGGCAAGGTCTGCCGAATCGTGTCCCGCACCACCGTCATCACGATCTGGGAACGTCCGCTGGCCTCGTCCCCAAACGGCCGACCGGCGTAATACTGGCTCGCCGTGATCCGCTCGCGGCTCAGATAGAGGTCATAGTTCTCCGCGATCTTGTAATAATACCGCGCCGTCTCGGCCAACTCGGTATCGGTCTTGCCCAGCCGCTCAAAGATTATCTCCTGCTGCCACGGCGCCCCGGTCGGCCTTACGGCGGGACGTAGTCCGGCCGCATACCGCCGCAGCCCGCTCGGCAGCGCCTGATCCGGATCGTCCGGCAGGTCCTCGTCCTTCGGCGGCAGCAGAAACGCCTGCACCTGCTCCTGCCCAAGCTGCAGACCCATCGGCCGCATGCCCGGCGGCACCAGCCCTTGGATCGGCGGCAGCGGCGGCGGACCACCCATCAGCCCCGGCGCCAGCAGCCCGGTCGCAGGCGGCGGTTGCGGCGGACCCGGAGGCAGCCCTGGCGGACCAGGCGGCGGCATCGGCACCTGCGGCGGCGGACCCGGTGGCAGCATCCCGCTCATACGTAGTCCCCACTGGTCAGGTTCATGCGGATCGGCTGGCGGTCGTGCAACCCGCTGGTCATGCCGCTCGCTATGCCCAACCCCTGCTCGGCAAACGTGTGGATCAGCGCGTCGGCACTGTCAGGGCTGGCAAGGCTGCGTGCCCGCATGGAGTTCTTCGACTCCACCTGCAGCCGCCCGTCGCTCAGGAACGCGTAGCGCGGCGCCACCAGATCATCCCGCAACTGGTCGTCACGTGGCAGGCGCACCGCCCGCGTGTCCAGCCATTCGCGGGTGCGTATCCACAACTCGTCCCTCAGTCTGGCGAACCTGCCCGTGGTGCTGGCCGCCTCGCCCACGTTGACACCCAGCACCGGCAGGTTCTGCTCGTGCAACCGGTCCACCACGCCCGCGCCAATGCCGATCACGTCCACCACGATGAGCGCCGGCCGGCCGCTGAGTGCGGCGTCATACTCGGCCTTGATCGCCCCGGCGAGTTGCATCGTGTCGAACTGGCGCCAGCGCCGCGGCATCTCCGGCACCACGTTGCCGCGCCTCTTGATCAGCACGCTCGCATCGCTGCCGAAGCGCGCCACATCCACGCCCCATATCTCGACGGCCGTCGGGTCCAGCGCCACGTCGCGGGTCATGGCATCGTCAACGAGGCTGGCGGCAATGACGGTGTCCGCATCCGCCACCGGGAACTCGCCCAACACGCGCACGCGATACGCGTTGCTGTCCATGCCGTAGCGTTGTGCTATCTCCGCAACAAATCCTGGCGCCACGCGCGGGCTGTCGGCGGACGACACCCGCATGGTGAACCAGCGGTCGCGCTCCATCAGGTGCGCGCGCCAGAAGAACCCGGATGATCGTGTCGGGTTGCCGATGAGCAGCGTGATCGCTCCGGGCGAGGACATGCTGCCGCCGGCCGCCTCATACACCGCCTCATCGATGCCCGATGCTTCGTCGGCGACCAGCAGGATGTTGTCGCTGTGCAGGCCGGCCATGGCCTCGGGCTTGTCAGGGCGCGATGTGCGTGCGGTGATGAAGCACTCGGCGTCGGCCTTCAGCGTGACGTGATCCGTCGTGATGTCCCACAGTTGCCGCCAGCCTGGCGGAAGCAGGTTGAACCACTTGACGAGTTCGGGCCACAACGCATCGAACAACTGCGGTGCTGTTGGCGCTGTCACTGCGATTTTGAACGGCGCGCGTGTGTTGGCGAACCACGTCATCACCCACGCCGCCAGCGCGGTCTTGCCGACACCGTGACCTGACCGAATGGCAACGCGCGTATGGCCGCGGGCGACGGCGCGCAATGCCTCGATCTGCCACGGGTCAGGATCGGCGTGCAGCACCTCGCGCACGAACGCGATCGGCGCGCGGTGATAGCGTGCGATGGCGGTGTGAAACGGGTTTGCGCTTGCCGCGATAGCTTCGGCCCAGCCGGTCGGCATCGTTTCGATGGTGGCGCTCATTCGCTCGGCGGCGGCGCGTTGAGGTCGAACACCTCGTGACCGTTGACCGGCTCGGCGTTGATGGTTGGCGGTTCATCCTGCGGCTCGAGTTGCTTGCTGATCAGTTGGGCTGCGATGAGGTGCAGCGTGATCGAGGATTCGCCGTCCTGTGCTGCGATTGCTTGCACCGGCTTTCCCCATGCTCGATCGAGCAGGCTGTTGGCGGCGCTGACACGGGTTGCGCCGGATTCTTTGGGGTTGCGCATTATCTTGGCCAGTGTCTCCACCGCCTCTTTGGTGTAAGTCCTTGTAACTTCCAGCAGATTTACGGACGCTTTGGGCCTTCCGCCAGGATTTCCACTCTTGCCGGGCTGGAACGGAATGAGGTTTTTGGTGCCGTTTGCAGGCACTTCTGCACAACCTTTTGCTGTGAACAGTGAGCGGGCGCACGCTAAGCCATTGATGTGGTTGATTGCAATAACTTATCCACAGGTAATTGGCCCTGCGCCAACTATTTCTTGCATTACCCACTTCAACCCGGACCAATGGCCCGGTATAAGGACATCAGGCAATGACGCCGACAGAGAGACCCGAGATGCCCCGCTACATCGACATGACGCCGGCACAGCGCGCGAAGGTCTGGAAGCCGTTTTTCGAGGCTCGTGTGGCTAACGCAGCCGCCTACATCGCGGATGCTGAGCGTGACGTGGCGGCGGCCCGCGCTCGTCTGGCGGCGAAGCCCGACAGCCAAATGCGGGCGACGCTGCTGGCGGATGCCGAGGCTCGCCTGGCTGCGGTTCGTGGGGAGGGCTGAGGGATGGTCAAGACCTTCCGCGCGCAGGCTGCCTGGTTTTGCGAGGACGACGGCGAGGAGCATGAGGACGTGGAGGATTTCGCCACGCTGGCCGAGGCGCGTGCGTGGCTGGACCACTACCACGCTGGCCGTGCGATGCGCGAAATCTGGGAGGATGTGAACGGTCGGGTCCGTCAGGTGGAGGGCTGAGCGATGACGGACTGGACCGAGGCGATGGTTGCCATGCTGCAGCGGATGCGCGCGGCCGGGTGTTCGGACGCGGAGATTGGCTTGGCGCTGTGCCTCGCGGCTGGTGTGGTGCGGGCGAAGCGGCTGCAGCTTGAGCGGGAGGGCTGAGGGATGAGCGAGACGCCCTTTGCGCCTGACCCACGCATGCCTCCGCTGATGACGCCGGCGAAGGCGCGGGACATTGGCCGCAGCCTGTATGGCTTGGCGCAGAGCTATGCCGACAGCGGCATGGTGGAAGCGGGCACGGCGGCGTTTCGGCAGAGCGAGTGGTGGCTGTCGTATGCGCGGACGCTGGCGGCGTCTGGGCCAGCGGAGGAAGCTGAGCGGTGACCCCGGCCGAGCTTCGGGCGCTGCTGAAGCGTCTCGGGTTGTCGCAGATCGAGGCCGCCCTACTGCTTGGCGTTGACGTCCGAACGATGCGGCGGTGGATGATGGCTGAGCGGGAAATGCCGGAGCCTGCGGTTCGGCTGTTGTGGGCGTGCGAGCATTACCCTGGGGTGCAGGCTGGCTTGGCGGGCTGGTCTCGTTCGGCCTGAGCTTTGCGGGCGTCGGCTTGTTGGGTTGGGGCTGGTTTCACGACGGCGCGGCTGACGCGGCTGTATCCGTTGGGGAGTGGGTTGAGCGCGTCTAGTTGTGCGGGCGAGAGGTGGCGCGGACTGGGTCTGGTGTCTGGCGTCGGCTCGGCGTCTGCTCGCAATGCGGCGATGGCTGCGCTAGCGGCTGCTCGCATTTGGGCGATTTGGTCGAGTGTTGGGGGTGGTTCACGTGGCGCTGGAGGCGGGGCGCGGATTGCGACTGGGTGAGGTCGGTTGTCTTTCCACCATTCGGTGAGGGCCTCGACGAGTTCGCCGTAGGTTGGGAAGCCTCGGGTTGCTTTAGCGGCGACGTGTTCGAGCGAGGCTCTGGTGAAGGCTTCGTCTGGGAAGCGATCGGCCAGCATGGCGACGTATGCGGCGAAGCGGGTTTCTG
>Ga0210402_10004667_pt1 | contig 12431 bp, 13 predicted proteins | sample IncBWC7MmetaG_FD_161055 | JGI IMG/M metagenome (GOLD analysis project Ga0210402, IMG submission 161055) | Forest soil microbial communities from Barre Woods Harvard Forest LTER site, Petersham, Massachusetts, United States - Inc-BW-C-7-M | ecosystem: Environmental > Terrestrial > Soil >...
CCAGCGGGCGCTTCTTTAATTCTTCCAAGGACAGCCGCTCGGTTTCTTTGGCGTACGCGTCGGCTTTATCCAACCGCTTCGCTTCGAGAGCGCCCCGACCCAGCCAGGACAAAGCCACGATCATCTCCGGCGTGACGCCCTGACTGGCACGGTATTTTTGAATGATGGAATCGCCCAGTGCGAAGTTGTTCTGCCCCGCGGCCTGACGAACATCGTTGACCACGTTGGCCCAAGCTAAGGCCGCCAGTAAACCCGCTGAAATCAGTTTCGACAGCATCTACATTGAGGATAACAAGCGTCCGCCATCCACTACGATGGTTTGTCCGGTGAGGTATGACGAAGTATCCGCGGCGAGCAGCAGCGCCACATCGGCTATCTCCGGTGGTTGTCCAAGATGCCGGATAGGCTGCCGCGAGATCAATTGGTCCAGCTTGGCCGGGTCTTTCCAGTAGTATTCGCTCAGCACGGTCTGCACCAGGCCGGGAGCAATCGCGTTCACGCGCACACCCTTGGGCCCGAGTTCCACCGCGTAGGATTGCGTCATCATGATCAGCGCGGCCTTGGTCATGCTATACAGCAAGCCGTGATACTGCGGGCGCAACCCGGCGATGGACGCGATGTTGATGATGGATCCCGAGCCGCGCTCGCACATTCCCGGCGCCACCAACCGCGTCAAGCGAAAGGTGCTTTTGAGATTTACTTCCACCATCTTGTCGAACTGGCCGTCGTCCATTTCAATCGCCGGTCCTTGAGCAACGTTAGTGGCTGCGTTGTTCACCAGGATGTCGATCCGGCCAAAGTCGCGTGTGGTGGTGTCGACGAGGCGCTGCAACTCGTCCATCTTCCCGACGTGGCACGCCATAGGCACGATTCGCCCGGCGAGCCCCTTTAACTCGTCCGCCACTTGATCGAGCGTATTCTGCTTGCGGCCACAGATCACCACGGTCGCGCCCTCCCGGGCGAAAACTTCCGCGGTGGATTTTCCGATACCTCGGCTCGCGCCCGTAACGATGGCGACCTTGTTTTTCAGTTGGCTCATAGAGTCACAGTTTCAAGTTCTTCAGGTACTCCCGGAATTCGGCTCCCAGATCGTAGCGCTTCAGGGCGAACTCCACGGTAGCTTTCAGGAATCCGAGCTTGTCCCCCGCATCGTAGCGCGTACCTTCGAAGCGATATCCGTAGATCGGCCGATTGCGCAGCAGATGCTTCAACGCGTCGGTGAGTTGCAGCTCTCCTCCGCTACCCGGTTCAATGGATTCGATGGAAGCAAAAACATCCGGCGTCAGCACGTAACGGCCGATGATGGCCAGGTTGGAGGGTGCTTCGGATGGCTTGGGCTTTTCCACCATATTCCGAATCCGGAACAAGCGATCCTTGCCGGAATTGTGGGAGACGGGCTCGGCATCCACGGCGCCGTATGCGGAGATAGCGTTGCCGGGAACCTCCATCAGCGCGACAACGGAAGCTCCGTAGAATTCGTAGACATCCAGCAACTGCCTGATGCAGGGGATCTCGGAGTCGATGACGTCGTCGGAAAGCACCACGGCGAATGGCTCATTGCCCACCAGCTCTTTGGCGCGCAGGACGGCATGGCCCAGGCCAAGCGCCTCCTTTTGGCGCACGTAGGAGACGTCGATCATGTCCGAAACGCTGCGGACAATCGCCAGCAGGTCCTTCTTGCCCTTGGCTTCAAGTGTTTGTTCCAACTCAAAGCTCACATCGAAATGATCCTCGATCGCGGTTTTGCCGCGGCCTGTGACGATAATGATGTTTTGAATTCCGGAGTGGAGGGCCTCCTCAACGCCGTATTGGATGAGAGGCTTGTCCACCAGTGGCAGCATCTCTTTTGGCTGGGCCTTGGTAGCAGGAAGGAATCGCGTGCCGAGTCCCGCGGCGGGGAAGACTGCCTTGCGAACTTTTGGGATCATCAGAACTATTGTGTCAGAGCGAGAGGTTTTCGAAAAGCTCAGCGGGCGTCAACTGAAACGGATAATCGGAAAGGCTGAGCGATGAGACGTTCTGAAGCCCGAGGCCGGTGTACAGCGAGAACCGTTTCAGCGAGGGATCGACAACCCAGATGTTAGCCACGCCCCAATTGCGATACTCGTCCAGCTTTTGCATCAGGTCTGAATAGCGATCATCTTTCGAAAGGATTTCCACGGCCACTAGCGGAGGGGTGTCGGGCACCGGCTGATTCGGCAATCTACCCGCAAAGACGGCAACGTCGGGTATCCGATAGACGCTGGGCGCAACTTTCATTCGTACTTCTACGCAAGGGTACAGATGATGCGCGGGAGTTAGTTTCCCGAATTCTATGACTAACAGTCCCTGAATTCTTCCATGAGTCAAATCCGGCATGCTGCGCTCCACAATCTCACCGTGGACGAACTCGGCATCATGCTCAAACGTCATGCGCAAATAGTCTTCCGCCCGGATCTGGGTCTTGGTGGCCATCTGCTCGAAGCATAGCATGCCCCAACACACCTCAAATTTCGCCATCGGGCAGGCAAATCAAGCACTTCGACGCGATGTTTCACGACTCCCGATTGAGTCAGGCTATAATGTGGATTAATCCTATTCGCCGCCACTTCGGCAGCGCTTCTGGAGTCAGAATGGCTTACGTTATTGCAGAACCCTGTATCGGGACTAAAGACGCGGCATGCATCGACGCTTGTCCGGTGGATTGCATCCACCCCAAAAAAGACGAGCCCGGATTCGCCGAGCTCAACATGATCTATATCGATCCGGTGGAATGTATTGACTGTGGCGCCTGCGTGCCGGTTTGTCCCGTATCCGCGATCTTCGCTTTAGATGACCTGCCGGAAAAGTGGTCGGAATTCGCCCAGAAGAACTCAGAGTACTTCGGACGTTAAGCCTTACGGCCGGTAGACCGCCGAACTCGTATCCGTCTCCCAAACCCGAATTTCCGAGACCCGCACGGGCGGTTCGCTCTTTAAACCGTTGTGCAAGCGATCATAGAAGTACTTCGCGATGTTCTCCGCCGAAGGGTTGATCTTGTCAAACGGATCCAGGTCGTTGATGAAGCGATGATCCAGGTATTCAATCGCCCCGCCCATCAGGCGTTTTACATCTACGAAGTCCACTAAAAGGCCGGTCGAGTCCAGTTGCTCACCTTCGATGGTCACCCGTACCCGGTAGTTGTGGCCGTGCACGTTCTCGCACTTGCCTTTGTAATTGCGCAGCGCATGACCGGCCGCGAAGGTCTGTTCCACGGAAATTTCAAACATCGAAAAACTTCTCCACGTCGCTCAGCTTGGTAGTAAAACTATAGTCCGGCAAGCTATCGAAAAACACTTGCCCATAGCGCTGCTTGGTAATTCGATTGTCCAGCAAAACCAGCGCTCCACGATCGGTCTTGCTGCGGATCAGCCTTCCAAATCCCTGTTTCAACGCCAGCGCCGCTTGCGGAATCTGATAATCGTAAAACGGATTGCCCCCGTCTTCTTTGATGCGCTGGATTCGGGCTTCCACCACGGGATCGCTGGGAACCGCGAACGGTAACTTGTCTATGATAACGCAGCTCAATTGATCGCCCTGCACGTCGACGCCCTGCCAGAACGAGGATGTTGCGAACAGAACGCAATTCGGCGTGCGGCGGAACTCGTCCAGCAGCGCGCTGCGAGGTCCTGTGCCTTGTAACAGCGTCGGATAGTCGATCTCGAGCGACACCCGGTCATACACCATGCGCATCTGTTGGTAGCTGGTGAACAGCACAAAGGCACGCCCGCGCGAATGGATCAAGATGCGGGTGATCTCTTCGGCGGCAGCTTTCGGGAACGCCGGCGTGCGCGGGTCCGGCATGTGCTGCGGCACGTACAGCAATGCTTGCTTCTGATACTCGAAGTGGCTTGGCACCACCAGGGACCTTGTATGCCGGATACCGAGCCGTGTTTCCGCGAATTCGAACGTTCCACCAACGGCGAGAGTGGCGGAAGTGAGAATTACGGTATCGAGAGCGTCGAACAGCTTCTCTTCCAGAATCTTGGACACATCGATCGGCGTGGCCTGCAGAAAACATCCCCGGCCGCGCCGCTCAACCCAATACACGAAACTCCGATTGTCGCCCCGGCTCCAGAATTCGAGTTGCAGCTTCAGCTCCAAGGCCCGGCGGTGCAGGGGCAGCACGTCTTCCGGAACGCTCTTGATCAGTTGGAGCTGCGTTGCCACCAGCTCCAAAGCGCGCAGAACGTCATCGAACTTGTCCTGATGGCGTTCGAAGAATGCGAGGTGTCCCTTGAACCCTACGCGCCCTTCCGACTCACCGAATAGTGCAAAGAACTGCTCAGCGCGATCGTCCAACGTTTCGAGAATCCGGTCGAGCTCGCCCGATCCGAATTGCTTGGCGCGCGAAACAGCCGCAACATCGCGAACCAGTTCCTGAAACTGATAGTTGCTGACGCCAGCGCCGAAGTATTTTCCCACCACGTCTTCAATCTCGTGCGCCTCATCAAAAACCACAGCGGCGTATTCCGGGATGATGCCGCCAAAATCGTCTTCCTTCACCGCGAGATCGGCGAAAAACAGGTGGTGATTGACGATGATGATGTCGCTCTCGTGCGCTCGCTGGTGCATCAGGGTGAGAAAACAGCGCTCGAACTGCTGGCACTTTTGCCCGCTGCATAAGTCGCGCCGGGCGTCCAGCTTTTGCCAGGCCGAGCTTGATTCCGGCAGCGTCTTGATCTCGGCGCGGTCGCCCGTGGTGGTGGTCTTTTCCCATTCGCGGATGATCTGGAAATCGGCGATCTCCTCCAAGCCGGCCAGCACCGGTTGCTTTTCGGCGTCGTAGATCTTCTGGCGGCAGGCAAAGTTGTTGCGCCCCTTCATGTAGCAGACTTGGATCGGCCGCTCAAGGTGTTTCTGCAGAAACGGAATGTCCTTGTAGAAAAGCTGCTCCTGCAGATTCTTGGTGCCGGTGGAGATTACGATGCGCTTTCCGGAAAGAATGGCGGGAGCCAGATAAGCCAGCGTTTTCCCGGTTCCGGTCCCGGCATCCACTAAGAGATGTTTTTTCTCCGCCAGCGCCGCTTCGATAGCCTCCGCCATCTCAAGCTGGCCCGGCCGGAACTCAAAATTAGGGTGCCACTTCGACAAGTGCCCGTGCCGCGAAAAAAACTGGCGCGCCGTGAGCGCCTTGGCCGCCGAAGACATCTCCTTAAATGTAACGCAGGCAATCTTGGCACACGTCAATCGTTAAGCGGAAGGAGTGTTTATGGGCTTGCCGCCCACCAAGAGGTGATTAAGACGCCGAAAATCAAAATCACCGGTCGCTCACGCTCGCGGCTCGGAATGCGGTTCCCCGTTACCGCGCCGCGACCGTGAGGGAGTCGGTGCAGTTGAACCACGTCTTCAAGGGAGCGTGTGTGAATTGCAACGAGCCAAGCGAGTGCGAATGGATGCATGCGCTACGATGAAACTAATGCTGGCGCGTCTGCCGCTCATCCTTCTGATCGCCGCACCAGTATTCGCGCAGTCTTCGTGCGACGAGACGCCTGCCTATTCGCCGTGCGAGTTGCAGTTTGAACTATCTACATCCGATCTTGCGGCGCATCGCAATCCCTATTCCGACGTCCAGGTCCAGGTGGAATTCAAATCGCCGCAATTTCACACTTATGCGATGCCGGCATTCTGGGACGGGGGACGCAAAATGCGAGTGCGCTTCTCGCCTACCGAAGCCGGCCAATGGAGCTATCGCACCACCAGCAACATTCCGGCGTTTGACGGCAAGGAAGGCGCTTTCAATTCCATCCCCTCGCCGTCGCCCGGTTACGTGAAAGCTGCGAACGTCCATCATTGGGCTACCGACAACAAGAAACCCCATTTGTGGATCGGCTACATCGACGATCGTCTTGCGTTCAATCCCGCAGCGGAGTTGGACCAAAAGCTGAGCGAGGCAGTGGAAAACAAATTCACTCACTTCCGCGGCTCCATCCTGGGAAATACCTCCGACCGCAAACGGGTTTATCTTGGTCCCGACCAGCCCAATCCGGCTTACTTCGACGAACTCGACTCTAAAGTGCTTGCCATCCACAAGCGCGGCCTTACGATTGACCTGATTCTGGCATCCGATCCGGCCTACATCACGAGCCTCTTTCCCGACTGGCAATCGCGAGCGCGTTTCGTCCGCTACATCGTCTCCCGCTACGCTCCGTTCAACATAACCTGGCAGGGTTTCGAGGAATTCGAAAATTTCGGCGACGGTCGTGCGCTATTAAAAGAACTCGGGCTTGAGTTGAAAAAGCTGGATCCCTACCAGCACCCACGTTCCTCGAACGCCAAAATAACATCCGCGCCGCTGCTCGCCGATGGCTGGATGGACTTCGTGATCGAAGCCTCCATGGACGACGTAGTCGGTTCGGTTGAACATCAGCTCTACCAAGTTCCGTTCGTCGGCGTCACCGACGCGCAGCATCTTTGGGACACCACCATGGACGGCGAGTACCCTGAGTTTCGCGGCGATGGAGCGGCTCTCTGCCTCCACTGGGTGAATTTTATGGCCGACACGCGTCACTGGGAACTGGAACCATATTTTGATATCGACGGCGGCCGATCGGTGGCACTGGAAGAAATCGAATACGTAAACTACATTGGACATCCGGGCGCTCCCATCGAACTGTCTGTGGAAAAGCATGGGTACGACGTCTTTTGGTTCAATCCGGCGACAGGCGAATATCAGGAACAGAAAAAATATAAGGGCGAACATTTCACCGGCCAAGCGCCCGACCCGAGCCATCCCTGGGTATTGTTGGTGGGACGCGAAGGCCGCAAGGAATCGATGCTCAGGTCTGTGAAATTTGACTCGCGCGACGTGCCGGTCCAGGAGCTGGAAACCAACCCTCAGAAAGTGCCCTATGCGATCGTGGAGCCGTTCGGCGACACGCTGCAGGCAGGCAAGTCGGTTCGCTTTTCGGTGAAGTTGACGCGAGAAACACGCGCAACGCGATCCATGCTGTATCTCTGGACCGGCGAAGTTGCAGCGGATGGGCGAGGTTATCGCGTGCTGGGGACGGGTGCGCCCGGCACTTTCGTGATCCCGCCAAGCATTGCTGCCAATTTTCCTGCCGTCCTCAGCATCCATCTGACGGCCTTGAATGCGAACGGCAAAGCGTACGCCGCGGACCGGGTGTTCCAGCTAACCAAGTGATTCTTTCCCTCGATACCACTTCCGAATTCGGAAGCATTGCGCTGACAAAACCAGACCACGTGGTTGAGGAAGTGTTGCTGCACTCACCGGACGGATTCGGCCACATCCTGTTTCCTCAGATCGAGCGGTTATTGGCGCGTCACAATGTTTCCGCCGGTCAGATGGATTGCTTCGCGGCGACCTCGGGTCCGGGTTCGTTTACCGGTGTCCGGATTGGTCTCGCGGCGGCGAAAGGTCTGGCCGAAGCTGCTTCGAAACCAATGGTCTCGGTTTCCAACTTGAAGGTTCTGGCATCTTTCGGAACGGCGCCGTTGCGTGCGACGGTGCTCGACGCCCGCCGCGGCGAAGTTTACGGCGCAGTCTACAATGCCGCGCTCGAAACTGTCGTTGGAGAAGCAGTCATGAAATTTCCTGCGTGGCTCAAGACGTTGCCAGCCTCCGGCTTCGAATTCGTGTCCACCGATTTCGAACCGTTCAGGAGTTTCGTGAGCCCAGGCGTCCCGGTAGTAACGGCGTCGCGCACGCTGGCCGCGGCAATCGGACGCATCGCGTGGACTGAGTTCGCTTCCGGACGCGCGAGGGATCCAGCAGAGATCGACGCCAATTACATCCGCCGCGCGGATGCGGAGTTGAAGGCGTAGCGCACGCACTCGTGCGTGCCGTGTTCGCACTCTTGCGAACACAAGCTCGTTCACACGAGTGTGAACGCTGCACGCAAAGTGCGTGCGCTACTCTTTCACCTTCATCACAAAATAAGTAAACTGCGCGCCTGCCTCCAGCACCAGCTGGTGCGCGGTCTTCGGCGGAATGTGCACAATATCGCCGGCGGAAAGTTTCTGCCGTACACCGCCTTCGATGGATGGCCCGCGAAGCTCGTTCGGCGCGGTCGTCTTGCCGCCTTCAAGGGTTCCGCCGACAATCAAGGTCGCAGTGCCGGATGTCACCACGAAAAGATCGGACTCGGTTTCGTGCAATTCCGCGTCGCCGTTGCCCTCCCGGTGCGCCACCATCGTGTAATGGTTGCCATAATCGGTCAGGCGTTGGCCGACGAATTTCTGAGCATTCATCTTAGGCGCCAACGCACTGGCAAAGCTCTTCAGCTCTGCGGAGCTCCAGTATTTATATCCAGCCGGTTCCTCCGCGCCAATCAGGGGGAACACGCAAATCAGGAACATCAGTTTGGTTTTGTTCATTGGATGAATTTCTGCACTCGCCAGTTTTTGATCTCCGCCACGTAAATCGCTCCCGTGCTGTCCACGGCGATGCTGTGCGGATAATCCAGCTTACCCTGCACCTTCCCGTAGGACGATAGCACTCCCAGAATCTGGCCGTCCAGATTCAGTTTCACGATTCGATTGTTCACTCCATCGCACATATAGATTGCGTTTTCCCGGGCGACATAGTCCAGGCCCCACGGCGCGCCAATATCTGTCCACTTTCCGAGGAACTTCCCGTTCTGGTCGAAAATCTGGATGCGCTGGTTGAGCCGGTCCGCTACATATACGCGGCCTTGGCTATCCAGCGCGACGTCGTGCACCAGGTCGAACTCGCCATCGCCGGTTCCTTTACGGCCCCAGTGGGTGATGTACTCGCCGCCCCGGTTGTATCGCACCACGCGCGAATTCACGTACCCGTCGGATACGAAGAAATCCCCGTTCGGTGCGAACGCGAGATTGGTCGGGCGATTGAATCCGTCCTTGGTATCGTTGGTTCCGGCAGCTCCGGCCACCTGGCCGATCATCATCAGTAAACGGCCGGATGGGGTGAATTTCATCACTCGATGCGCGGCTACATCGACGGTCCAGATGTTGCCGTCCCGGTCCACACGCAGTCCGTGCGCTGCGGTGACGGGGACTTCCGGCCAAGCCTGCAGCAGCTTACCGGATTTATCGAACTGCAGTACCGGATGCGCGCCGCGATTAAACAGCCACACATTGTCGTCCTTGTCGATGGAAACACCCGAGCACTCACCGAAATTCCAGCCTTTGGGCAACTGCGCCCAGTCCATCACAACGTGATAAGGCAGCGGCGGACCGGACTTGAGTTCCCCGGACACAGGTAGCGCTGCTGCCATTACCAAGACGAGAAATTCGACGCGCATGGGCTTGAGGGTATGCGAAGCAATGTTTGAAAGTCAACTGGAGGGCGAGTACAATCTCTATTGGCATGAGGGAATTGGAAATTCCGGCATGAACGTCTCTGTGAAAGGCGATTACGCGCTCCACGCGATTTTTGACCTTGCGCTGCAGCCGCCCGGCGAACCCATCAAAATCGCGGATATCGCCCAGCGTCAAAAAATTCCGCAGAAATTTCTGGAGTTGATCCTGGCGGGACTGAAGCAAGGCGGTTTTGTGGAATCGCGCCGCGGCGCCGAGGGCGGGTACCTGCTCTCGCGGACGCCCGACTCCATTACCGTAGGCGACGTGATCCGCTACGTGGAGGGCGCCAAGAACAACAAGCCGGCTCGCAAGCAATCCGCCGGGGATCCGTTCACCGATACCTGGCGCCGCGCGGAAACGGCCATCTCGAACGTGCTGGATAAGACCACCTTTGCGGAATTGGTTCGCAACTGGCGCGAGCGGCAAACGAAGTACGTACCGAACTGGGAGATTTGATGTTATTTCAAGACAATTCGCTGAGCATCGGGCGGACTCCGCTCATCAAGCTCACCCGGGTCACCGCCGGCGCGGGCGCCACGGTGTTAGCCAAAATCGAAGGCCGGAACCCGGCGTATTCGGTGAAGGATCGCATCGGCGCCGCCATGATCTGGGACGCCGAGAAACGCGGCCTGCTGGGGCCTGGTAAAGAATTGATCGAGCCAACCAGCGGCAACACCGGCATCGCGCTGGCTTTCGTCGCGGCGGCGCGCGGCTATCCCATCACGCTGATCATGCCGGAGACATTCTCGGTGGAGCGGCGCAGGATTCTGCGCGGATTCGGCGCCACGCTGATTCTCACTGACGGTGCCGCGGGGATGCAGGGCTCTATCTCAAAGGCGGAAGAAATGGTGGCTTCCGATCCCGGCCGCTTCGTTCTGCTGCAGCAGTTCCAGAATCCAGCCAATCCTGAGATCCACGTCAAGACCACGGGTCCTGAAATCTGGGAAGATACCGCAGGCGCGGTAGATGTCCTGGTGGCGGGCGTGGGCACCGGCGGCACCATCACCGGCGTCTCGCGCTATATCAAGAATGTCCAAAAAAAGAAAATTCTATCGGTGGCGGTGGAACCGGTTGGTAGTCCTGTGATCTCGCAGACCCTCCAACACCAGCCATTGAAGCCTGGTCCGCATAAGATTCAAGGCATCGGAGCAGGTTTTATCCCGGGCACTTTGGACATCGGAATGGTGGACCGGGTAGTGCTCGTGACTAACGAGGAGTCCATCGAAATGGCTCGCCGGTTGGCGCGCGAGGAAGGGATTCTATCCGGTATTTCTTGCGGCGCGGCTGCCGCTGCGGCGGTGCGGATCGCGCAGGAGCCGGAGATGGCGGGTAAGACAATTGTTACGATTCTGCCCGATTCCGGCGAACGTTATTTGAGCACGGCGCTATTTGAGGGAATCCCGGCGGAATGAGGTTTCCCGTTACCGAGCCGCGACCGTGAGGGAGTCGGTGCCGTTTTCAAAACGGAGCGCTAAGTAGAAAAGGCGGGCGTTCCTTGGGGTGATAGGGTGGAACGCCCGCCGTCGTAACGGGGATTTGATTAAATAACGCCGCCCACTCATTGCGCGTTACCCCCAAGGGGTAATCTTTGCGAAGCTTTACATAGCGCGCGCCTGTGGGGCAGGATGTCATCCTACGAGCGGTTGCCAACCGCGCCGTTCCGGTAACAGTAACCCACTAGAAACAAAGCTAGAAGTACGACTGGATGGCCGAGAACTCGGTTTTGAATTCAGTCAACACAACCGGCAAGCGTTCTCCTAGCCCTAAAGAGTCAAGCGCTTGTTGTGCGTCTTCGAGCGAACCCTCGAAAAGACTGAGCGATGTGCCGGTGCCGCGGACGTACCGGTCCGCGACGTTCAGAACGGTGCTTAACCGGATTTCGCCCGCCCCCAACACGGTGGGATCGAGGTCTGGAGTCTCGGCGAAACGAACCGCTCGCTGGATCGGCTCCGGCAGGTTCCAAACGGCCAACGCTTCGGCCGACAGTTCCAAGTGAGTCATCCCCAGCACCTGCTGCTCGTATTCGATGATCCATTTCGGGGACTGTTGGTAAAGCAACGTGATCTGCTTGTATTCTTCCGGCAGCCCAAGCGCCACTAGCAAAAGCCCGAGGTCATGGAATAGACCTGCCGCGAAGGCTCCCTCGGCGTAGTCCACCGGCTGGCCTTGCGTTAACAAATCGGCCATGATCGCTACACCGACGGAATGCAGATTGAAGCGAGCCATGGACCATCCCGGAGGCGTCTTCACCTGGCTCCACATCCGCGCGACCGACATACTTAATGTGGCGTTGCGCAGCTTGGCTATCCCTAATAAGGAAACCGCATGCCGGATGGAGTTGACGGTACCGCGCAATCCATACAGAGCGGAGTTCACCAGTCGCAGGACGTTACCCGCCAGCGCAGTGTCTTTTTCAATGAGATCCGAGATTTTGGCGAAGGAGACATCCTCCTGAGCCAAGCTCGCAATTAGCCGATTCAAGATCGGAGAAAACGGGGGAAGCTGGGCCAGGGCGCGAAGAGCCTGGTCCTTCACATTGGATGGGGCCGCAGAGCCGGTCACACTTGTCTTATCGGACGTTTGCCCGAAAAGTATGAGGTTGCCCCATCCTGTACCATGGGACTGGCTCATGTTTGCAGCAATTTCCGTCGCTAATCTCCGTAAGATGTACGGCACTAAGGCTGCCGTCGATGGGCTCGATCTTCTCGTTCCGCGAGGTAGTTTCTTTGGCTTTTTGGGTCCCAACGGCGCCGGAAAAACCACCACCATCCGCATGCTGATGGGCCTTGCACCGCCCACTTCCGGCTCCATCGAGTTGCTCGGGCTTCCGATGCCCGAAAAGGCCTTGGAGGTGAAGGGAAAAATCGGCCTGGTGCCGGACGAATCCCTGCTGTTCGACCACCTGACCGGCTTGGAATTTACCGAGTTCGTGGGCCGGTTGTACGGCTTGACCCGTCCCGTGGCGCACGAACGCGCTAAGGAACTGCTCACCCTATTTGAATTGGATGGCGACGTGAGGAAGCTCATCGGCGACTACTCAAAAGGAATGCGCAAACGGGTCGCCATGGCAGCGGCGCTGATTCATCGTCCGGAACTGTTCTTATTGGACG
>Ga0210402_10004668_pt1 | contig 12428 bp, 12 predicted proteins | sample IncBWC7MmetaG_FD_161055 | JGI IMG/M metagenome (GOLD analysis project Ga0210402, IMG submission 161055) | Forest soil microbial communities from Barre Woods Harvard Forest LTER site, Petersham, Massachusetts, United States - Inc-BW-C-7-M | ecosystem: Environmental > Terrestrial > Soil >...
GCCGAGTCGGGCGGCGCGAACTGCGGCAGCAGGCTGGTGAAGAAGGCCGCCATCTTGGGATTGCCGAGATCGCTCATCACGCCCTGGCGGAAGGCACCGCGCGGCGTGAGCGGCCGCGCGGTCGCAATCGCGCTCGGGCCTGTCGCAGGACGGAAGGCTGCACGCAACGACTGCAGGCCGAGCCAAATCAAATAGGCGGCGCCGGCATACTTTACCGCCAGGAACAGCGGCTCGGAGGCGACGAGCAGGGCCACGATGCCGGCACTGGTGGCCAGCGCCCAGATCGCCTGACCCGTGGCGACACCCAGCGCCGTGGCGAAGCCGCCGGCGCGGCCTCCTGTCAGGGTATTGCGGATGGTGATGGCCGTGTCCGGTCCCGGCGTCATGATCACCAGTGCCGAGATGCCGAGGAAGGCGAGCAGGGGGCCGGTGACATAGTCCATCGGCAATCCTAGGGATCGATCAGCACGCCGGGATTCATCATGCCTTTGGGATCGAGCTCGCGCTTGGCGCCGCGCAGCGCGCGGGCGAACAGCTCGGGCCGTTGCCTGTCGTAGAATGGCCGGTGGAAGCGGCCGACGGCGTGATGGTGCGTGGTCGTGCCGCCATGCTCGACGGCGGCCGCCGTGCAGGTCGACAGCACCTCCATGAACTGCTTCAGGGCGATCCTCTTGTCGAGGATGCCGCCGAAGGTGAAATAGAGGCAGGGCCCGTCGGGATAGACGTGGGTGAAGCGACAGGTGACCGTGCCGTCGCGCCCCGTAACGCGCTTGATCGTGTCGCGGGTGATCGCCGTGATCTTCTGATGGAAGTCGCGCATGCGCTCCCAGGTCATCGACGTCTCGAAGGTCGAGCTCAGGATGCCGCGCGCGGCCGCATGCTCGCCATAGTGCGGCGCGCGGATGAACTTGTTGCGCCACGCGCCGGCGGCGCCCGAGCGGTGGGCGTTTTCGTCGTCACCCGCGGGATCGGCCACGCCGCCATGGTCGCGGCAGATTTCCAGCGCGCGCGCCATCCAGGCGTCGAGCGGGTGGTCGGCGCCTTCGAAGGCCAGCACCAGCACCGCCTCCTCGCTGCTCCACGGGATGCCCGGCAGCGCCTCGCGCGCTTCCAGGAGCCGGCAATTGGCGGGATAGAGGCCGGCCTGGGTGATGTCGCGCACCGCATCGGCGCCGTCGAAGAAGGTCCTGAAGCGCACCGAGGCCGAGGCGCGGAAGGTCGGCTTCTTGCGCAGCCGCACCCAAGCCTCGGTGATGATGCCCAAAATGCCCTCGGACCCCAAAAACATCCGATCGGGACTGGGACCGGCGCCCGATCCCGGCAGGCGGCGCGTCTCGAGCGTGCCGGCCGGTGTGACGACCCGCATGCTCTCCACGAAATCGTCGATATGGGTGTAGAGCGTGGCGTAGTGGCCGCCCGAACGCGTCGCGATCCAGCCGCCCAACGTCGAGCAGCGATAGGCCTGCATGTAGTGGCGCATGGTGAAGGGCGAGGCGCGCAACTGGTCCTCGATGGCGGGCCCGTAGATACCGCCCTGGATACGCGCCGCCTGGCTCACCGCATCGACCTCGACCACCTTGTCCATGTGACGCGTCGAGATGGTCACGACCTTGCCGGCGGCGGCCGGCGGCTCGATGCCCTTCACCACCGACGAGCCGCCACCATAGGGGATCGCCGTGGCGCCGATCGAGTCGCACCAGTCGAGCACGCGCACGATGTCCTGCTCGTTCTCCGGAAACGCCACGGCATCGGGCGGGTTGGGCACGGAGCGCATAAACATGCGCAGCGTGTCGAAGCCCGCCTTGCCGTAGCTATGCTCCAGCCGAGTCAAATGGTCGGTGCGCACGATCGATTGCAGCGCCTGAGGCACGGCAACGCGCGGCCCGCGCAGCGTGATCTCTTCCGCTTTGGGCGGCGGCGTCACATCGAAGCCGTTGAGTCCGTAACGCTGGGCGATCTCGGCCTCCCATGGCCCGATCTCGTCCGGCGTCAGATCCTCGTCGGCATAGCCCCAGGCATAGAACTTCTTCTGCCGCCGCATGTTCCCTCCGGTTGTTCTTGTTCGTTCAGGCCGCGAAGGCCACCGGCTTGTGGCTGCCCTTGATCTGCGTGCGATGCATGATGCGGCGGGCCTCGCCGTCGAACGGATCGCGCCGATGCATGGTCGAGCGGTTGTCCCACATCACGAGGTCGCCCAGCTTCCAGACATGCTGGTAGACGAAGCGCGGCTGGGTGGCATGCGCCCACAGCGCCTCCAGGAGCGCATCGGATTCCGCCCGCGAATAGCCCTCGACATAGGAATTGCGCCGCCGTCCGAGATAGAGCGTGGCGCGATCGTTGGCCGGATGGCGCAGGATCGCCGGATGCCAGGCGCCGGGGGCGGCCATCGGATCGTCGGTCGGCGTCACGCCCTTGCGCAGATAGCCGCCCGAATTGTAGGTGCCGTCGTGCTTGATGCGCCGTCCCTTGATCCTGGCCAAAAGGTCGGCCGGCAGCGCGTCACAGGCGGCCTGCATGCCGCAGAACCAAGTGTTGCCGCCGGAGGGCGGGATCTCCAGCGAATAGAGCATCGAGGCATCGGGCGGCGTGTCGAGGTAGCTCATGTCGGTGTGCCACACCGCCTCGCCCGCGCCCAGGGCGCCGATCGGCTCGCCTTTGCGGTCGAGCACGTTGGACACGACATAGATGTCGGGGTAGCCCGGCGGGCTGATGCGGCCGCGCTCCTGGTTGGGCGGCGGATCGAGGGCGCCGAAACGGCGGCTGAAGGCCAGCAGGTCGTCGTCACTGAGCTTTTGGCCGCGCAACAGGATCATCGAATGGCCGATCCAGGCGCGCTCGATCGCCGCGAAATCGGAGTCACTCAAGCGCCCGAGGTCGACGCCGGAAATCTCCGCTCCGACTGCCGGCGTCACTGCGCGAACCGTCACCGCCATGTCGCTTCCTCCGTCCTTGGCGCGATGATCGACCCGCTGGTGTGTCCGATCAAGCACCCAGCATCGGCACGAGCCAGTCGACCAGCTTGGCGGCGATGGCGGGCGCGAGCGGTCCGCCGAAGCCTGGATCGCCGGGCCAGCTCACCAGCTTGAGATTGTGGCTGACGCCCGGGACGATCACCGCCTCGCCCGGCGCCCCACGCTTGCTGAGCGCATCGATCAGCGGCTGCACGTCGCCCATCGGCACGATCTGGCGATCCGCGGCGCCCTGCAGCAGCAGGCAGGCGAGGTCGAGGCCGAGCAGCACTTGCGCCGGATCGAAGGCCAGCATGCGTTGCAGGTAGGGACCGACATAGGGCGGAAACAGCGCCTGCAGCTCGATGGGCAGGTCGGCCGGCACGTGTCCGGATGCCAGGATCGCGGCCATCGTGCGCTCCACGGGCTCGACAAGGTGGGGCGCGCCGCGGGCGACCTGCGCGCGCACGATCTCTCGCATGGGCCGGCCGGGCGTCGATGCCAGCACCAGGCCATGCGGCCGGTTCCTGCCGATCGCGGGCGCCGCGGCCAGTACCAGCAGCCCACCCTCGCTGTGACCCAGCAGCGCCGTCGCGTAGGGCTTGATCTCGTCGTGTTTCACCAACTCGCCGTGCGCCGCCGCGACATCGCCGACGAAATTGTCCCAGGCGAAGAACCGCTCCTGCTCCTCGAGCGTACCGCGCGGGCGCTGCGTCGAGCCGCCGATGCCGCGCTTGTCGTAGCGCAGCGTGGCGATTCCCGCCGCGGCCAGCAGCTCGGCGATCCGCTTCAGGACGTCGGTGCGCTCGGGCGCCAGCGGATTGTTGCCGTTCCGGTCGGTCGGCCCGCTGCCGGCCACCAGCACGATGCCGGGCACCTTCTGCAGTTCGCTCCACAGCGGCAGCAGCAGGGTGCCGGCCAGCGTTGCGCCGTCGCCGCCGGCGAAGCGCACGGCGCGCTGACGCGTGCCCGAAGCGTAGTAACCCTTCCACGGGCTGCTTGCCTGCGCGGCCAGCGGGAACGAAATTCCGGCCGCAATCAGCGCGCGCCGGCCGATCATTGCTGCTCGCCACCCCGCTCGCCGCGCGGCTCGCCGTTGCGCGCCATGTTGCCCATGCGATGGCTCATCTGCCGGCCGCCGATGATATGGACATGGAAATGCATCACCAGCTGTCCGCCGTTGGGACCGTGGTTGGCCGTGATCCGATAACCCTCGGCCTCCAGCCCGATATCGTGCGCGACCTTGGCCACCGCGCGCCAGAAGCCGACCAGTAGCTCGGCCGGCGCCTGGGCGCAAAAATCGGCCTGCGAGATGTATTCGCCCTTGGGGATCACCAGCACATGCACCGGCGCCTGCGGATGGATGTCGTGGAAGGCCAGCGCAAACGCATCCTCGTAGACCTTCTTGCACGGCAACTCGCCGCGCAGGATGCGCGCGAAGATGTTGTTGCGATCGTAGGCGGGCATCGCGGACTCCGGCTGGGCCCCGAAAGGTCCCTCAGCCGGCGCGGGAAGGCAACGCCCTGCTCGTGCGGCTACTTGCTCTTGCGGGCGGCCTTCTCGGCGATGCCCGAAAGTCCCTCGCGGCGCGCCAGCTCGGCCCATACCGTCTTGGGCTTCACACCGAGCGACGCCCACAAGGTCAGCAGATGGTAGAGCATGTCGGCGCTTTCGCCCACGAGCTTGGGCTTGTCGCCGCGGATACCTTCGATCAGCGCCTCGACGGCTTCCTCGCCCAGCTTCTTGGCGATCTGCTGGCGTCCGCGGCTGAACAGGCGGGCCGTGTAGGAGGTGTCGGGATCGGCGCCCTTGCGCCCCTCGATCACGAGATAGAGGCGGTCGAGCACATGCTCGTCCAAAGCCGCAGGACCGTTGAGGCGCTTTTTGCCGTGCGCCTTCTTCTTGGCTTTCTTGTTCTTTGCCATCCGAGGGGAAACTCCGTCGCCCGGGGGGAGGGCGATCGACTCTTCTACAAAGGCGCCTCTTGGACGGACGCTGTAGCGATTTTACGCCAAAATCATGCCGCGCGCGAGATTTGTCGGATCGGGACCCCGGCCTGGGCGAGACGCTCCTTCGCCTGCGCGATGGTGAACTCGCCGAAATGGAAGATCGAGGCGGCGAGCACGGCCGAGGCGCCGCCCTGCGTCACGCCCTCGACCAGGTGATCCAGGGTGCCGACGCCGCCCGAGGCCACCACCGGCACCGGTACAGCGTCGGACACCGCGCGGGTCAGCTCGAGGTCGAAGCCCGACTTGGTGCCGTCGCGATCCATCGAGGTCAGCAGGATCTCGCCGGCACCCCGGTCGGTCATGCGGCGCGCCCAGTCGACGGCATCGAGCCCGGTGCCCTTGCGGCCGCCATGGGTGAAAACCTGCCATTTGCCGGGTGCCGTCTGGCGGGCGTCGATCGCCACCACGATGCACTGGTCGCCGTATTTTTCGGCGGCCTCGCGCACGAAGTCCGGTCGCGCCACGGCGGCGGAATTGATCGAGACCTTGTCGGCGCCAGCCAGCAGCAGGCGGCGGATATCCTCGACGGCGCGCACGCCGCCCCCCACGGTGAGCGGCATGAAGCACTGTTCCGCCGTACGGGCGACGACGTCGAGAATGGTGTCACGGTTCTCGTGGCTCGCCGTGATGTCGAGGAAGGTGAGCTCGTCGGCGCCGGCGGCATCGTAGATCCTGGCCTGCTCCACCGGATCGCCGGCGTCGCGCAGGCCGACGAACTGCACGCCTTTGACCACGCGGCCGTCCTTCACGTCGAGGCAGGGGATGATGCGGACCTTCAGCACCGCTCAGTCCCCCCTGAGCACCCGGATGGCGTCGGGGACGGTGACACGGCCGTCATAGAGCGCGCGGCCGACGATGGCGCCCACGATGCCGTATTCCTCGGCGGGGCGAAGCTCGCGGAGATCGTCGAGCGAGCTCACGCCGCCCGAGGCGATCACCGGCGTGGTGAGGTGCTGGGCAAGCGTGATGGTGGCGTCGACATTGACGCCGCCCATCGCGCCATCGCGGTCGATGTCGGTGTAGATGATGGCCGAGACCCCGGCATCCTCGAAGCGCAGCGCAAGGTCGAGCGCCCGCACCGTGCTCTGCTTGGTCCAGCCGTCGACCGCCACCATGCCGTCGCGCGCGTCGATGCCGACGGCGATCTGGCCCGGCCACTGCTTGCAGGCGGCCTTGACCAGGCCCGGCTCCTTGACCGCCACGGTGCCCAAAATCACCCGCTTGACGCCCGATTCGAACCAGCGCGCGATATTCTCGATGGTACGGATGCCGCCGCCCAGCTGGGCCGGTACGTCGATCGCCTGCAGGATCTCGACGACGGCCGCGCGGTTAACCGGATGGCCCTCGACCGCGCCGTTGAGGTCGACCAGGTGCAGCCATTCGCAGCCGGCATTGGCGAAAGCCTTGGCCTGGGCGGCCGGACTGTCGTTGAACACCGTGGCGCGCGCCATGTCGCCGCGCAGCAGGCGCACGCACTTGCCGTCCTTGAGATCGATCGCCGGGAACAGAATCATCGCGGCGCGGATTTAGCGCGTCATCTTGCCCCTGTCATCCCGCGGCCCGTCGCGGCGCGGCCCGTCACGGTGCGGCCCGTCACGGTGCGGATCGTCGCGGTGCGGATCGTCGCGGCGCTGGTCGGGGCCGCGCCGATCGTGCGGCCGGTCAGAGGCAGGCGCCGCGGCTTCCAGTTCCTGGCCGCGCTTCTTCAGGGTCTTCTCGATTAGGCCGCGCTCGAGTCGCGTCTTGTCGTCGCCTTCGATCAGCCAGGCCACACCACCGGCCCGGCCGACCTGGCTGGCGCGGCGCAGGGCGTCGTCCAGCATTTCATAGGTGGCCGGCAGCAGCCGGTGCTTGGCGGCGAGGAACTCGCGCTCCGAACTGCAGGTGTAACCGACGGTCCACCATAGTCTGTAGGTCATGCGAAGCGTCCTTCCCTGCGACCCACCGTGGACCGGATTTTAGTCTAGCCCAGGCGTCGTTCAGGTGACAGGCGCTTCTATGGCCAGCCGCGACCGCCCGGAGGGCCGGTTGCGGTATTCAATGGGCATCGTGGCGCCCGCCGCGTCCAACGCGGCGCACGCTTTATCCGACTAATGCCTGATGAGCGTCGGATAGCCGCTGGCTTGGGGACTGCGATGTTGATGCCGCGCATCCCTGCGACGGAGCCACTTTTGCAGGATGTCCTGCTGATTTCCGACGATGCGGGCGACGGCCAGCAGTGCACTTTCACTGATGGTCATGGTTTTCTTCCGGTTAGCGGCTTTGGTGCTGGACAAGGGTGTCTCCGTCCAATTTTTCTGTAGAAAGACGAAGCAGGCGCCCGGCCGCGAGGACCGGGTTGGGGGGCCACATAGATGGCGTGCAAATGCGTCCGCACGGTGGCTTTCGACCGTCCGCCCGTTGCTACCGAATGCCGCTTGAGTAAAGCTTTCGTGAGCCTTACGCGTGTCGGTGGCGGCTAGCCTCCGCTGTCCCGGGCGACCGGCGTTTGATCGTCGATCCAGCCCGACCGGACCAATGCCTCGCGGGTCGGTCCATGAGCGTCGATGCGCGCGACCCTCACCAGATTGAACAGTCTCTTGATCGCGAACAGCGCGCTCTTGCGAGGTTGCTGCCCGCCATATGCAGCGACGTAGGACTCGCGGGCGATCTCAAGACTCCGTATCCGGTCGAAGCCGAGCAGACCTAGGATGCCGAGGTCGAACGCCCGCCCCGATTCCCTTTCGAGGATGAAGGCGTCCAGGAAGCCCGGTAGCAGCCGGCCCAGCGCCAGACGGGTCGACTCGTCGATTTCCTGCCAGATATGGCGCATCAGCATTTGGAAGAAGATCTGGTGCCGCCCTTCGTCGACCAGGTGCTCGCGCAGTGCGACATGAAAGGCCGTATCCTTCGGCGTGTTCTTCACCAGGCCGAACAGCTCCTCGGTCACGAAGTTCTCGGCGAAGCAGAGCACCATGATCTCGGCGTCACCGAGGATCGCCGGGTCGGCGTCGCGACGCAAAGCGGTGAGCGCGGTTGCCAGCGGATAGGTCCATCCCGGCAGCGGTCCCGGATCGATGCCGGTGCGCTGGCTGAGGTCGGCGATGAATTCGCGCGCGAGGTAGGAATGATAGAACTCGTCGACACCGATGGTCCGCGCCACCTGCCGCACCGAGGCCGGCAGCGGAAAACTGAACGCGCCGCCGGCGAGCTTGCCGCAAAGATCGCCGACGATCGCCATTTCGAGGTGCGCCACCTCGCCCTGGAACTTGTAAAGCGTGCGCACCAGCACCTCGTGCACGGCTTTCTCGCCCAGGGCGACCACGGCCGCGTGCCTGGCGATCGGCTGGAAGTCGAGGGGGAACAGGCGCCCGACGTCGATTTCCGCAGGCAGGCGCCAGCGTTGCTGCGTTCGGACCGTTGCCCGCTTGTCCCACTCGCGCAGGTAGCGCTGGGCGAATGTATCGAAGGTATTCAAGGTCCACGCCGGAAGCAAAAAATGATGCGGAGCGCGTATTCAAAACACGCGCGGTGGTCCAGTCTTGCGGCAAGGAATCCCCTTGGCAATGGCGGACATGGACTTCGACCAGCCGATCGGCATCGCGCCGCAATTCTCTTCCTATGCCCTCGACGAGCGTCAGGTGCTGCTGCTCTCCGAGCAGCGCAGCTTCCGGCTGACCGGCAAGCTCTATGTCGCCCTGCTTCCTTTCCTCGATGGCAGCCGGACGGGGCAGGCCGTCCTCGAGGCCTTCGAAGGCCGCTTCGAGGGCGCACGCCTGCGCACCATCCTCGCCGACATGTTCGACAAGGGATACATCACCCAGCTCGACGGCAAGGCGCCGCGCGAACGCCAGGCGCTGTGGGTCGAGCTTGGTCTCGCCCCGACCGAGGCCGAGGCAAAGCTTGAGCGCACATCCGTTGCCGTGATGTCTGTGCCCAATAACGGTGCCGCTGCCGAGACCGCACAGGCGCTGAGCGCCGCGGCCAGCGGTGCCGGGCTGCGGGTCGTGGCCGCGGCCGATGCCGATCTGGTCGTCGTCTCGGTCGAAGATTATCTGCATGGCGACCTCGAAGCCCTCAACCAGCAGATGCGGCGGGAGGGTCGCGATTGGGCGTTGTTCAAATCAGGCGGCAGCATGCCCCTGGTTGGCCCGGTGTTTCATGCCGGCGCGGCGCCGTGCTGGGCCTGCCTGGCGCGCCCCATGGTCGAGAACAGGCCCGGCGACACGGTCCTGGCCGGCGGCACGGTCGCGGCGCGGCCGGCGCGCGGCAGCAGCCCGGCGACACGCAGCCTGGCGGTGAACTTTGCCGCCTTCGAACTGGCGCGCGCCGCGGCGGGAAAGGGGCTTTCAAGTCTAAGCCGCAGCATCATCGCTTTCGATCTCAAGACCCGCACGTGCCGCGAGCATTTCGTCAGGCTCGATTCGAACTGTCCGGTTTGCGGGCCGGCGCGCGACGAGCAGGAGAGTCTCGAGCGCGCCAGCCAGCCGCTCGTCCTGGCGTCGAGGCCAGTCCTGCCGCAGGTCGACGGCGGCTGGCGCTCAGTCCCGACGGCCGAGGTGATGCGCGGCCTGGAGCGCTATGTGAGCCCGCTGACCGGGATCATTGCCGACCTCGACGACTGCTCGCCGGGCGACGGCTTGCCGGTCTTCCGGGCGCGGCAGGCCAAGCCCATGCAGGCCGACCCGCGGCACAATCGCCTTCTCGGGCAGCCGGGCGGCGCCGCCGGCAAGGGGATGAGCGAAGCCCAGGCGCGTGTGAGCTGCCTCGCCGAGGCGATGGAACGCTATCTGTGCGGCTATACCGGTCACGAGCCGCGCCGCCGGGCGCGCTGGGCGGAGGTCGCCGAACGGGCGCCGCATCCTGCCACCTGCCTGAACTTCAGCGAACGCCAGTACGACAATCGCGGGGCCTGGAACGCGCGTCACCATGGCTTCAACTGGGTGGCGGAACGGTTCGAAGACAGTCGCGCGATCGACTGGACGCCGGCGTGGTCCCTGACCCATGGCGAGAGCCGCTGGCTGCCGACGCGCTACTGCTACTTCAACTACGCTGACGCCCTGGCCGAACGGGAAGGCGAGAACACCTTTTGTATCGCCGATTCCAACGGTTGCGCGTCGGGCAGCACGCTCGAGGAAGCCATCCTCCAGGGCCTGCTGGAGCTGGTCGAACGCGATGCCTGCGCGCTTTGGTGGTACAGCCGCGTGCGCCGGCCGGCCTTCGATCTGCGGTCGTTCGACAGCCCTTTCCTGCGCCGCATCCAGGCCTTGTGCAGTGCCAAGCGGCGTGGGTTGCATGTCCTCGATCTCACGACCGATCTCGGCATTCCGGTGGCGATCGCGCTGTCCTGGCAGTTGGAAACCGGCAAGTCGATCGCCCTTGGCCTCGGCGCGCACCTGGACGGTGCCATTGCGGTCAATCGCGCTTTGTCGGAACTCAACCAGATGCTGGCGCTCGAAACGTCCTTGGACGCTCTGGGCGAAGACAAGGCCCGCAAGGCGACGGGCGACGAGGCGGCGATGATCGACTGGATCCTGAACAAGAGTCTCGAGACGGAGGCCTACTGCGTGCCGTCGGGCACGATCGGCATCGATGCCTATGCCACGCCGCGCGTCGAAGACCTCCGGCAAGCCGTCGAGCTCGGTGTGCGGGCCGTTTCGGACCGGGGATACGACATGATCGTGCTCGACCATTCCCGCCCCGGCATCGACTTCGCCGCGGCGCGGGTGGTGGTGCCGGGCCTGCGCCACTTCTGGGCCCGCTTTCGCGAAGGCCGGCTCTACACGGCGCCGGTCGAGATGGGTTGGCTGCCGCAACCGCTGACGCAAGAGCAGTTGAACCCCATTCCGTTCTTCATGTGAGCCGCGCGATGGAGGATAGCGTCCGCCTCGACTACCGCTTCAATGCCGACGTGACATCGGTCGAGCGCAAGGGCGACCGCATCACCTTGAACATCGCCAACTGGCGGCCGCTCAGCTTCACGCCCAAGACGGCGTCGCTCGCCGATGCCGTCATGGCCTTGACGGGGTCGGGGGCCGCGCTGGCCCGCCTGGTGGCGATCGCGGCGGCCGGGCGCGAGAACGCCGACGCGGAGGCGGCGTTCGACTATTACATCGAGCGCTTCACACGCGGGCGCCTGCTCGCCTGGACCATTGCCGACGATGCGGGCGAGCTCGCGCGCGTCGAGTCCCAGGCGAACCGCTGGCGGCCGCGGCCCGATCCGCTCCCGGCAGGAGATCTCCATCTCTGCCGCTTCGCCTACCTGCGGCGAGATGATTCAGGAGTTGCGCTCGATTCAGGCCTTGTTCGCGCGCGCGTGCTGCTGGGTCCGCGTGGCCTGGCTGCATTGTCCGAACTCCTGGCCGAGCCGCGGCCGGCGACGCCGGCAAGCCTTGCCGAGGCGCTGTGGCGGACGGGCTTCCTCGACCTCGCCCAGCCGAGCGAAAGCGAGGCCAGGCGCTGCTGGGAATTTCACGATCTGCTGGCGCACGAAGCCGGCCGCAACAATCGCGACGCCGCGCCGATCGGCGGCACCTATCGTTTCGAGGGCGAGTTTCCGTCGGCGCCGGCCATCAAGCCAGCCATGCCAGGCGAGCGTATCGCGCTGGCGCCCGTCGATCCGGCGCGCATTCGCCAGCGCAGCGATTCCCTGGACGCCGTCCAGACGCGGCGGCGCTCGATCCGGCGCTTCGCCGGCGAGGCGATTTCGCTCGCCGCGCTGACTGAATTCCTGTGGCGGGTTTGCCGCACGACCGGTCATCACGCGAGCGAGCCGCAGGATGTCATCAGCCGTCCCTATCCGGCGGGCGGCAGCATCAACGAGCTCGAATTCTACCTCGCGGTGCGCCGCTGCGACGGACTCGCGCCCGCGCTCTATCACTACGACAGTCACGGCCATTTCCTGGTCCGCCTTGCCGGATCGGAGACAGTCGCCGCCCGGATCGTCGCCCGCTCGGCCACCGCCATGGGGCTGGGCGAGGCCGAGCAAAAGCCGGACCTGGTGATCGTCATCGCCTCGCGCCTGCCGCGCCTCGCCTGGAAATATCAGGGCATGGCCTATCGCGCGACTCTGATGAATGCCGGCGTCGTCTTCAACCTGATGTACCTGGTGGCGATCGACATGGGCCTGGCGCCGTGCGCCAACGGCACCGGCGATTCGCGTCAGCTCGAGGAAGCGACCGGCCTCGACCGCTTCGCCGAGACCGCCATCGCCGAATTCGCGCTGGCGCTGCCGGGAGTATGAGTCGTCTGGCGATTCAAAGGCTGCCGTCGTCCTGACCAAGGCCCCCCTCGACTGCGCTCGGGGTAAACTCCGGGCCGCGTGGAGGGACCTTCTATCAACAATAAGCTGCTTATCGTGGAGAGAAGGTCTCTTGTGTACGTCGGCTTTGGCAGAATGTGCGAACGGGCGACTGCTTCCAACAGCCGCCCGTCGCCAGATCTGAGCCCGTAGGTCTCCAAGGCGTGAAGCCTGTAGCGGAGCGAGGGACAG
>Ga0210402_10004669_pt1 | contig 12427 bp, 12 predicted proteins | sample IncBWC7MmetaG_FD_161055 | JGI IMG/M metagenome (GOLD analysis project Ga0210402, IMG submission 161055) | Forest soil microbial communities from Barre Woods Harvard Forest LTER site, Petersham, Massachusetts, United States - Inc-BW-C-7-M | ecosystem: Environmental > Terrestrial > Soil >...
CAGTAGACCCTTGACGTTACGGTCAAACGTGTCGTCGAACTGCTCCTCCGTGATGGCTCCCAACGGCAACATGGTCCCGCCGCCCGCGTTCACGAACAGCACGTCGATGCGTCCCTTGGAATCTTTGACTTGCTTGAAAAGTTTGTCGAGGTCGGCGAGCTTGGCAGAGTCCACTTGGACACCCGTCGCATTGCCAATTGCGGCGACGGCCGCGTCAAGTTCTGGTTTGCGCCGACCCGTCACGAAGACGTGCGCGCCTTCGGCAGCGAACAACTTTGCGGTCGCCAAGCCAATGCCACTAGATCCACCGGTAACAACCGCGATCTTCCCTTCAAGTTTGCGCGTCATGTTGGCCTCCTTGAGCTAGCGAATGACACATCTAGTTGAAGAACTCGGCCAACGCTTTCGCCACGAATTCCGGCTGTTCTTCCTGCATGAAGTGACCGCTGTTCTCGACTTTGATCAACTGAAAGTTAGTGGCTTTGGGTGTCACCGCTGCTTTCAGCCAGCCGTATCCGGTAGAGCCGAGTCCCAGAACCGGCATCTCCAGCTTCTTGTATGTCTTGCCGTCGACGATGTCTTGCGGAAAGGTCTGGTACCAGGCATCTCCGGCACGGATAGCGTCCGGGCTGGAATAGGCGGCTGCATAAATGGCGCGGTCACGTGGTCCAATCGATTTGGAATCCTTCAACAGGTAGTCGATCAAAAAGTCCTGATAGATTGGGAAGCGCCCTTCCAGCACTTTCTCGGGCAGCCCTTTCACCTGATGGAACGCGAACCACCACGGATAGCCCGGATGGTCGTCGTCTATCTTCGCTCCAAACTTTCCCGGCTCCGGGAGCATTCTGATCTCCGAAAAAAACTCATCCGGATGCGGAACATCCAAGAGGGCAACTTTCAAAGTGGCCTCCGGGTGATTCGCGGCAAAACTAAACGCGACCATGGACCCGATGTCGTGCCCAGCAACGTTGACTTTGTCGTATCCGAGAAGGCGCACCAACTGGTAGATGTCCTCCGCCATGGTCTTTTTGTCGTAGCCGCTTTGGGGTTTGGACGAGCCTCCCATGCCGCGCAGATCGACGGCGATCACGTCGTATCGCGCTGCCAGCGCAGGCATGATCAAATGAAACTCCCACCATGTCTCCGGCCAACCCGGCAGCAAGATAAGCGGTTGGCCTTTGCCACCTTGCACATAGTGCAACTGGGTTCCGTTGACGTTCGCGTAGCCGTTCTTGAAACCAGGCAGAGAACGAACCAAAGCTGCGTCGGAAATTTCGCGGGATGGGTTGGTGCTTGCCTTCGCTGCCGTCTGTGGGGCGGCGATACTGACGGAATCCAACCCGAGCGTGAGCGCCAGCACGGCGACGGCGAGCCAGCTGTTACTGAGGCCCAGATGACTGCGGTTTTTTTCTAAGGTGATGTTCATAGAATCGTTGGCTCGCATGGTTTTGGTGTGTTGTCTTCCGATCGCGCCTCTCAATCCTTGCTGAATGCGCGCGATGCGACCGCGGTATCAAGCGCCTCTCGCAAGAGTTTGATTTTTCCATTCTCCGCGACGAGACGTCCGGCGTAGGTCTGTCGATACGTCTTGCCGGTGGACGGGACCAGCGCCTCCACGTCGTACTCGCCGAACGCCTGGTCAGGCGTCTGAATCCAGATGCGGATGTTCTTGAAGCGGACGTCCGGTACCTTCTCGAGAAGGCTCGCGATGAACTTCTCGATCGCGGCGGGTCCTTGGGCACGTGCGTTGATCCATGGCAATTCAACCACGCCGTCGTCGGTGAATAGCGCCGCCGTCGCCGCCGGGTCCTGGATTCCCGACAAGTAGGCCGTTAGCAATTCGGTTGCGTTTCTCATGAGGACTCTCCTTCAGGTCTGTTCGGTGTTGCCGTCGACGAAGAGCTCATGATCCGTGGCGGAAAAGCGAAGCGAGTGCCGTTACGGTTTCATTCGGCTTTTCCTCCATCAAGAAGTGTCCACAATCGAATCCCATGCCGATCGCCTGGGGTGCGAACGTCCTCCGCCAGGATGCAAGCGGCGTCTCGGGGAACCCGCCAAAAATTTTGCTTCCCCAGAGAATGAGCGTTGGGCACGCGATCTTTTTCCCTGCAGCGACGTCGACCTTGTCAGCGGTCAGGTCCGGTCCGGCAGCGGCGCGATAGTCTTCGCAATAGGCGTGAACATGGGCGGGATCGCTCCAGTTCTTGCGATAACTTGCAAGAACGCCGGGGTCGAAGATCGAGACCGATTCTGGGCCCGATGCGCGTCGAACCATTTCCTCTATGTAGCTGGCCGTCAGAATGTTTTCCGGTTCAGGTGCGGGGCGCGCCATGAACACCCACCAGGGCAGGAAGCCAGGTGTCGAGTTGATAAGATCCCAAACGACGTAAATTGGTAGATTGTCCAAGATGGCGAGGTGTTGAATCCGCTTTGGATAATCTATCGCCATGCGATAACCCACTTGAGCGCCACGATCGTGACCGGCGACAGCGAAACGATCGATGTGGAGCTTGTCCATTACGGTTAGGCATTCATTAGCCCAGACACGTTTCGAATAGTCCTCATGATTTGCGGCGCCCGCCGGCGCGGACGAAAGGCCGTATCCCTTGAGGTCAAGACAAACTACCCGGTAAGTCTTAGCAAGCTCAGGTGCAATCGTGTGAAAACACAGGTGCGATTGTGGGAAGCCATGAAGCATCAACACAGCGGGAGCTTCTTGGGGCCCTCCCACGCGAGCGAAGAGACGGTTCGGGCCAACGTCGAACCAGGTCTCCTCAAAACCCGGAAAGAGATGGGCGAGTCCGTCCGCCGATGGTGTTGTTGGTGGCGGATTCTGAGCGAAATCATTTCGCGGCAAGAATGCAAACGCGCTAAGGGCGGCCACGCCCTTCAGGAAGGAGCGCCGATTCACAGCCATGCTTGCGGCATGTTCCTTGGCCGACGTTTCATGAGATAGCCATTGATCCACGCCGCTCTCCGCTCACTGTATCGGTGGCTGAATCAGACTATTGCTCAAGAACGGCTTCGAGATTTGAAAGCACTCCAAGCTGACCCAGCATGATGGTTGCCGCGGTATAGCAGTTGAACGACAGCACTTTGCCGTCTTTCAGGCGAAATACGTCACAGCACGGCGCGTGCATCTGCTTGCCTGTCGCAGGAATTGTTCCAGCAGGCAAGGCCAGCGGTCCTTTGTGCGTGCCATTCAATGACAGCTCCACAACAACCACGTCACCGCTCTCATAGACATCGTAGAGTTCTCGGTGCATGTCCGGAAATGCTGTCGCGTAAATCTCAACCACGCGGCCAAGTTCCTCGCCGCGATATTTCACGCCGGCTGACACGTCGTTGAAAACGCCGTCGTCCGTAAATATTGACGCGAACTTCTTAGGGTCTTGGACTTCTGCGGCCTCGTAAAGCGATCGGATAACCAGCTGGTTTCGAGACGTGTTTCCTGTTGCTGATTTCGCGCTCATCTTGATACTGCGTCTCTGAATGCCTACGTTTGCACAGCGTGTGTTGAGCAGAGATTGCGTGGGCTTCAGAGCCGAGATCGAATCGCATCAAGAATTTTTTGCGTCTGCGTCGCGGGCGAAGCCACTGCCTGACTTTAGGCGTGTCGCAGATCGCCGGATACCCTATCAACTACAGGTTTTGTCCCGTAGTTTTCTACAGGTAGCATCTCGTGGCGGTTTGATGCGCCGAAGGCATACACTTGAGTCATGGCCGCGATCAAACCTATTCGCATTTTGAGCGTAGAGGATCATCCGGTCTTCCGCGAAGGGTTGAGGACGATTGTCAGCTCTCAATCGGACATGCTTCTGGTTGCCGAGGCAACCAATGGGATGGAGGCAATTGCCGAGTTTCGGCGCCACCAACCGGATATCACGTTGATGGATCTTCGACTACCGGGCGCTAACGGAACCGATACGCTGATCGCCATCAGGGGAGAATTTCCGAACGCACGAATCATCATGCTCACGACGTCGGATAGTGATGGCGAGATTCAAAAGGCGTTGCGTGCGGGCGCCGCCGCTTATGTTTTGAAAAGCATGCCGAAGAACGATTTGCTGGATGTGATTCGGTCGGTTCACTGCGGACAAAGGCGTGTTCCGCCAGAAGTCGCGTCTCGTTTGGCAGAGCATCTTGGCGATGACGACCTCACAGCGCGTGAGCTTGACGTGCTGCGCCTGGTTGCCGACGGCCAACGCAACAAGCAGATCGCGGACCAGTTGGCAATTTCAGAAACCACGGTCAATTTCCATATGAAGAACCTCGTCGACAAACTTGGGGCGAACGATCGAACACACGCTGTCATGATTGCCTTGCGACGCGGGCTGCTACAGATCTAATCTGAGTCCTCTGGCGACATGCACACAGCCATAGCGATGGTTACCTCGGGAAATCTTGCCGCATTCGAGAGATTTTCCTGCCGTTGGGAGGCGTGGCTTTGCGCGCTGTGCCTGGTGTGTTGCAGCTCGGTGTTCGCGCTCAGCCCAGACAAGACCATCAATGAGTTCTTGCACACGAGCTGGCGTGCGAGAGAGGGAGCGCCAGCCGCCGAACTCTACGGCTTCGCGCAGACCGACGACGGATATCTCTGGACCGGGACGACGAGTGGGCTCTATCGATTCGATGGCATTCACTTTGAACGCGTCGATATTCCAAGAGATGAGCGACTGTCCTCGACAAGTGTCTTCACCCTGTACTCGCCGAAATCCGGAGGCGGACTGTGGATCGGATTTCTTTTTGGTGGCGTCGGATATCTGAAAGATGGACACCTCACAGTCTATACACAACAAGACGGGTTGCCGTTGGGCTCGGTGTGGGCCATAGCGCAGGATTTGGATGGCACGATTTGGGCGGGAACGTCGGATGGGTTGGCTCGACTCGATGGATCACATTGGCATCGCGTCGACCATGACCTTCACTACCCCGCAAACGCAACCAGTATTGTGGAAGTCTTCTTCGACAGCGATGGAACACTGTGGGTCGCATGCCAGAGCAGGCTGTTTTTCTTGCCACAAGGCGCGCAGAGTTTTGAAGAATTCGCTGCGCACCTGACCGGGCTAATACGACTTTCCGAATCTCCCAGTGGCTGGGTGTGGGCGGCCGATGAGGCGGGAGTTCGGCGAATCCACAAAAGCAGGAACCATGGCAGTTTCCGGTTGAGCGCCGGCAACGCCTTGGCATTCGATCGCGATGGGAGCCTGTGGAATGCGCCTTTGGAAAGCCACGTCGTGGGCCGAATAGGAAACCCTGACGCGGTCGCCGAAGAGCCACTTGCTCAAGTCCAAGTGAAGGACCTCTTTGCCGCGCCGGATGGCCTGGTCGCGACCAATCACATCTCCATGCTCGAGGACCGCGAGGGCAATGTCTGGATGCAAAGCAACAACGGGCTCGATCGATTTTCCGAACGAAACGTGACGCCGGAACTCGGTTACACGCCGGAAGCCAGGGCGAAAATGGAGCTAGCGTTGCCTTTGTTGGTTGCCGGGGATGATGGTTCGATCTGGTCGAGTCAATTGTCGAGCGCGTTGGTCTACTATAAAAATGGAGTTGCCACACTTCATGAGGAGGCGAAAGCCTATTCTGCCGGTGCGCGTGCCGACGACGGTTCGCTTTGGTTTGGCGGTGCGAAAGGCTTGTGGCAATGGACGTCGGGGCACTTTGATTCTGTGGAATTGCCCGAGGGGCCTGGCAGCTATGATGTTCAGGCGCTCGCTGGTGATCGGTCCGGTGCGCTGTGGGCATCTATCGTTCGTCGGGGCGTGTTTCGACGCGCGCATGATGAATGGCGTGCGTATGGCGGCATCGAGTCCTTGCCGAAAATGCCGGCTATTACCCTATCGACGGACGGCAGCGGGCGCACCTGGTTCGGCTATCCCGAAAGCCGAGTAGCGATGCTCAATGGCGAGAGCGTCCAGATCTTTTCGAAACAGGATGGTTTGCAGGTCGGCAACGTAAAGGCGATTTACGGCCGACGCTCCGGAGTTTGGGTGGGTGGCGAGTCCGGATTGGCAGTGTTCGACGGCCAACGCTTTCAATCGGTGTTGAATGACACGCCGCAGGAGTTCGACGAGATTACCGGCATCGTTGAAACCACCGATGGCGATCTTTGGCTCAACTGTGCTGCTGGCATAGTCCATGTGACGGCCGCAGAGCTACAGCGCAGGGTTGTCGAACCGACCTATCACGTTCGCACGGAGACTTTCGGTGCGCTCGACGGTCTGATTGGAAATGGCACGAGATTGCGACCTCTACCGACAGCAATCGAAGGTACCGATGGGCGGTTGTGGTTCGCAACCGATAGCAGCATTTTCTCGATCGACCCAGCACATCTTCATCGCAACCCGGTTCCGCCGAATGTAGTCGTTCGATCGGTGAACGCCGGCGACAAGACCTACCCCTTCCCACAGGATTTGCGGTTGCCGAAAGGTACTACCGCGCTACACATTGACTACGTCGGACTAAGTCTGACTCAGGCGGAGAAAGTCCGCTATCGTTACCAGCTCGATGGTGTCGACAAGGATTGGCAGGATGTCGGAACGCGTCGCCAGGCGTTCTACACAAATCTCGAGCCCGGCCACTATCAATTCCATGTGACGGCCTCAAACAACGATGGCGTCTGGAACGAAGGCGGCGCGAGATCGGCCTTTGAAATTCCTCCGACTTTCGTGCAGACGCGCTGGTTCGTCGCTTTGCTGGTAGCTGCCGGAGGTATTATCGTCGCGCTGCTATTTCTTCTTCGCGTACGTCAGGTATCGGCTCGGATGCGAGAACGTCTTGCGGTACAGCTTGCCGAGCGCACGCGGATGGCACGCGAACTGCACGACACCCTATTGCAGACCATACACGGTAGCAAGCTGGTTGCCGACGACGCTCTCGACAAGGCAGCCGATCCGGTTCATATGCACCAAGCGATGAAGCGTCTGTCGAGTTTTCTTGGAGAGGCAATTCAGGAAGGACGTGCGGCGCTGAACTCGTTGCGCACCTCGACTACGCAGACCAACGATCTCGCGGACAGCTTTCGGCGTGCAGCCGATGAATGTCGAATTTTCGGCGCGATGGAAGTCGATTTCGCGGTCTCTGGCGAGGTGAGGGAGTTGCATCCGATTGTGCGCGATGAAATCTATCGTATCGGCTACGAAGCCATCCACAACGCGTGCACACACTCAAAAGGCACTCGACTCAACGTAGCAATTTCGTACTCGCGCGATCTCGCTCTGCGCGTCAGTGACGATGGCCAAGGAATCGATCCCTCCGCTGCCGAGCAACGCAAGAGAGAGCACTTTGGTTTGCAAGGCATGCGCGAACGAGCGGCCCGAATCAGCGGTGACCTAACCGTTGTGAGCGCTGCAAATGCTGGGACAGAGATCAAACTCGTCGTTCCCGGCGACGTCATCTTTCGCAATTCGCGCCCGCGTCAACCATCTTTCGGCGCGAGAATCAGAAGGCTATTCGGACATTCCGATCTGCCATCGGATTCGGACTGATCTCCTTCCCACTGGCGCAGCGAATCTCTCCCGAACAAGGGCTCGGGAGAGATGAAGAGCGACATCATTGAACAACATCAATTTTGTTGTCAGACCTGCGCCGCGCCGCCGTCGACGAACAACTCGGCGCCGGTCACGAAGCTCGACGCATCCGACGCAAGAAAAACCGCGGCCTTGGCGATTTCCTCGGGCTGTCCAACGCGCCCCATCGGAACTTGTGAGGCGAGGTAGTCGAGCAATCCTTGCTGCTGCGCAGGGTCGTTGCCGGCAAGATCGACCAGCCCAGGAGTATGGATCGGGCCAGGCGAAAGCGTGTTGACGCGAATCGCGCGATCCTTGAGATCAAGGATCCAGCTGCGCGCAAAATTCCGAACCGCGGCTTTGCTCGCGCTGTAAACACTGAAGTTCGCCGTGCCTTTAACGCCTGTCGTCGAACCCGTGAGAATCACGGACGCGCCTTTGGACAGCAGAGGTAACGCCTTCTGCACTGTGAATAGGACGCCCTTGACGTTGCGGTTGAAAATGTCGTCGAAGTGCTTCTCGCTGATGGCGCCCATGGGAACCATATCGCCACCTCCTGCGTTTGCAAACAGCACGTCGATCCTGCCTTGGCGCTTTTTCACGACATCGAAAAGGTTGTCGAGGTCGCTCATCTTCGTTGAGTCGGCACGCACGCCGATGGCGCTGGAGCCAATCGCAGCGACTGCCGCGTCCAGTTCGGCCTGACGGCGGCCAGTGATAACAACTTGTGCGCCTTCCGCTGCGAAGGCCTTGGCGGTGGCAAGGCCGATGCCGGTGGTACCGCCGGTCACGACGGCAACTTTGTTTTTCAGTTGATTGCTCATTTCATTCTCCTTGGAAGTGGGTTGGGTTTGTTGCTGCGAGTAAAGTTAAGTCGTTCCGTAGTAAGAATAAAGATGTCACTTGTGGATTCTTTATTCACTAGCAGGAATAATAGGCGCGCGCGGGTAGGCGCCATCTGGAGCCGTCGATGGATCAGCTTCTAGCTCTGCGGGTGTTTGTGCGGATTGCGGAATCCGGCACGTTTTCCAAAGCGGCCGATTCGCTCAATGTGCCGCGCGCGACGGCGACCAAACTCGTGCAGGATCTTGAGAGCCACTTGGGAACCAAACTGCTGCAGCGAACCACGAGGCGAGTCAACGTCACTCCGGAAGGTGCTGCCTACTACGAACGTGCCGTGCGTTTGATCGGCGACCTAGGAGACATGGATTCGAGCGTGCGGAACGCCCGGGCGCAGCCAAGAGGAAGACTCCGTGTTGACATAGGATCATCGCTGGCCAATCTCTTTCTCTTGCCCATGCTGCCGGGATTTCTGGCTCGCTACCCCGAGATCCAACTCGATCTTGGCGTGAGCGATCGGCAGGTAGATCTCATCGGTGAAGGTGTCGACTGCGTGATTCGCGGTGGCGCGCTTGCCGATACATCCCAGGTAGCACGGCGCATTGCGAATCTTGCCTTCGTCACGTGCGCCAGCCCTGTCTATTTAGGCGCGCGCGGTGCTCCGAAGCATCCTTCGGACCTCACACCACAGCCCGAAAGTGAAACGAACGCCCAGCAGGTCCCAGGTCACGTCATTGCAGGCTATTTTTCTGCGCAGACCGGGAAGGCGTTGCCGCTCCTGTTTCGGCGGGGCGAAGAGACCATTGAGATCCAAGGCCAGACCAGCGTTGCCGTCAACGAGAGTACCGCTCACTTGTCGGCGCTGCTCAGTGGTTTGGGTATCGGTCAAACCCTCCGCTTCATGGCGTCACCGCATCTTCGCAGCGGCGCATTGAAGCCTGTTCTCGAAAAATGGACGCGGCCCTCTATGCCCCTGCAGATCGTCTATCCGAGCCATCGTCACCTGAACGCGAAAGTGCGGGTGTTTGTGGACTGGGTGGTCGAAGCGTTCGCATCGTTCGACGATGGCGACGATTCCACCGGACGTCGTCGAGCTGACGCCGTTCCTCGAAAATAGGGACGGGTGATCGTTCGCGACTGCGGCGCGGACATGGGCTATCACGATGTCCAGTGCCTCTCGCATACGTTTCGCGGCAACGACTCCGCATGCGTCGCCAATGGCTTCGAGTGCAGCGACATCCCACGAGAATGCGATACGTCGCACCACCGCTCGATGTTTCGCGTGGAACATGGCAGATGTGTACTATATGGTAAATACCATATACAGATCACAATGACCGATCGCCGACGTCGCTGCCTAAGTTCTTCAGATGCCCGCTTCATCGAAAAGGCGCTGGCAATCCAGGACGTCGATCCGCGCGATGCCCGAAGTCTGGGTTATACGGCACGCATCCTGACGATCGCCACGCTGCCGCATCGCGCGCAGCCCGGCGACCATTACGAGCGCACCAATGGCGGCTATCGCCTGATCGTGCAGGCGATGCCCGGCGCGGGGCTGCCGTTCGGCAGTTATCCGCGGTTGCTGCTGTCGTGGCTTTCGACAGAGATCGTCCGCACGCGGCGACGCGAGCTCGAACTGGGCCCCTCGATGGCACAGTTCCTTAAGAGTCTGGGCCTTCACACGAGCGGCGGCCGCGGCTGCGGGGCGTCTGCCGGCAAGCCGCACAGCGCCGGCACGATCATCCGTATGAGGCGGCAGATCGTAAGCCTGTTCGGTTCGCGCTTCATCCTGCACAACATTGCAAGAAGGCACGAAGGCGTCGAACTCTTGCCGATCGGCGATGGCGTTGAATTGTGGTGGAACGCGGAAGTCGGTCCATCCCCAGTTTTCCCCTCGGTCATTCGGGTCAGCGAGCCCTTCTACGAGCACGTGCTGCGCGGCCCGGTGCCCGTCGACATGCGCGCGCTACGCGCGATCAAGCGTTCGCCCTTGGCACTCGACATGTACACGTGGCTAACTCACCGCAATTTCGTGATGCGCAACGGCGGCCGCGCGGCGACGAAGATCGCGTGGTCGGCGCTGCAGATGCAGTTTGGTGCCGACTACCCGCTGGACAGTCGCGGTCGCGCTGACTTCAAGAAGGCGTTCTATCTGGCCTATAGGCGCGTCAAGGCCGTGTACCCAGCGGCGAGTCTTCGTGATGAAGGCGATGCGGTTACCCTCGTGCCGAGCATGCCGCACGTGCGCCCGCGCCGTTGTTCCACTCACTCGCAATAACCCCCTCGATGCATCGTCGCTATTGGCGCGACTCGGTCGCGGGACTGGGCGCGTCTGCGTGGCCGCACTGTGGATAAGCCTGTGAGTCAGGCCCACTTATCCACGCCGCTTGACTCCCAAGCGCGCGCCGCTTCACTCCCAGGTTCACGCCGCTTCACTCCCAGGAACCGACTTATCCACGCCGCTTCACTCCCAAAACCGCGCCGCTTCACTCCCAGATCGAACACATAACCCGTTGAGCTGAGAAGGCAAAGCGTCGCCTGTATTTCCTGTAGCTCTTTCATGTAGCTCCGGTACTGACCTGTAGTTGGAGAGACAACTGTGTGGATAAGGAAAGCGAAGGCAAAAAACGCCGCGGCGCTTGCGATTGCAAATATGTGTGATATGGTAAATATGGTATTTACAACATAACGCGGAGAGAACGAGCATGGTGCTTGCGCAATGGGTGGCGGCAGTGGCTTTGAACGTTGCGGCGAGCGCAACGGTCCCGCTGTATCTGCAGCTTGATGGCCTTTACTACGCCGTGCCCGCCGGCGGCACGGTCGAATACATCGGCGACGCGTGGGTCGTAACGCAAACATCCATGACCGCCTGCGATCGTCGCAATGGCCAGGTCCAGCAGTTCTCCAATTTCGCGCTGTTCTACGGCCCCAATCTCGATGTCGTGTATCTGAATCTCTCTAGCAGCTATGCCTGCGTGGGCTCGACGTCCGACGAGGCCTGCGTTCTCGCATTGGCCAGTACGACCGGGGACATTCTCTGCGGCGGTGCCGTCGCCGCGCCCGATCCGATTTTTGCCAACGGCTTCGACGGCCCGTAGTCGGGCCGTTGCCTTCTTTGGAGGGAAACAACATGACCCGCATCATCGCGTGCGCGAACTTGAAGGGTGGCGAAGGCAAGACAACACTCGCGCGCCATATTGCTTATCACGCCGCTTCGAAAGGATTGAAGACACTGGCGGTCGATCTCGATCCACAGGGCAACCTGACCGACTCGCTGCTGCCCGATGCGAAGGGCTATACGAGTTCGGCCGGGCTGTTCGATGCCGAATTTTCGACCGAGAAACTTCAGCTGGCCGAATCCGACGAAAACCTCTGGCTGCTGCCGGCGGATGCTCGGCTCGACGCGCTCGCCGAAATTCCCGGCGACCGCGCCGCGTTCGTCAATCGGGTCCGCGCAAATCTTCGTGCGATCGGTGGCTTCGACCTGATCGTCGTCGACACGCCGACGAATGCGCCGATCTGCTACTTGAGCGGACTCGCCGTCGCCGATGGCGCCGTCTCGCCGGTGCAGATGGACGCCTATGGCATTTCCGGGGCGGTGCGCCTGACGCAGGCAATCCAGCGTGTGCGCGCACACTACAACCCGAAGCTGATCCATATCGGCTTTGTCGTGAACCGTTTCAACAGCCGTGCGGCCTCCCACGGCGAGCTGCTCGCGCAATTCCGCGCGAAGCGTCTGCGCTTGCTCTCAACCGTGCTGCGCGAGCGTGTCGCCGTGCAGGACGCGCTCGGCCGGCGCACGCCCGTATGGCGCGGACCGCGTGGGCGCGTGAACACTCGCGCCGCGCGCGAGATGCGCGCGATGTGCGCCGAAGTGTTAGCGGGAGTCGGGCTATGAAAGGCGCCAAGGTGACTGCGATACCGAAGCGTGAGAGCGCAACAGATTTTCGCCTGAGCGCGCTCGATCGTCTGTCTGCCGTCGACGCTCAGGAGCTCGTGCTGGAACTGCCGATCGAGAGCATCGACGCTGATCCGCACCAGCCCCGCACGGAATTCAATGAGGACACTATCAA
>Ga0210402_10004671_pt1 | contig 12426 bp, 12 predicted proteins | sample IncBWC7MmetaG_FD_161055 | JGI IMG/M metagenome (GOLD analysis project Ga0210402, IMG submission 161055) | Forest soil microbial communities from Barre Woods Harvard Forest LTER site, Petersham, Massachusetts, United States - Inc-BW-C-7-M | ecosystem: Environmental > Terrestrial > Soil >...
AATTATAGCGGTTTTAATAATACTGCTAGTTTATTAGATATATTCATTAATGCAGACTATAATCAACTTATGCCATCTTCTAACCCTAATAGTGGTCAAGATACTATAGATTCTTTACCGCATAGAGCACCTACTGATGGTAAACAATCTAATGTTTCTGGATATTCTGAAAATAAAGATCAAGATGACCCTACTGCATATCACCAAAAACGCCAAAAATGGGACCGCGTAGAAGATACTGAACATTATTTTAATACTTTAGGTACTGGCGGTGGAATAGGGAATGAAGGGGATGGAGTTAATTATTCTGGAGTGGACAACAGTTAATGGCTAAAAGAGTGAGTGGTAGCACAGATATGTTTGTTACTACAAATAATCGTATAGATAAAGCTACCATGAAAAAAGTTAAACAATCATTGCCTACTGTTAATGCTATGCGCAAAACAGCTAGTGGTATTTCTGTTACTCCTCCGACGTTTTACAATCCGTTGTACACTCCCTCTAGCTTACAATTGCCTCGTGACCGTAAACAAATTAATGTATGGTTACGTCATTATTATGCTACAGAAGCTATTCCAGCAGCCAGCATTGATATTTATGCTTCTATTCCTATTACTACATTTTCTATTGATTGCGAAAATCCACATGTTCGTAAACAAATGGAAGATATGGTTAAACGTATTAAATTTAGAGAACTTTTACAAGGTATTGCTTTAGAATTTTGGTTAATTGGCGATGTTTTTGTTATGGGTGAATTGGACGATGAACATAAAACATGGAAACAATTCGTAGTTTTAAACCCGGATCAAATGGAAGTTCGTCGTAATGTTTTGGCTCCTGTTCCTGTAATAGAAATGATTCCTGATCAAGATTTACAACGTATTATTTATGATCAACAGCCACCAGAATTATATAATTATTTTAAAACTTTCTTGCCAGATGTTATTCAAGCTGTTAAATCAGGGAAAAATATTCCTTTAGACCCAGCACATATTAGTCATTTTAAACATATGCCTACTCCTTATGGTGTTTATGGCACACCTTTGATGAAGCGTATTTTTAAAACTTTGATGTATAAAGAAATGATTAGACGTGCTCAATTTGTTATTGCTGAACGTTATGTTACACCTTTAAAAATATTCAAACTAGGAACTATTGACGAACCACCTACTCAAGAAGATATTGATGCTATGCAGGATCAATTAAATGCTGTTTTAGCCGACCCTTCTTTAGTTTTAGTTACTACACAACGTCTAACTGCAGATTGGCAAGGTATTTCTGGTAAAACATTACAGCTAGGCGGAGAATATGATTTCTTAGAACGTGAAATGGTAGCTGGTTTAGGGGTTTCTCGTGCTTTAATTGATGGTAGTGGACCAGTTTATAGTAATGGTTCTATTAGCGCTAATGCTTTCTTGCAAAAATTAGAAAATTTTAGAACGATGTTAGCAGAATGGGTAGAAGAAAAAGTATTTAAACCTATATGTGAATTAAACAATTTTTATGATACTGATCCAGATACAGATGAAGAATTTCTAATTCCAGTTAAATTTAAATGGGACCCATTACGTTTACAAGATGAAGCTACTATACAACAAGCTATGGTTGGTTTACGTCAAATGAATGTATTATCAGCTAAGACATTATTAGATGTTTTCCATGTAAATCCAGAAACAGAAGCAGCTAATATTTTAGAAGAACGCGATACTATTTTTGATGCTAATCGTATTATGGCCAGACAAATTGCTATTACTCAAGGCTTACAATATAAATTACAAGCAGATTTTATGGCTAAACAAATGACTATGGGTGGTCAATCTCCCACCGCTCCCGGAGGTATGCAACCTGGTATGGGTGTAGGACAATCTAATAATATGGGTTCTATGGAAGGTGTTGATGTAGGCGGAGGTTTTGGAGGTGGTGCAGATAGTGGTTTATCTAGCAATACATTTGCACCATTAAATAAATCTACCCAAAGACCACCAGTAGTTGCTTCTGATACTTTAGAAACCTTGTTAAGGGAAATCAAAGCGGCTATAGACGAAGGTTAACCATGTTAGCTATAGATTCAATAATGATTCGTATATCCAACCAAATAGGTGTTATTCAAGGTATTTCTAAGACACCATATTATTTGTGTATTTCTCGTCCTATTTATAATTTAATGAAGGTTTATTTAGAACAGGCCTATCCTGATATTTATACTCAGTCATTTAATATGTTTGAAGGTTTAGAGGTAATAGTTTTTGATGAAGCTGCCGAAGATTTTATTGATGTAAAAGGTGTTAAGTTTTCGTGACTAAAGCTAAATTAATTAAAATTGCTTCATTAATAGAACGTGCTTTACCTTTGGTGCGTGCTGCAGAAATTTCTCGTACAGAAGAAGCCGTTCCATATGTGGCACCTTTATATTGTACTGGTAGTTTAAATATATTAGTGCATAATGGGAAAATTAAACCTATAGCAGACAATAAAAAATTTGCTAATCTAAAAGTTGTTAAATCGGCAAAAAATTTAGCTACACAAATAGATGATTTTATAATTAATTCATATGTACAATTTACCAAAACATATATTTATAAATTATCAAATTTGAATTGTACTACATTATTGCCTTTGAAATCTAATATGTTGGATTGTACAGCTACGGCATTTGAAGATTTTAAAAATGATGTTCATGATTATTATAAAACTTTATTTATAGATGTTTTTAATGTAGGTAGACAACATCAATTATTAAGTAATCCTAAAGCTGTTAGCGCTCATAAATTTATGACTTTTACGGCCTCAGAAAACCATAAATATGAGTCAGTTTTACATGTGTTAACGTCAGAATTTAATAATAAATTAGATAATTTAAACATACTGGTAGTTGATCAAATAGATAAATCATTTAATAATAATTATAACAAAAAAGCCGCATTACATAGTTTAGATTTAATATTATCTGATTATTCTATTGATATAGGCAAATTAATTATGAATCATTGTTGGGAAATGTATTCGGTGGGTAATTTACATCAATTAATTAAAGATGGAACTAAAACAGTAATGTGGCAAACTGGTCATTACGAAAATGATTGTCAAAAATGTCGAGCATATGAAATTGGTGAATCTATTGTTTGTTATGCTGGGAAAGAATTACCGCATGCACAAGATTTATATAAAGTAAAATACAACTTAGTCGATATGAATCATTTAAGTAGTTTAGCTAAATATTGTCATGAAGGATGTCGGTGTATATTGGTCGCGGCTGATTAATTTTTTCTAAGATTATTAATTAGTGCATCAGCCTCTGTAGAAGTCATATTATCAATCATAGTAGTTACTTCATCATTAATTGGCTGGCCCATTTTCTTTAGTAAATCAAAAATTTCTATTTTTTGTTTTTCATTAATTTTAGCATCTACTTCTACTACGGTTTCTTCTGTTTCATCCAGATTTACTCCCAGTAATTCAGCACACTTCTTTAAAGCTTGAGCAGCAGAAGATTTTTTATCATTACCTAATTCTAATATGCCGCCATCTTTTTTATAAAACACTTCTTTAGTACCTATGCCATCTTTATGAAATTGTGTGCCGTCTAAATCGGTAATCGTAATTCTACATTTGGTAGTTACTGAAATAGGTTTATTGGGCAAAGTTTTATTAACAGTAGTAGTTCCTTTTTCGTTGTCTATTGTAGTTCGGGTATTTTCTACTAAAATATCAAATTCTAATTCTTGAGATAAAATTTCAAAACTCCACCGTAAACCAAAAACTGAATTTAAACGTTTAATAATGTCATCTATAGGAACGAATTTCCATGTTTCTCCGCCCTTTCCTTTGCGGTCTTTTAATACAAATGGCTCACTTAATTGGTTTAATATGTCGGCGGGATATACTGGTTCCATAATTAAATTCCTTTAAAAAATAGCTTTATTTTTTTAATTATAGTTGAATTTGATTATTTTTGGCCTATTTTTGCATATTTACTAAGCGAATAGTTATAATATTTTTTCAGAAGGAATTTGAAATAATGGCTAATGATAATGACAATTTATTATTACAAACTATTTTATCACAAGCTAGTCTCACCTATAATAAATTAGAAAAAATGTCTAGTGAAATGGTAACTAAAAATGATTATGAACGCTTTCAAGATTCATTAGAGAAAAAATTTGTCGGTATAGATGAACAATTTAATGGAGTAGATCAACAATTCAAAGTTATAGATAATCAATTTAAAATTACTGAAACAAAATTTAATGATCAATTTGAAAATGCTGATGAGCGTTTTAAAGTACAAGATGATAAATTTAATAAATTAGAACCTATTAAAACATTGGCCCAAAATTGGCGTGGTGCATGGTTATGGTTTATTAGAGTAGCTATTATAGCTTTATTTACTTCAGGTGCTTCTTGGTGGTTTAGTGAACATGCTAGAGTTGTTACTGCTCCTTTGTCTAACTATAATATAACTTCGCCACATACCAATAATGGAAAACCATGATTTTTAAAATTGCCTCAGTAGAACTTTTAGAGCATATACCGGATAATCAAACTATTTCAGTACAAGCTGCTGGAGAAAATTGGACTTATACCAAAAAACCAGGAATGCTTTATATTGTAGCTAGAGCAGTAACAGCAGATGTTCCTAATGGTAATGGTGATAGATTTAGTGAACCAGAATTACGTAAAGCTTATAAAACATTTATAGGTAAAGGTGTTTTTGTTAATCATGCTTCTTCGGATATAGAAAAGAAACGTGGGTTAATTTTAGATGCTAAGTGGGCAGAAAATGGTAATGATAAATATGTTAAATGTTTATTAGAAATTAATGCTGATGCTTTTCCTGAATTAGCTAGAATGATTAAAAGCGGTCATACTACAGATTTATCAATGGGATGCTCAGTAAAGTATTCTACGTGTAGTATTTGTGCTCACAAAGCTGCCTCTGTAAATTCATATTGTGGGCACATCAAACATCACAAAGGTAGTATTTATAATGGTTTGCCTGTTTTCGAAGATAATCACGATATAGAATTTATAGAATTATCTATTGTATCAAAAGCTGCTGATTCTACTGCTAAAGTTTTAGAAGTTTTAGCTCGTAAAAAAGGATTAGATTTGCAACAAGTTTTACAAAAAGCTGCTGCCGATCCTATGTATGCAGATAGTTTAATAAATAATTCAGATGATTCTATAGAACGAGTAGTAATTAAAGCCATTAAAAGAGCTAATCAGATTAGAGGAGCCAAGTAATGTTAATTAGTCAAGGTAATTTAAAAGTTGTTTTAAATGAAGTTAAAAATGAAGATGATACTACTCGGGCAGTATGGCAAGCATGGTTAAGTGATAAATTAGCTGGTCAAGTAGAATTAAGTGATTGGGAAAATTCAGATGTTGATTTTTATTCAAAACAAGCTGGTGAAATTTTAGTTGATCAATTTAAAGAAACTTTAGCTATAGCTGCTGAATTAGAAGATGAAGCTAGTATGGAAAAAACTGATGATGGTGTAGTTAAAGATATAGCTCCATCACCTATAGAATCAGTTGAACCCGAAGCTTGTTGTGGTCAATGTGATGTTCCTCCTGGTCATGATCCTTGTGATGAAACTGATAGTAAAAAAATTATTATTCTACATTTAAATAATTTATTAGATAAAGCTGCTGCATTAAAGTTAACAGAAAAACCTTATGAACATGTATATAAAGAAATTGAAGCATGGTTAACTAATTATGAATCTTTAGTGGCAACAGCTAATGCAGTTAAAATTAATACATTAATGGAGAAAATTGCTTCTGATTTAGCTGATGGATTAGATTGTACTGCTGAATTGGATGAAGTGGAAAGTTTATTGAAGTAATGGCAGATTTACCTGATATCAAAATAAAAGATTTTAAAGTTGGTGATGATCCAGAATGGGTTGATCAACATCCTGGTCGTCCTACTGGTAGTGTTACTAAACCTACAGAATTACCAGTAGCCTACTTAATAAAATTGCCAGCTTTACGTGATGAACATCGACAACTTCACATGGATATGCCAAAAATAAAGGGTATGGCTGAATCGTGTGTTTTAGATGATAAATGGCGTCAAAACAATCCGATGACTTTAAATGTTTTACATAATGGCAGAGTCCTAGTAGAAGATGGCTCACATCGTATTAGAGCAGCGAAGTTAGCAAAATTAAAAACCTATCCTTGTGTTATTAAATTTTATGGTGGCTCAGAAGATGATTTTGATATTAAGAAAATTTTAGGTAAATATGCCAGCGATGCAGTGAATCTAAGACAATTGGTAGCTCAAGTTCAATCTAAAATAAATGCTAATGAAGATTATTCGGTATTAGCTGATTCACTTATTAAATTAGCTGAAGATGTACCTGGTTCTACTGCTGATTTTGGTCAACCTGTAGATCAAGATTATAATAATAAAGAATATGATGGTGTAGATTACAATTCTACTAATGATCCAGACAAAGGTAAAATGGGTAGATTTGGACCAGTAAAAAGTGATAATAATATGGTTCAAGAGGCATCAGCATTAGATGTATTATTACGTAAAGCTAGTGAAATTGCAGATGAGTTAAAACAACGTTTAAATGTTCCAGGAATTTTTCCTATGGTTAAAGCTCCAGGGGTGGATCGCGGTGATACTCGTCCTAAATCTCCTATTGTGTCTACTAAAGTTAATCAAGTTCAAAAAAAAATTAAAAATCCTGGCACCCCTATGGAACACCAGCAGTTATCAGATTATGATGGTGGTGGTAATTTAATAAATTCTAATTATCCACGTATTCAAGAATTAACTCCGGTAGATAAAAGTATTTTAACTAATCCAAAACACAATCTTTTAATCAGTAATAATTCAGCTAAAGATAAAGATGAATTAGCTGATGGTGAATGCGCAAAATGCGGTTCTACCACTAATGATATTCGTGGTCATTTGTGTGATAAATGTGCTTTTCCTGATGGATTACCTGATAAAAAATCAAAAGATGAAAAATCACATACTATAGATAATAAAGACCGGAGTAATTCTACTATGTTATCTGATAAAAAAGAAGCTTCAGCTAATAAGCCATGTGTTAAATGTGGTATGCCTAGTGATGCTTGTGTTTGCATGGATGATAAAGCTCCTACCAATGGTAATGATCCTTCAAAAGTTGCTCCTACATTGGATAATAGAATGGACCCAACCAAAGCTGCTGCTATTAATTTAGATGATATTATACATGTTGGTAAATTAACTAAAGAAGCCTCACATGTAGAAACCATCGAAATTCCTTTTAAAGATTTAAATTTAGAGACTGGCATTAATTATAAAATGTCTGGTAGAGATTCTGAAGTTTTTCGTCTTTTACAACGTTATTTACATGCTCATGTTTATCCGGGCCATTTACATTTTTCTATTGTTAGAGCAGAGCAAACCACTAATAAATGGTTCGTAAAAGTACTAGTTTTTGATAATCAAATCTCTCACGTAGCTGATATTGATACAAATAATAATAGCTTGCATAAACTATCTAGTAGTGACGATAATAAATTACAAAAAACTGCATGGCGTAAACGATTAACTGAAACATATGGCACTAACGATCAAACTGGATGTGTTCGTTGTCCTATTGAAAGTGATTTTGTAACTCGTGCATGTGGAACATGTCCATTAGCTGGTAATCCAGAATCATATATTAAAGATGGTTACGTAGAGTGCCATTGGGATGATTATAGTGATTGGCTAAACAATGGTGGCCAACGTCATGAACATAAGCCTTTTCAAAGATAATATTACTACTTAATCGAAGGGGACCCATTAAATGAAACGTAGATTAACCGAAGATCGGCGTGCAGCGTTAGAACAACGTTATTTTACATTGCGTGCTGCTATGGAACCCGGTAAAGTTGGTAATATTGTTGATGGTGTTTCGCCGGAAGATGCAGATATTGAAAAAACAGTAGAAAAAATTATGTCTTTAATGCAAGCAGAAGATGGTGCTGGTAAATATCACACTGCTGCTAAAGTATATGACATTGTTAAAAAAGCTTTTGGTGAACACGAACATGAATCTCCTGTAGAAGAAGCTGCCGATCTACATGATCCAGTTTTACATCCAGTTGAAGATTTAGAACATGAAGTACAAACTATGGATGACGATAAATTATCTCACGAAGTTGAACAATTGGAAAGTGATATGAAACATAAACTTCATTCAGAAACACCAGAACTTTCGCCAGAACATAAAATGGCGCTATTAATGAATTTACCTGCACAAAAACGTTTAGCTAAAGCTGCTAATCTACGTGCTTTAGCTGATGCTTTAGATGCAGATATGCGCGAAGTTAGTAACGAAAATGCTGGCACCGATAAAGCCAATGCATCATTAGCTAATGATTATGAAAATCAGGAAGCGGGCAGTATGGAAGATGTTAAAGCTTCAGTCAAAAAAACTTTAAAACAGCTAATTGCTGCTTCTGAAGATATGGATATGGAAAAAGAAGATGCCAAGGAAGTCAAAGAAGATGAAAAAGAAATGGATAAAGAAGCAGTATTAAAACTAGCTTTAAAACATCTTTTGGCTTCTATTGAAGATACTGAAGAAAAAACAGAACCTGAAACCAAAGAAGAAAAAGATGACGAAAAAGAAGATGCAGAAACTCCTGAAGAAGAGGAAAAGGGTGATGAACCTTCTTTTGAGGAACGCAAAGCTATTCTTAAAGCACGTTTAGCTAGTCTTAAAAAAAGCGCCAATGTTGATGGCAAAAATATGAAAACACCAAAAGATGTTCCTAATCCTGCGGGCACAACGGAAGATCAATTAAAAGGTGATGCTAAAATTCAGTATTCTACTGCTACTGGTGAATCTGGTTTGGGTGAAATTCATGAACGTCGTGAAAAAATTCCTGCTAGCAAAAGTACTGCTGGCACAGATGAACCTAATGAAGTTTATCAATCAAATCATCCTGCTGGCAATCATGAAGTTCAAACTGAGTCAGATTCAGCTAAAGATGTTAACAACAAACGTTCATTAAAAGATGAAGGTGTTGCTGTACAAAAAGCCGAGCCTGCTCCTCCATCAGAAAATATGGAATTAGGTGCTGGTTCACATCAAAAAGCTAAGGATTGGGAAAAAGCTAAATCAGAATCTGATATTACTCCTAGTGGGGATCGTCTAGTTGGATTAGCTGATATGAAAACACGTATTGAACGTGCCCATAAATTAGCTGCAGAAATGACACAACGTGGTTTAATTACATCAGAAGCACAATTAACAGAACAAGTAATTAAATTTGCTTCAATGGATGATAATGAGTTTAAAACTATTGCTGCGTTTGTAGAATCAACTGCCCCTAAAGCAAAAACTACAAAAAAAGCAGAATTTGAACCATTTGAGAAAAAAGAAGATAAAGAAGATGAACCTAAAGATGAAAAAGAGGATGAAGAACACGAAGATGAACCCGCCGTTAAAGAAGCTGCAGCAATTCGTCGTGTAGCTGCTCATCGGAACAGTGATAGTCGTTCAATTCATAAAGAGGGTCTAGGTATTCGTACTGCATTACAACTAAGTGGTAATGTGGAAGATAGTCCTAACTCACGAATTGCTAGTAAGCTACGTGGTTTGGAATGGACGAACAGTGAAGATGAAATTAATAAACGTGTTGGTTTAGATCAACGTTTTAGTGGTGGTTCAAGTCCAATAATTTAATTGACTACACAAGTAATCAAAAAAAGTAACATTTTTATTACACAATTTACTACGTAAGATTGTTACAAATAAATTAAAATTGCTTATTAAATATGTGTAAGCGAAATTTAAATAAGTAAATTTAGTCTTAATTGTAAAAACCTTCGTTGGAGGAAATAACTCAAATGGCATTACGGAAAATTTTAGAAGGAACACCAGCGTCTTATCCAGTTCAAGCTTTCAATCCATCAGCACCTATTTATTGGGAAGCTGGCGCGGTTGCTATGTTAGATAATACTGGTCACGTTGTTGTTTCTGATGGTACTACAGGTGCCATTGGTATTTTAGCTGATCGTCGTAATACTACAGTTGGTATTGCTAATGCAACATTCCTACCATCGAATCCAGGTTCGTATGGCGATGAATCATTGTTTAATCAACCAGGTTATGGCAATTCACTTTATGGTGTAACTGGTACTACAAACAATGTAATTCCTGCTAACACTATTCCAACTACAACTCTGTTACGTGATGAAACAGCGGCTAATCCGAATGTTGGTTCACGGTACGTTACAGTATATATCATCGGCGGAATTTATTCAACTGATCAATATGATACTGCACAAACATATGTAGCTGGTCAAACATTGTATGCAGATACAGTAAATGGTCGTCTAACTAATGTTGCTAAAACATTTGCAGTTGGTCAGTGTAATGCTGCTCCCGATGGTAATGGTTTACTTCAATTCAAATTAACACTTGTTTAATAGTTATTAATCTCAGAAAGTAGGACTTAACGTGGAAAAAGTTAATATGGAAGCACGAGAAGCTATTATTCAGGAAGCTTTGTCTACTGAAGAAGGCCGCATTGCATTAGCAGAATCAATGGCTAATCCAATTCAAACGAGCTTACTTTATCAGTCAATTGGTCGTAAACTGTTGGTAGTTGATCCTCTTCCTCAAGGTGCTTTGGCACGTTATGAAAAGGATATCGACGTTCCTGCAACTCTAATTTCAAAACGCGGTCAAGCACCGGATGTTATTGTTGAAGGCGCAGATTTCTTAGTTCCTACTTGGGTTATTACATCATATCCTCAAGTTGATCTAAGTCAAGTTAAACAACGTATGTTTAATATTATTGATCGTGCTCAAGTAAAAGCTAAAAACGAAATTTCAATTCAAGAAGATACACAAATTTTCTTGGCAATTGATGCCGCAGTACCTCAAGATGCAGTAAATGCTGCTAATAATCACTTGATTACAACAGCTAGCGGTCGTTTAACATTAGACTTAATCAATGCAGCTTTCGCTAAAATTGAAAAACATCGTTTAACAGTATCAAAGATCGTATTGAATTCACTACGTTTTGCTGATATTCGTGGATGGGGTAAAGACTTTTTCGATTTTGTAACTCAAAGAGAAGTACTGCTTACAGGCGTGTTTGGTCGTCTATGGACTTCAGACATTCTTATCTCTAACTTAGTACCTGATAGTTCGGTATTAGTTTTAGCTCCTGCAGACTTTGTAGGTGTTATGCCGATTAGACAAGAGCTAACAGTTATTCCTGCTGACAAACCTTCACGGTTACGGCTAGGCTGGGTGTGCTATGAAGAATGTGGTTTCGCAATCGCAAATCCAAAAGGTATCGCGAAAATATCAGTTAGTTAATCGTAAATTACTTAAAAAAAGTAAAAGAACTGCAGAAATGTGGTTCTTTTTTCATTACATGTTCTATAATTTCTTTATCATGGGATTTACAATATCTAAATTCGATAAATTAGACTCAGAAATTTTGAAACAACGTTATCTTATTGATAGAGTTAGTCAATTAATTTTAAGTAAAGAAATGAATTGTTCTGTAACGACTTTAAGAAAAGCGTTAATATTATTTGATATGCCAACACAAAATAGGCATGACTTAAGTTTGTCTTTAACCGCAGAAGAAAAATCGGTTATTTTAGGTGGTTTGTTAGGTGATGCTTGTATTCCATTGCGTGGACGAGATGCTATAGATAATGTTGTTTCTGTTAAACACGTAAATTTTGTTCATTCTATAAAACAAAAAGAATATGTAGATTTTAAATTTTCTATACTTAAAAGATTAGTACATAAAGAAACTCCAACATTATTTAAACCAAGATTGGATGTACGAACTAATAAATTTTATCAAGCTTACGGATTTAAGACTTTCGCACATCCTATTTTTGATGAAATTTATGATAAATTATATATTGATGGTCATAAAACTATAACACAAGAATATCTTAATGAAATTGATGATTTGGCACTCAGTATTTGGTGGAATGACGATGGGACCAAAAACAAACGTTGTAAACAAATGGCATTGGCGGTAGATGCTTTTTCTTTACCAGAAATAGAATTGATTCAAAAATGGTTATTAAAGCAATATTCTATTGAATCACATATTGTGGTTAAAAATTATAAAGGTAAACAATGCTGGAATTTAACTTGGTATAGTAAAAATGTTGATTTATTTACCGAAATTGTTAGACCTTATACAATACCGTCAATGGAATATAAAATTAAATCTCATTTATCCTCTTCCCCAGTAACTATTTAACCCTTTTAATACAAATAATCCCTTAAAATCAGTCAAAATGTTACACTATGTTAAATACTTCACTAATTAAATAACATAAGGAAACAAAAACATCTTATGCAATATAAAAACACATCCGGTTCTCACCTTCAAATTAGTGAACACAGATTTGTAGCCCCTAGTGCTACAGTTGAATTG
>Ga0210402_10004672_pt1 | contig 12426 bp, 13 predicted proteins | sample IncBWC7MmetaG_FD_161055 | JGI IMG/M metagenome (GOLD analysis project Ga0210402, IMG submission 161055) | Forest soil microbial communities from Barre Woods Harvard Forest LTER site, Petersham, Massachusetts, United States - Inc-BW-C-7-M | ecosystem: Environmental > Terrestrial > Soil >...
AATTTGAAGTTCCTATCATTACTGGCCGCAAGCTCGTTTAGGAACTTCAAATTCAAAACCGCACTAGAATCATAAAGTTGCTAGTGGTCCTTAGATTCCGAAGTTCGCACCTGAACGTGACCCGAGCGCTGGCGAACTTCGGAATCGGACCACTAGCCGCCCTTGGTCCTGAAGGTCAGGACTGCACGCTTGGGCCGTGCTATTCTGCCTTCATAGGGATCCCTCGCACGGGAGGGGCAGGTGAGCATTTGCCTTCGACGGCACCGGGTCATTACAAGCAGAAATGCCGCCGCGGCCGGCCGGCAGCACGTTCAGCTCCAGGGCTTCATGGCAGACGAGACCTGATATGCGCTACATCGTACTCGCCCTTGTTTTGATCAGCGGCGCAACGCTCGGTGGCTGCTCGGAAGGCGTCCTCGATCCTCAAGGACCGATCGCGTCGGCGGAGCGACTTCTCCTCATCAACTCGACGGTGATCATGCTCGTCGTCGTCATTCCCGTAATCGTGGCCACCTTGGCGTTCGCCTGGTGGTACCGGTCATCAAACACCCGCGCCAGCCGCGACACGGACGAGTCGTATGAAGGGCGCCTTGAATTCGTCGTCTGGTCGATCCCGGCGCTGACCGTGATCTTGTTGGGCGGGGTCATTTGGATCGGTTCTCATCAGCTCGATCCGCGCGCGCCGATTCCCGGGCAATCTGACCCGCTGCGCGTGGACGTCGTGGCGCTCGATTGGAAATGGCTGTTTATCTACCCCGATCAGGGCGTCGCCGCCGTCAATCAGCTGGTCATCCCGGCCGAAACTCCCGTGCAATTTCGACTCACCTCGGCGACCGTGATGAATTCGTTCTTCGTGCCGCAGCTGGGCAGCCAGATCTACACAATGGGCGGCATGACCACGCACCTCAACCTGCTCGCGGACAAACCGGGCGAGTATCGCGGCTTTTCGGCGAATTACAGCGGCGACGGCTTCTCCGAGATGCGGTTCGTCGTCAAGTCGGTGCCGGCTGGCGATTTCAACGCCTGGCTCGACCAGGTTCGCGGCACCGGATCCGTTCTCGACGATGCCGGTTACGCCGAGCTGGCAAAGCCGAGCAAGGCGGTGCCGCCCACAACCTATCGCTCGGTGGAGCCGAAGCTGCTCGAACATATCATCGACCAGACGGTGGCGGGTCCCGGAAAGGCGAGCATCGGCGGGGCAGGCCGTCCGCTACTGCGTCAGGCGGGAGGTTGAGATGCTGGGAAGGCTGAGCTGGGACGTTATTCCGTTCAACGAGCCGCTCCCGCTGCTCAGCGGCGCGGTCGTCGGCATCGTCATTCTGGCCGTCCTCGTGACCGTAACCGTGAAGGGCTGGTGGCCGTATCTGTGGCGTGAGTGGATGACCAGCGTCGACCACAAGCGCATCGGCGTCATGTACGTGGTGCTCGGCCTGATCATGCTGCTGCGCGGCTTTTCCGATGCGATCATGATGCGCACGCAGCAGGCGATCGCGGTCGGCAGTGCGCAGGGATACTTACCTCCGCAGCACTATGACCAGGTGTTTTCGGCGCACGGCACAATCATGATCTTTTTCGTGGCGATGCCGCTCGTCATCGGGCTGATGAACTTTGCCGTGCCATTGCAGCTCGGCGTGCGCGACGTCGCCTTCCCGACGCTCAACTCGGTCAGCTTCTGGCTGACCGCAACGGGCGCGCTGCTGATCAATCTGTCGCTCGTCATTGGCAATTTCTCGCGCGCGAGCTGGTGGGGCTATCCGCCGCTCTCCGAGCTCGCCTATTCGCCCGATGTCGGCGTCGATTACTACCTCTGGTCACTGCAGATCTCGGGCATAGGTACGTTGCTGACCGGCATCAATTTCGTGACCACGATTCTCAAACTGCGCGCTCCGGGCATGATCTATTTCCGTATGCCGGTGTTCTGCTGGACCGCGCTCTGCGCAAATCTGCTGATCGTTGCTGCGTTTCCGGTCCTGACCGCAACCTTCGTGATGCTACTGCTCGACCGTTACCTCGGCATGCATTTCTTTACGAACGACCTCGGTGGCAACCAGATGATGTATGCCAATCTGTTCTGGGCGTGGGGCCATCCCGAAGTCTACATACTGGTCCTGCCGGCATTCGGCGTCTTTTCCGAAGTGGCCGCGACCTTTTCCGGAAAGGGGCTGTTCAGCTACCGCTCGATGGTATGGGCGACCCTGGGGATTTGCGTCCTCTCGTTTATGGTCTGGCTGCATCACTTCTTCACAATGGGCGCGGGCGCCGACGTCAACGCTTTCTTCGGGATCATGTCGTCGATCATTGCGGTGCCGACGGGCGTCAAGGTCTTCAACTGGCTGTTCACGATGTTCCGCGGCCGGATCGTGTTCAAAACGCCGGCCCTCTGGCTGGTCGGCTTCATGGTGACTTTCGTCATCGGCGGCCTGACCGGCGTGTTGCTGGCAGTACCGCCGGTCGATTTCGTGCTTCACAACAGCGCATTCCTGGTCGCCCATTTCCATAATGTCATCATTGGCGGTGTCGTGTTCGCCGTGCTGGCGGGCATCACCTATTGGTTCCCGAAGGCGTTCGGGTTCACCCTCGATGAACGCCTGGGTCAGGCCAGTTTCTGGTGTTGGCTCATCGGTTTCTGGCTCGCGTTTACGCCGCTCTACGCGTTGGGCCTCATGGGCATGACCCGGCGCCTGCAGCATATTGCCGAGCCGAGCTGGCAGCCGTTGCTGCTGGTCGCGGAGGTGGGCGCAGTGGTGATTCTCGCCGGCATCCTCTGCCAGATCGCGCAGCTCTATGTCAGCATTCGCACGCGCGAGCGCCGCCTCGACCTGACCGGCGACCCGTGGAACGGTCGAACCCTGGAGTGGTCGACCTCCTCGCCGCCGCCCGCCTACAATTTCGCGGAGCTGCCCAAAGTCGAGACGATCGACGCGTTCTGGCACATGAAACGCGCCGGGCGGGCGCCGGTCAAACCGACCTATGAAGCAATCGAAATGCCGCGCAACAGCCCGGCCGGTTTCATCACCGCTTTCTTTGCGACGATCATGGGTTTTTCGCTGATCTGGCAGATCTGGTGGTTGGCGATCCTCGGACTCCTCGCTGCCGCCATCGTGGTCCTGATCGCCGGCTGGAGCATCGAGCGTGAGCATGAAATATCGGCCGCCGAAGTCGCGCAAATGGAACGGGCCCGGTGAGGTGGGGCAGCCCGCATGACGATCGCAACAATCGATAGAGCTGCAACCGCGGTTCCTACCGAGCTCGCGCGCGGGCGCGGCGGTGGTGGGCCGGCCCCGAAGCGCGTCGTCGTCGCTTACGGGTTCTGGATATTCATTCTCAGCGACATGGTCATGTTCTCGGCGCTGTTCGCGGCCTATGCAGTCTTGCGCGGCAATACCGCCGGCGGACCGACCGGAGCTGAGCTGTTCAATCTGCGCAACGTCTTCATCGAGACGATGTGCCTTTTGTTGTCGAGCTATACCTGCGGGCTCGCGGTATTATCCGCCGAGCGGCGGCATCCGACACGCTTCCTGATCTTCGCGGCTTTCACGTTCGTGCTCGGTGCGGCCTTCCTGTTCATTGAGGTCTCGGAATTTGCCAACATGGTGGCGAAGGGGGCTGGACCCTCGCGCAGCGGTTTTCTGTCCGCCTTCTTCACTCTGGTCGGCACACACGGCATTCACGTTGCCAGCGGCTTGATCGCGCTCATCTATCTGGTAGCGCAGGTGATCGCGAAGGGCCTGCCAGCCGCCGTTCTGCGGCGCTTGTTGTGCTGGAGCCTGTTCTGGCACGCGCTGGACATCGTCTGGGTCGGGGTATTCACGTTGGTTTATCTGATGGGAGACTACCATTGACGGACGCTCACGAGCACGTATTCGACGACCGCACGCCGGGCGTCGAGGAGCATGAGCCCTCGGCCAGCTACCTGTCGTATACGGTGGGACTGGGGCTCGCGATCCTCGCGACGATCGCCTCGTTCGTCGTGTCGCAGACCAACTTGCTGTGGCCCCCGGGCATCCCGGTCGGATTGATTGTGCTCGCCTTCGCGCAGATCGGTGTCCACCTCGTGTTCTTCCTGCAGTTGGGCAGCGGGCCCGACAGCACCAACAATATTCTGGCGCTGGCCTTTGGCATGCTGATCGTCTTTCTCGTCATCACCGGCTCAATTTGGATCATTGCCAACCTCAACAGCAACATGACGTCGATGTCGATGCAGTAAGCGGGGTGCTGATCGGCGGCTCGTTATAGATCATGGACAATCTGAACGACCGGCTGATGTCCATCGATCAGATAATGCAGCGCTGAGGCAGACCGCGGTCGCGCCGATTGATCGACGTCGGCTGATCCTGAGCTTCCTCGTCCCGCCAGCCGCTGTGCGTTTGCGCCCGGCGGTTGCGCAGAGTTGGCCCGGCAGGACGATTCGCATCGTGGTGCCCTTTCCCGCGGGCGGCAGCGCCGACCTGTCCGCGCGGCTTCTGGCCGAGCAGCTCAAGGCGAAGCTTGGCAATCCGTGGTCGTGGAAAACAAAGTTGGCGCCGGTGGCAACCTGGCCGCCGCTGAGGCCGCACGCGCCGACCCTGATGGATACACGCTCTTCATTGGCACCAACGGCACCCAGACCATCAACCAGAGCCTCTACCGCACGCTCCCTTACGACCCGGCGGCCAACTGATCGAATAACGTCCGAGAGGGCGTGTTCGCGGGAGCCTTCGGCCGCCTCTCGCATCAGCTCTCTGTGCGCCGGCCCGCCTTCTTACCGCGCGACGCCGGATTTACCTTTCATTTCGTGAAAATAGGTCCACTCCTCGACCACGCGGCCATCGGGAAACCGACAGACACCGTACACACCGCGGGGCCCTTTACGCATTCGCTCTTGCCACCGCTCTTGACGCAAAACACCGAGGCCGGATTGGGAAGCGCCCAAGCTGGCGGCGGGGCAAAGGCCAGCCCTAAAGAAAATGAAAAGATCACCATCGCTTCGCTCATCCGGCCTCCGGACCCGTGGCTTGCGGTCATCTCGTCCTTTCCCATAAGATTCCCGCGTTGCTTTTGCATGCCGCAACCGCAAGGAGAATGAGAAGATGGCCAAAGGTCAACTCCGGCATATCGCCATTTCCGTTCCCGACAAGGAGAAAACTGCAAAGTTCTACGAGGAGACTTTTGGGTTCAAGCGCGTTTCCGAATCGGTCGTCGCAACCAGGTTGACCGACGGTGTGATCAACCTCACATTCCTGCAATTTCGTAACCAGGACGACGCCGGTGATGAACGGGGCAAAGATTTTGTCGGCATACATCACTTCGGCGTATGGGTGGATGATCTCGAGGGGACACGCCAGGAGATCGAGGCGAATGGCGGCAGGTATCACCCCGGTCCGAGCGGGACTCCTCCGGCGAATGCCGAGCACAAATTCCGGGATCCGAACGGCATCGTCTTCGATATCTCAACCCATGGATGGGACGGCGCGAAGCGGTGATCGGATCGGCGACTTGCGCATACGCAGCCGTTAGCGGTTGGAGCTTTGGGGGCAAGAACCCTCTGGTTGCTGCAACGGACGCGGAGAGAATAATGCTCGCATGCAAAACGGCTTTCGGCCTTTGTGCATTCCTGGCCATTTCCATTCAGGCGGGCTCAGTGCGGGCTCAGCCCATGGCCTCGGAGCAGGAGGATGCACAGCGCGTCGGCGATCTCGTCATAGCGAACCACATCCTCGCCGATCAGAACATTCTCGACGCCTGGGGCCATGTCAGCATCCGCTCGGCCGGCAACCCGAAGCACTTTTATCTGTCGCGCTCAGTCGCGCCCGCGCTGGTCAAGCCGGAAGACATCATGGAATATGACGAGGACAGCAATCCCGTCGATGCGCGCGGCAGAGCGCTGTACCTCGAGCGCTTCATCCACGGCGAGGTGTATCGTGCGCGGCCGGACGTCAACACTGTTATCCACAGCCACTCGCCCGCCGTTATCCCCTTCAGCATGACGGGCGTGCCGTTGCGCATGGCCTTTCTGCTCGGGGCATTTCTCGGCTCCGGCGCACCGGTATTCGAGATTCGCGAGGCCGCCGGAACGGAGACCAATATGCAGATCACCGATAACGCTCGCGGCGCTGCTCTGGCGAAACAGCTGGGCAGTGCGGAAATCGTGCTGATGCGCGGCCATGGCGACACGGTAGTCGGTCCGACCATCAAGGTCGCCGTTGCGCGCGCGGTCTACGCCGAAGCGAACGCCCGCATTCAGATGGATGCCATTCGCCTCGGCCAACCCGTGTACTTTACCGATGGGGAAGCAGCCACCCTCAAGAAGATGGAGGACGAGGAGCGCTCCGTCATCCGCCCCTGGGAGCTGTGGAAGGCGCAAGCGCAGCGCCACATGACGCCCCAATGACTAGCATCAACCATGCCGCAGGCTCGGTCGCTCCCTCTCCCCGTTAAGAACGGGGAGAGGGAGCCGACCGAGTATGTCGCGCCGCTGATCATACCTCACCGGAATGCGCTGTAAGGGCGCGCCGCAGGCGTTGCTCCACCATCAGGCATGGAGGTGTCGGCGCAGGGATGGACGAAGTCACAGGGCGGAACGGATTGTGTTCACAATGACGCCTCGGCTGTTTGGAACCCGTGAGCTCTTCCGGCGTTCGCCGCAACGTGAGGAACAAAGATCATGTTCAAATCCATTGCGGGCACAGGGGCGCTTCTCATTGTTGCATTTTGCATCGGTGTCGCAGCCGCGCCCGGAGATCAGACCACTGCTCCCGTGCTCAAAGGCAGCGCCGCATTCGGAGGCTTCGACCAGGACCGGCCAGGATTGCGGCGGCTGATCCAGCCGCAGGACCTTCCCCCGGTGACCCGCTCGACAACAGCAAGCGCACAGGGCGCGACCAGGCCGGAGGGCGTCATTCCCAAGGTTCCCGAGGGATTCTCGGTTGCCCTGGTCGCATCCGGTCTCACCGGTCCGCGCGCAATCAATCCGGCGCCGAACGGAGACGTCTTCATCGCCGAAAGCAGGGCGAACAGGGTGCGCGTACTGCGGCTGTCGCGGAATGACCAGCCCGCGGTGAATCAGATCTTCGCAGGCGGGCTGCATCAGCCGTTCGGCATCGCATTCTACCCGCTCGGGCCCAACCCCGAATGGATTTATGTGGCCAACAGCAACAGCGTCGTCCGCTTTCCCTACAAGAGCGGCGATGTGAAAGCGGGCGGCTCCCCCGAGTCGATCATCAGCGGCATCCCCTCGACGCACCATTACACGCGCGACATCCGCTTCGCTCCGGACGGCAGCCGCTTGCTGCTGACAGTCGGCTCGGGCTCAAATGATGCGGAGGACATGTCGCGAAATCCGCCGTCCCCCGACTGGATCGGTCAGCATGCGCTCGGTGCGACGTGGGGACCGGAACAGGGGCGGGCCGATCTTCTCTCCTATGATCCCGACGGGCGGAACGAAAGGACGTTGGCGACGGGACTCCGCAATTGCTCAGGTCTCGCCATTCAACCGATAAGCGGCCAGCCCTGGTGCGCCGTCAACGAGCGCGACGATCTCGGTGACAACACCCCATTCGATTATGCGACGTCGGTGAAGGACGAGGTATTCTACGGCTGGCCTTGGTACTATATCGGCGGACATCAGGACCCACGGCACAGGGGTGAACGGGAGGACATCAAAGACAAAGTGACCGTGCCTGACGTGCTCTTTCAGGCCCACTCCGCGCCGCTTCAGATCGTGTTTTACGACGGCAGTGCCTTTCCGCCCGAATACAAAGGCAGCGCCTTCGTCACCATGCATGGCTCGTGGAATCGCGCACTGCGAACCGGTTACAAGGTGGTCCGCGTACTGTTCGATCGCTCCGGTAAGCCCACAGGTGAATACGAGGATTTCATGACCGGGTTCGTGCTCCCCGATGGCCGCGTCTGGGGGCGGCCGGTGGGGGTCGCCGTGGCTGGGGATGGATCGCTGCTGGTCACCGACGACTCCGCGGGAACGCTCTGGCGTGTGACCAACAAGGAGGGTTCGCGGTGATACCCGCAATCAGAAATGGCTGATTCGGCAAGAAGCACTGATGAAGCTCCCGCGCGCGCAACATGTCGGTCGCGACGAGCATGCTGAGTTGGTGAGGTTTGAGGATAATTCATGAAAGCCCGATCCGCGCCGTTGCTGTTATCGAAGCCTCGATCTAGAAGGAGCCCCAATGTTGGAATTCCTCGCTATCGTGCTTTGCGCGTACCTCGTTTTGTGTGTGGTGGCGTGCATCTTCCAGCCGAAAACTCCACTGCCCAGCCTGACTGAGACCTATAAAACCTTGACCATCGAGAACGAGATCGAAGAGGTACTCATCGAAGGCCGTCAGAAGTTTCCGCCCTATAAGAAATTGAACCTAGTCTGGTGGTTCCTCAACGAATACGAGTCAATGCCGCCCGATTGGTATCATCGCGGACAGAATTTCTGGCTGCGATTGCCATCGTGGTATATTCGCAATCCATTCCAGAACGCCGGTAACTACGTCTTTGGCGTGTGCGACCGCAATTTTACCGTCCGTGGTCCCGCTCCGGCGATGTGGACGACCTACGACGATCTCGACCCGCCGCGCACCGGGCTCAAGTGGTCGATCATCAGGCTCGGCTGCTTGCGACTGCCGTTCGTCTCGTATGTAAGCGCGCGGTTCCTCGCCTATGCCGGTTGGCAACCGAACGGCTTCTTCGGCTTCAAATTCAATCTGAAGAACATGGACCTTCAGGTCGTCTAGTCGAAAGCTCTGAGTCTTACGTTGCTTCTGCGGCTGCTCGACCGGGCCGACGAGGTGATGGGGCTGGAGTGGCTAATGACCGTTTTTGCGGACAAGGAGCGAAGCGGAAATGCGCGGCCGATGACATCGCAGTCGCGAGTTGCGCAATTTTCGTTGCATGAGAAGAACGGCCGTCGCCTCAGGCAAAATTCGGTCTTGGGACACTCCTGCGCCGGCATCCATCCGAGCATCGGCCCGCGTCCGGTTTCGGCGACCTGCCGAAATAAGCCGACGGGGGCCGGCGCGCATTCGACAATTTTTGACCCGACTCGCACATGAGGGCTCCCATATTGACGCGCTGCACACTGCTTGCCTGGAGACGCCTTATACCCCATGGTCGGCGTGGTCCTCGGCTCGGGAAGGAAGCTTATGAAGCGACGCGAGTTCATTTCGCTGCTTGGCGGGGCTGCTGTCGTCAGGCCGCTGGCGGCACGCGCGCAACAATCCAAGGTGGCTCGAATAGGTGTGCTCTACATAGGCCTCGCAGACGCGGAGTCGTTCAAGAAGGAGCTCCGGGATGGACTGCGTGAATTGGGCTATGTGGAGGGGCAAAACATTGCATTCGAGTTCCGCTCTGCGGAAGGAAAGCTGGATCGGCTTCCTGAGCTTGCGTCCGAGCTGGTCCGGCTTAACGTTGATCTGATCGTGGCGCTTTACGTCCCCTCCGCACTGGCGGCGAAGCAGGCAACGCGTGAAATCCCCATTGTGATAATCGCAGCCGAGCCGATTGAAACCGGCATAGTTGCGAGCTGGGCACGTCCGGGTGGCAACATTACCGGGGTGGCTCTGATGTCGGCTGCTTTGGTTGGGAAATGCGTTGAACTGTTTCGCGATATGCTCTCAGCTACGCGGCGGATAGCCGTTCTCACTAACGCGGCAGACCCTTTATTCGCGAAGTTAGTTGTCGATCAAGTTGAGCTTGCCGGGCGCATTACAGGTATCGAGATTCAGCCAATTATGGTGCGTGGACCTGACGAGGAACTTGACGCTGCCTTTGCGACCATAGCCAGAGGGCGCGCGAATGCCGCTGTCATTCAAGGCAGCTTGTCCACTAAACGTATAGCTGACCTTGCACTTGAGCACCGTTTGCCAGCCGCCTCGACCACGCGCGGCTTTGTAGATGCAGGCGGCCTGATGTCGTATGGCGCGGACGGTCCCGCCATATTTCGGCACAGCGCAAGGTTTGTGCAAAGGATATTACAGGGCGGGCAGCCGAATGACTTACCCATAGAGCAGCCCACGAAGTTCGAGCTGGCCGTCAATCTCAGAACTGCGAAGGCCATGGGCATCACAATCCCAGAAACATTCTTGCTTCGCGCCGACGCATTGCTCGAATGAAGCGGCAGTATCTGCTGCACTGCATGAGTCCGCGCTTGGCACTCAACGTCATTTGGCCGCGATGCACCAATTCGGGAGCGATCGGAGGTACAGAGGACACGCCGCGAACTCGTTGGGCGTGTCGATGCAACGCCGAATGACCCGAAAGAGGCATTCGGCAAACCATCTTGGTCACTCGATCACCTCGTCGGCGAGCGACAATAAATTGTCGGGAAATTTGATCGCGAGCGCCTTGGCGGTGTTCAAATTGATCACGAACTCGAACCGGGTGGACACCACGACCGGGAGGTCGGTCGGCTTAGCACCCTTGAGGATTTTGCCGGTGTAGACCCCGACCTGATGATACGAATCGGTAATACGGGTTCCATAGCTCATCAGCCCGCCCGCGGCGGCGTTCTGGCGAAATTGATAGATTGCCGGCACCGCATGGCGTGCGGCCAACGCGACGAGCAGCTCGCGCCGGCTGAACAGGAATGGATCGGAGGCGACGAGCAGCGCACCCGCCCGCTGTTGCACGATGGTTGCGAACGCCGCGTCGAAGTCAGATTCGATGCGCGCTTTCAGGATGTGGAGCCGCAGCCCGAGGGTGCGCGCCGCCTCTTCCACTTCTTTTATCTGAATCCCCGCATCCGGATAGTCCGGGTTCACGAGCACGGCCATGGTCGTCACATTCGGCGCCAGCTCGTGCAGCAGCCCGAGGCGCTTGGCCTCCAGGCCGGTCGTCAGTTGATGAATGCCCGTTACGTTGCCGCCCGGCCGGCTGATGCTTGTCACCAGGCCGACTTTGACAGGGTCGTCGTCGCAGACGAAGACGACCGGAATCGTCGCCGTTGCGTTTTTGGCCGCGAGTGCCGACACCGTGCCCCCGCCTGTGGCGATCACCGCCACACGACGGCGAACCAGATCAGCCGCTAGGCTCGGAAGTCGATCATATTGGCCCTCTGCCAAGCGGTATTCGACCGCGAGGTTTTGGCCTTCCACATAGCCCGCTTCACCCAGACCGATGCGGAAAGCGGCAAGCAGCGGAGCGATCGGCGCGGCCGCCGCACTGTTGAGAGCGCCGATCACCGGGATCGCCGCTTGCGCGCGTGCGGCGAGCGGCCAAACTGCCGCGGCGCCGCCGAGCCCTGCGATAAACTCCCGCCGTCTCATCATTCGGAATTCCCTGCCAGTCGGCGAATGCTCAGTCCGCTGGACTGACGTCAGAAGCACGAGGAAGGAACAACCTGCGCCCACAACCGACCGGCGCCCGGACGCGTTACCAGCACGCGCACGCACGCCCCCGCTAACAGTGTGCTGTGCAGTTTCGCAGGGTCATTTGCTCCTGCCTGCGCTTCCGACCAGACCGGCATTCTGTGTTGCGCGGCTAATACCGTGCCAGCAGGCGGCAACGACGTTTCGGAAATTTCGTAGCCGCTGAAATTGATCACCCAGGACTTTGCCTGCCGGCGGCTGAGCGCCACCCAGCCGCGGTCGGCGTACCCAGGCGTACCGAATATCCCGACCGGCTGTTGGTGTTGCAGCGGCACTGCCGCCTGCGTCGCTGCCCCGCCAGCGTCGGTGCGAACCGCGGGGCCGATCGGGGCAGGTTCCATTTGCTGCAGTGCCGCCTGGAAAACGGTGCGCGCATCGGGGTCGCCGTCGCCACAAGTCTTGTCGAACTCAGCGATGTCTTTCCGGAGCAGCGCCCGCTTGGCGTCGGCGGCGATCCTGCGTTCCATCGTGGCGAGGATGTTGGTTCTCAACCTTTGACAGGTCGCCTCGGACGAAAAGTAGTTCTGGTAGGCGGAGTAGCTCCCAGCGGCCGCTGCCGGAATCCCGAGGGCCGCGCCCACGACTTGCAAGGTTGTTACCACTCGCTGGGGGAGCATTACCGGTTCTCTCCGTTCAATCCTCGCTTTGGTTCTGCGCTCTCAATTGTGTCGAAGTCTTGAAGATGATGACAGCACATACACAAAATTGGGCTGGTTTCGCCCACACCGCCCGATTTTGACGGCCGCTGAGCGTGACTCAGCCGAGCAGCGTGGGCAACCACGTCGCGATCGCGGGAAACAGGACGATCACGACGAGCAACACCAGGCTCATGGCGACGTATGGCACGACCGCGCGGAAAATGTGAGTCATGGTAACCGCAGGGGGTGAAACTCCCTTCATGGTCATGAGCAGCAGACCATGCGGCGGCAGCAGAAGACCCAACTGCATGCAGATCAGATAGAGCACGCCGAACCAGATCAGGTCGATGCCGATGCGCTGGACGATCGGCATGAACACCGGAAGCGTGATCAGCATCATGCTCACCTGATCAACGAAGATGCCGAGGAAAATCAAC
>Ga0210402_10004673_pt1 | contig 12426 bp, 14 predicted proteins | sample IncBWC7MmetaG_FD_161055 | JGI IMG/M metagenome (GOLD analysis project Ga0210402, IMG submission 161055) | Forest soil microbial communities from Barre Woods Harvard Forest LTER site, Petersham, Massachusetts, United States - Inc-BW-C-7-M | ecosystem: Environmental > Terrestrial > Soil >...
AGGCTCGGCATCTTCGGAGCCGTCCATCACATCGCTGTCGCGCCATTTGCCGGTGTTTTGCAGGAGATCGCTGCGCATGAAGTCGAGCGCGGGCAGGGCACTCTGGCCGGTCAGGTCCTGCGAGCCGGCCGCGGCCGCGGCGAGCGTCTGGACGATGGAATGCCGGAAGTCGAAGACGAGCTTGTATTTCAGAAGATCGTCCGCGTCATTGGTACCGACATTGACCGCCACGTCCCACTTGTCGCCGTCGACCAGCATGCTGAAGTGCAGGTGATACTGGATTTCGTTCTTGTGGCGCGATGGCTTGAGTTTGGGCTCGGAGGTGATCTTGGCTTTGACAAATCCATAAGGTAACGCCACGGCACTAATCCTTTTTGTTCGGTTTCAGGAAATCGGATCCTCGCTGTCGCCAGCGAGCAGCATTTGCGGGATTTGCGAGAACTTCCAGCCATCGCCGGCAGGATCGAGCACCCAGACGATATCGAAGCGATCGTCGGGCCAGGTTTGCGGAACTGACGGCGCATTCGGCAGCAATCCGACGAGAGTGGGAATGAGCTCGTGCTCCCAGCACACCAGCACGGTGCCCCCCTGCTTCAACACGCTCTTCATCAGCCCATCGGTGTCGTTCTTCATGTGATCGACGATGATAATGAGGTCTTCGAGCCACTCTGACAGCGGCGTCACGGTCTCTTTCGGGCGATTGCTTTTGCTGTGCGGTCCGATGCCAGAAGCAAAAAGTATGTTCGGCGTTCGCGTGGGATCGGAGGTGAAGAAATGCACCAGCGCGCCAGCGCGCTGCCAGCCGCTGACGATCAGGCTTTCCGCGTCCTGCTCGCCGCTCTTCTTGACCCCTTGGTCGCCTGCTGTGGGCTTTTCGGCGTGGCGAATGAACATGATACGGCGCGGCGCCATCTGGGACCTCCATCGTCGCGGATCGACGAACTATTTCACGCAGCGGCCGGCATCGCCCGTCGACGTCGGGATTTCATAGGCGCCCGGCGATTGCGTCCGGCCATCGAAGAAAATCGCAAGCTGATTGGCGATGCCGAGATCAGTCGCGCCGCGCCGGCGTACATTGATCAGGCGCGCGATGTTCCATTCGTCATGCGAGCCGTAGCTGTAGGTCACGGAGGCGCGCAGCCCGTAATAATTCCGGAAGTCGGTCTTGGCTTTGGTGGCGCCGTTCTGGTCGATGGACTTCTTGAGGTCCGGGTCCGCGGCGGCGTTGGTATCGAACCAGGCGTCCAGCGCTTCGAGATCGCCCTGGCCGGTCAAATGGAAATATTTCCCGAAATCGGTCGGGCCGGCGAAATAGAAGAAATCGAAATCCTCGCCGAGGCCTGTCGGGCCTTCGAGGATCTGCGTCCACATGTACATGAAGTCGGCGCCGCTGGCGCCGCCCATCTTGTCGCCGGCCTCGGTACCGGGGTTGAGCAAGAACATCGATGCCGCGCCGAACCGTGCGGTGACGTTCTGCGCTGCCTGCGCGGAAATTTTCGAATTGAGCGTAAAGGAGCCGCCGCCGGCCGGCGAAAGCGGAATGCTGAGATAGCCGATCGACTTGCCTTGCGCCTTGTTGTCGGCGAGCAATTTGCGGACGCGCTTCACATTGTCGTTGATAGCGTCGCGGTAATCGCTGTTGACGCAGTAGCAGATGTCGAGCTTGGTGCAGGCCGTGGCCAGGGTGCCTGCTCGCCCTGCCTGCGGTGCAAGCAGCGCCAGCGCCGCGAGCGCCAGGCTACTGCCGCGGATTTTCGCCTGAAAGGATCGGGTTCGGGCTGGAACGATGCAAAAGCGCTTCATGTCTTCACCCGCTCAGGTTTCGATCGCCGCGCCTCGGATCGTTGCGATCCGGCAAGCGCAGGATAATACGTGTCTCTCAATATAAAAACAATCTGAGATTGCTTGACGTGCGGTCGGCGGTCAATGCCCGCCGCGCGCGTAGATTTCGTAAGCCGTGACCAGGATTTCGAACGCGATCAGGAAAATCACGATCAGTTCCAGCCGCAGCGAGCGTTTGGCGTCGATGATGTCGGCAAGCGTGGTCGCGGTGTCGGAGATGACTTCGAGCTTGCGGTTCAGGATATCGACGCGCTCGGAGAGCTCGTATTCGTCCTCGAGCCGGGCATAGAGCCGTTCGAGATCGGGACGGTCCCAGAGCACGTCGGGCTTCTCGTCGACGGCGACGCGGCCCGACACGCGGTGCTGGACCAGCAGCGAGTTGCCGAGCAGTTTCAACAGATCGGTCCGGCTCTTCGAGGTCTGGCCGGAGGTGGCAAGCTCGCGCGCTAGCGGCTCGATGGTGTCGAATACGTTGGCGACCTCGCGTTCGTCGCGACCAAGCACCACGCTCTTTGCGAGCGCGTCGGACACGACCAGCAGCCGCTCCAGCGACATCTCGCGGACCTGGATCGGCCCGCCGACCGGGATCGGCTCCTCGGCTTCCCGCGCGACCTGGACCTTGGCCCATTCCTCCTCGCGCGGGGTGATCTTGCCCGAGGTGCGTGAGTTCAGCCGCTCGAGGAATTCCGCCTCCTGGTCGGCCGTCAGCCCCAGCAGGACGACGACACCATAGCGAAACACCACGGCGAGGCCATAGCTCCCGATGCGCACGCCCAGCGGCGTGCTCGACAGGATCTCGCCCTCGAACCCGGCCGTGTTGATGCGGTCGCCGATCTGCAGCGCGTGCACGTTGATCTGCGTAGGGGCCTGGTCGGTCATGCCTCAGGAGTAGCAGAGGACGCGCGTTTTTTCGATGACAGGGATCGTGTCAGTACGCTGCGTCATCCGGTCGCCGTCGGGAAGGCCGCTGAAAGCATGGGGCTTTCGGCCCGCTTTTGCATTCGACGTTCGGCTCCGATATTTGAATGAACCCGTTTATTCAAATCGACCGTATCTCTACAAGTTTCGGACCAAACGACCCCAACCATGGCCAGCGACACCTTCTATGGCTCCATTCCCGTCTTCCGCGGCTTCACCAAGCTGATGGAGCCGCAGCTCTATTCGCCGCTGCCGGATGACTGGTCGATCGGTGTCGCCGACATCGTGGAATCGACCAAGGCGATTGCGGCGCAGCGGTACAAGGCGGTCAACATGGCGGGTGCGGCTGTCATCGCCTCCGTGACCAATGCGCTGGGCGGCCGGGAATTTCCGTTTGTGTTCGGCGGCGATGGCGCGAGCTTTGCGGTCGCGCCCGACGATCTCGCTGCCGCCCGTGAGGCGCTGGCGGCGACCGCGACCTGGGTCACGGAGGACCTCGACCTCGTCATGCGGGTGGCGCTGGTGCCGGTCAACGCGATCCGCGCGCAAGGGTTGGATGTTCGCGTCGCGCGGTTCGGGCCGTCGGCCAATCTCTCTTATGCGATGTTCTCCGGCGGCGGGCTGGGGTGGGCGGAAGCTGCGATGAAGCGCGGCGAGTTCGCGGTCGAGGCGGCGGCTCCCGGCACACAGCCCGATCTGTCGGGGCTCTCCTGCCGGTTCGAGGAGATCCCCGCCGCACGCGGCCTCATCCTCTCGGTGCTCGTGGTGCCGACGGCCAATGCCGACCCGCTCGCCTTCCGCAAGGTGATCGAGGACGTGATCCAACTCGTCGAGCGCACGCCCGATGCGGGGCGGCCTGTGCCGTCGGGCGGTCCGCCGCTCAAATGGCCGCCGCAAGGGCTGGGCTACGAGGCGTGCGCCGCGCGCGGCGGCCCGCTGTGGGCGCGCAAGGGCGCGGTGCTGGCACTGACGCTGTGGGCCTATGTGGTGATGCGCCTGGACATCAAGGTCGGCGCCTTCGTGCCGCAGAACTACGTGCGGCAGGTGGTCGAAAATTCCGACTTCCGCAAATATGACGATGGACTGCGCATGATCCTCGATTGCAGCGAGGAACTGGCGAGCGCGCTCACCGAACGTCTCGCCAGGGCGGCCGAGAACGGCCTCGTGCGCTATGGGCTGCACCGCCAGGATGCCGCGATGATGACCTGCTTCACGCCGTCGGTGATGCGCGCCGACCATGTGCATTTCATCGACGGCGCCCGCGGCGGCTATGCGTCGGCGGCGACCGCGCTGAAAGCCATGGCGGCGTAGCAGTCACCACGGCAGGCCGTTGAGATCGAGCACGCCGTCGCGCGGCGCGCGGCGGATATCGAACACAAAGGGCGCCATCAGGTCGAAGCGGACGGGCCCGCTGCTCTGTTCGCAGTAGACCTCGCCGGTGAAGGGATGCCAGCCGCGCGCCTGGTAGAACGCGAAATTGTGCTCCTCGCAGAACAGCACCGCAAAACGCGCCGCCTCGTTGGTGCGGATGGTGTCGATAGCCGCATTGAGTGCGAGACTGGCATAGCCGCGGCGACGGCAGTCCTCGCGGGTCATGACGCCGCCGATGCCGCCGACATGGAGGGGATGCCCGTTCCAGGCGATGGTGCGGAAATAGATGCCGACATGGCAGGCGAGCCCGCCCTCCGGCGCATCGATCAGCGCACGCAGATCGGCATGCGCCCATTCGACATGGCCCCAGGGCAATTTCTCGATGATGTGCGGCCCGAACACCGCTTCATTCAGGGCCTCGACCCGCTTCCAGGAGGCGTCGCCATTGAGGACGTCGATTTCGATGCTCATCGCTTTCTTGCCGATTTTTCCTTAGGCCGCTTGTGATCGATCCCACAGTGGGCGCGCTTGTCTTGCTGTCATATCGCCAAGTGGTATGATTTCGCGACAAAACCCGGAAAAACGCGATGCGCCGGCTTGCCGCCTTCCTTGCTATTGCATGGGCCTGCTGCCTTGCCAACCAGCCGGCCCTTGCCGGCAAACGCGTGGCGCTGGTCATCGGCGATTCGAGTTACCAGAGCGTCGCCGCGCTCACCAACCCCGTCAATGACGCGGCCGCGATGGCCGACATGCTCAAGAATGCCGGCTTCGACGTGGTGGTGTCGCGGCGCGACCTGAAATCGCAGGACATGCGCCGGGCGCTCCGGGAATTCACCGATTTCGCCCGTGGCGCCGACATCGCCGTGATCTATTTCGCCGGCCACGGGCTCGAGGTCGACGGCAGCAATTATGTGGTGCCCATCGATGCGCTGCTGGAACGCGACGCCGATGTCGACGACGAGGCGGTGTCGCTCAACCGCATCCTGCTCGCGGCTGAGCCCGCCTCAAAATTGCGGCTGATCATCCTCGATGCCTGCCGCGACAATCCGTTCGCGAAACGGATGAAGCGGACGCTGGCCTCGCGCGCCATCAGCCGCGGGCTGGTCGGCGTCGAGGCCAACCGGCCCAACACCTTCATCGCCTTTGCCGCCAAGGGAGGCTCGACCGCCGCCGACGGCGATGCCGAGCACAGCCCGTTCACATCAGCGCTGTTGAAACATCTGACGCGGCCGGGGCTCGATATCCGCAAAGCCTTCGGCTACGTCCGCGACGACGTCATGAGCGCGACCGGCAATCAGCAGGAGCCGTACACGACCAATTCGCTCGGCGGCAATGACGTGGCGCTGGTCGCGGCACCCGAAACGCCGCACGCGCCGTCGGCACTCGTGCCGAACAGCAACGCCGATATCCGCCGCGACTATGAACTCGCCGAGCGCGTCGGCACCATGGAGGTTTGGAATTCCTTCATCGAGGCACATCCGTCCGGCTTCTACGCCGACCTTGCCAAGGCCCAGCGCAACAAGCTCAGCGAGCAGCGTGGCGAGCCCGCGGACGATTCCAAAATCGTGACCGCCGAACCGGTCAAGCCCCCGGAGACGCGAACGGGCTCGGCCAAGCCGGATGAGCCCGCGGTGGCCGCGCTTCCGCCGGCGCCTGCCGCTGAGCCCGAGCCGCCAAAGCCCGCCGGGCCGACGCCGCAGGAGATCTCGCGCTCGCTGCAGACTGAGCTGCGCCGGGTCGGCTGCAAGGCTGGCGACATTGACGACGAATGGAGCGCCTCGGCGCGCAAGGCGCTGTCGCTGTTCAACGAGAACGCCGGCACCAAATTCGACGTCAAGCTCGCGAGCCTCGATGCGCTGGATGCGGTCAGAGCGAAGCCGGGCCGGGTGTGTCCGCTCGAATGCGATCGCGGCTTCCGCGTGAACGGCGATCATTGCGCGAAGATCAGCTGCGACGCCGACCAGGTGCTGGCGCCCAACGGCAGCTGCCGGCCCAAGCCGGAGCGCGCGCCGAAGGCGGTCGCCCGGCAGCGAACGCCGGGTTCAGGCGGCGGACGCAAATGCTTCGTCTATAACGGTACCTCGTTCTGCGAATAGCGCATGATCCGGAAAAGTGTGTAGCGGTTTTCCGGAAGGATCATGCGCAAAACAAGAGTCCCACCCGCCAAGGCCGCCTCAGTACGGCGCGCATTCGGCGTGGGTGAGGCGCGGCCTGGAGCAAATGGCGACGAGGCCGCCATTGCCATAGAAGGTGTATTCCCGCCGGCCCGGCTTCAGCCGGTTTTCGATGTTCAAGCGGCAGGAATTGCCGATCACGGTCATGGTGGCGATGATCAGGTTGTTCGGATATTCCCGCGTTGCGCGAAGCGTGTGCTGACTGACGACGCGCAGCGACGCCGAGCCGCCGACCGCTTCGGTCGGCCGGCCGCCCAGCTTCGCGGTATAGCTCTCCTTTCCCTGGATATTGGACGACATGTCGAGCGTCGCGGTGCGGTCGGTCGAGAGCGTGCCGGAGCCTTCGGCGTGAACTGCAAAGTTCTGCACGGCGGGCTTGGTGCAGGTGGCGAGCGCGTCGAACGAGAAGCGCGCGCGGACAACGATGCCGGCGGCGTTGCCGGCGACCGGCAGTGACATGATCAAAACTGCAAGTGCTGCAAGGGTACGGGCGGTTCGGATTGCCATGATTTCCCCCATAAACGTGCTTCAAGAAACCAACAATCGTATCGCCCGATTTAATTCCAGCCGACGACGGTTTGCAAACACCCTCGGGTGCCCCGCGGGCTGGTTTTTGCAGAAAATGCGGGTGTCGAAGATGGCTGGAACCTTCTATAAGGGGGGCCCGTTAAGCCACGTCTCCCTCAGTTCCCGGACATCATCCCATGACCTTTACGCTTCCCCCCCTGCCTTACGCTTATGACGCCCTCGGCTCCCATATGTCGAAGGCAACGCCGGAATTTCACCACGACAAGCATCACCAGGCCTATGTCACCAACGGCAATAACGCGATCAAGGGGACCGAATTCGAAGGCAAGTCCCTCGAGGAGATCGTGAAGGGCTCCTACAACAAGAACGCCGCCGTCTTCAACAACGCCGGCCAGCACTACAACCACATCCACTTCTGGAGCTGGATGAAACCGAACGGCGGCGGCAGCAAGCTGCCCGGCCGGCTCGAGAAGAAGATCAACGAGGATCTCGGCGGTCTGGACAAGTTCAAGACCGATTTCGCCGCCGCCGGCGTCGGCCAGTTCGGCTCCGGCTGGTGTTGGCTGCAGGTCAAGGGCGGCAAGCTCGAAATCTCCAAGACCCCCAACGGCGAGAATCCGCTGGTGCACGGCGCCACGCCGATCCTCGGCTGCGACGTCTGGGAGCACTCCTACTACATCGACTATCGCAACCGCCGTCCGGATTACCTGAAGGCGTTCGTCGATCATCTCGTCAACTGGGATTACGTCGACGAACTGTTCGGCAAGGCGGGTTGATACGCGACGTAGCCGTCATTGCGAGGAGCGTTAGCGACGAAGCAATCCAGCCTTTCTTTCCGGCTTCTGGATTGCTTCGCTTCGCTCGCGATGACGAGAAAACGAAGGGGCGGTGGCGCAAGCTGCCGCCTCTTTTGCTTGCCGATCCTTGCGGGCGCTCCGCGCATGCGGCAAAAGCTGATGTGCCGGTGATATCCTGGAGAAGCAGGCGATGAACTATGTGCTGGTCTTTGTCGGTGGCGGGCTTGGCGCATCGCTCCGACATACCGTTAATTTGGCATGCGCGAAATGCATCGGCACCAGCTTCCCCTGGGGCACCTTCATCATCAACATCACGGGTTCGACCGTGATGGGCCTGATCGCCGGCTATCTCGCCTTCAAGGGCGAGGCGTCGCAGCCTTGGCGGCTGTTCATTATGACCGGCATTCTCGGCGGCTACACTACCTTCTCGGCATTCTCGCTCGACACTGCACTGCTCTATGAACGCGGCGCGCTAGGGTTGGCTGCGGCCTATGTTCTGGGATCGGTGGTTCTGTCGATCGCGGGACTCTTCGCCGGATTGGCGATCATCCGCTATCTGACCTGAAGCGCAATCGCGCATGGGCACTGCTCACACGCGCATGGGTTTGGCCGCACTTCCGTTTGCAACGCTTAAGGCGCCCCACTAAGCAGGATGGATTGTCCCATCCGCGCCGGCCCCAAACCCTTGTCAGAGCTTCCCTTGAAAGACCCGGCGATCGCCGAGGAGGCCGAGCCCGCGCCGCGCCGGAAGCGCAAGCCGATCGGCTGGTCGATGATCGCCATCGTCGTGCTGGTGGTGGTCAGTGCCACGCTGGTCTGGCGCCGTGACGGTTTATCCGGCGTGCTCGAAATCCTGACCCATGACCTCGCGCTGTTCGGCGGCATCCTGCCGCGTGTGTTCGCGGGCTGCCTGCTCGGCGCCTTCATCGCGGAGATCCTGCCGCACGACAAGGTCTCGCGCTCGCTTGGGCCCAACTCCGGACTGAAGGGGCTTTTGATCGGCGCCGCCTTTGGCGCGATCCTGCCGGGCGGCCCGTTCACGGCGTATCCGGTGGCGAGCGCGCTGCTCACCGTCGGCGCCGATTTCGGCGCCACGATTTCCATGGTCGTGAGCTGGACCCTGATCGGCTATGGCCGCGCCGTCGCCTGGGAATTGCCGATCATGGGCACCGACTTCACTCTTTGGAGAATCGTGATTTGCCTGCCGCTGCCGGTGATTGCCGGCGCCTTCGGCCGCTTCGTCTATGTGCGGATGTATGCCGCGAAGGACGAGGACGAATGAGCGCGGCGCTCCTGATCGACATCATCCTGTGGGGCTCGGTGCTCGGCGTCGGCTTGATCGCGTACCGGTGCGGACCGAAGGTGATGGCTTCGTCGCTGCGCGAAGGCACCTGGGATTTCATCAACGTCATGCCGCGCATCGCGCTCGGCGTGCTCGGCTCCGGCTATATCGCCGCCGTCATCCCGCAGGAGATCATCACCGCCTGGCTCGGGCCGGACAGCGGCTGGCTTGGGGTTGCGACTGCCGTGGTCGCGGGCGCGGCGACCCCGGGCGGGCCGGTGATCGGCTTCTCCATCGGCGCGGTGGCCCTCAAGGCCGGTGGCGGGTCGCCGCAGGTCGTGGCCTATGTGGTCGCCTGGGCGCTGTTCGCCTTCCAGCGGCTCTTGCTGTGGGAAATCCCGTTCATGCCGGCCAAATTCGTGTGGTTTCGGGCCGCTGTCTCGGTCCCGTTGCCGTTCCTGGCCGCCGCTACCGCCATGGCAATCGGTAAACCCTGAGGGGTTGATCGTCTTGGCAGTTGTTATGTTATAATATAACGTCCTGGGATGGTTCCCCACGATCACGGCCATCACCACGGACACGCTCACAGCCATTCCCACGGGTCTGCCTCGCCGCATCCGGCGCAGGCGGCGACCTGGTCGATCCTGCGCATGCCCGTGGCCGCAAGGTTCGCTGCCGCGCTCGCGGTCAGCGCCTGCCTGTGGGCCGTGGTATGGCTCGCGATGAGGTGAGCATGGCCGCGCAACTCACCCTCCGCGACGTCACGCTTGGCTATGACCGCCACCCGGCGGTGCATCATCTCTCGGGCGAAATCGCTTCCGGTGCGCTTCTGGCCGTCGTGGGCCCCAACGGCGCGGGCAAGTCGACGCTGTTTCGCGGTCTTGTCGGTATCCTCAAGCCGCTCGCCGGCACGATCTCGCTCGGTGGCCTCGATGCGCGCGACATCGCCTATCTGCCGCAGACCGCCGACATCGACCGCAGCTTTCCGATCACCGTGTTCGATTTCGTCGGCACCGGGCTGTGGCGTGCGACCGGCTTGTTCGGCGGCATCGGCAAGGCCGAGCGCGAGAAGATCGGCCGCGCGCTCGCCGCGGTCGGCCTCACCGGCTTCGAGAATCGCACCATCGGCACGCTGTCCGGCGGGCAGCTGCAGCGCCTGCTGTTTGCGCGCGTGATGCTGCAGGACGCGCGGCTGATCGTGCTCGATGAGCCCTTCAACGCCATCGATACCCGCACCGCGGATGATCTGCTGTTGCTGGTGAAGCGCTGGCACGCCGAAGCCCGTACGGTGTTGGCGGCGCTGCACGACATGGATCTCGTGCGCGCGCATTTCCCGGAGACGCTGCTGCTCGCGCGCGAGCCGGTCGCATGGGGCGCCACGGCGCAGGTGCTGACCTCGGAGAACCTGATCGAGGCGCGGCGGATGTGCGAAGCCTTCGACGACAGCGCCGCCGCCTGCGTCGCCGATCCTCCGTCGCGGGCGGCCTGATCGTGTCGCTTTACGCCGCGCTGGTCGCGCCCTTCACCGAGTTCGAGTTCATGCGGCGCGCGCTCGCCGCCATCATCGGGCTGTCGCTCGGCGGCGCGCCGATCGGCGTGTTCCTGATGTTGCGGCGGATGAGCCTGGTCGGCGACGCCATGGCGCATGCGATCCTGCCCGGAGCCGCGATCGGCTTCCTGCTCTACGGGCTCAATCTTCTGGCGATGATCCTGGGCGGCCTGATTGCGGGTTTTCTGGTGGCGCTGCTGTCCGGCGTGGTCGCGCGCTCGACCGGGCTGAAGGAAGACGCGTCGCTTGCGACCTTCTATCTCGCTTCGCTCGCGCTCGGCGTCACCATTGTCTCGGTCAAGGGCACCAATATCGACCTGTTGCACGTGCTGTTCGGCAACATCCTCGCCATGGATGACCAGACCCTGCTGGTCGTTGCCTTCAATGCGACGATCACGCTCTTGGTGCTGGCGGTGATCTACCGTCCGCTGGTGATCGAGAGCGTCGATCCGCTGTTCCTGCGCACGGTGAGTCGCGCCGGCACGCCTTCGCATCTCGCTTTCCTCGCGCTGGTCGTCATCAACCTCGTCTCCGGCTTCCAGGCGCTCGGCACCTTGCTTGCGGTGGGCCTGATGATCCTGCCGGCGGGAATCGCGCGGTTCTGGTCGCGCGACATCACGGGCATGATCTGCATCGCTGTCGTGAGCGCGATGCTGTCGGGCTACGTTGGTCTGGTGCTGTCGTTCCAGACCAGCATTCCCTCAGGCCCCGCGATCATCCTGGTCGCGGCAGGGCTCTATATCGCCTCCGTGTTGTTCGGCAGCGTCGGCGGGCTGGTGCGGCAGCTCTTCCCCGGCCGCCATCTCGAGGCCTGACGATGTGGCGGCTTTGGCTCATTGCATGTGCCGTTGCGCTGACCGCGACACCGCTGCGCGCCGGAGATCGCCTCAATGTCGTTGCGAGCTTTTCCATCCTCGCCGATTTCGTGAAGAACGTCGGTGGCGACAAGGTCAATGTGGTGACGCTGGTCGGTCCCAACGGCGATGTGCATGTCTATACGCCCGCACCGTCTGACGCGAAGAAGAACGCCGACGCCAAAATTCTCTTCATCAACGGGCTCGGGCTGGAAGGCTGGCTGCCACGGCTGGTGCAATCCGCCGGCAGCAAGGCCGCGATCGTCACGGCAAGCAACGGGGTTGCGCCGCTCCAGCACGGCTCGGACGCCGATCCGCATGCCTGGCAATCCGTTCCAAACGTCAAGATCTATGTCGGCAACATCCGCGATGCCTTGATCGCGGCCGATCCCGCGGACGCTCCGGTGTTTCGCGGCAATGCCGAGCGCTACCTGGCCGAACTCGATACGCTCGATGCTGACGTCCGCTCGGCCATCGCAAAAATCCCGCCCGAGCGGCGCAAGGTGATCACGACCCACAACGCCTTCGGCTATTTCGCCGCCGCCTATGGCATCGAATTCGTGGCGCCGGTGGGCGTCTCCACCGAGACCGAGCCCTCAGCCCGCGACATCGCGCTCCTGATCCGGCAAATAAAGGCCGAGAAAATCCCGGCGGTCTTTCTGGAAAATCTCAGCGACGACCGGCTGATCGCCCGGATCGCGGCCGAGACCGGGGCGAAGGCCGGGGGTACCCTCTATTCGGACAGTCTGACCGGCGAAAAGGGGCCCGCACCCACTTACATTGACCTCATAAGGCACAATATAAAGGCCCTGACCAGCGCGCTCGGCAATTGAGGGCAGGGGGCCACCCCGGCCGCCGGCGCTGCCGAAGAAGCCCTGTTCTGAGGTTGTTATGGCTGAAATTTCAAAAATCCCCGTGACCGTGCTGACCGGCTATCTCGGCGCCGGCAAGACCACGCTTCTGAACCGCATCCTGTCGGAAAACCACGGCAAGAAATACGCGGTTATCGTCAACGAATTCGGCGAGATCGGCATCGACAACGACCTCATCATCGGCGCCGATGAGGAAGTGTTCGAGATGAACAATGGCTGCGTCTGCTGCACCGTGCGCG
>Ga0210402_10004674_pt1 | contig 12425 bp, 6 predicted proteins | sample IncBWC7MmetaG_FD_161055 | JGI IMG/M metagenome (GOLD analysis project Ga0210402, IMG submission 161055) | Forest soil microbial communities from Barre Woods Harvard Forest LTER site, Petersham, Massachusetts, United States - Inc-BW-C-7-M | ecosystem: Environmental > Terrestrial > Soil >...
GCACGAAGGCGCCGTGGCGCCGGGCGACCGACAGCACTTCGAGGATTTGAATGTCGGCTAGCGCCAGCTTGTCATAGGTCATGTAGACCTTGAACGAGGAGAAGCCGTCCTTGATGAGCGCCGGCAGCTCCTGGCCCAGCACCTGTGGAGTGGGATCGGAAATGATCAGGTGAAAGCCGTAGTCGATCACCGCCTTGGGCACGGCGCATGCCATGTAATCATCCACCGCCTTGCGCAGGGATTGGCCGCGATGCTGCGCGGCAAAGGAGAGGATCGAGGTCGTGCCGCCGAAAACCGCAGCCACGGTTCCGCTGTAAAAGTCATCGGCGGTCATGACCCCCAGGGAGCCCATCTGCTCGATGTGGCAATGGCCCTCGACGCCCCCGGGCAGGACCAGCATCCCGGCGGCATCAATGGTACGCCTCGCCGCGCCGAGGTCGCGACCGAGCGCAACGACCTTGCCGCTACTGATGGCGACGTCGCATTGGGACACGTCCGCCGCCGTGGCCACGGTCCCATTGCGAATGAGGACGTCAAGTTGCGCCATGCTCTCCTCCAACTCCCCAATCTCTCGATTGTCATGCCTCGCTTCAAGCAGCTTCAAGCGGGGCATCCAGTAATCCCAGCGCGCCTGGTCGAGATATGGCTCCCCCGACCTCAATCGATCGGGATCCCCGCCGCAAGCGCGCAAATGCTCCGCCAGCGAAATTTTCGGGCATTTCGCACGCGGAAGGGCCTGTTAGGTTAGCCATGGAAGCCGGCTTGCCCGACCTCCATGGCGTAACCCGCCGCCTCTCAACGCGCGCCTGCCAGCTGCTGGAGCGCGCTCTATTCTCTGAGAACGCGGCTCCCCGCCACGGCTTCGCCGAGGCGCCTGACCCGCGCAGGGCCCCACCAAACAGCGACGTTGTTTGAGCATGCGGGCGCTGAACCCTTGCAGGCTACGGGAGCCGGAGGGCATTTGGATGCCTCCTAGAGGTCAGCCGGCTTCGCACCTGTGACAATGTTGTCGTGTACGTCGTGGCGCGCCCCCGTTCTGGTGAGCAGCCGAAAGAATAATGGAACAAAGACAATGGCGACTATAGTCGCAGCCACCATGCCGCCGATGACACCGGTACCTATTGAGTGTCGGCTTGCTGAGCCTGCCCCCGTGCTCACGGCCAACGGCAGGACGCCCAGAATGAACGCAAGCGAGGTCATCACGATCGGACGGAAGCGAAGTCGGACGGCCTCGATCGCGGCCTCGTGCGCGGACAGGCCACGCTGAAAGGACTGGGAGGCAAACTCGACGATGAGAATCGCGTTTTTCGCTGCGAGCCCGATCAGCGTAATGAGGCCAATCTGGAAGTAGACATCGTTCTCGAGCCCTCTCAGGTAGACCGCAACGAGCGCGCCAAACACGGCAAACGGCACAGCCGTGATCACAGCCAGCGGCAAGGTCCAGCGCTCGTATTGTGCGGCCAGGATCAAGAATACCATTACCAGGCCAAAGATGAACCCCATATATCCTGTGCCGGCCGTGGACAGCTCCTGGTACGCCGACCCAATCCAGCCGATGGTGTATTCCGTGCCAAGCGTTGCAGCCACGACCTCCTGCATCGCGGCGATCGCCTGACCTGATGAGTACCCCGGAGCCGGGTTGCCGAGGATCTTGGCTGACGGAAAGATGTTGAATCGGTCGACCAAATCCGGCCCGATAATGCGCGTAACGGAAACGAGCTCGTTGAGGGGAACCATCGCGTTGTTGTCCGAGCGGACAAACACGTGGCGCAGATCGTCCGGGGTCGTCCGGAACTCGGCTTCGGACGAAACGCTTACCCTGTACGTGCGGCCGAATAGAGTAAAGTCGTTGACGTAGAGGCTCCCAAATGAACTCTGCATCGTGTCGAATACGGTCGTGATCGGGATGCCTATCGACTTCGCCTTCTCGAGGTCGACGTCAATGCGATATTGCGGCACGCTCGTACTGAATGTGGTGGAGACTCCCTGCAGCTCCGGACGTCGGTTCGCGGCCTCAACAACCTTTAGGGCTGCCTCCGAGAGCGATGCAAGCGCCCCGCCGGAACGATCCTGGAGATAAAACTCAAACCCGCCCGTGGTGCTCATGCCCTGGATCGGCGGAGGATTGAATCCTATGACGATGCCATCGTTGAAATTGGCATTAAGGGCCCCAAGGGACCGCGCCAGATTGCGCGCGTCCTGGCGGGGGTCTTTGCGCTCCGACCAGTCCTTGAGCGTAACGAATGCGACTCCCGAGTTTGTTTTCTGCGAGCTGGAAAGCAAATCGAACCCGGAGAAGTTGACAACATTGGCAATGGCCGGGTCTTTCCCAAGGGCCTCCCCAGCCTTTGCGGTGATTTCGCGCGTCCGCGCAACGGACGCTGCCGGCGGCAGCACCGTGACGAGGAACACGTATCCCTGATCCTCACTCGGCACCAGCCCGGTGGGAACGCGGTAGAATAGCAGCACGACCAGGCTCAACATAACCCCGACCAGCGCGATGCCGAGGACTGCGCGGACGAGCAGCGCGCTGACCATTCTGGTGTAGCCCCTGGTCAGCCAGTCGAATCCCCGATTGAAGATGCGGAACGGCGCCCAGGGTTCAGAATGCTCGGGCTTGAGGATCAGCGCTGCCAAAGCCGGCGTGAGCGTCAAAGCGACAATGCCGGACAACACCGCCGAGACGGAGATCGTCACAGAGAACTGGCGATAAAGCTCGCCGGCGAGGCCGCCGAGGAATGAGACCGGTATGAAGACCGCACAGAGCACAAGGACGATGGCGATGACCGGGCCTGCCACCTCCTCCATGGCCTGAATCGCAGCATCGCGTGGAGATTTTCCCTCCGTTCTCATGATGCGCTCGACGTTCTCCAGCACGACGATTGCGTCGTCGACGACGATACCGATGGCAAGAACCAACCCGAACAGGGTCAACAGGTTGATTGAGAACCCTAGGAGATACATGCCGGCAAACGTGCCAATGATGGAAACCGGGATGGCGATCACGGGGATGAGAGTTGCCCGCAGGTTCTGTAGAAACAGGAACACAACCAGGACAACCAACACGATGGCCTCGATGAAAGTGAGGACTACCTCCTCGATCGACACCTCAACGAAGCGCGTCGTGTTGAAGGGAATGTCGTAGCGAAGCCCTTCGGGGAACCGCTTCGCCAGGTTGTCCATCGTGGCCTTCACCGCGGCAGCGACCTGAATGGCATTGGCGCCCGGTTGCAGGTAGACGCCGATCGGGACCGCAGGCGAGCCGTTGAACGTCGCGGAGAACCCATAGGTCAGCGCACCTAGTTCTACGCGCGCGACATCCTTGAGGCGCAGAGCCCCGCCGATCTCGTCCGACCGGATGATGATGTTCTCGAATTGCGCCGCGTCGACGAGCCGTGCCGGAGTGGACACCGAATAGGTGAAGGCCTGCGGATTCGTCATTGGCTCCTCGCCGAAGCGGCCCGCAGCGAATTGCGCGTTCTGCTCGCGTATCGCCGCCGCAATGTCGCCGGGAGTGAGATTGTACTGGGCGACCTTGTCGGGGCTCAGCCACACCCGCATTGAGTAGTCCGATGCCCCGAACAGCGAGGCGTCGCCCACACCGGGCACACGGCGAAGCTCGTCGAGGACATTGAGCAGCGCGTAATTGCTGATGAAGATGGTATCGTAACGCCCCTGCGGCGCAGACATCGTCAGCACCTGCAGGATGGAGGTCGAGCGCTTCTGCACGACGAGTCCCTGCCGGGATACTTCCAGTGGGAGAACTGGCAGGGCCCGCTGCACCCGGTTGTTGACGTTGATCGCGGCCTGATCGGGATTGGTGCCGATCTCGAACGTGACCGTTAGGTTCATTGTTCCCGCACCGGTGGACGTAGAGCGCATGTAGATCATGCGCTCGACCCCGTTGATCTGTTGTTCGAGAGGTGCGGCGACAGTGGCTGCGATGGTCTCGGCCGTAGCGCCGGGATACGTAGCGGTTATCACGATATCCGGCGGAACGATCTGCGGGTATTGCGCAACGGGTAGGACGCGCATTGCGACCAGGCCCGCCAATACAATTATGATCGACAGGACCGTCGCGAATACCGGCCGATCGATGAAGAATCGGGAGATCACTGGGCCCCGGCGACGGTCTGCGGAGCGACAGTCCTCGCGACAGCCTTCACGGGGGCGCCCGGCCTGACTCGAATGACGCCATCCGCCACGACCCGCTCGCCGGGGCTCAATCCTGCCTTCACCAGCCAGCTGTCGTTGAGCTCACGGTCCAGCTGCACGGCGCGTATCTGTGCGACGGAGTTTGCATCGACAATGTAGACGAATGCCCCTTGTGGCCCCTGCATGATGGCGGCCTTCGGTACGGCGATTGCGTCGGGCATGCTGACGCCCTCGATGTTCACCCGCACGAACTGGCCCGGCAACAGCCGGTTATCGTGGTTGGGAAACACCGTGCGAATCTGGATGGTGCCCGTCCGGGGATCGACGGTACGCGCCCTGGTATCGACCTTTCCTGTTTCGGGATGTGTGCCGCCATCGGCAAACCGCAGCACTACCCTGAGATCTTCTGCGCGAATGGGCTTGGACCGGCGTCTGTCGATCTCCTGCAATGCGCGCAACTCGCGATCTGTTGTGGTGAAGGTCACGTAGGCCGGGTCTACCTGCATGACAGTCGTCAGCAACGTCTGCTGCGCCTGAATCAAGGCACCTTCCGGTGGCGATGTCAGACTGGTGGGTCCCGCAATCGGCGACCTCACGGTGGTGTATTCCAAGTTGAGTTTGGCAGTATCGAGATCGGCCTTCGCTATCTGCAGAGCAGCGCGCGCTTGGTCGCGGGCAGCGGTTGCATCATCCACCGCCTTTTGCGTGCTGACCCCTCGCGATGCCAGGGACTGCGTGCGGGCAAAATTCTCTTCCGCCTGCGTCAGCGTTGCTTGAGCCTGGGCCACCTGTGCGTCGGCTCGGGCGAGCGCTGCTTCATAAGGGCGTGCGTCGAGTTGGAAGAGGACGTCCCCGACTTTGACGGGGGCGCCCTCGTTGTACTCGCGCCTGAGGAGAATGCCACCGACCTGCGCGCGCACCTCGACCACCCGGAATCCCACAACCCGGCCCGCATATTGCAGTGGGAGCGGGATGTCCCGAGCCGAAACCTCGATGGTTCCAACCTCCGGCGGCGGAGGCGGCGGGAGTTGGGCGACTGGCGCGCCATGTGAGTGCACCCACCAGAACGATACGGCTGCCAAAAGCCCTATGCCGGCAACAGCAGCTCCGGCTCGGCGGAGGACTGAGGTCCAAAATCGAAGCATTTTCGGAACGAATATTCCCGTTCGAGTCCGCTCTATTCGCGTTGCGGTAGGAACCGGACGTCACTGCAATTAAACTGCACGATTCCGGATTGATGGATTTCAACATCCGTTTGAGACAACTTCAGGGCCGAAAAAAGAGCCGGGCTGTCCCGTTTTGATTTTTTGAAAAACATTCGATTTTGACCCCAAAATCAAAGGACACGAATTCAAGCTAAAGTCATGTGTGAATTGGGAAATTTATGCTGGCCCCCGGTTTCGCGTTCACCGCAAGGTGTTCCAGTAGAGCCAAGTCCGTCGGGATCGCCGCGGCGCGCCGCAATTGCGTTCGCGATGGCATGGACGCGTTCCTCCAGTTGCGCGAGCGATTGCGCATCCAGACTGCGGACATCAAGACTGAACGAGGCCTCGCCGGAAATTTTGGTCAAGGCAATGCTGTGGGTCGGTGTGAAATTTTCCGACCGTGTGGGCCATGTCTCTGCCTGCGGCGTCCCATTCGCGCCAGAGCTCATCCAGCGCATGGATGAAATCAGCGCCGGCAACGACGCTGTCGTGACGACAGGCGCGCGGCACGCCGCCACAGTGGTCGTATTTGCCGATGATGCGCGCGGCGGGAAGCCGCCAGTTGCCACGTATCCCGGTGACGATCCAGACGGGAAAGCTTCTCGGCTTCGAGCACGGGGCCCCGCTCGATGTGCATGTCACAGCGCGGCTCGAATCCGTTTCCCTTCAATGCATTGATCGCGATCAGCCCGGCGACTATCCCTGCCGCGCCGTCGAAATTGCCTCCATCCCAGACGGAATCGAGATGCGATCCGATGATGACACTGGGTCGTGTGCGATCGCGGCCGGCCATGGTGACGTAAGTGTTGGCGGCGGCATCATGATCGACGAGGAAACCGAGATCGCGCGCAGTCTTCGCCAGCAGGCGATGCGCGAAGTTCTCTCCTTCCCCAGGCAAGAGAGCGAACCAACCCGGCACCGACCATATCGTCCGTAATCGCCACGACGGGAATGCTTCCAGTTGCGGCCTGCACGGCCCGAATTGCCGCGTCCCCGGCACAGAATCGCATCCGGACTGGCGCTTATGAGATCAGCGACGGTGGTTGGAAACTGATCATAAGCTCGGAATGTGAGTCGAGACAGCTAGCAATACTCCCACACCCAACTAGCAGATTACCGAAGGATCTACGGCGTTTCGTCTCAAACGAATTACTCGTAAAATGTGATGGATTCGTCGTGCGAAATTGGAGCGCGACCAATTTTCTAAAATCGAGAAGAAAAGTTGGGTGGATCATGACTTCTTCATCGGACAGCAAGCCAGCATCAACCGAACTGACCGGCGGTGCAGGATTTAGTTACGAGGATACTGTTGTTGCTTATTATCTGTCATCGCTCCTCCGCCGCGAACGAGCTGCAGGCCAATCGGGTTTGGTTACGAGCGTGGCTGTTCAGCAACAAGGCCATGGTAATCCCATGGATGACCTCGTTGTCGAATTCGATGACATGGGCACGAAGAGGGTCCTAAGCCTCCAGATCAAAAGATCGGTGACAATCAGCGGCGCTGAATCAAATGAGGAATTCCGAGGGATCATTGCCGCAGCGGTCAAAACGCAAGCCTCCAAGGCTTTCACCAAAGGCGCTGATGTGTGCGGCTTTATTGTCGAGCACGTCACTACCAACACTTTTCGTAACCTGACGCGCCTGATTAGTTGGACGAGGGCAAGTACGGCGGGCGCAGATTTCGAGGCGCGCTTTTTACCGACAGGAACCGCTGCTGCGGATGAACGGAATCTAAGAAGCGGTCTGCTGCCCGTCATCGGCGCGACGAATGCCGACGAAGAAGTAGGCTTCTATCAGCATTTTGTCGCCCTTCACCTGCATGGCCTCGAAGAAGACGGCGTGCTGAGGATGGAGGTTGTCAATCGCCTCCAAGAAATAACCGCAGTCAATGAAGACGGTCAGGATGCTCTGCTGTTCGACCGTCTCTGCCGCATTGCTCGCGAAGGATCGGGAAAAGCCACGAAGTGGACCCGTGCCTCGCTGCTGGCGCAGCTGCGCGGAGCCGTAAGGCTAAAGGTCATCCCTTATCTCGGCGACGACATCAATCGTCTTAACGCGTATTCATTGGAAGCGCTGAATGTTGTGTCCGAGAAGGTGGATGATTTCCACGTCGAGCGCGAAGGACTTCAACAGGATGTTACGAAGCAGCTCGATCAACACAAAGTCGTTTCTATCGGCGGTTTGCCTGGATGCGGCAAGTCAGCTGTCTTGAAGCGCTTCGCCCAGAAGGCATCGGCCGCTGGGCCAATCCTTTTCCTGAAGAATGACCGCATCACCGGCACCGGCTGGAGAACATTTGCGGCAAGCCTCGGCTTGTCGAACACCGACGCCGTACAATTACTCCTAGAGATTGGATCGACTGGAGCGCCCGTTCTCTTCATCGACGGAATCGATCGCATTCGTCCCGATCAGCAGGGCGTCATCGTTGACCTTATTAACGCGATACAAAGCGAGCCTAACCTCAGTAACTGGAAGGTGTTGGTCAGCTCACGCGATCAAGGCCTCGAAGCGTTCCGCGCGTGGTTCCCTCCGGTCATGTATTCGAATACTGGGATTGGCGATGTTATTGTCAGGCCGTTCTCAGACGAGGAGGCGGAGCAACTTGCTAAGTCGAAGCCGCACCTTCGCAAACTCCTTTTCGGCAATGCTGGCGTTCAGGACATAGCGCGTCGCCCGTTTTTTGCGGCAGTCCTTGCCCGCTCCATTCCAGAAGGCACCGAGCCTCAAACCGAAGTTGATTTGATTTCCGCCTGGTGGGCACGGGCGGGCCACGATGCCATCGCCGATACCATCCCACAGCGCCAGCGGGCACTCATCGATATTGCCGAGAAGGGCGTCCGGAATCTAGGAAAGGGCATCCCCGCCCGGGAATTGAAAGACTCCACCATCGAGCAAATCGCAGCCCTAAAGGCAGACCAAATCATCCGCGACGGGCGCGGTAGTTCGTTCTTCGCTTTCACGCACGACATCTTCTTTGAATGGGCATTCTTCCGGCTTCTGATCGACCTCGGGGACGAGTGGACAAAAGCATTGGAGGCCGCAGGAGAACCGCCCTTGCTGGGCCGCGTTGTGGGTCTCATGGCTCAGGAGGCGATAACGGACAATGGACGCTGGAGCACAGGATACCGCTCGCTTGCGAGCAAGACTCTTCGACGCCAATGGCAGCGCGAGTGGCTGACGGCTCCGCCATTCACGCCGGCGTTCGAGGAAGCCAAAGCGGAGTTCGCTGCTCTGCTCAGCGCTGACGATTTAGCGTTGTTCGAGAAGGTGCTGGTCTGGTTTCAGGCACAGCACACCATCCCAAGCCCCATTGTTCTCGGCAACATCAGAGGCCCGGTCGAGGGCATGGACAATCTAGCCGTCGCAGACATGCTCGGTTGGCCGTCAGATTTCCAAGCGTGGGGCCGTTTGATCGATTGGATCATCAGCGAAGCCGATGCGATTCCCATCAGGCTGACTCCGAAAATTCTCGAAGTCTTCGACGTTTGGCAAAATGCCTTGTCGGACCTGAAAAACGTGCGATCCAAAGCCATTCTGCAACTGGCCAACGCATGGCTCGTGCGCTTTGAAAAGGGCCAACTGCACGATAAATCCCATGGTGACGAAGAAAACGCGCGGACGTTCAGCCGTGAAGAGAGTTCACGGCTCGGGAAGTCGCTTCGCTCCATCTTGTTGCGTTCCGCACGAAGCTACCCCGATTTCGCCAAGGAGCTTTTTAAGCGAACCATCGCGGACGAGGACCGGCGCCGGGCGGTTTATTCCGATCTCATCGCCTTCTCGCCCATCATGACGCAAGTTGATCCGGACCTCGTGGCTGACCTCGCCGAGGCGGAACTGCTTGAAGAATTGCCCGAGAATAGACTCCTACGGGAAAGGAAGCAGCGTGAGGACCACTACAAGCACCTCAAAGAACTGCGTGCTATTCCAGAGGAAAAGCGGACCCGAAACCAGAACTTGGCGCTGCAATCCGCCTTCTTCCCCATCGGAAGCGACAGATACGACCTCGACGACATCGGCATCGACCGGCACAACAATTTCTACTTCCCGACCTCGGCGCTTCACGAACCATTCAAGAGTCTGTTCGCGAACAAGCCGGACGTTGCTCTAAGGTTGGTACGCAATCTCGCCAATCACGCGACGAAGGGCTGGAGGCAAATCCATTCGATCAACCGAAAGCAAATGGGAACCCCGATTCCTGTTTCGGTCGATTTCCCTTGGGGTGTTCAGCAGTTTTGGGGGGATTGGCACATCTACAATTGGGGCATGGGACAGCTCGCTCCTAACCCCTTGGAATGCGCCTTTTTGGCCCTCAACTTTTGGGCCTTCAAGCAGATCGAAGGTGGCCGGTCAGCCAGCGACGTTATCAAGGACATCGTTGAAGGAAACGAATGCTACGCGGTCTTAGGCATCGCGCTCGTGCTCGCTTTTGAGACGTGGGAGGTCACCGATACGACCCTTGCCGTCGCAACGTGCCAGCGGCTTTGGCAGCACGACATCGCGCGGGTCGTGCACGAGCCTAGCAAGAACATTGACCTGTTTGGTTTTGGCTTTCTGTCACGCCTGACGGGGGAGAAGGCCAAAGCCAAGGAATTCCTCGATCAGCGTAAGAGCCGCGCGCGAGAGATTATGGCCGTACGTCGCCACGTCTTTGACGCCGCTACGATCCCTGCAAACGTAATTCCCCTATTGGACGATTGTGTCTCGCGCGTCTTGCAGGATCGAATCTTCAAGCCCAAGAGCTGGCGTGCCGGAGAGGTCCATGGTTATGCGATGCCCGAGCTGATAGCCGCGCTTCTGTTTGTGAACGTGGAGAGTGCGCCGGCAGCCGCCCGTTACGTGAACGGCGACTGGTCACAGATAGATACCATATTGCCAATCGTTGACTGCATCGTCCGAAATGTCGGTTGGTCATCGTACGTTATGGGAAAGTTCCTCGACCTTTGCGAGCGGGCGGGCGGGGCCTATCCGATTTCCAAGGTTGGCCCGCAAGCGAACGCGGCCCTTGCAGTGATCGGCAACACCGAGGAAGGATGGAGCGGTACGATATTACCAGCTCGAATGGCCGGTGTTGTGCAGCGGCAGGCCGACTGGAATTTTCCACTAAAGCTTCCAGACGCGCAAGAACTATTGAAAGTTCTGGACGCTTTGATCGACCTTGGGGATCGACGAAGCGCTGCTTTGGAGCAAACGGAGGCGTTCAGGGGAATTCAGGGAAACCCAGCGGCGACATGAAAACCGATTCTGCAAAAGTGGCCCGTGATCGGCACGTGAATTGGTAAAGTTCTTGTCGCTGGTGGAAAAATTGGTCTGCTAACGGCTCATAAACTGAGGTAGCGACGAACTGGATTTGCTTGTTGTTCTCTGGTCGTCCGAGCCGCGCTCTTTAATGACCAAATTTTTTGCGAAACAGCGCGCCGAGCACGTTAGAATAATCGTCTCTCCAATCGGATATGCCCTGAGGCTGAGCAAATACCCAACCGCGCCTGTTCGGCAAATCGCCCAACTCGGCCGCATTTCGAGCAAGCACAGCCACGAGGGCGTTGGACCGGTAATCGGCAAAAGAATTGTTGGCGCGATCATCACGTTTCGCAATCACAGTAAGGCTCGCCTTAGCAGCGCCTGCGGCGATCACAGGCAGAAGATCAAGATGCCGGTTCGAGATATGAAACAGGAGCACCCCGTGCCCCGACAAATGCGCCAAGTAGCCGGCTAATGCTTCGCGCGTCAAAAGGTGAACCGGGATCGCGTCCGAGGAAAATGCATCGAGCACAATAAATTGTACTGGCGTACTGATGCAGCAAGGGTCAGGCGAGCATCGCCTATTACGATTGGCGGATTTTGACCGCACGCGGACAAGAAGGAAAAGACGCGGGAATCGCGCGCAATGCGCACCACAACGGGATCAATCTCGAAGAAGGTCCACACCTCTTGGTCCTTGCGGTGGCAGGCGAGGCTGCCCGTCCCAAGACCGATGACAGCGACTTGTTGCAACTCCCCTTGTGCAGAACGCGTGGCCTCGATCGCTTCCGAGATTGGTCCGCCGAAATAATAGTAGGTCAATGGCTGGGGCGGGCCAGCAACGGGCTCTCCATTGGAGTCCTGAAGCTGCTCGGCACCGTGCATGGTCGTTCCATGGAACAACACGCGATAACGGCCCTTTGCGGTTTGCGTTTCAACCACCTGATGAACACCGAAGAAGCTGCGCGCGCTTTCAATACGGGTCACGCCTGGCCGGCAGAGCTCGGTCGCTACAAGTGCGAGGACCACAAGGCCGAAGAACCGCGCCGGTCGCTTCCGGTACAGCAACATGAGCGCGGCAAGCCCGACGAGCACTGCTTCGAACATGATCTCCGTTGCCATCGGCAGCCGGACATCGTAACGCAGGTGTGCAATGATTATCGCCAATGCGATCAGAATCGGCGGGCCCGCATCGCGCAAGAACCGATGCCGATTTTCGAGCGTTCCGGGAATGATGAGAAGTGAGGCTGCGATCAGGATCGGATATTCGTAAGTGCCGCTGAAAACATTAGGCGCGATCAGAGCTGCAAATACCCCACCCAGGACCCCGCCGAATGAGACCCACAGGTAGAACTTGGTCAACAGAGCCGGCTCTGGCCGGCGGCGATACAACGCGCCGTGGCACACTAAGGAGACCAGCACAAACGCCAACAGATTGACGGCAACGACTGCGAACCAGTAAACTTTTTCACCGCCGAGAACACTTATTGCCACCGGAGCAACAGCGAAAGGCACGAGCCGTACCACTGCGGCGTTGCTGATCCATGGTCGTTCCCGAAACACCACCACGAAGGTCAGAAGATAGAGCGCAAGTGGCAACACCCAGAAAAACGGTGCAGCGGCGATATCAGTTGTCACGTAGGCCGTAAGCGCGATCACCAGGCCGGAGGGAATTGCCCCGAGCACGGCCCACAGGGCTGCATTCCCGATGCCTTGCCGGGACGACACTGATGACGGAGCCGACGTTGGTATTTGAAGCTCGCGCGCGGCAAATAGCCCGGCGACGACGATCAGAACGATGAGAGCCGCGTAACCAACCGACCACAA
>Ga0210402_10004675_pt1 | contig 12424 bp, 8 predicted proteins | sample IncBWC7MmetaG_FD_161055 | JGI IMG/M metagenome (GOLD analysis project Ga0210402, IMG submission 161055) | Forest soil microbial communities from Barre Woods Harvard Forest LTER site, Petersham, Massachusetts, United States - Inc-BW-C-7-M | ecosystem: Environmental > Terrestrial > Soil >...
CGAGAAATTCGATGTGAGCGATCCGCGGCTCTACTACGACGACGTCTGGCAGCCGTATTTCGAACGCCTGCGCCGTGAAGATCCGGTGCACTACACGCCGGAAAGCCCCTATGGCCCCTACTGGGCGGTCAGCAAATACCGCGACATCGTGCAGGTCGAGGTGAATCACAAGGTATTCTCCTCGTCCGATGAAGTTGGCGGCATCATGATCAACGATGCGCCGAAGGGCATGGAGCGCACCAGCTTCATCCGTATGGACCCACCCGAACACGATGACCAGCGCCGGGAAGTCAGCTCGACGGTCAATCCGATCACCCTGGCAAAAATGGAAAACCTGATCCGCGAGCGTACCAACATGGTACTGGACGGATTGCCGCGCGGGGAGACGTTCAACTGGGTCGAACGGGTCTCGATCGAACTGACGTCGATGATGCTGGCGACGCTGTTCGACTATCCGATCGACCAGAAGGCGAAGCTCATCCGCTGGTCGGACACGTTCATCTGCGACATCAACGCGCCGGACGCGCCGGTGCGCTCCGAAGAGGAGCGCTTTGCCGAACAGATGCGCTTCGCCGAGCACATGAACGAAATCTGGGAGGATCGCGCCAGGAAGCCGAAAAGCTTCGACGTGATCTCGATCATGGCGCACGGCGAGGCGACCAGCAAAATGACGCTGCGCCAGCGTATGGGCATTTTGATTTTGTTCCTGGTCGGCGGCAACGACACGACGCGGAACTCGATGACGGGTGGCCTGCTGGGCCTTAGTCGGTTCCCCGATCAGTTCCGCAAGCTGCGTGAAAACCCCGAACTGGTCACCAGTGCGGTGTCGGAGATCGTGCGCTGGCAGACGCCGGTGATCCACATGCGCCGCACCGCCGTCGCGGACGCCGAGATCGGCGGCAAGCCGATCAAGGCCGGCGACAAGGTGGTGGTCTGGTACATCTCGGGCAATCGCGACGAGGAGCAGATCGAGCGGGCGGACGAGTTCGTCGTGGATCGCAAGCGGCCGCGCGAGCACATGTCGTTCGGCTTCGGCATTCACCGGTGTCTGGGTAACCGCCTCGCCGAGTTGCAGCTACGCGTGCTGTGGGAGGAAATTCTGAAGCGCGATATGCAGATCGAGGTGATGGATAAGCCGGTGTATGCGTATTCGAACTTCCTGCACGCCATTCGGTCGCTGCCAGTGCGTATCGCCGCCTGATCTCGCCTCGTCATTTCGGGCACTGCTCCGCGGAGGAATTGGCCTGTAGTCGTCATTCCCGCGAAAGCGGGAATCCAGCGCTTGCCCCGAGCGAAGGCCGGGAGCCGAAAAAAGGGTTGGTATGACTGGATCCCCGCTTTCGCGGGGATGACAAAAAAGGGCGCTGAGACGACGACGACGAATAGGCATCGCCGTCCGGCGCCGCTAATCGCCAACAAGAATTGCAAACGGCTCACCCGGCATGGCCTCTTCCCGGCGGGCGGTGATCCGGCGCAGCATGGTTGCAGCCCGAAGCGGTGGGAACCCCATAGGAGCGCGTCACATGAATGATCGAAGCAGCCATCCCGAAGGCGAACCCTGGCAGTGGTCTGAGCCCACGTGGCGGCGCATCGTCGGCCGCGCCCGCGCCGGCCGCAGCATGAAGCCGAAGGCCTGGCCGGATGGTGCGCGCTGCGCGGTGTCGATCAGCTTTGATGCGGACCACGAGACCATCCCGTTGCGCGACAGCGACGAAAGCCCGATGCGGATCAGCCAGGGCCAGTACGGCAACCGCCAGGCGATGCCGCGGATCCGCTCGCTGCTGCAAAAGGAGGCCATCCCTGCCAGCTTCTTCTACCCGGCCGTGTCGGCGTTGCTGCATCCGGAGGAAGTGCGCGCAGTCGCCGATGACGGGCACGAGATCGGCATCCATTCGTGGATTCACGAAGCCAACACGACCCTGACGCGCGAGGCCGAACGCGACCTGACGTTCCGCGCCGCCGAGACTTTGGCGCGCATCGCCGGCCGTGACCCGGTCGGCATGCGCACGGCGAGCTGGGATTTCTCGGTCAACACGCTCGACATCGTGCGCGAGCTACGACTGCTCTACGACAGCTCGCTGATGGCCGACGACGATCCGTACGAACTGATGGACGCGGGGGAGCCGACCGGTATCGTCGAGCTGCCGCCGGAATGGATCCGCGATGATGCGGTGTATTTCAACTTCGTCCGGTTCTCCGCGCTGCGACCCTACACACCGCCTTCCGCGGTGGAGGAGATCTTCACCGCCGAGTTCGACGGCGCATGGGACGAGGGCGGGCTGTTTCTGCTGACGATGCATCCGCATATCACCGGCCATCGCTCGCGCTTGCCGCTGTTGGCACGGCTGATCAGGCACATGAAGGCGCGGGGAAAGTGCTGGTTCGCGACCCATGCGCAGGTGGCGCAATGGTGCAAGGAGAACGCATAACACTTGCCGACCTCCTATGATGCGCATATGGTGCGCATCATAGGAGGCGGACATGACTCACATCGCACGCGGCCCGAAGAAGCCGGTCAACATGACGCTGAGCGAGAATCTCGTGCGCGAAGCGCGCATCTTGACTAGTAATCTTTCGGAGACGGTCGAGCAGCTGCTGGCTGAATTTATCGAGGCTGCACGCAGCAGGAACACCGAAAAAGAGCTGCGTATAGATGCGACCATCGCGATGCTGAACGAGCTCTACGACAAGCATGGCGGCCTCGGAGAAGAATTTTCGTTGCTCTGATGGCGCAGTTCGACGTTCACGCGAATACCGGACAGAACCGGACTGCTATCCCTTATGTAGTCGTGATTCAGTCGATGCGCTTCGATAACGCGCGCACCAGGCTTGTAGCCGGCCTCCGCGTGGCTCCGAACAGGACTGTTGCCGATCCGACCTTGACGCCACGCTTCCGGATCGAAGGTAAGAACGTACTGCTGGACCCTCTGCAGATTGTGGCGATCGCGCGACCTTCACTCGGTCGATTGGTGACATCCCTCGCCGATGAGGTTTCCAGCAGCGCGATCATCAACGCGATCGACTCAGTGATCACCCGCGCCTACGGATGACTTCTGCGGTGAGGCTTTGGTACTGCGGATGTCATTCCCGCACTGCCTCACCCTCGCCACCACCCGCTTTCGCGGAAATGACGACGCAAGCGACACCACAGCCTTCTACATTGTGCTGGAGGCGCCGGGGCACCAGTTCAGGCGCCACTTGTGCCTGGCGCACGGCATACACATATCCCGGGCGACCCCCTGTCTTCAGGGGGTTTCACCCCAATTTCGACAGAGCCGCACAGGCTGCCATCAGGGAATAGCCCTGACCCGAAAAGGATAGTGCATGACACCTAAGTTCCTTCGCTCCGAGGCGGCTCGTTTCCGCGAGATGGCCGAAGGGGTCACCGACCGCGAAGCCTCCAGGCAGAGACTCCTGAATATGGCGACCGATTATGAGTCACGGGCAAAGGCCGCCGACGATGCTCAGTCACTCGCGCCGAAGCCGGACATAGAGATCGAGCCCGCGCCGAGGCCGGACGTCGAGAGCGAGACCGTGCCGAAGCCGGACGCACAGGGCGAGCCCGCGACCGACGTGGTTGCCAGGCCCAAGGTCGGCAGAAGACTCTCTCTCCGCACGTAGCGCACGACTGTGTACACGCGCAGATGCGCAACCCTCAGTTGATTGATGCGTGCTGCTAACTCATTCTGACTGAATACTAGCGCGGTGTGCTTACTTCGTCCGCCTCGCTGGTTAGGTGTACGCCCTATTCACGTCGCCAGAATCCGCTCTGGCCGTAGGTTGCGGTGCGATCGAGCACAGCTTTCGGGGTGTCCGGCTTCCGAAGAGCGGACATGGACAGTTCCGACCCGGCCACGAATTTCGATGTGCGGATTGATTTGGATCAATGCCACGAAGCGATGTGCCGGTATGATAACATCGGCGCGAGGGACGCCGATGAACTGAAAGCGAATTCAGGATGCCAGAAAGCGGCTCACATGAACTTCCGAGAGCCGCCCGGCGATCAACCCGGCGCGCCGAGCTGCCGCTCCGAGCGGCCGATTTCCCGGTCGTGGCGATCGGTGCTTCGGCGGGCGGCCTTGATGCCCTCAGGAAGCTCTTGGCCGCGCTGCCAGCCGCCAACGGCATGGCCTACATCCTGGTCCAGCACCTCGATCCGACCCACGAAAGCATGATGGTGGCCCTGCTGGCCGGCCATACATCGATGGCCGTGCGGCAGGCAACGAATGGAATGCCGGTCGAGCGCGACCAACTCTACATCATTCCGCCCGGATCCTATCTGTCGGTCGGCAACGGCGCCCTGCACCTCTCGCAACCACAGGCGCGTCACGGTGCGCGCCTGCCGTTCGACTTTTTGCTGCACTCGCTGGCAGATGAATACGGTGCCCGCGCGATCTGCGTGATACTTTCTGGAACCGGAGCCGACGGCAGCCTCGGCCTGAAGGCCGTGAAAGAAAAATGCGGGCTCGTCATCGCGCAGGACCCTGACGAGGCCGGCTATGACGGCATGCCGCGGAGCGCTATCACGACCGGCGCGGTGGACCTTGTGCTTCCGGTGGCGGAAATTCCCGAAGCGCTCGTCAAGTACGACCGCCGGATGGCCCTCACCCGCGCACATGAAGGGTCAGTACCGCAGGAAGCGGAACACGGTTGGTTGCCTGAAATCATCGACCTTCTGCACACCAGGAGCAACCATGATTTCAGGCTCTATAAGCCGGGTACGCTGCAACGCCGGATCGAGCGCCGCATGGCGATGGCAGCGATCGGCGCCGATGACATGGACCGGTATCTCGAAATACTGCGGAGCGACACGGGTGAACTCGACCTTCTCGCCAAGGACCTGCTCATCAATGTGACCAGCTTCTTTCGCGATCCAAAGGTGTTCGATCTCCTGGCCAACAAGATCATTCCCGACCTGGTCCGCAGCCACTCGCCCGATCAACCGCTTCGGATCTGGATTGCCGGATGCAGCACGGGCGAGGAAACCTATTCCCTTGCCATGCTCTTCCAGGTAGAAATCACAGCATCGAAGCGCAACATCAAGTTGCAGGTCTTTGCCTCCGACGTTGACCCCGATGCGGTCGCCAGAGCCCGGGAGGGCCTCTATCCCGAGACGATCGAGGCAGATGTCTCGCCTGAACGGCTGGTTCGTTTCTTCTCGAAAGAGGGCAACTGCTACAGGGTTTTGCCCGAGTTGCGCGCGGCGGTGGTCTTCACCGTACAGGACGTGCTGGCCGACCCGCCGTTCTCACGCATCGACTTAGTCTCATGTCGAAACCTCCTGATCTATTTGCGGCCGGAGGCGCAGGCGAAGGTCGTCTCGCTGTTCCATTTCTCGTTGCGCGAGAGCGGCATTCTTCTGCTTGGCAGCTCGGAGACGGCCGGCGACGTCAACGGCCGCTTCGAGGTGATCGCCAAGTCGGAGCGGCTCTATCGGCGCATCGGTCACGAGCGGCCGGGGGAATTCGGCTTTTCGATGCGCTCCGGCGACGACGTGCGAGCCGTCGCGCGGCCGGGACAAGGCCATGCGACGGCGCGCCAAACCGCGCTCGCCGAGCTTTGTCGGCGCCTGGTAATCGAGACGTACGCGCCGGCAGCGGTACTGATCAATCGCAAGTGCGAGTGCCTGTATTCCTTGGGGCCGACCGACCGCTATCTGCGCGTCGCATCCGGATATCCGACCCACGATCTGCTGGCCATGGCGCGCCACGACATGCGTACCAGGCTCCGCTCGGCAATCCACCAGGCCAGCCAGGAGAACCTAAGGATCATCGTCGCCGGCGGCCGGGTCAATCACAATGGCTACATGGCCTCGTTCAACATTGACGTACAGCCGGTTCTGAGCGAGGACGAACAGCTGCTGTTGATCTGCTTCGTTGACGAGCCGAAGCACGAGCGGAAGCGCGGCGGCGCCAACGAGCCGGCGGACGTTCCGCAAGTCGCCGCGCTTGAGCAGGAACTCGCTGCCACAAAAAACGAGCTGCAGGGCGCCATCCGCAGCCTTGAGGTTTCCGTCGAGGAGCACAGGGCGATCAACGAAGAGGCGTTGTCCGTCCAGGAGGAATACCAATCGACGAACGAGGAACTGGTAACTTCGAAGGAGGAATTGCAGTCGCTCAACGAGGAACTCACCGCTCTCAACAGCCAGCTCCAGGAAACCTTGGAGCGGCAGCGGACAACCGCCAACGATCTTCAGAATGTCCTTTATAGTACCGATGTCGCGACGCTTTTCCTGGACACTGATCTTAACATCCGCTTTTTCACGCCGGCCACAAAGGCGCTGTTCAGCGTGATCGCAAGCGACGTCGGACGGCCTCTCGCCGACCTGACCTCGCTGGCCGCCGATGGCGCTCTTCTGACCGACGCAGGAACGGTGCTGCGGACCCGCGCGCCGCTCGAGCGGGAGATCGAAGCTCGGAGCGGCGCCTGGTACATCCGTCGCATATTGCCTTACCGGACCCAGGATGGCGGGGTTGAGGGCGTGGTCATCACCTTTGCCGACATCACCGACCGGAGGCGCACGGCCGATGAACTGGCGGCGGCCAAGCGGCACGCAGAGCAGGCCAATAGCGCCAAGTCGCATTTTCTCGCCGCGGCGAGCCATGACCTGCGCCAGCCGCTTCAAACGCTGGTCCTGATCCAGGATTTGCTGGCCAAGTCCGTCGAGGGGGAGAGAGCACGGAAGTTGGTTGCACGGCTCGATGAGACATTGAGCGCCATGGCAGGCATGCTGAACACGCTGCTCGACGTGAACCAGATCGAGGCCGGCACAGTTCAAGCGGAAACAGTCAACTTCCCGATCAACGATCTGCTTGAGCGGATGCGGGACGAGTTCACCTATCATGCACGTGCCAAGGGGCTTGCTCTGCGCGTGGTCCCGTGCGGCTTGTCGATACGCAGCGATCCGCGGCTGCTCGAGCAGATGATTCGGAACCTGCTGTCCAATGCAATGAAATACACCGAGCGCGGCAAGGTGCTGATGGGTTGTCGCCGACGTGATGGAATGCTGAGCATTGAGGTTTGGGACACCGGAATCGGCATTCCCAATGACGACCTCCAGTCAATATTCGAGGAGTACCGGCAGCTCGGCAATCCTGCACGCGAGCGGAGCCTTGGCCTTGGCCTCGGACTATCCATCGTGCAGCGCCTGGGAAATCTGCTGGGCCATCGGGTCCACGTCCGCTCGCATCTGGGCAAGGGGTCGGTCTTTGCCATCGAGGTCACGCTTCCCAAGAGCGAGACGGCGCCGCAGCCCGAACCTTATCGGCCCATCACAGCTGACCCGATCGTGGCGGTCGGCCGCCGCACGGGCACAATCCTGGTCATCGAGGATGATCCTGAGGTATGCGAACTCCTCGAGCTCGTCCTCAAGGCCGACGGTCATGGCGCGGTGACGGCGGAGGACGGCGTCGCGGCGCTGGAATTGGTGGCGCGTGAAATGGTCCAGCCAGATCTGATTCTGGCAGACTACAATCTGCCGAGGGGCATGAACGGGCTCCAGGCGGCCAACAAACTACAGGAAACGCTGCATCGCCAGATTCCGTTCATCATTTTGACCGGTGACATATCGACCGGCACGTTGCGCGATATCGCGGGCCAGGGCTGTGTACATCTCAACAAGCCGGTGAAGTTGAAGGAGCTGAACCAAGCGATCCAGCGTCTGCTTCCGGTTCTGTAAAGCCGTCTGGGAACGACCGGATCGGGTGGCGCCGCGGAACCGCTCCCACACGTCATGGCGGCGAATGGGCCATCCTGGCTCCTTGTCATGGCCGGGCTCGACCCGGCCATCCGCACCAGCACCAGTGGCGGGATGGATGGCCGGGACACGCCCGGCCATGACATGGAGGGAACGATGGTTCGTGCATCGCGATTGACGTTTTGCGTTCCGCGATCACAGATCAGCGCATGCGTCTCGTCCGCCTCGCACTGACCGACTTCCGCAACTATGCCGCGATCACCTGGCGCCCGGGTGCCCGGATCAGTGCGCTGTTCGGACCGAATGGCAGCGGCAAGACCAACCTGCTGGAGGCGGTGTCGCTTCTGATGCCCGGGCGTGGCCTGAGGGGGTCGCGGAACGCCGATTTTCCGCGTCATGGCGGGTCCGGCGGGTGGGCCATCGCGGGGCGGTTTGCGACTGCGGAGGGTGAGACCAACATCGGGACGGGAACTCTCCCCGATGGCCCCCCTGACCGGCGGGTGTTCCGTCTGGACGGCGCCGCGCCGCGCAGCCAGGCGGAGATCGCCGCCCATGTCGCCGCGGTATGGCTCACGCCGCAGATGGACCGGCTGTTCCAGGATGGCCTGTCCGGCCGCCGCCGCTTCCTGGACCGCCTGGTCTGGGCGCTGGAGCCAGGCCACGCGCGCGAGGTCGCCGCCCACGACGCCGCCATGGCGCAGCGCAACCGGCTGCTGTCCGGAGGCCATGCCGACCCCGTTTGGCTCGCCGGACTGGAAGACTCCATGGCACGCCACGCCGTCGCCGCCTCCGCCGCCCGCATGGCCCTGGTGGCCCGCATGAACGCGGTGCCCTCGTCGCGCGGCTTTCCCGCCGCCCATATGGCGCTTGTCTGCCCGATCGCCGAACGGCTGGAGACAATGCCGGCGCTGGCGGTGGAGGACTGGCTGCGCCAGGGCCTCGCCGCCGGCCGCGCACGCGACGCCGAAGCGGGCTCCGCGGCGCTCGGCGCCCACCGCACGGACATGGCGCTCAGCGACGCTGCCAGCGGCACGCCGGCGGCGTTCGCCAGCACCGGCGAGCAGAAGGCGCTGCTGGTCAGCGTGATCCTCGGGCATGCCGCCCTGATCGCCGATGCCCGTGGCTTCGCGCCGATGCTGCTGCTGGACGAACCGGCGGTGCATCTCGATCCCGACCGGCGCGTCGCCCTGTTCGAGGCGCTCGCCCAGCTTCCGGCGCAGACGCTGATCACCGGCACCGACGCCGAGACGTTTTTGCCACTTGCCGGTGTGGCGGAAGGCCTACGCGTCATTGGCGGCGAATTGCTGCCGGACAGGCGGTTTCTGCACCCGGAATTGGCCGCAACCCCTGTCCCCGGAACGCTGTAGCGGCTATATAGCTAGAGTATCCGAACAGCTTCCTGGAGTCCTCCGTCGGCATGTCCGAAGACACCGAGCCGCAGCCTGATGGCGATGCCTATGACGCCGCGTCCATCTCGGTCCTGAGGGGCCTCGATGCGGTGCGCCGACGCCCCGGCATGTATATCGGCGACACCGACGACGGGTCCGGCCTGCACCACATGGCGTTCGAGATCATCGACAACGCGATGGACGAGGCGCAGGCGGGTTTCGCCACCAAGGTCGAGCTGGTGCTGAACGGCGACGGCAGCGTCACCGTGCGCGACGACGGGCGGGGGATCCCCGTCGATATCCACCCGGAGGAGGGCATCTCCGCCGCCGAGGTGGTGCTGACCCGGCTGCACGCCGGGGGAAAATTCAACCAGAACTCCTACAAGGTGTCCGGCGGTCTGCACGGCGTCGGGGCTGCGGTGGTGAATGCGCTCTCCGAATGGATGGAGGTGCATGTCTGGCGCCACGGCGTCGAGCACATGATCCGGTTCCGCCATGGCGATGCCGATGCGCCACTGGCCGTGATCGGCTCCGGCGAGCACCGCAACGGCACCGAGGTGACCTTCAAGCCGAGCCCGGGGACCTTCACCCGCACCGAGTTCGACTTCACCTTGCTGGAGCGGCGGCTGCGCGAGCTGGCGTTCCTGAATTCCGGCGTGACCATCGTGCTGCGCGACGAACGCCACGCCCCGGCAGTGGAGAGTGTGCTGCGCTACGACGGCGGACTGGTGGCGTTCGTCGAGTGGCTGGACCGCGGCAAGACCGCGGTGTTCACGCCGCCGATCAGTCTGCGCGCCGCCGATGACGCGCTGGGCATCAAGGTGGAGTTCGCGCTGTCCTGGAACGACAGCTTCCACGAGACGATGCTGTGCTTCACCAACAACATCTCACAGCGCGACGGCGGCACGCATCTGGCGGGCTTTCGCCAGGCGCTCACCCGTGCGGTGACGAAATACGCCGAGGGCATGGGCAAGAAGGATCAGCTCCAGCTGGTCGGCGAGGACATGCGCGAGGGCATGACCGCTGTGCTGTCGGTGAAGGTGCCCGACCCGAAATTCTCCTCGCAGACCAAGGACAAGCTGGTCAGCTCCGAAGTGCAGCCGGTGGTGCAGGCCGCCACGGCGGACGCCATCGCGCACTGGTTCGAGACGCACCCGAAAGAAGCAAAATCCATCATCCAGAAGGTGATGGATGCCGCTGCCGCGCGCGAGGCCGCCCGCAAGGCGCGCGAACTCACGCGGCGCAAGGGCGTGCTGGATATCTCCACGCTGCCGGGCAAGCTGGCCGACTGCCAGGAGCGTGACCCCGCGAAGTCGGAGATTTTCATCGTCGAGGGCGATAGCGCCGGCGGGTCAGCCAAGCAGGGGCGCCACCGCAAGAACCAGGCGATCTTGCCGCTGAAGGGCAAGATCCTGAACGTCGAGCGCGCGCGGTTCGATCGCATGCTGGGCAGCGCCGAGATCGGCACGCTGATCACCGCGCTCGGCACCGGCATCGGCCGCGGCGACCCGGACCAGGGCGGCTTCGACATTGCGAAGCTGCGCTACCATCGCATCGTGATCATGACCGACGCCGATGTGGACGGCTCGCACATCCGCACGCTGCTGCTGACGTTCTTCTTCCGCCAGATGCCGGACCTGATCGACCGCGGGCATCTGTACATCGCCCAGCCGCCGCTGTATCGCGCCAAGCGCGGCAACGACGAGCGGTATCTGAAGGACGACGATGCGCTGGAGAGTTTCCTGCTGGACAAGGCGTTGGCCGATGCCCGGCTGAGCTACGCTGACGGCAGGGTGTTCGAGCGCGACGAACTGCGTGTGGAGGTGCGCCTGCTGCGTGAGGCGACGTTGCAGTTGCGCAGGCTCGCCGGCACGACGCCAATTGCGCTGCTGGAGCAGGCGGCCATCGCCGGTGCGCTCACGCCTGATGCGACGCGCGCCACCGCCGCCGCGCCCGGACTGGCGGGGCGACTGAACGCCGTGTCTCTGCCGAACGAGCGGGGCTGGGTGGTCAGTGCCGATGGCGGGTTGACCATCTCCCGCACGGTGCGCGGCGTGGCGGAGCGGCACACGTTGGACGGCGCGTCGCTGCGTAGTTCCGAGGCGCGCTGGCTGGATGAGCGGGCCGAGGTGCTCGGCACGAAGTTCCACGAGCCGGCGAGGCTGAAGCTGGATGCGCAGGAGGTCGCGGTAGCAGGTCCGGCCGCCGCGTTCGATCGGATCATCGCGCATGGACGCCGCGGGCTGACGGTGCAGCGGTTCAAGGGGCTGGGCGAGATGAATCCGGACCAGTTGTGGAAGACCACGCTCGATCCCGCCGTGCGGACGCTACTGCAGGTGAAGGTGGGCGACATCGAGGACGCCGCGCAGGTGTTCAGCACACTGATGGGCGACGTGGTCGAGCCGCGGCGGGAGTTCATCGTCGGCAATGCGCTGAAGGTGGCGAATTTGGACGTGTAGGTCGCGGGCGCGCAATTTGACCCGACCGGCGCGCGATGCCCAGACTGGCGTCGTGGAGCAACGGGAGGAGCTACGCGATGACCAGCCAATTGGAAGAGAAGGACGCAATACGCGAAGTCATGGCGGAATATTGCTTCCGCCTCGACAATGACCGCTTCGCCGAGATGGCCGCGCTGTTCACCGAGGACGGCACCTGGGACACGGCGTTTGGCAAGGGCACCGGCCGGCGCGAGATCGAGGCGCTGGTGCAGCGCATCCGCCAAATGGGAACCGCCCGGCCGCGCGCCATCCATCATGTGACGAACATCGTCATCAAAGTGGACGGCGGCGGCGCAACGGCATTTTCCAATTGGGTCGTTGTGCAGAACAGCGGGCAGGGGCCGAGGATTGGTTCCGCTGGCAGCTATGCCGATGAGCTGGTCAAACAGGAAGACGCATGGCTGTTCCGATATCGCAAGATAGATCGGTTCATCCACGATAGGGCGTGAGGCGAGGGTCTGCCGGAAAACAACCGAATCATTTCCGGACACGCCGTATGCGTCATCGCCCTGCTGCTGGCGTTGGCGGCTGGCGTCGTTGCGGATGGCTGCCAGCAGACAACTGAGCGATAGACGCCAGCCAGCTATTGCCCCGCGCCAATGCTCTGACACTACCCATACCGTGCCCCGGCTTGGCCGGCATGCTGATCGCGGCCGAGGTCGAAGGCCGCGGCAGGGGTAGAATATCTACGCTACACCTTGGTCCGTGTGATACCAAGCGCCCTAAGAGTCCGTCCGGAAAGTTCATACCGGATTGCATAGCTTTCGCAGCATCAACCGGATTGATGCAAGCTGAAGAAATGCCAGCGCATTGCGGCTGAGGTTCTCGAAGTCCTTGGCAAG
>Ga0210402_10004676_pt1 | contig 12419 bp, 8 predicted proteins | sample IncBWC7MmetaG_FD_161055 | JGI IMG/M metagenome (GOLD analysis project Ga0210402, IMG submission 161055) | Forest soil microbial communities from Barre Woods Harvard Forest LTER site, Petersham, Massachusetts, United States - Inc-BW-C-7-M | ecosystem: Environmental > Terrestrial > Soil >...
AGCGTCGAACCCACCAGAATTGCAAATCCCAAAGCAACCCACCGCCGCATAGTCCCTCCAACTGAGAACTGAGAACTGAGAACTGAGAACTGAGAACTGAGAACTGAGAACTGAGAACTAAGAACTGAGAACTAAGAACTGAGAACTGCCTTTCTGCATTTCCTGTGCAAGCCCTGTGGAGATTCCGGCTGCCCACTCTACCAGATTTCATTCGTCGCCTCTGCCACATCTAAGAAACACTGTGATGTCGGCCTACAGCGTGACGTTTTTTATCTCCTGCTTGAGCGATGTTTCAGCATCGAATCCGAGCACGTTGTTTTCCTCAAATTGCACCAAAAAGCGGAATTGACCTGCGTGCAATTCAACCGTACATTCACCTTCGTCCTCACAGCAAAAAGTCGGTTCGTCCCAGACGCATTTCGCTTTGAGGACAAGTCCGAGCAGAACTCTCCGGGTCAGCGCGTCATGAAAACCATTGAATGGAAAACGTACCGCACGAGATTCCTGGTCAAAGCCAAACAACTCAATTCCAGTCTTACCTTCACCGACCATCTCGGACGGCAGCACTGCGGCCGTAAAGGGGACTACTTGGTGGAATCCTGTGACGGAGTCCTGAGCATCGCTCCCCGCCGGATCTTCGAAGACATTTACGTTCCCATGGCCCTGACTCCCGATCCCACACCTCAGCAGTCCAACGAAGAAGATGAACCCATCAACTTGCGCTTGGCCAGTCTTCAGATCGAACCGCTGAGGATCGAGAAGATCAAAACCGACTTCCGCGATGATGGCTTCGGAAGCATCACCCTGGACAAGACTGCCCGCACGCAACGCAAAACTCCCCAGCCCGTGCGTGCACCTTCCTCCAGGCTCGGCCTCATGTGATGAAAGCAAAGTTTAAGATTTCGCGTCCTCGAGTTTCTGAGTACGAACTCATCCCATTGTTGCGGGATGTTCGAACTGAGAACTGACAACTGGGTGGACCCCTTTGTGTGGAAAACCTGCCCTCAATCCCGCATCAAGCCCGTCATTGCTAGGGATACAACCTGTAGTGTTTCTCTCTTGACATGCACAACCGGCAGGAGTAACTTTGCAATCCCAAGCAATGAAATTTCATCCCACGGGAATGGGGTGGAAGTTCGAAGAGTGAAGGAACACCGGCAGTCGTCTGAGCCAGAGGTGACTCGGCCACTGCAGGGCAAATAGAGGCGCAGGCGCCAGGCTTCCTGATCCGTAAAGTCAGGCGCCCAAACCTTTCATAATCATTAACTTCAGCCTTCCGGCTCTCCATGAGAAAGTTCGGAAGCCCGGTTTGAGAGTGCGGTGGCCGTGCCCCGATCCTCCCCCGGAGCACGCCGGTAGAACGGCCCGTGTGGCGACGGGCGCCTCACCCGGCCCGCGAACCCTGAAAGAAGCGAAGGGGAGCGGCGCCGAGAGATTTTTGCCGTGGAGTAGTCCGAACCCAGGAGCCCGCAATGGAAACCCTTACCAGACTAGTTTCTGAATCGTTGGCACGACACGGTTTCGACCGTCCTGTGGATTATCGTCGCCTGCAATGGTCGCGCTGGTTCCGCTGCGAGTCCCATCACAGCCTCTTGGTAGACCCCAGCACGCTCGGTGTATTCGCCCTGGCAGAAGAAGTCCTGGACTTGAGCACGAATCACGTAGCAACAGCCGCCTCCACGGCTCGTGTGGAGACGGGCGCTTCGCCCGTCCCGCGAACCCTGAGCGAAGCGAAGGGAAGCGGCGCAGTCCCGGAAGCCGACAGCCGGAACCCAAAAGCCCCCGCCGCCAACCGCATGCTGGCCGTCACCAAGTTCTTCGAAGACGACGACATGGCCTTCGTCCTAGACCGCATGCTGTCGCTCCCGAATCCCATGCAAGCGCGTCTCGCGTCCGGACGTTATTTCGTTCGTTTCGTCGAGATTCAAGATCAAATCCAGCGCCGCAGCATCTGCAGCGCCCTGAATCAATGGATCATTTCCTCGGCTGAGAAAGCGACAGGAATAGGCTCGCACTTCGCCACCTCGTTGGAACTGACACCCGAGCCCTCGAGTGCTAGCCGATCCCTTCGGCCTGACAGCGCCGATATCCTTGCCAAAACCGACTGTGCCCCTCCAGCAGTCGCAACCACACCTCGGCTCAATTCCGCCGTGGCTACTACGATTCACTGTTCTTCCTCGTTCCCTTCCGGCTTCTGACGGAAGGGACGCACCCGCGAGCAGCGTCAGCACAAAGCCGACCGCGAAAGCCGTGGGCTGTTCGATGAACGAAAAGCCCTGAAGGGCGAAGACAAAGTTCCTTACAACCGAGTTCAGCTATACCCGATTCCCCGGCCCCATCCGGACGCTCGAATCGATCGAAGCCGCATAGAATCTAATTAGGAGAGCCCCTTGATGCCTGAAATCAAAACTGATACCAAGACCGCCGCAGCTCCGCCGTCCGTCGCCGCGTCCCCAGCCGCCTCCAAAAAGAAGGCCCCCGGCCTCTCTTTCCGTCGGCTGTTTACCAAGCCCGGCGTTTCTCCCTACGACGAAGTCGAATGGGATCTCCGCACTGCTCAGATCACCGACTCCCATGGCGGAGTCATCTTCGAACAGAAAGACGTCGAAGTCCCCAAAGACTGGTCGATGACCGCGACCAACATCGTGGCCAGCAAATATCTGCACGGCAAGATCGGCACTCCCGAACGCGAAACCGGAGTCCGCCAGCTCGTCTCCCGCGTTGCAGAAACCATCCGCGATTGGGGCATGGCGCAAGGCTACTTCCGCACTCCGGAAGACGGCGTCACCTTCCACGACGAACTCGTGCACATCCTCATCCGCCAGTACGCGGCCTTCAACTCCCCCGTCTGGTTCAATGTCGGATGCGACCGCATCGAGCCCAACTCCGACGGCCGCAACTGGCACTGGAACCCGCAAAGTCAGCAAGTCGAATTCGGTGTCACCGGATACAGCAAGCCCCAGTGCTCCGCCTGCTTCATCAATTCGGTGAAAGATTCACTCGACTCGATCCTGACACTTGCCAAGACCGAAGGCATGCTCTTCAAGTGGGGATCCGGCACTGGCACAAACCTCTCTCCTCTGCGCGGATCCACTGAAACTCTTTCCGGTGGCGGCACCGCCAGCGGCCCGCTAAGCTTCATGAAAGGATTCGACGCCTTCGCCGGCGTCATCAAGTCCGGAGGCAAGACCCGCCGCGCCGCCAAGATGGTCATCCTCAACGTCGACCATCCAGACATCGTCGAATTCATCGAGTGCAAGCAGAAAGAAGAAGCCAAGGCGCACGCCCTCGTCTCGTTGGGATACGACGGCTCCCATCCCGACTCCGACGCCTACTCCAGCATCTTCTTCCAGAACGCCAATAACTCCGTCCGCGTAACGGATGACTTCATGTACGCGGTAGTCCGCGATACCGACTTCTCGACGCGCAGTGTGACTGACAGTTCAGTCGTAAAGACCTACAAAGCGAAAGACCTGCTGCACAAGATTTCCGAAGCCACCTGGCACTGCGGCGATCCCGGCATGCAGTACGACACCACGGTCAATCGCTGGCACACATCGAAGAACACCGCTCGCATCAACGCCAGCAATCCCTGTAGCGAATACATGTTCCTCGACGACTCGGCCTGCAACCTGGCGAGCCTGAATCTGCTGAAGTTCGCCCCGAATGGCACATTCGACGTCGAGGCCTACCGCCATGCAGTAGACGTCCTCATCACCGCGCAGGAAATCCTGGTCGACAACGCCGGATATCCCACGCAAGCGATCATGGCCAACTCGCACGACTATCGCCCGCTAGGCCTGGGTTACGCGAACTTAGGCGCGCTACTGATGGCCGCAGGCCATCCCTACGACAGCGACGCCGGCCGCGACTACGCCGCCTGCGTGACAGCCATCATGTGCGGCGAAGCCTATCTGCAAAGCAGCCGAATCGCAGAACAGTGCGAGCCCCTGGTTCCAGCTACAGAAGCCACAAAGAAGAATTTGTCAGAAACAAACCTAGGCTCGAGCATGACTCGTGTGGCGACGGACGCCTCGTCCGTCTCGCGAAGCGAAGCGAGCGCCCCGACCACGATCCCAACCATGCTTGGCGGAGCCTGTCCCGGCTGGTACATCAACCGCGAGCCGTTCCTAGACGTCATCCGCATGCACCGCGCCTCAGTGAATGGAATCAACAAAGGCAATGTGCCGACTACTCTCTACGAAGCCAGCAAACAATGCTGGGACGAAGCCCTGCAGCACGGCGAAAAACACGGCTACAGAAACAGCCAGGTCACAGTCCTGGCCCCCACCGGCACCATCGGCTTCATGATGGACTGCGACACAACTGGTATCGAGCCCGATCTCGCGCTGGTGAAATACAAGAAGTTGGTCGGCGGCGGCATGATCAAGATCGTCAACAACACCGTCCCCACCGCACTCTTCAAGCTCGGATACACACACGAGCAGACCGACGCCATCGTCAGCTACATCGACGCCACGGGCACCATCGAAGGCGCGCCGCACATTAAAGATGACGACCTCGCCGTCTTCGATTGCTCCTTCAAGCCGGCGAAGGGCACCCGCTCGATTCACTACACCGGCCATCTCCGCATGATGGCCGCCGCTCAACCCTTCATCTCGGGAGCGATCTCGAAGACGGTAAATCTTCCCGAGAACGCGAGCATCGAAGACATCATGGACGCCTACCTCCAGGCCTGGAAGCTCGGCCTGAAGGCAGTCGCCGTGTATCGCGACGGCTGCAAGAAGAGCCAACCGCTGTCAGCCGCAGGCACAAAGACCGCAGAGTCCTCGGGCCGTGTGGGGACGGGCGCCTCGCTCGTCCAGGTTTTGGAAGAAGAAGATCTCAACGCCCCCCCGCGCGCCGTCCGCCATAAGCTGCAGGAAGAGCGCGCCTCGATCACGCACAAATTCAAAGTCGGAGACCACGAGGGATACATCACCGTCGGCCTCTATCCCAACGGAGAGCCCGGCGAACTCTTCATCACCATGGCCAAAGAAGGATCCACAGTCAGCGGCCTGGTGGACAGCTTCGCCCTCGCCGTCTCGATCGCCCTGCAACACGGCGTCCCGCTGAAACTGTTCTGCGAAAAGTTCGCCCACACTCGCTTCGAACCCAGCGGCTGGAGCGGCAACCCGGACATTGGCTACGCCAAGAGCATCATGGACTACATCTTCCGCTGGCTCCAGCTGCGCTTCCTGACCGGCCAGCAGCAGTTGTTGTTCGAGAATCTCAGGCTCAAACCGGCAGGAGCCCTACCGAGCCCAGACGGAGTCGGAGACGCAAACGGTTCCACGCCGCAACCGAGACCAGAGAACCGGGAATTGAGAACCGGTTCTCCCGTCCACGCCGCCGACGCTCTCTCAAGCATTGTCGACTTGGGCGACGCCCCCAGTTGCAGCTTCTGCGGCAGCATCATGACCAGAAACGGCAGCTGCTACCGCTGCATGAGCTGCGGCAGCACCAGCGGCTGCAGCTAGAAAGTTCGTGTAGGGTGGTCGTGTGGGGCGGGCACTCCTGCCCGCCAGGTTTTGCTCGCGTAGGGACAGCCGCCTTCGGCTGTCCAGCGGAGCAAAGTTCCGCCACGGTTTTGGTAAGGGACGGCGGCTTCCGCCGCTTAGGTTACTGCTGCGCGCAAGAACTTCAGGGGCTGAAGCCCCGATCTTAGGAACGCCTTAACGCGGCGCTGAAGCGCCGCTCTTCCACCAGCCACCACAGAGGGAGCTAAAGCCCGTTCGTTTTGTAAGACGCCTAACGCAGGCGTTAAAGGCTCGCTCTTCCGCGGCACTTTTGGGCCGCTCTCCGCGCTCGTTGCGACCGTCCTTCCAAGTTCGGCCTGAAACTTCATCCCATTTCCCACGGAGCAGTAGCGCTGGAGCTGACGCTGGCAATCTCATCGCGCCGAACAACGCCGCCGACAATCCCGTGGAAGAGCGGCCCTTCAAGGGCCGCGTCGAGGCCCCCGCAGAACTCGGGCCTTTAGGCCCCGTGTACCGTTTTGAAATTCTCCACAGGCCTATGTGACATCTCTCACCGACAACTCTCCTTGATTTACGCGAACATAGCGGAATGGACTCCGACCGCGTCTTCTTCGTCACCTCAATTACCGCCCATCGAATTCCGATCTTCCGCGCGAAACGACTGCTAGACTAGTGATCAAAACCCTCGCGCACTATCGCGATCAACAGAAATTTCTCCTCCACGAGTTCGTGATCATGCCCGACCACATCCACGTGCTACTCACTCCTGCGGAAGAAATCTCCCTAGAACGGGCGATGCAATTCATCAAGGGAGGATTCTCCTACCGACTGGATAAGCGCGGCTCCGTCTGGCAGGCGAGTTTCACGAATCATCGCATCCGCGATTGGGATGATTATGAACGCCATCGCGATTACATACGGATGAATCCCGTGCGGGCACGGCTGGCACCGCGTCCAAATGCGTATCCGTATTCTTCAGCAACCGATGTATTGAGGATGGACCCGGTTCCACAGGGGCTAAAGCCCTGTGGTTATGAAGAAGCGCTAACGCGGCGCTAAAAGTGCCGCTCTTCCACCGCACTTTCGGCGGCTTTTCCACGGCACCATCGGCGGCTCTTCCACCATGGTCCGTGGCAGCCTGAATTTTTTCCCGCGATGCTTCGCCGCGGCGAAACTTCTTCTCTTCGTTTTTGTTATTTCGTGGCGCTAACGCGCTGAAGATTGTCCGCACCAACTCTCTCCATCCTGTCCGTATTTCGTAACAAATCCGATTCCCCCTGCACCAACGGCCCTTGCCTGGTTCACACTCTTGTGCCATCTTCCCCCAACACGTGCGGCGTCCCCAGGAAACGTTTTCGCCCCCTGGTGCACTATTAATCATTGCAGGAGCATGCTATGCCAACCGGCCTCGACAAGCTGCAACACATTGTTGTGTTGATGATGGAAAACCGGTCGTTTGATCACATGCTGGGATCGCTGAAAGCGGTGAATCCCAAGATCGACGGGTATGTTGACGGAGATCCATTCACCAACCCGGACGCAAACAACAATCCCGTCAAGCCTCAACCCAGCGCCAAGTTTCAAGGCCAGTTGCAGCCAGACCCGGATCATCACTTTCCCGCTGTCGACCTGCAAATCTTCGGCAAAGGCAGTGACCCGCATTCCAACGACCGCAAGCCGAACATGCAGGGTTTTGTGGCGAGCTATTTCAACCAGCAGCGCAATCTCGCGCACTCGCAGATGATCATGTATTACTTTCCGAAAGAGAACCTGCCTGTGTTGACTACGCTGGCCCTCGAGTTTGCCGTCTTCAACCGCTGGTTTGCGTCCATTCCCGGTCCCACTATATGCAACCGCGCCTTTGCCCATTACGGCACTTCGTTCGGCCGGGTGGATCTGAACCCGATCTATCCTCCGGAGACGATCAAGAGCGTCTACTCGCGGCTGATCAATTCGGATCCCAAACGCACCGCCAAGGTCTACTACTACGACACGACCAGTTCGACCATGGAGGTCGCGAACCTGCTCCAGAATCAGCCGGAACTGTTCGGCACCTACCAGCAATTCCTCGAAGACTGCGATAATGGCGATCTCCCCGACTACTCATTCATTGAGCCAAACTACAGCGATCATCAGGGTGACAGTGGTGCGCTGATTGCCAATGACCAGCACCCCGACCACAATGTGCAAGCGGGCGAAAAATTCATAGCCGAGGTCTATCAGGCAATCAAAAACAATCCCCAACTGTGGGAAAGCACCGCCCTGTTAATTACCTATGACGAGCACGGAGGAATCTTCGATCACGTGCCGCCTCCGAGCTGCGTTGCGGATAAATTCAAGGCCGACGGCAATGCCACCGAAGTCGGCGTGGACTTTCATTTCGATCGCCTGGGCGTGCGTGTGCCCACCATCCTGGTTTCTCCCTGGATTCCGGCGAATACAGTGGACAATCGCGTGTTCGATCATGCCTCGATTCCGGCAACGATCACGAAGTTCTTCCTCGGAGACTATTCCGCGGATCGCTCTCCGCGTGAGATCAACGCGGACATTTTCATTGAGCCGCAGGGACCCGCGGTCGATCCTGCCCGGAACCTGCTGTCGCTGGATGTGATGCGCACGGATTGTCCGGACTTCGACGTCTAGAGTTGACAAGGTGTCATTTCTGGCCGGTTTTGCCAGAAGTGGGGATTTTCAATAACGTGCGGCAGAGTGCCGCAGGGAAGGAGTCTTCCAACATGGCTCTCATTCACGTGCCGAACCCGCCGAAAAATGCCTACGACCCCGATCGCCCCATGGGGTCGCTACTGAAATCGCAGGTTGAACACATGCGGGAAGCGGAAAGCAAGCTTCCATTGCGGTATCGCCAGCAAATCGAAATCTATATCAAGGCCGTAAGAACCGAGGGAGAAGCCGCGCGCTACATTCAGGCAGTCACAAGAGCCATTCACCTTGCCCATGAGGATGCAGAACGGGAGCGACGGGCGCCAAAACCCGCAGCCAAACCCGTTATCGAGATTGCCGCCGTCGCCGACCAAGCCGCGGAACGGAAGCAAAACAGAGCGCGAAAGCGGCCCACCTCGAAATCCAAAAAGAGCCTTGGCGCCAAGCGGCGAAAGAAATAGCAGGAGGAAGTCCATGCGGTGGATCGCAGTAGTTCTTTTGTCGCTGATTTCGACACCGATCTTTGCCCAGAATTCCCAAGACGAAAGCTGGTTCCATGCGGATTTTCGTCGTGAAGGCGAACGCATCCGCGATGCCTGCAGGTTTTACAGTTTCATGAGTGTGGCTTATTGCGCCTACCCTCTGCTCACCGATCACCCGATGCACATCGCAGCCGGCAGCATGCCTCCACAGAACGGATTCGGCTTGGGCCTGGCGTACGTTGCGACGCGAAATACCGACAACTGGCGATTGAGTTGGAATGTCGACGCCGTTGGTGCTACAAGCGGAGCATGGCGCGCCGGAGGATATCTGAAGCTGATCCACACACCTGTCGAGCCCATTGTCGTCACCAAGCCCAGCCCTGGTACTCCCGAAAAAAAGCCAAAGAAACACGTCATCCTGGAGCATCCTTTTACAGTTTTCAATATCTACGCGCAGGCCATCTCGCTCAACAAGGTGAATTACTTTGGGCTCGGGAACGATTCCTCTCTCCTCGGCGCTTCCCTCTTTGGCATGACGCAGACCATCGTGGGCGCCAACGTGACCAAGCCTGTGTTCGAATTGCCGGCGCTCAGCAAGCTGAGCCTCTCCCTATTCGGAGAGATCAACGGACGGTTCGTGAGTATTCGCAGCGAGAGTAGTTCGACCGTGCCATCGATTTATTCCGCGTACAACAATGCAACCGCGCCTGGACTCTCCAGCCAGCCGGCATTCGTACAATTTGGCCAGGGAGTCCGCATCAAGCCGGTGATCGGGGATCATCTGGAACTGAATTACGCGGGCAGTCTTCAGGAGTTCGTGGCGTCGTCAAACTCCGGGAACACTTTTGAACGATGGAACGTCGATCTAAATCACACCTTTTATCTTTACGGGTATACGGAGTCAGGACCAAAAACGAGCACGATGACCGGGCCCAACGAGTGCGCACCTTCCGGCGAAAAATGCCCGGAAATCCCGCGGTCACGCAATCTGAACGGATCGATCGGAGTGCGATTGCTCCTCTCAGAGTCAATGAACTCCGTATCCCAGGTGCCGTTTTACTTTCAACCGACTCTGGGTGGCCAGGACATCGACAGCAGCCTCACACTCGGCAGCTATCGCGATTACCGTTTCCGCGCACCCAACTTTCTTTTGCTGCAAGAATCTTTCGAGCACTCCATTTGGGGACCATTTGGCCTAAAATTCATGGCCGACCAGGGCCGGGTCGCGTTGACGCGCAGTGATGTTGGTTTCAGCCACCTGAAGCACAGCTTTGCCGCCGGACTGACCCTGCGCGCTGGCGGCTTCCCCATGGTCCAGATGATGTTCGCCTGGGGCGGGCCCGAGGGACATCACAATATCTTCAATATGGGTTCTTCGTTGCTGGGTGGGTCCGCGCGACCGCCTTTGGACTAATGCGCTCTTCCAGTTTGTCTGGCAGAAAATATTCACAGGATCATGTGACATCTGACCTTGCCTTCCACACACCAAAAGGAAGATCATCACCAGTACAGAAAGAAGGCTGCAGAGTTCCTTGAAAACCCGATTTCGGCTGCTAACTCTTTGCGGCTCAATATTTTGCCCTTAAGTGATTGCAGCCCATAGATTAAATCGAGAATTTCCCCTAACTCGATGATTCCTATAGACCAGGGGGGAGGGGCTACCCTGCATTTGCCATACCTTCCCAAATCGGGAAACCCGAAACGCGGCTTCAACGAAAATTATTTGTTGGGGATTTTCACAGGGCAGCGCGCTGAGCTTCCGAATCTTCGTGGAGCGCTGATTCAACATTCTTCCGCTGACTCTTTCCTTCGCTCTTCCGACCAGCCATCCGCCACAAATACATTGCCGCATACGCGCGCCATGGACGCCACGGCTCGGCTCGGCGCTCGACTTCGCGCGCGCTAGCCAGCGACAGAGCCCGCAACAATCCAAGATCGCTGGACGGGAAAGCATTCGGCTCACCCAGAGCACGCATCGCGACATATTGTGCCGTCCACCCGCCGATCCCCGGAATCTCGCACAGCTGCCGCAGAAATTCGTCAGTGTGCACGACGCCCTCGAACTTGATTTTGCCGCTGCGCACTGCACGCGCCAGCGCTCGAATCGTTTCCGCGCGCGTGCTCGTCAGCCCCACCGAAGTCAGCTTTGCGCTCGCCAACTCCTCCGGTGAAGGAAACAAGTGCGTCAATCCCTTCGGCCCGTCAAACTTCTTGCCGAACGCCGCCGCGATTCGTCCCGCGAGTGAAGTGGCTCCGCGCACCGTGACCTGTTGGCCCAGGATCGCGCGCACCGCCAGTTCGAATCCATTCCAGCAGCCCGGCACGCGAATGCCCGGATCAGAGTGCACGCTGGCGCTCAGCGCAGGATCGCTGCGCAGCGTCTTCACAATCGAAGCCCAGTCGGCGTTCAAATCGAACATGGAGCGAATGCGCTCGACGATGCCGAAAAGCGATCGCGGATCTGGGAAATCGATGCGCACCAGTAACGCGTCGCGCGACGGATCGAGGGACACTTCGAAATATCCCTCAAATCCGTTCGCCGCGATGCTGCGCCGATACCTGGAATCCTCCACCACCTCGACGCCGGGAGTCGCGCGCGGCGCCAGAAAATCGAGCATTGCTTGCCAGTGATATGGAGGACGGAAGTGCAGTCGGAACAGATATTGATTGCCTGCCTGAGTCCCTGTCTGATGCGCCAGACGGCGGATTTGTGTCGGCGTTCGGTGATAGACCTTGAGAATCCCGGCATTGAAACGGCGAACCGAGCCGAAGCCCGAAGCAATCGCGATCTGATGCATGGGCAAGGTCGTCTCGTCGATCAGCTTCTTGGCAAAGTGCAGACGGCGCGTCTGTGCTACCGCAGTCGGAGTCGCGCCGAGATGGCGCACGAACAGCCGCCGCAAATGGCGAGAACCAACTCCCAACCGCTCAGCGAGCGACTCCACGCCTCCATCTTCGAGACCGCTTTCTCCAATCAACCGCAACGCGCGCGAAACCGTGTTAGTAGTTCCCTGCCAGCCCGGAGTTCCCGGACAACTTTCCGGCCGACAGCGCAAACATGGGCGGAATCCCGCTTCCGCCGCCGCAGCCGCCGTGGGAAAGTAGCGGCAATTCTTCTCCTTCGCCGTCGGCGCGGGACAGATCGGACGACAATACACGCGACTCCCCAGTACTCCGATGTAGAACTTGCCATCGAAGCGCGGATCGCGCGACAGCCTCGCCCGGGAACACACTTGCAAATCCAGTGTCATGCCAACCGTTCGTAAATTGTCAACGGCATTCTGATGATAGTCCAGCCAGCCACGAATTCTGGACGTTTTCGGACCGCAATAAAACCGGCAGGCGAGGTCCGAAAACGTCTGGCTCAGGCGGATCGGAGTCCGGTAACGTCCAACTTCGCGGAGAAATATCCGTTACTGTCGCTTCACGGTAGGCTGTCATGACCTGGCGTGTCCGTCATTGCGTGGAATGTCCAAAATGTCGCACACGGTATTTGATCGGATTCAGTCCGTATCACAACGGTTCCTACCTGGTTCCGGTCGCGAGAGGTTCGATGCAGGAATGGATTCTCTATTGCGCGTGCGGTTCTCCGCCCAACCCCAGCCGGTGGAATTGGGATGAGTTACAACCATACGAAGTCTGCCGCGGCGCTCACGTTCGTGGCTACGGTCCACCCGAGGAGATCGTTCGAGTTCGCCAACGGCGCCTTTCCATCAGACCTTCTTCGTTGCCATTGAAATAGCAGCGATATAACCTAGCGACGCTTCGCTGACGGCCTTTTGTCAGTCTTGCGGAC